>WNFB01005364.1_pt1 | contig 17320 bp, 15 predicted proteins | sample 5400501 | NCBI WGS metagenome assembly WNFB01 (sample SAMN13153341, study PRJNA577476) | soil metagenome | isolation source: 200 cm saprolite under Douglas fir tree site 2 hole 1 | place: USA:California | collected 2015-04-18 | reverse complement strand
GGCGCAGCGCGATGTTGCGCTGCATGCGCGGCCGGCGCAGGTCGAGGTAGCGGTACTTGAGCCGGATGTCCTCCGAGGTGCTGAGCTCGTCCTCGATCGGGAACGGCGGCGTGCGCGCCTCGGAGAGGACGCGGATCTCGCGCGCGAGCACCTCCACCGCCCCGGTGGGGATCTTCGGGTTCACCGTGTCCGACGAGCGCGCGGCGACCTCGCCCACCACCGCCAGCACGTACTCGCCGCGCACGCGGTCGGCGGCGGCGTGGGCCTCCTTCGACACTTCCGGCCGCGCGACGACCTGGCAGAGGCCTTCCCGGTCGCGCAGGTCGACGAAGACGACCCCGCCGAGGTCGCGGCGCGTCGCCGCCCATCCCATCATGGTGACGGTGCGGCCCACGTCTCCTTCCCGCAGCGCCCCGCAGTAGTGGGTGCGCTTCAGGTCACCCAGCGTCTCGGCCACGCATCTTCTCCTCGATGTACTCGGCCAGCTTCACGTCGCTCACGCGCTCCTGGGTCGACGACGTCATGTCGCGCACCGTCCACACGTCGTCGGCCAGCTCGTCCTCGCCCATGATCGCGACGTACCGGGCGCCGAGCTTGTCGGCCTTCTTCATCTGGGACTTGAGGCCGCGGGCCTCGTGGTCCACCAGCACCCGCACCCCGGCCTCCCGCAGGTCGTGCTGGATGAGGAGCGCACGATCGAAGGCCCTCGGCACGAGCACGGCCAGGAACGCGTCGCATCGCGACTCCTGCGGGCCGGGCGGCATCAGCATCACCAGCCGCTCCAGGCCGAGCGCGAAGCCGATGCCGCTGAGGTCGGGGCCGCCGAGGTCCCGCACGAGGCCGTCGTACCGCCCGCCCCCGAGCACGCTGTTCTGCGCGCCGAGCGCGGCGCTCGTGACCTCGAACGTCGTGCGCGTGTAGTAGTCGAGGCCACGCACCAGCCGGTGGCTGAGCTGATACGGGATCTCCAGCAGGGCCAGCTCGCGGCGAACCTCGGCGAAGTGATCCCGGCACTCGGCGCAGAGGTGGTCCGAGATCTTCGGCAGGCTCTCGATGATGGCCTGGTCCTCGGGCACCTTGCAGTCCAGCACCCGCAGCGGATTCGTCTCCGTGCGGCGCTGGCAATCGGCGCACAACCGGTCCTTGTGGGCCCGCAGCGCGGAGCGCAGCGTCTCGACGTACGCGGGCCGGCACTTCGCATCGCCGACCGAGTTCAGGATCAGTTGGGACTCGGTGAGCCCGCAGGCGCGGAGGTAGTCGAGCGCGAGCTGGATGATCTCGACGTCGATCGACGGCCGCTCGATGCCGAAGGCTTCCACGTCGACCTGATGGAACTGGCGGTAGCGGCCCTTCTGGGGGCGCTCCCGCCGGAACATCGGACCCAGGGCGTAGACCTTGAGGGCGGGGTCCGTCTGGTCCAGGTGGTGCTCGATGACCGCGCGCACGATGCCGGCGGTCGCTTCCGGGCGCAGCGTCAGCGACGTCTTCTCCTCGTCGCGGTCGGGGAAGGTGTACATCTCCTTGGCCACGATGTCGGTGTCGGCGCCGATGCCCCGCGCGAAGAGCTGCGTCTCCTCGAAGATCGGCGTGCGGATCTCGCGGTACCCGTAGCGCGCGAAGAGCTGGTGCGCGGCCTGCTCGACCCGGTGCCACGCGCCCACCTCGTCGGGGAGGATGTCCCTGGTTCCCCTGATGGACTTGATCACGCCTTGCCGCCCTGGTCCCGCTCGGCCAGATAGGCTTCCTTGTAGTCGAAGTAGTTCGCCGCGTAGCGGCGCAGGCCCTCGCGCTCTTCTTCAGTGAGGGGCCGGCGCACCTTGCCCGGCACGCCCATCACCAGGCTGCGCGGCGGGACCTCCATGCCCTCGGGCACGAGCGTGCCGGCGGCGATGACGCACTCTTCCCCGACTAGCGCGTCGTTCAGGATCGTCGCCCCCATCCCGATGAGGCACAAGGAGCCGATCCGGCAGCCGTGCAACGTCACCGAGTGGCCCACCGTCACGTGGTCCGCCACCACCGTCGGGTGCTGCTCCTTGAAGACGTGGACGACGCAGTTGTCCTGGATGCTGCTGTACGGGCCGATGCGGATGGAATGGACGTCGCCGCGGATGACCGCGTTCATCCATACGCTCGCGTGGTCGCCCAGCTCGACGTCGCCGATGACCTGGGCCGAGACGTCGACGAACACGCGCTCGCCGAGCTTGGGCCAGGTGCCTTTATAGGGCCGGAGCATGGACTCCCCCGAGAAACGGGGAGTCTAACAGAGCCTTCGCACGACCGGCAAACCCGCGGTTCGCCGGACCTGCGGCGACACGGCCGAGCGATATGGTCATCGATCATGAAGGACCGGGTGTTGGCGTTCGATCGCTTGCCGCTGGAGGTCCTCACACCCCCGCCGTTTGCGACCGGGATTGGTGGGCAGGCCGTATCGACGGCGCTCTCGGACCGCGTCCGCCTGGTGATCCGGACACTGCACTACAGTCGGCGCACCGAACGCGCGTACGCGTACTGGATCCGGCGTTTCATCACGCACTACGATTCCCGGGACCCCGCTCTCATGGGTGCCGATGAGATCCGGAGCTTTCTCTCACACCTCGCGGTCAGCGCGCGTGTCAGCGCGTCGACGCAGAACCAGGCTCTGTGCGCCCTCGTGTTCCTGTTCGCGCGCGTGCTCGGCTTGGAGCTGAAGCCGATCGGCGAGATCGAGCGCGCCAAAGCTCCGCAGCGGCTGCCCGTGGTCCTGACCCGAGTCGAGGTGCGGGCGATTCTCGACCGGATGAGCGGAGTTCCCGGTCTCGTGTGCTGGCTGCTCTACGGCGCCGGTTTGCGGCTGGTGGAATGCTTGTCCCTCCGCGTGAAGGACATCGATTTCGAGCGGAACGAGCTGACCGTCCGCAACGGCAAGGGAGCGAAGGACCGCGTGACCATGCTGCCCTCGCACTGCCGGGGAGACCTCCAATCACACCTGGATCGCGTCCGCCGCCTCCACGCAGAGGATCTTGTCCGCGGGCTGGGCCGCGCTCCGCTACCCTTCGCGTTGGCCGAGAAGTATCGGCGGGCCGACCGCGAATGGGGATGGCAATACGTGTTCCCCGCATCGTCGTTCTACACCGATCGGTACACGGGCCTCCGGCATCGGCATCATCTTCACGAGACCGTGATACAGCGGACCATGGCCGAGACGGTCCGGCGCGCCGGGCTGCCCAAACCCGCGACGCCGCACACGCTGCGCCATTCCTTCGCCATTCACCTGATCGAATCCGGATACGACATCCGGACCGTGCAGGAGCTGCTCGGGCATTCCGACGTGCAGACGACGATGATCTATACCCACGTCCTCAACCGTGGAGGGCGCGGAGTGCGCAGTCCTGCTGATTAGCGTTCGCTCGACGGGACCCGTGCTCGCTAGCTGACATTTATTCGCTGTCAACTCGTCCCGGGAAGAGTCGGGCGCCGTCAGGCGCCAGCTCTCGAGGCGCCCTGGCCGCGCTTTTCTCCCCCCGTCTGCGTAGCAGCGCCGCTCGACTGGAGTCTAGCCCTCTTCACGCGTTATGCAGATCTGCATAACCCGGTGCTAGTCAATCCGTCTCCTGCCGCCGGCACCGCCCAAGCCGCTCCTTCCGTAAGAGTTCCCCCTTGTCCCCAATTCAGGGTCTCTCAAATGAACAGATCTGGATATTCTCGGATATCATGGTTGTACGGATCCGTTCAATTGCGTGTTGAACTAAACCGCTTCGCGGTGGCGTTTCCGTAGCAGCCTTCCCGCGTGCTCCTTCCTCCTTGTGAAATGGCGGTGGTGTGTTCACAAGGAGGGGACGATGGGAGCGATGAGAGAGGCAATGCTGCGTGAGATGGCGCTGCGGGGACTGGCGCCGCGGACGCAACACGCGTACGTGGGCTGGATGGTTCGGCTGGTGTCGAAGACACGAGTGCCTGCGGACCAGTTGTCGGAGTCGCAAGTGCGAACGTACCTGGCGAGTCTTTCACAACGTGGCTTGTCGGCGTCGACGTTGAATCAGGCGATAAACGCGGTGCGTTTCTTTTTCAACGGAGTCTTGCATCGGGATTGGGCGTTGGAGATCCACTACCAGCGCGCCCCGCAGCGTGTGCCGGTGACGCTGACGCCCGACGAAGTCGGCCGGCTATTGGCGGCGGTGCCGGGCCTGCGCGAACGTGTGGCGATGGAGATCGCGTACGCGGCCGGGCTGCGCCTGAACGAGGTGCTCCACCTGAAGTTGACCGACATCGACAGTCAGAAGATGCTGATCCGGGTCGAGCAGGGCAAGGGGAAGGTGGATCGGAACGTCATGCTGGCCGCATCGCTCCTGGAGAGTCTCCGCGCCTACTGGAAGGAGAGCAAGCCTCGGGGATGGCTGTTCCCGGGCCACCCGCCGAAGCGACCCTTGCACGCGACCGTGATCCAGCGGGCCTTCATCGTAGCGAAGCAGGCGGCCCGGATTGCCAAGCCGGTCAGCTTTCACTCCTTGCGCCACAGCTTTGCCACGCAGCTACTCGAGTCCGGGGTCAACGTGCGAACGATCCAGGCTTTGCTGGGCCATCGCAGCCTGGGTACGACGCAGCGTTACATCCACGTGGCGGGCGACTATTTGCGCCAGACGCGGAGCCCGCTCGATGCCCTGAGGCAGATCTCGCCGAGATAGGCGGTGGCGGCCTGTGAGGGCCGCCCGCCGGAGCTGGCGGAGATTTTCAGGGCACACGCTCCGCCGTTGGAGCAACTGGGGCGCGACCGCCGCCGGGTGGTCCGAGACATCGTGTCGTGCCGGACGCCGCTCTTGGGCGGCCATCTCCAAGTGTGCGACCACTGCGGGCGCGAGATCCCTTTCTACAACTCCTGCCGAAATCGCCACTGTCCCAAGTGCCAGAGCCTGGAACAGACCCGGTGGGTGGAGGCGCAGACGCGCAGTCTGCTCCCCGTGGAGTACTTCCACCTCGTCTTCACAGTGCCCACGGCTCTGCATCCCTTCTTCCTGGCCGAGCGACGCGGCAGCTACGCGCTTCTCTTCGAGGCCGCCCTCGAGACGCTCCATGACGTATGCCGGCGTCGGCTGGGAGCCTTGCCCGGCACGATCGCCGTCCTGCACACCTGGACGCAGACCCTCGCCTTTCACCCCCACGTCCACTGCATCGTCACCGGCGGTGGCCTTGCCACATCTGGGGACCGGTGGATCGCTTGCCGGCCCGGATTCCTGGTGCCGGTGCGTGTCCTCTCGCGGGTATTCCGAGGCAAGCTCCTCGACCGCTTCGGCCGGGCGCTCCAGAAACGTACCTCGGGCCTGGGTGATTCTCTTGGACGCCAGCTGCTACGCCAGGCGGCGTCCAAGGAGTGGGTGGTCTATAGCAAGGCGCCTCTGGCCGGGCCGGCGCAGGTGCTCCGGTACCTGGGCCGGTACACCCATCGCATCGCCATCGGAAACGAACGGCTGGTCGCCCTCAAGGAGGGTCGGGTCACCTTTCGCTATCGTGATCGAAAGCGCGGCGGCGCCCGCAGGCTCCTCACCCTCGAAGCGCCGGACTTCGTCCAACGATTCCTTCTGCACGTGCTCCCTCGCGGCTTTGTCCGTGTCCGGCACTTCGGTCTCCAGGCCAACGGCTGTCGCTCGCGTCTCATCGCGCGAGTACGACGACTGCTCCATACCCCCGCACCGCCGCAGCCCGACAACACCCACCGCGAGTCCTGGCAGGACCTCTATCGCCGCCTCACTGGACGCGATCCCGCTCGCTGCCCGTATTGCCACCGCGGCACGCTCCGCCTCGTCGCTATGGCGCCGCCGGACGAGCACGAGAGAGGTCCATGACGGCAGGGCACTCCAACAACCGATCCACGTCGCCCCTTGAGCACGACCCGTCTGCGTCGAATGCCAAACCTCAGGCGTACAATCCCCATATCCGCGCACAGCCGCGGTTTAGTCCAACACGTTGTTTCCGCAGGCGCGCCAGCATCACTGGGGAGCGCCAGGCCACTTCTGATGCGCCTACGGAAACAACCCTATTTGTTCGACGGACCGTGACGAACGCGCTACGATACCGTCCGGAGGCTGAAGGATGAAGTACAAGGTGGTCCTGCAGCGGTCTGAGGAGGGCGTGGCCGCGTCTGTACCCGGGCTACCTGGCTGCTGGTCACAGGGCCAGACCGAGGCAGAGGCACTCGAGAACATCCGCGTCGCAATTCAGGAATACATGGCCGTGGTTGCGGAGCAGACGCAGGGGGCAGATGTCCGCGAAGTAGACGTGATGGTGTAGTGCCGAAGATCCCAGGCGTTCCGCACCTGCAGGCGGTGCGGGCTCTGGAGAAGGTTGGCTTCAGAATCGTCCGCGAGGGCAAGCACATCGTGATGTCGGATGGCCGGCGGATTCTGACCATCCTCGCCACAACCCCGTCAATGCCTACACCATGGGCGGTATCGCTCAGGACGCTGGCCTTACAGTTGAGGCGTTCCGGAAGCTCCTCTGAAGGACCGGCGGGGCCGTCGAACGACCAGATGCAGGACGAGCGCGGCGGTAGGGTCGAGGGCTGGCGCGGTGGTCCGGTAGGCTTGGCCTTGGCTGTATCCGCCGTTTCCGGTTTCGTGCCCGTTTAGGCTTCGCCGTGACTCCGTAGGCCCAGCCCCCGCCCGGTCGAACCGTGCGTGCGGATTTCCCGCACACGGCTCTCCTGCACGCTTCGCGCCCAGGGTTATGGGACGTATTCGACTGGCAGCGCTTTCTGCTGTAGCCAAGCCCGCGTCACTCGGTACTCGGCAAAGAGCCCGAGCCGCGAGTACAGCCACCGCGTACTCCACCTGTTCCAGCCGAAGCCCCGACGTTTCGAGTTGCGCTCGAGGTGCCGCCTCGTCGTCTTCTCCACCCAGTTCCGGATGTAGTTGAAGCACTCGGTCGCGTTGCCGTGGGAGAAGTACACCACCCAACCTCGCAGGATCGGGTTGATCTCGTCGATCACACGGCCAATAGGTTGCGAGCGGTTCCGCCGGAAAGCCACCTTCAGCTTGCCCAGCAGTTCCGTCCGCTTCCTGACCTTCGGGGTGACCAGTGGCATCCACCGGCCACAGGTCCGGCTGCGCACCGCGCGCAAGTCGAACCCGAGAAAGCCGAAGCTCTCCCCCGCCTGAAGATCCACGACACGGCTCTTCTCCTGGTTGATCTCGACCTGCAATCGGCCGAGTTCCGCCCGAAGCCGCCGGTTGACCAGTTGAAACAGTCGGTCGTGCCGTGGGTGGGCATCGACCAGGATCACCATGTCGTCGGCGAAGCGGGCATATTCCACGCGCGTGAAGTAGCCCTCCCGGGTGACCTCTTTCGCTTTCTCCAGCATCCGGTCCACGTCGTTCAGGTAGATGTTGCTGAGAAGCGGTGAGATCACTCCGCCCTGGGGAACGCCTTGCTTGCCCGACGCCTTCAGGATCATGCGCAGCAGCCGCATCACCTTCGGGTCCCGGACCCTGCGGGCCACCCTCTCCAAGAGCAGATGGTGCTTCACGTTGTCGAAGTAACCCTTCAGATCCAAGTCGATCACACGGGTCTTCTCCCGCGCGATCGCCGCACGGACTCGCTCCACGGCCTCGTGAGCCTTCCGTCCCGGCCGGTAACCGTATGACCCGGCTGGAAACCAGCTTCAAAGATTGGCTCCAGGATGAGCAACAGCGCACCCTGGACCACGCGGTCCCTGATCGTCGGGATACCCAGCACGCGGACCTTGCCGCCCGCCTTTGGGATCTCCTTTCGCCGGTTCCGCATGGGACGGTACGTCTGCGCGGCCAGTTCGTCCCGGATGCCCGCCAGGAAGCCATCCACTCCGCCCTGCTCGATCTCGGCAAACGTCACGCCGTCAATGCCCGGCGCTCCGTCGTTCGCTTTGGTCAGCGCGTAGGCTTCGCGTAGGACCTCCAGCTTGCACACGTGGACGAATAGGCCCCAGAAACGCCAGGACGGTTCCGCCTTCGCCTTGGCGTATATCCTCCGCCTCAGGTCTTGCAGACTCACGGGCGTCTTTGTCACTCGCCCCTGCCTCCCCATCTCGCCGGAAGATCCACGTACAGCAGGGCCCCTTCGCTCCACGGGTGTTACCCCGCTTCTTCGCTACTTCGGGCCCGTCCTCCACCCTCTCGCCTTCCACCGCCTCCCATGTCGCCATGGTTGAACGGGGTACCTTGCTCCGACCTTTTCAGATCGGGGCGAGGAGGGCTTCTCCAGTTGCTCGTCGTACCCTTGCCACCGTGCTGGCGCTGCTACCCCGCCGGAGCGGTCTACCCAAGCCAGAGGAGAGTGGACCGTGCTGCCTTCGCCCTCGCTTGAAGGGCTCGGCCTCCGGAGCTACGCTCCTTTCGAGGCTACATCTGCGTTCACATGTGTTCCGGCCCGGTGGCTCGCACCGCCCCTTTCGGGCGGTCTGTCGATGGGCTTCAGCTCATTCGGTTTCCCTCCTGGCTGCCATCCAAGCTACAGGGCTTCTGGCTCTTGCCCCGGCGGGACTATCTCCCGCTGAGCACGACAGCCTTGACTGGACGCACCAAGCGATGGACGCTCGCAGCTGATCTGGGTGTTCGGCGGACAATTGAGGCTTTCGGGCGAACCCGATAGTGTGGTGCTCTCCGGCTTTGGCTTGGCGGGTATACGATCGGCGGCGCCAAGGATCGTGGCCACACTGGATGGCGGTTCGCGAGTTTCGCTTGCGGGTCAGTTGTGTGGCGGTCATGAGGAGGAGCCATGCCAAAGTACGTGATCGAACGCGAGATTCCTGGTGCGGGAGCGCTTTCTTCGGAGCAGCTCCAGGGGATCTCGCAAAAGTCGTGCGGGGTCCTGCGCAACTTGGGCCCGCAGATCCAGTGGCTGGAAAGCTACGTTACAGGCGACAAAATCTACTGTGTGTACATCGCCCCGAACGAAGCGATGGTTCGCGAGCACGCCAAGCAAGGCGGGTTTCCAGCAAACCGAGTGTCCGAGGTCAAGGCGATCATCGACCCGACGACCGCGGAGTGAGGTGAGCCGCCGAACAAATGGATGCAGCAGACGAGGTCCGCACCCTGCCAGGCGGAGGCGCGGCCCTCGCTGCTGATCCAAGTGTTCGGCAGACCTAGCAAGGCAGGCCCGGGATGTAGACTCCCGGCGTGTTGCTGGAGTGGGACCCCGAGAAGGCGGCCGCAAACCTGGCGAAGCATGGCGTCGATTTCCACGAGGCCGGAACTGTCCTCGATGATCCGCTCTCGACCACCTTCCCCGATCCAAGCCACTCTCTAGACGAGCAGCGTTATCTAACGATTGGATCCGCCCTCTCTGGGCGTATCCTTGTTGTGGCGCATACCGACCGGGGTGAGGCGGTCCGCCTGATCAGCGCGAGGCCAGCCACCCCGACCGAGCGAAGATTTTATGAGCAAGGTCAGTAGACAAGAGCCGGACGACGATCTCCTCCCGGAGTACGACTTCTCGTCCATGAGCGGCGCTGTTCGTGGCAAGTACTATCGGCGCTACCGAGCGGGAGTGAATCTTGCACTGCTTGAGCCAGAAGTAGCCAAAGCGTTTCCCACGGACACCGCGGTCAACGACGCCCTTCGAAAGGTCCTTCGGGCCACGAAGGCGCCAAAGCGCCGCGCGAAGCTGCCGAACAAGCGGATGCAGCTGACGAGGTCCGCGAAGGCTAGGCGGCGCGGCCCTCGCAGCTGATCCGCGGTGTTGGGCCGACAAGGAGCAGCGGGCGAGAGGAGAGCTATGGCGCGATGGTCGTTTGAACCTGGCCATACGGGTGCCGAGTTCTGCGTCAGGCACATGATGGTCACCCACGTCCGGGGCCATTTCAAGAACGTGCATGGGAGTCTTGAGTTCGATCCCGGCAGGCCTGAGGCGTCACGCGTCGAGGCTGTGATCGACGCGAGGGGTCTGTGGAGCGGGGAGCCAGACCGAGATGTTCACCTCCGCAGCCCTGACTTCCTCGATGTAGAGCACTTTGCGGAGATCAGGTTCTAGAGCACCGCAGTCCGCATCATGAGTCCGAATGAGGCGCTTGTCACCGGCGACCTCAGTATCCGAGGTGTCACGAAGCCTGTGGTGCTGGAGGCCCGCTACTTGGGCCAATGGGAGACGCCCTGGTGGGAGGATGGGGTCGATAAAGGTCCCAAGGTGCGGGCTGGCTTTACGGCCACGGCGCATATCGACCGTAACGACTTCGGGGTGAGCTGGAACAGTCCGCTCGCACACGGGGGCATCGTCGTAGGGCATCAGGTTCTCATCACGATTGACGCAGAGGCGATTCGCGAGTCCTAACGGTCGTTTGATAGGCGAGTCAAGAGTGGGAGCGAGGGGCCCAACAATTGGATGAAGCTGACAAAGCCCGCCTGGGCCAAGCACGGTCCGACGCCTGCGCATCGCAGAAGCGTGGTTCAGCTTTCGGCAATCGGCGCTTGAGAGAATCGCGCTTGGCTGGCTCGAGGCGCACGGCATTTCGTTTCGGTGACGACTCGACCCGTGGCGTTCCGCCTGACATCCGAATGGAGCCGGCGCGCGCGAGGACCTGCGCGGCCGTGTCGCCGCGGCGGGCGGCTCATTCGGACCGTTGGGCCGACGATGGCGTAGCGTGACGGCTGGATGTCATGGCCTTTGATCTCGAAGTGAAGCTGGCGGTGTACCGCCACTTCGCTGCTTCTGGTGCTCGTCCCTCCGCGACCCAGATTGCGGGAGGGCTGGACGCCCCTGTCGCCTCGGTGCGTGAAGCGTTCGGTCGGCTTCGCGCGCAGAGGGTTCTTGCGCTGGAAGCCGACGATGAGTCGATTCGTATGGCGCCCCGTTCTCGGGCGTGCCGACGCAGCATGTGGTTATTGCCGACGGGGTCTCCTACTTCGCGAATTGCGCGTGGGACGCGCTCGGCATCCCTGCCGCGCTGCACAAGCCCGCAACGGTGCGCTCCCGATGCGAGCAGATCAAGGGTATCCGCTGGGGCCCCTCGTGCGGATGGACCAACTGTGGGAGCTTGCTACGGCATGGCATGCAACTCGTCTGCAAGCGACCTCTCGACGGCCGCAACCGGCTGAGATGCGCCGAGTCTTCGCCGGGCTGGGGCTTTCCGGGGACTTCTGGGATCCGCAGTCCGATCGGTTCGGGTAGCACGGCGCGGCCCAACAAGGGGAATGAGACGTCAGCTCACTTGATCTTCCGGGCGGTGAAGCCCCACCCGTCCCCGAGCACCTCGACGCCCGTGGCCGCCCCGGCCGCGTCGGCGGTGAAGTCCAGCTGCGCGTCGAGGCCGAGGACGAAGAATCGTACCGGGGATTCGGGATAGAGCTCCCTCTGGTCCTCGCCCGGTGAGTTGACGAGCAGCTTTTCTCCCTGACGGGTCACCTCGAACGTGTTGCCCGGCGCGACCTCGTAGGTCCCGACGTACCGGTCGTAGACCGAGGGGTCGACCCGGGTGATCGTCCGCTCCCGCGGCTGAAAGTCCGGCCATCGGTACTCCCGCGCAACGCCACGCACGATCTCCATTGCCAACGCGGTCCCTTGCTGGCCGTTAGTCATCACCACCGCGCCGTTGCCGGTGCCCCCGTATGCGACGAAGAAGCTCTCGAACCCCTCGTCAGAACCGCCATGAGAGAAGCGGAGCGTGGAGCCGCTGCCCTGCACGCCGAGGCCAAGTCCGTAGCCGTCCAGCAGAGGCGTGACCATCTCTCGCGCCGCAGCCTCGGACAACAGGCTCGACTTTCCCGCCAGGGCGTTCTGCAGCCCGATCGCGAAGCGGGCCAGGTCGGCCGAGGTGCTCCAGAGCCCGGCGGCGGCCATCTCCGGATAGGTGTGCGGCCCCCCGGGCACCGGTTCGCCCTTGCTGTCGTAGGGCGTCGCCGCCTGGCCTGCGCGGTCGGCGGGCAAGGGCTGCTCGAACGTGCTGTGCTCCATCTTCAAGGGCCGCAGCACGGTCTCCTCGAGCAGCTGCGGAAACGGCTTGCCCGTCACGTCGGTCAGGACCTGCTGCAGCACCGTGTACCCGCCTCCGGAATATCGGTACTGGGTGCCCGACAGGATGTCCACCCGCACGGGCTTCGTGTTCGCCGGCTCTTCACCGTCGAGGACCTGCACCACGGTCGGGACGCGTTGGCCCGGGGCGTATCCGGGAAAGCCGTGAACCGTCAGGCCCGCGGTGTGGCTCAGGAGAGCGCGGATCGTCACCTTCCTCTTCTCGGTGAGCTCGTTCGACGGTAGCGTCCACGCCTTCAGGTAGCGGTTCACGTCGGCGTCGAGATCCAGCTTGCCTTCCTGCACGAGGCGCATGGCAGCCATGGCGGCCACCGGCTTGCTGATGGACCCGGCCTGGAAGAGCGTGTCCGGCGTGACGGGTGACCCGTTCACGCTCATGGTGCCGAAACCGCGCGTCCATTCGACCGCACCGTCGTGGATGACAGCGATGCTGACGCCGGGGACGTGGTGATGCGCCATGCGATCCGCCAGCGTCATTCCATTGAGTGGCTGCCCGCGGATCACGACCGGGAGGAGCAAGCCCCTCTGGACGCGGTCGACATGGTCGGCGACCGAAGGTCGCTTCTCGTCCCACGCCGCGTCCAAGCCGGTCAAGATCGCCGCGTAGGCCTCGATGCCGTCCCACAGGTTCTGCAGCCGGAGGTTCTCGTTGGCCGCGTGCTGGTTGTCGTCGTGGTTCGCGATGGGAAGGCCGATGATCGTGCTCCCGGTCTTCTGCTGGAACAGATGCATGGGCACGCTGCCGCCGAGCGTCGGCATGCGCACCACGGGCGCGCCCAGCGCCTCTTCGAGCGCCTTCACCACGGCGCGGGATGCCGGCAGGTCCATCGAGGTCCGCGCGGCGGGATAGCCGGCCCCCCACGCCAGGCGGACGAGGCGCGGCCGCGTGCGGCGAGTCTCGAGATCGGGGACCTCGTGGACGACGGTATAGCCTCGGGCGCGCAGGTGCGCCTCGATCTTCGACTGGACCTTCTCGGGCGTCTGGTCGGGCACGAGGCGGATGTCGATCGACGCCCGCGCCTCGGTGGGGATCGCGTTCGTGGCGGACTCGCCTACGTGCCCGGCCTCCAGGCCCCGCACGTTGAGGGCCGGCAGGAGGATGCGCTCCGGCAGGCGCGCGCCCCCGGCTTCGGTCGCCGCGAGCGCCATGTCGTGGCGCAGAGCGGCCTCGACGTCGGGCACCGCGGCGGCGGCCTGCCGCTCGGCCTCCGTGGGCGGGCGCACGTCGTCGTAGAAGCCGGGCACGAGGACTTGGCCGTCCTCGTCGCGCAGGCCCGCGACGAGGTGGGCCAGCAACAGGGCTGGATTGGGCGCCCAGTTGCCGTAGTGCCCGCTGTGCAGCGCGCGCAGCGGGCCATAGAGGGTGAGCTCCACGTCGGTCTCGCCTCGGGCGCCGAAGAACACCTGCATCCGCCGGCTCTGGTGCACGGGGCCGTCGCACAGCAGCCAGAGGTCGGCGCGCAGCGTCTCCCGATTCGCATCGAGGACGTCGGCCATGTGCGGCGACCCGACCTCCTCCTCGCCCTCGCAGAACAGCTTCAGGTTGACGGTCGGCGCCCGGCCCGCGGCCTTCAGCGCATCGAGAGCGGCCAGGATCCCGATGATGGGCGCCTTGTCGTCGCCGGCCGAGCGCGCATAGAGGCGCCACTCCCCCGGCACCGCTGAGGGCAGCGACTCCAGCGAGACCTCGCGGCCGCCCTCCTCGACCGGCCGATCGCGCAGCACAGGCGTCCACGGTGGGCTCGCCCATGCGCTCGCATCGACGGGCTGGCCGTCGTAATGGGCGTATATGAGAAGGGTGCGCCGAGCGTCGGGAACCATCAGCTCGCCGTAGACGGGAGGCGGGCCGCCGCGGCCGTCGAGGAGGCGAGCCGAGAGGCCCCGCTGCCGCAGCATCATCACGATGCGGTCCGCGTTGCGGCGGATGTTCGCGTCGTCGGAGGCGAGGTTGGGCAGCGCGAGCAGCCCGGCGAACTCGCGCAGGATCGCGGGCTCGTGTGCCCGTCGCCAGGCGCGGACCCGGTCCGTGAGGAAGGCGGAATCAGCCGCCGGAGGGGCGGCGCCGAGCGCCGAGGCCCCCAGGACGAGCGCCGCCCCGATCCGAACCCACCGCATCCCACAATGGTAACGGCGGAATCAACCCGCCTGCGCAACGCGAGTCGACCGCGGCCAGTCCAGGCCCAGCAGCGCCCGCTGCCGGGTGTCGTGGCCGTAGAGGTCGTTGGCGAAATTCAACCGTCCGGCCTCGTCCACCCACGCCGTCGCATAGATGATGTAGACGGGGATGCGGGGATCGTCTCCTTCCGCAGGATGCTCGTGGGCACGTACCAATAGGGACTGAAGACGACCTCCGTCATCTCGTCGCTGAAGATGGGCGTGGGGGTCTCGTCCGCCTTCCCCGCCACCACCCGCATCGCGAGGGTGAGCTTGCCCTGCTCGATCGCCTCGAGCTGGAAGGTCGGGACGTTGACGAGGATGTAGCGGTCGCCGAGCTCCTCGGGCAGCCACCGCCAGCGCTCGAGGTTCAGCTCGATCTGCGCGACGCGATCCGCGGCGGAGGCGTCCCGGGCGGCCATGTCCCGATAGCGCGCCAGCTCGCGCTTGAGGACGAGGTACTGCGGGTGACGGGGGAGAACGCTGCGCAGCGCCTCGGTCACGTCGCTCGCGTCGAGCGCCCGCGCGAGCAGCTCGACGAGGTCCACCTGCCTCTGCTTTCCGAACCAGTGGGCATCGACCTCCGACGGATCCACCCGCCCCTGCAGCAGGTGCGTCGCATATTTGATGAACATGTAGGTGAGGCGCAGATCAGCCTCCGCCACCTGGTCGGGAAGGAGCGCATCCTTCTTGAAGGGGTTGCGCGACTTCTCGGTGCGCAGCAGGTCGAGCGCCTTCAGATCGTAATCCTCGGGGTCGAGGCCCTCCTCCCGCGCCGCGTGCACCGCGTTGATGAGCTGCGACGCTTCCGCGCCCGGCCGGCGGCCCTCGATCCATGCCGCGGCGTAGCCGTGGCTTCGATAGAAGCGGCGCACGTCCCTCCAGATCTGCTCTCCTCGCTCGTCGCGGCGCGCGAAGTCCGGGCGGTCGCTCGACTCCACGCGCTCCTTGAGGGTGAGCGACGCCAGGCGGGCGAGCTTCTGGTCGCGACGGCAGGTGGTCAGGAGGGGGAGGAGGGACACCGCGACGGCGAGGGCTCGGGAACGGTGGATCAAGCTCATGCTCTTCAACAAGTTACACACCGGGGATCGCTGCGGCACCGGGGGGCTTTCCTGCGCGCGCAAAAGATGCAAGTCTTGTGCCCTGGCCGCGGCGTTTCAAACCGGTCGATCGGGGGCGGCATCTCATATGCGGCGGGAGAGCCATGACCCAATGCCCGGCGGTAGCACGCGGAGGGGCCATCCCGGTCACGAGCGTAGACGAGCAGCGTCGTAGCCGCGAGGCGGGGCTGGTGAGTCGCGCCCAGGCCGGGGACCGGATCGCGTTCGAGCAGCTCTATCGAGACAACGTCGGCCGCGTGTACGCGCTCTGCTTCCGAATGGCCGGCACGGCGGACCTGGCGGAAGAGCTGGCCCAGGACGTCTTCGTGCGCGCCTGGCAGAAGCTCGGGTCGTTCCGGGGAGAGAGCGCCTTCTCCTCCTGGCTCCACCCGCTGACGGTGAACGTGGCCCTGTCCGAGCGGCGGTCGAGGCGGCGGCGGGTGGCGCGGGTCATGACCACCGACGACCTGACCGCCTTCGAGCGGCCGGGACCGCCGGCGCGCGCGGACGGCCCCGAGGCCGGCTTCGACCTGGAGCGCGCGCTGGCGACGCTGCCGCCGGGCGCGCGGGCGGTGTTCGTGCTGCACGACGTGGAGGGATACAAGCACGGGGAGATCGCGGCGCTGACGGGGGTGGCGACGGGCACGTCGAAGGCCCAGCTCCATCGCGCCCGGAAGCTGCTGCGGGAGGCGCTGACACGATGACGTGCGACGAAGCCCGGGACCGGATGGACGATTACGTGGACGGCGCGCTCGACGAGGCGGCCTTCCAGGAGATGGAGCTGCACGTCGCGACCTGCGCGGAGTGCCGGACGGAGGAGCGCTCGCTCCGCGCGCTCCTCGCCCACGCCGCCGCGCTGCCGGCCGACATGGCGCCGCGCCGCGACCTGTGGGCGGGGATCGCCGAGCGGCTGGACGAGGCCCCTCCCTGGTGGCGGCGCCCCGGGTCGCGGGCAGGATGGGGCGCGGGCCTCGCCGCCGCCGCCGGCGTCGTCCTCGCCCTTTCCGCAGCCCTCCACGGGCCGGGCCGCGGCGGGCGCCCCTCCCCCGGGGCGTCGCTCGCGCCGGCCGCGCTGCGGAGCGAGGATCCGGTCGCGTCCGCGGAGCGGGAGTACGCGCGGGCCACGGCCGAGCTGCTGTCCGCGCTCGAGCAGCAGCGCGACCGGCTGCCGCCTGACGCGCTCGCGTCCGTCGAGAAGGACCTCCGGTCGATCGACGCCGCGCTGCAGGAGGTGCGGCGGGCCCTGGCCGCCGATCCGGCGAACCCCGGTCTCAACCATCTGCTGACCTCGACGCATCAAAGGAAGGTCGAGGTCCTGCAGCACGTGTTGAAGCTCAGCCGGACCTAGGGGAGGCTTGGCCGTGATCAGAACGATTGCCGTCGCCGTCCTGGCCGTGACCGTTCTGGCCGGGGGTGCGCGCGCGGAGCAGGTGGAACAGAGGAAGCCCGCGGCGAGCGACGGCCTGGTCGAGATCGAGAACCCCGCCGGCTCCGTCCGGGTGATCGGATGGACAAAGGCCGAGGTCGCGGTGACGGGAAATGTGGGACGCCGCGCCTCCCTGCGCCTGACCGGCGGCGGGCCGCGGACGCACGTCGAGGTGGAGGTCGAGGGCAATCCGCACGCGACCCGCTCCGACATCGAGGTCCACGTCCCCGCCGGCAGCCGCGTGTCGGTGGAGTCCTTCGCCTCGTCCATCACCGTGTCGGAGGTAACCGGACCGGTTACGGCGGAAACCGTGAACGGTGCCGTCACCGTGTCCGGGTCCGTCAAGGAGGTGAGCGCCGAGTCGGTCAACGGCGCGGTGGAGGTGACGGGCGCGGCCTCCCGCGTGCACGCCGGCACCGTCAACGGAGCGCTCACGGTCCGGGGAACGCGAGGAGAGCTGGAGGCGAACACGGTCAACGGCGAGCTGCGCGTCGTGGGCGGAGGGCCCTTCGAGCGGGCGCACCTCGAGTCGGTGTCCGGCGCGATCCGTTTCGAGGGCGAGCTGGCGCCCCACGCGGACTTCCAGGCCCAGACGGTGAGCGGCGAAATCGAGCTGGCGCTCCCCCCCGGCGTGGCCGCCGATTTCACCGTCTCCACGTTCAGCGGCGAG
>WNFB01002092.1_pt1 | contig 17328 bp, 17 predicted proteins | sample 5400501 | NCBI WGS metagenome assembly WNFB01 (sample SAMN13153341, study PRJNA577476) | soil metagenome | isolation source: 200 cm saprolite under Douglas fir tree site 2 hole 1 | place: USA:California | collected 2015-04-18 | reverse complement strand
AACTTCGATTCGTAGTACGCCTCGCCGAGCCGCACCGGGTTCAGCTCCTTGGCACCGCGCTCCAGCAGCCGGCCGCGGGTCTCGTCCTCATCCTCCACTGAGAAGCCGATGTGCTCGTAGCCCTTCCGGACCTGCCGGCCTTCAGCGCCGATGTTCATCGGCAGCACAGTGATGTTGACGTCGCCGTCAGAGAGATCAACCGGGCCGTGCGCCCTTTTCTGGATGAACTCGAGCCCGAACACCTCAACAAACATCTTGGCGGTTGCGTCGGGATCCTCGGCGCGAATGGCAATGTGCCGGATCTTGGCCATGTGGATGCCTCCTGCTCGCTCGATCTATTGAGCGGCATCGTAACACGCTGCCTCGCTAGGAGCTATGGGCCATCCATTAGGGGTGCCTTACTCGACTGCTTGGCTGGTCGGTGGCATAGTGGGGGGTGTGAGTGCCGGCTACCGCCAGCCGCCAACGACCCAGGCCCTGCCCGCGGACGCGCTCGAGGCGCTCCACCAGCTCTCGGTGGCCATCGCTGGCGACCTGAACCTTGCCCGCATCGCCAGCATGGCGGTTGGCCACGCGCGCACGCTGCTGCCCGCTGACGCGGCGCATTTGTGGGTCTGGAACCCGCGCACGGAGCTGCTCCGCTGCCTGGCTCGCGAGGAGGCGGTGGCGCCCGCCATCGACGAGTGGATGGCCCGCCCGGGCGAGTCGATCGTGTGCAATGTGTTCGCCAGCCGCGAGCCGCTGCTGGTTGACGACTACCCCTCCTGGGAGCACGCCTGGCCAGAGGTGGTCGCGGCCGGCGTTCGGACCGCTCTGGGCGTGCCGCTGCTGGTCAACGACCAGCCGGTGGGCGCGATGGTCGTGCACAACTACACGCCAACGCCCTTTAACGTCCGCCAGACGCAGCTGCTGTCGGTGTTTGGCGCCCAGGTGGGGCCGGCAATCGAGATTGCGCGGCTGTATGAGGAGTCGGAGCAGCGGCGGGCGGAAGCCGAGGCAGTGAACCTCAGTCTAGGCGAGGGCGTGTCTGTGCTCGACAGCAGCGGCCGGCTTACCTATATGAATCCCGCCGCCGAAGAGCTGCTGGGTTGGACCCAGGCCGAGCTCGAAGGCCACGACCTCCACGCCACGGCCCACTTCCAGCGCGAAGACGGCAGCCCCCTGCCGGTGGAGGACTGCCCCATCCTGGTTGTGCTGCGCACCGGCAAGACCATCAAGGTCGAGGACGACGTGTTCACCACCAAAGACGGGCTCATGGTCCCGGTCAGCTACTCCGCCTCGCCCATCGTCCTGCACGGCAAGCTCGTTGGGCTGGTGCTCGCCTTCCGCGACATCGAGGCTCGCAAGATGAATGAGGCGGCCATCCGCGCTCTGAACGCGGAGCTCGAGCAGCGTGTGTTGGAGCGCACTGCCGAGCTGCAGGCCTCCAATGAGGAGCTTGTCAGCTTCGCCTACTCGGTCTCGCATGACTTGCGGGCTCCGCTGCGGGCGATCGACGGCTTCAGCCGCATCCTGGCCCGCAGCTATCGTGACGCGGTCGACGACCAGGGCCGCGACTACCTGGACCGTATCTCCGCCGCCAGCCAGCGTATGGGTCAGCTCATCGATGATCTGTTGAACCTGTCGCGCATCACCCGCGCCGAGCTGCGCCGCGAAGCGGTCGATCTGAGTGCCTTAGTCCGCGGCATCGCCGACGATCTGCTGGCCGCGGAGCCAACCCGCGAAGTGACGTTCGAAATCCAGGATGGCCTGGTGGTTCGGGGCGATGCCCGTTTACTTCGGGGAGCCCTGGAGAACCTCCTGCGCAACGCTTGGAAGTTCACCAGCAAAGAGCCGGCAGCGCGCATCGAGTTCGGCAAGGCTACGAACAAGGGGCGCCCGGCCTTTTTTGTGCGCGATAACGGCGCGGGCTTCGATATGGCCTACGTCGATAAGCTGTTCGGCGCTTTTCAGCGTCTGCACCGGCCAACTGAGTTCGAGGGCAACGGCATTGGCCTGGCCACGGTGCAGCGCATCATCCGCCGCCATGGTGGCGAGGTCTGGGCCCAAGGCGATGTGGGTGAGGGCGCCACGTTTTACATCAGCTTGCGCGAAGGGGAGAAGAAGCCACATGGCAGTCCGTAACAACAAGAGCATCCTTCTGGTGGAGGACAACCCGGATGACGAAGAGCTCACTCGCGTCGCACTGCGCGAGAACAATATTCTGAACGACCTGACGGTGGCCAGAGACGGGCCGGAAGCCTTGGACTATCTCCTTGGTGACGACAACGCGTTGCCGCAGGTCGTCCTCCTGGACCTGAAGCTGCCGAAGATCGACGGCCTGGAGGTGCTTCGCCGGCTGCGCGCAAACGAGCGCACGAAGCTCCTGCCGGTCGTCATCCTGACATCTTCAAAGGAGGAGCAGGACCTGGTGGAGGGGTACAGCCTGGGCGCCAACAGCTACGTACGCAAGCCCATCGACTTTGGTCAGTTCATCGGTGCCGTGAAGCAGCTGGAACTGTACTGGCTGGTCCTCAACGCGCCGCCGCCGACGGATTAAGCTACTCAAGCAAGATGCTGAGCATCAGGGACAACGAGCTGCTGACCCAGGTCGGCCCAGGCATGCCGATGGGGCAGCTCATGCGCTACTACTGGCAGCCGGTGTGCTCGGTGCAGGACTTGGCAGCCAGTCCCTTCCGGACCAAGGAAGTGGAGATCCTGGGCGAGAAGCTGGTGGTGTTCCGCGATCGGCAGGGACGGCTCGGGCTGGTAGAAGGCCATTGCTCGCATAGGCGCGCCAGCCTGGCCTACGGCGTCGTCGAAAACGACGGCATCCGCTGCCAGTATCACGGCTGGAAATTTGACCACAGCGGGCGCTGCCTCGAGCAGCCGTTCGAGGATACGACCCATCCTGAGGACCGCTTCCGCGAGAAGTGCGGCATCCGCGGCTACAGGGTCGAAGAGCTGGCGGGCCTGGTATTCGCCTATCTGGGCCCGGAGCCGGCGCCGCTGCTGCCGCGTTGGGCGCCGCTGGTCTATGACAACGCGGTGCGCGACATCGCCATTACCGAGCTGCCCTGCAATTGGCTGCAAGCCCAGGAGAATTCACTCGATCCGGTTCACCTAGAGTGGCTGCACAACTACTCCGGCTCCTATTTCGCCCAGATCATGGCCGGTGAAGAGCCTGAGCTAGGCGAGTACCAGCCCCGGCATCAGAAGATCGGTTTCGACGTCTTCGAATACGGCATCATCAAGCGCCGGCTGACGATTGGCAATACCGAGGAGCACGACGAGTGGCGGATTGGCCATCCGATCCTATTTCCGAACGTGCTCGTCGTCGGCAATCCCCTGGCCAACATCGTCCAGTTCCGAGTCCCAATCGACGACAACCGCACGCTCCATTTCTCGGTCTATACCTGGCGGCCTGCGCCCGGCTTCGATGCGCCGAAACAGGACAGCATCCCCAGCCGTTGGGTGCCGCTGCGGGATGAGAATGATCGGCTGCTGGTGAACCACGTCTTCAACCAGGACTACACGTGCTGGGTGTCGCAAGGTCCGATCGCGGAGCGCAACCTGGAGAAGCTCGGCAAGTCCGACGAAGGCGTCATCTTGTTCCGCAAGATGCTGCTAGATCAGCTCAAGCGCGTGCAATCTGGCCACGAGCCGGCCATCAACGTCTTTCGCGATCCGAGCTCCAACGTGAGTCTCGAGCTGCAGCTGGAGCGAGCCAAGTACGGCGGTCAGGTCACCCTGCAGGACGTCACATACCGGCCGCTCGAAGCGGGCTGCAGCCGCGATGCCGACAAGATCGAGGCTGTCCTGCGGACGTGGCAGCACATCGATCCGAAATGGGCAGCCGGCGAAATTCCTGAGCTGGAGCCGGTCCTAGCCAGCCACTAGAACACCCCGCCTCGATGAACTCGGCGGGGACCCCGACTAGCGGCCCAAGAACTCGCGCATCTTGCACGGCACGCCCTGCTTGGCGCATTCCTCCTCGAAGAGCTCCAGGATGCGAGGATCCTCGTCCTCATATTCGACCTGGATGCCGCCTTCTTTGGCCGAGACGTCGGCCACGTCCTTGGAGCGGGCGCTCTCCATGACGTGGTAGCGCCGGCTGCTGAAAGGGCCGAACACCAGGTACCTCGCCGGGCCCGGCGAGGTGTTGAAGTGCTGATGGTAGGTCGGCCCGTCGGGCGGAGCGAAGAAGACGCCCGGCTTCCAGTCGACACGGACAGTGTGCAGCGGATCCTGGCCCTCTAGCCACAGCAAGCTGTAGCCGTGGCCGCTGACGAGAATGATGTGCGCCCCGGCGTTGTGGAAGTGCCCCTTCTTATAGGTGCCGGCGTCGAAGTGCGAGATGTGCGAGTGCATCACGCTCTCGGCGAAGGTCAGGGTGATGCTGCTGCCACCGGCCCCACGTTCCAGCCAGCTCGGTAGGTCGAGGGCGTTCATGTCGGGCACAAAGTTGGTCTCCCATTGGTGGCGGCCGGCGCTGACAGGCCGGAATTCGCCTTCGCCCGTGAAGTAGCGCTCGTCGCCAAAACGTTGCGGGAATTGGCAAGGGTTAGCAAAGACGAAGTCGAGATTATTGTGATACAGGCCGATCGTCAGCGGCGCAGTGCTGACAGCCATCACCCGGGCGGGCTCTGAGCCGGAGCCGTTGAAATACTGGTGCTTGGCGTTGAGCGGAATGCCAAAAGCCGCCCCCTCGCCCCACTCGAAGACGTGCTTGCGCCCGCTGGGCGTCTCAATCGAAGTCGAGCCTCGGCCCGAGACGACGTAGACCAGCTTCTCGAACACGTGCTGCTCGACCTTCGTCTGGCCGCCAGCCGGAATCTCGTGCACATAGGCGTTCAAATAGTCGCTGCGCCCGGTCAGGTGGACGTAGGCGCCCAGGCCGCCCAGCCGCTGCCACGGCTCCAGCGTGAGGGTCTTGCAGTCGACGCTGTACTCCTCGTAGATCGGAATGCCCTCGGTGGCGAGGAACTCGCGATAGGGGCTTCGCCCCTGGTACGTCTTGACAACTTCGGGATCGGGGATGTCGATGGTGCTCAATGCCACGATTCGCTCCTGGTTATGATGGCTGGCGATGGCTGAGCGCCGTTCGCGAGCCGAATTCTCCGCAATTATTGACCGGCCGCCGTTCCGATTACCAGAGGGCAAGAAAGTAGCGGTGTGGATCGTTCTCAATATCGAGACCTGGCCCATCGATCAGCCCATGGCGCGCACGGTCCTGCCGGCGCCTCAAGGAGTGCAGGTGATCCCCGATATCCCCAACTTCAGCTGGTTCGAGTACGGGCTGCGGATTGGCTTCTGGCGTCTCAAAGAGGTGCTGGACCGCCATGGGGTCATGGCCACTGTCAACCTCAACGGAGCCATGTGCGAGGAGTACCCGCGCGTGGTCCAGGCCATGGTCGATGCCGGCTGGGAGATCATCGGCCACGGCTACCATCAGCGGGTGCTGAACGTCGAGCCCGACGAGCGCGCCGTCATCCGCCGAACGAAGGAAGCCATCGAGCGCTTCTCCGGCCGGCCAATGCGCGGTTGGATGGGCCCTGGCCTGCACGAGACCTGGGACACGCCCGACCTCCTGGTGGAGGAGGGCATCGAATATTGCACGGACTGGGTCAACGATGACCAGCCCTACCTGATGCAGGTCAAATCGGGCCGGCTGGTAGCGGTGCCGTACACGGTGGAGCTGAACGACATCCCGATCTATCTCATCCAGCACCACCGTGCGCCTGAGCTGATGGAGCGCACGCAGCTGCAGTTCGAAACGCTGAGGCGCGAGGGCGAGCGCAGCGCGCGCGTGATGGCCGTCTCCGTCCACCCGTACATCACCGGCGTGCCGCACCGCATCGGCTATTTCGACCAGCTGATCGGCTGGCTCAAGCAGCAGCCGGACGCGGCCTTCTACATGGGAGGCCAGATCGTGGACTGGTACAACGCGCAGAGGCCGCCGGACTGATGCGGTTCGGCACCTACTACTTCCTGCAGGCCGTTCCCGGCCGGCCCATTTCGGAGATCGTCGCAGAGGAAGTCGACCAGATGGTCCTCTCCGAGGAGCTGGGGTTCGACTCCGTCTGGCTCACCGAGCACCACTACGCCGACTACGGCCTGTCCTCGGCGCCCGCCGTGCTGGCCGCGACCGTGGCCGCTCGCACGCAGCGGGTGAACATCGGCCTGGCGGTGTTCGTCCTGCCCTTCCACCATCCCCTGCGCCTGGCTGAGGAGACGGCCACGCTGGACATCTTGAGCAACGGCCGGCTCATCGTGGGACTGGGTCGCGGCAATCGCCCGCTGGAGTTCGTGGGGCACGGCGTGCGCCAGGAGCGCAGCCGGGAATACCTGGAGGAAGGCGTGGAGGTGTTGCTGCAAGCTTGGACGCGCGACCGGGTCGACTTTCAGGGCACGCTGTGGCAGTTCGATGGCATCCCCGTCCATCCCAAGCCGGCCTCGAAACCGCACCCGCCGATGGCCTTTGCCGTCACCAGCCCGGCCAGCACGCAGTGGATCGGCCGCAACGGCTACGCCATGCTCAGCTCGGGCCTGTTCACGCCACTGCCGGCGCTGCTGAAACAGCGCGAAGCCTACGAAGAGGCGCTGCGCGAAGGCGGCCACCCACAACACGCCATCGACGCTCTGCTCGCGCGCTGGGTGGTGAGCAAGCACGTCTACGTCGCGCCGACGGACGCGGAAGCGCGCGCCGAGGCCGAGGCGCCGGAGCGCTGGTACCTGGATTCTTTCTGCCGCTCGATCAGCCCCGCCGGCCTCAAGGGGCTCGACGAGAGCGTCGAGCGCGATGCCATGCAGGCCGTGGAAAGGATGGGCTCCCTCACTTGGGAGAGCCTGCTCGAGAAGGCGCTGATCATCGGCTCGCCCGACACCGTCCGGAGCAAGATCGCGGAGCTTGCCGGCGCCGGCGTGGGCGAGGTCCTGTGCTGGATGAACTTTGGTGGCATCGAGCCGGCCAAGGCGCGGCGCTCCATGCGCCTCTTCGCCGAGGAGGTGATGCCGGGCTTCCGGTAGCGCTGTGGCACGCCGCATTCTGGACCTGGCCGTTACGGTGGACGAGCACACCAAGAGCCCGCCTTCCACCGACCTCACCGTCGACCTCACGCGCTATCACCGCGGGCCTGGCTTCTGGCAGGTGACCGCCGTGTCGCAGAGCCTGCACACGGGCAGCCACATCGATTCGCCGCTGCATTGCTACGAGGACGGCCTGACCACGGCCGAGATCCCGCTGGAGCGGGTCATGGGGGAGGCCCTGCTGCTGGACTGCTCGCGCGTCGGCGCCGAGGAGGCGGTGGACGTGCCTGCCCTGGAGAAGGCCGCCAAGGACGTGCGTGAAGGGGATATCCTGATCATCCGCACCGGCTGGACCGACCACATGTGGGGCAAGTTTCCCGAGTTCTTCACAAAGTCGCCCTTCCTGACATCGGAAGCAGCGGACTGGATCGTGTCACGCAAGCCCAGCGCGATCGGCTTCGACTTCTTTGAAGAATACTGCGCCCGTCTGCCGAACTTCACGTCGGAAGAGTTCATCTGCCACCGCATCCTGCTGGGCGCGGGCATCCCGATGCTGGAGCAGATCACCAACCTCGGTCAGGTGGATCAGCCGCGATTCGAGTTCTACGCGCCCTTTTACAAGCTGGCGGGCGCGGACGGCGCCCCCGCTCGATTCTTCGCCGTCGTGTAAACAAGGTGATGCTGTGACCCTGGAAGTCGGCGCCCTGCAGTTCTTGAACGGCCTGACGTTCGCCGCGCTGCTGTTCATGCTGGCCAGCGGCTTCACCCTGATCTACGGGCTGATGCGCATCATGAACCTGGCCCACGGCGGCTTCTACCTGGTGGGCGGCTACGTCGGGCTCTCAGTCCTGCTGGCCACCAAGAACTTCCTCCTGGCGGCGCTGGCCGCCGGAGTCGCCATCGCCGTGCTTGGCGTGCTGACGGAACGCGTGCTGCTGCGCCGGCTGCGCGGCGACACGCTGGCCGAGGTGCTGCTGACTATCGGCCTGGCGTACGCGCTGGGCGACGTTGCGCTGGCCATCTGGGGCGGCGATCCGCGCAACATCGCCGTCCCGGGTGCGATCGGCAGGTCGATCCAGTTCGCCGGCGTCACCTACCCGCTATTCCGGCTGGTGGTGCTGAGCGTCGGCGTGGTCATTGGCGCTGCCATCTGGCTGCTGCAAGAGCGGACACGCATCGGGGCCACGATCCGTGCCGGCGTGGACGATCGCGAGACGCTGGAGGCGATGGGTATCAACGTGAAGGCGCTGTTCACCTGGATGTTTTGCTTCGGCGCCTTCCTGGCCGGCCTCACTGGCGTGCTCGGCGGCGCCTTCCTGACCCTCTATCCGGGCGCGGACTTCGAGATCCTGCTGTTCGGCCTGGTGGTGGTGATCATCGGAGGGCCGGGCAGCCTGACCGGCGCGGCCATTGGCAGCCTGCTGGTCGGCCTGATCGACGCCTTCGGCAAAGTCTTCGTGCCCGAGTTCACGTACTTCACCATCTTCCTGCCGATGGCCCTCATCCTGACCTGGCGGCCCTACGGTCTGTTTGGCAGGCCAGCATGATGTGCTTACTCCCTCTCCTGCCACGGCGGGAGAGGGCTGGGGAGAGGGTTCCATGAAGCTGCTGGGCTGGGCCGTGGCAGTGCTCGTCGGTCTGATTGCCCTGGCGCTGCCCTACATCCTGTCGCCCTACTACACGAGCCTGTTTACCCAGGTGTTCGTCTTTGGCCTGCTGGCCATGAGCGTGGGGCTGCTGGGCGGCTACCTCGGGCTCATGCCGCTTGGCCACGCCGCTCTGATGGGTGTGGCGGCCTACGGGCTGGGCTTCTTCATCGTGCGCGCCCACGCGCCGATGGCCGCCGCCATTGGGCTGGCGCTGCTGGCCACCGTGGTCGTGTCGCTGGTGTTCGGGCTGATGGCGGTGCGCACCACGGGCGTGTACTTCACCATGATCACGCTTGCGCAGGGCATGCTGGTTTGGGGCGCCGCCTTCAAGTGGTACCAGGTGACGGGCGCCGAGAATGGTCTGCGGGGCATCGAGCGGCCAGCCTTCGCCGCCAGCTACTGGGAGTTCTACTACCTGGCACTGTTCGTCTTCGCCGCCTGCTGGGTGCTGCTGTGGCTGATCGTCCACTCGCCCCTGGGCCTGTCGCTGCAGGGCATCCGCGAGAGCGAATCGCGCATGCGCACGCTCGGCTTCAACGTGACCGCGCACAAGCTGCTGGCGTTCCTCATCTCCGGCTTCTTTGCCGGCGTCAGCGGCCTGCTGTTCGGCTGGTACAACAACTTCATCAGTCCTGGCTCGGTGGGGCTGCAAGCCTCGGCCGACACCGTGCTGATGGTCATCATCGGCGGCGCCGGCAGCCTGCTTGGGCCAGTGGTTGGCGCGGCGCTGATCGTGTTCATCAAGAACATCCTGAGCATCTACGTGGCGCGCTGGCCTACGATCATGGGCCTCATCTTCATGGCGGTTATCCTGTTCGCCCGCGAGGGCCTGGTGGGCTTTGCCCGAAATTTCATCACCACAAGGAGGACCTATGCAGCACCCAACCTGGCGGCTCAGCTTACTGGCGAGCGTGGCGCTCGCGATGGTGGCGTGCGGCCCGCCCCCGCCGCAGGCGGCGTCGAGCACATCAGCCCCAGCTAGCGCTCCGGCTGCGAGCGCGGCGAAACCGGCGGCTTCGGCGCCGGCCAGCGCCTCGGCCTCGGCCAAGCCGGCGGCGTCCGCACCCGCCTCGGCGGCGGCTTCGGCCAAACCGGCGGGCTCCGCGGCGGCGGGAATCCTGGCCGGTTTGCTGGTCCCGACCACCGGCAACGCCGCGGCCAGCGGCCAGGACATGGTCAACGGCTGGAACCTGTACTGGAAACAGAATCCGTCGATCAGCGGCCGGACCGTCCAAACCGCCCAGGAGGACACCGCCAGCGACCCGACGGTGGCCCTCAACAAGGCCCACCTGCTGGTCGAGCAGCGCAAGGTGACGTTCCTGATCGGTCCGCTGCTGGCCAACGAGGGGCTGGCCGTGGCTGACTACGCCAAGACCGTCGGCATCCCGACGTTTGAGCCGATCGTCTCGGCCGACGATCTGACGCAGCGCCATCGCATCGACAACGTTGTGCGCATTGCCGGCTGGACCAGCAGCCAGGGCACGCATCCCTTCGGCGAGTGGGCCTACGACCAGGGCTACCGGAAGGTGGTCACCATCTGCACCGATTACGCCTTCGGGCAGGAGAAGTGCGGCGGCTTCGCGCAGACCTTCACCGGCAAGGGCGGCCAGATCGTGGCCCAGCTTTGGAACCCGCTGAACACGCCCGACTTCTCCTCGTACCTGACGCAGATACCGGGCAAATCGCCTGACGCCGTGTTCGCCCTCCAGGTGGGCGCCGATGCGCCGCGCTTCATGAAGCAGTGGGGCGATTTCGGCTTCAAGACCAAGTTCCCGCTGCTGGGCGGCGAGGTCCTGACCGATGCCAGCCTGCTGCGCAGCATGGGCTCCGAAGCCGAGGGCGTGATCAGTGAGGGCCATTGGGCCGAGGGCCGCGACGACAAAAGCACGCAGGATTTCGTCAAGACCTACATGGAGGCATACAACCAGCTGCCGTCCTACTATGCCGGCGCCATGTACAGCGCGGCGGAATGGATCGCCAAGTCGGGCGAACAGGTAGGCGGCAAGCTCGAGGACTCGAAGGCCTTCCTCGACGCGGTCAAGAAGCTGACGCTGCCCAACAGCGTCCTCGGCCCATTGAAGCTCGACGAGTACGGCAATCCCGTCTACAACATCTACATTCGCAAGGTGGAGAAGCGGCCTGACGGCAAGCTGTGGAACGTGCCCATCAAGACCTACGAGAACGTCTCTCAGTTCTGGACCTACAAGCCGGAGGACTATCTCAAGCAGCCGGTCTACAGTCGCGAGTTCCAAGGCATCAAAGGCCAGCAGCCGGTTGCCAGCGCCAAGTAGCCCATCATTCCCTCTCCCGCCGCGGTGGGAGAGGGTTAGGGTGAGGGAACCCGGAGTCTCGTATGAATGACTATGCCCTCGAACTGCAAGGCCTAAGCAAGCGTTTCGGGGGCTTGCTGGCCGTGGACGGCGTCACGGCCGAGGTCCCCGTCGGACGGCGGCTGGCCATCATCGGCCCGAATGGCGCTGGTAAGACCACGCTGTTCCACCTGATCTCGGGCGAGCTGCCGCTCACCCACGGCAGCATCCGCCTGCTGGGGCAGGACGTCACGCGGACCCCTGCCCAGCGGCGGGTGGCGCTGGGCCTGCGCCGCACCTACCAGATCACGAACCTGTTCCCGGCCCTCAGCATCGAGCAGAATGTGCTGCTCGCCGTGTATGGCCTGCGGGCCGACCGCTGGCATCCGCTGCGCCTCGTGCCGCGCCGAGGCCAGTTACTGGAGCGCGTGCGCCAGGCGCTGGAGCAGGTCGGCTTAACGCGTGCCGCCGGCGTTTCAGCCCGAGCGCTATCGCACGGCGAGCAGCGCCAACTGGAGCTCGCCCTGGCCCTCGTCTGGCAGCCCAAAGTCCTGCTGCTCGACGAGCCGGCCGCGGGCCTGTCCACCGCCGAACGCGGCCTGATCGGCCACATCATTCGGGGCCTGCCGCCCGAGCTGACGCTGGTCCTCATCGAGCACGACATGGACCTGGCCCTCTCGTTGGCCGAATACGTCCTATGCCTGCACAACGGCCGGGTCATCGCCGCCGGCGATCCGGGTGAGATCAGGCGCAATCAGGTGGTCCAGGACGTGTACCTGGGGTCGCCGGCGGCGTGACCTCAGCATTGGAGGTGGCCGGACTGTGCAGCGCCTATGGCCAGGCCCCGGTGCTCGAAGGCGTGTCGCTGGTCGTCCCCAAGCAGCGCGTGGTGGCCGTGCTGGGCCGCAACGGCATGGGCAAAACCAGCCTGATCCGCTCGATCATGGCTCTGGCGCCGCCAACGGTCGGCGCCGGCAGCGTCCGCTACGGCGAAACTGAGCTGCTGAGGCTGGCGGCGCACCAGATCGCTCGGCTCGGCATCGGCTACGTGCCCCAGGGACGGCACATCTTCCGATCCCTGACCGTGCTCGAGCACCTGGACATCGTGCAGCGCCCGGGCCGCAACGGCCATACGCCCTGGACCGTGGACCGCGTGTTCGAGCTGTTCCCACGGCTGGCGGAGCGCGCCCACCATCGCGGGGGGCAGCTGTCGGGTGGTGAGCAGTCCATGCTGGCCATTGGCCGAGCGCTGATGACCAACCCCGATCTGCTGATCATGGACGAGCCCTCCGAAGGCCTGGCACCGCTGCTCATCCGGGAGCTCGGCACCCGCTTGCTGGCCCTGAAAGAGGAGCAGCTCTCGATCCTGCTGGTCGAGCAGAACCTCGCTCTGGCCGTTCGCCTGGCCGACGAGATCTACCTGCTCGACCGCGGCTGCATCGTCCACCACGGCTCGCCGGCTGAGCTGGAAGCCAGCGCCGAGCTCAAGCAGCGCTACCTGGGCGTGGGCTAAACCTGCGCTAGCAGCTCTGCACCCAGGTCCTCAGCCAGCTCGTTGAGCTGCGCGACCAGGTTGTCCGGGATGGGAATGCCATGCGCCGTGCGCTCCCGGATGCGTGCCTGCCGCTGCTCGCCGGGCACATAGATGGCCTCAACGCCAGGCAGCCGCTCCGACTCGCGGATTTCTCGGATGTGCCCGTCCACCAGCTTCTTGAACTGTTCGGGCGGCATGAACCGCCGGACCTCCAGCGCGCACATGGCATGTCCCGTGTTAGTGACGCTGACGTCGTCGGCATTGAAGTCGATAACGTCGCCGCCGAATAAGGCCCCATTCAGCGCGCCGGCGAGCAAGCCCAGCACGATCGCCAGGCCGCTGCCCTTGTAGCCGCCGGCCGGCAGCAGCAGTCCGTGCCCGGCTTTGGTGGCATCGGTGATCGGCTGGCCGTTGTCGTCCAGGATCCAATCGGCCGGCATGGATTTTCCTTGGACGGCGTACTTCTTGACGGTTCCGAAGGACACGATGCTGGTGGCCATATCAAGGACCACCGGCGGCTCCTCGCCAGCGGGGATGGCGAAGGCGATGGGATTCGTCCCCAGCAGGCGCTCACGGCCGCCCCACGGCGCCATGTGGTTGGCGCTGGCCACCGCGCAGTAGATGCCGATCATGTCGTGGGCCAGCGGCATGGTGGCGTACACCGCGCCCGGTCCGGCGTGATTGCTGTTGCGGATGCCAACCCAGCTGGCGCCCGTCCGCGCCGCGAGCTCGATGGCCGTATTCGCCGCGCGTGTCATCACCAGGTGGCCCATGCCGTTGTCGCCGTCTACCAGCGCGGTCGATTCGCCTGACAGCTGGACCTGAATGTTCGGCCGCGGATTGTAGCCGCCGGCCTTGAGCCTGCGTACGTATTGCGGTACACGGATGATGCCGTGCCCGTCGGCGCCGCTGACGTCGGCGTCGACCATGCGCTCAGCTACCAGCTGGGCATCGGGGGCGGGCAGTCCCGCGTGCTCGAATACGCTTGCGGTGAAGCGGCGGACGGCTGCCGCTGGGAAGCGCTTCACCGCCGGGCGGCTTCGAAGGCGATGCGATGTGTTTCGCCGGTGGAGGCGATTGTCCGCGTCGCCTCCGTCGACGCATAGGTCCACAGGATGCGCATAGGAGCGCTGCCCAGGTTCAGGAAGCGGTGCACCACGCCTGCGGGCACCCAGGTGGTGTCGTTTGGTGCCATCTCCCGCACCTGGCCTTCGAACTCGAAGCCCGCGTTGCCTGCCAGCACCACCACGCTCTCTTCACAGTTGTGTGAATGCAGCGGCAGCGAGGCGCCGGGATCGAATTCGGTGATGCCGTTGAGGAAATTCGTGGCGCCCAGGCCGGCTGTGACCAGGGGCCAGGTGCGAACGCCGCCGCCACGATCGACCGGTGTTATCGACGCCGGGCTGAGGATCATCGTTTCGGACATGATGCGTACTCCTATTGAAATTCGAGCGCCGCTGCCTGTCATTTCGAACGCAGCGAGGAATTCGCTCCTGCCGAAAGAGTGGCGGGTAGTCTATCATGGCGCCCACGGCAGGAATGGGCGCCCGGCTTTTCCTCACAGGCGTGTTGACCCTGATGCTGGGCGCCTGCGGTGGCATAACGGCTCCTGGTTCGCAGCGGCCAGCCAGCGCCTCAGCCGCCGATTCCAATCCGACCGCTCCCAGCAGCGGGCTAACCAAGGTTCGGGCCGCGTATTCCCAAGTGACCGGCACGCAGGGCGTGCTCTACGTCGCCGTCGACCAGAAATTCTTTGAGCGCTACGGCCTCGACGTGGAAGCTGGCCAGGTGGTTGGCCCGCAGCAGCCGCCTGCCATGCAGGCTGGCGAGGTGCAATTTGGGGTGCCGGGCGGGAATGAGCTGATCTCCGCTAACCTGGCCGGCGCGCCGCTGGTGATGATTGCCGCGGTTACAAATGTCCCGGTCGTGTCGCTTTATGGCGCCAAGGGCATCAACGACGTCAAGGACCTTGCCGGGAAGACCATTGCCGTCACTGCCGCTGGGTCAGCTACTGACGCCGCGGCCCAGATCTTCCTGCAGCACTTTGGACTCGAGAAACAGGTCAAGCGCCAGGCTGCCGGGACTTCTGAAGCGATCCTGGCCATCCTCGAGCGAGGCGACGTTTCCGGCGGCATCTTTGCGCCGCCCACGACCGTCGTGGCGCAAAAGGGCGGCATGAAGGAGCTGGTCAACGGCCCCAATCTCGGCGCGCCGTTCGTGCAGTCAGGCGTCGCCGTGACGCGCGATTACTTCAGGACGAAGCCGGACGTGGTCCGGCGCTTTCTGCAGGGCTACTACAACAGCTGGAAGTTCTGCATCGACCCAGCCAATGAGGCTGCCGTTGAGCAGACGATCATGAAGTGGACCAAATCGGATGCCGCCGCCGCCAAGGTCACCTACGACTACATGGTGCCCGCTTGGAGCCGGCCCAACATGCCGCGGGTTAGCCTGGAGGGCCTGCAAACCATCCTGGCGCTCAGCGACAACCCCAAGGCCAAGGACGCCAACCTGGCCCAGGTGTTCGACAACTCGCTCCTGGAGGCTATCGCCAGCGGCCGCTAGGTCGTGCTATTTCATTGCTTGAGCGCCGTCAGGGCTGCCTGGCGCCCAAAGACGAGGCCGCTCATCAGCGTTAGACCGGCTTGGAAGCCGGCGCCGTACTCCGTGCACGTAGCCACGTTACCAGCCGCGAACAGGCCCGGAATGGCATGCCCGCGGACGTGCAGCACGCGGCCGCGGTCGTCGGCCGCTAGTCCGGCCGCGGCGGTCCCGCTGGGCAGCAGCTCGACTCCGTAGAACGGCGCCCGCTCGACAGTACCGAGATTGGGATTGGCCTCGCTGGAGCTGTCGCCCGCGAGCTGTGCCCAGCTCAAGCCGCCGCGGTGGAAGTCGGGATCCTCACCCGTGGCGGCGTTCACGTTGAAGGTGTCCAGCGTGGACTCGAGCCCGTCAGGGTCGATGCCGAGGCGGGCCGCCAGCTGGCCGGGTGTGGCCGCGCTGGTCACCCAGTCAGGAATGGGCGCGCCGGGTGCGTGACCGCAGAACGAGCCTTTGGCGGCGAACTGCGCGTCGAAGATGAGGTAGCAGGGCAGGTTGGCGTAGCGGTGAGCGTAGACGTCGAACACGCGTAGACGGGCCTGCGTGTCCTGGAAGAAGGACTCGTCGGTGAAGCGCCGGCCCTTCGAGTTGACGACGATAGTGTGCGGCACTGCCAGCTCCTGAATCCCAGCGCTCCGGAAGCCGTGCTCCGAGTCCGGAACCACATAGCCGAGCATGACCTGCAGCTTCATCGGCATGACGCTAACCAGCGCGCCGATCTCCGCCGCCGCGATCAGGCCGTCTCCTGCCGCTCCTGCCGTGAAGTGGTTAGGCTGGTCCGGGAAAGCCTCGTAGGCGCGAACGAGCCGCGGGTTGGCCTCGTAGCCGCCGGTGGCCAGCAGCACACCGGCGCGTGAGCGCACCTGGGTCGCTTTGCCCCTCTCGATCGCTTCGATGCCAGCTACCCGGCCATCCTCGACGAGCAGGCGTGCCAGGCCAATGCCGCGGACCAGCTTCACGCCAGTTTCGCGGCAGCGCCGTAGAAGGGCGGCCGCCAGACCCTGCCCCGCGGCGTACAGGTGGGCCCGAGCGGCCACCTCAGCCGGATTCCAGCTGTGCTGGCGGCCGGTCCCGCCCCAGGCGATAGCGTCGGACCAGCTGACGCCAGGCGGCAGGTACGGCGCCTCCTCGATATGCTCCTCCGGCAGACCAACTTCGGACCGTGCCAGGGGCACGACCTCAACATCACGGCCTTCGCGCACTGAGCCGGGCGCGGTGGGGTAGTAGTGGTCGGGCAGGTTGCGGATGACTCGGAAGCCGATGCCGTGTTCGGAGAAGTACGCCAGCGTCGGGCCGGCCTCGCGGCACAACCGCAGCAGGCGTCGGTCGTCGGCGAAACCGCCCGACAGCCAGCGCAGATAGGTCTCGGCGCGGTCGAGGTCGTCATCGATGCCGGCTCGGGCCTGGAATGGGTTCGCTCCGGCCCACATCGCGCCGTACGAGTAGGCGGTGCCGCCTCCCAGGCGGTCTGCCTTCTCCAGGACCAGGACGCGTGCGCCTTGCAGCCCCGCGGTGAGGGCGCCGGCCAGGCCGGCCGCGCCGGAGCCCACGCAGATCCAGTCGTATTCGTCGCGTTCGATCGTCGGGGTCACGCCGGTACGATACCCTAGCCGCAGCCCGGCGCAAGGAGCGAAGGAAATGCGGATTCGGATGACTGCTGTACCCGCGCGGCTGGGCCGATTTGCGGGTGTGCATCCCTGGTTATCGCGCTCGCCGCCTGCGGTGGCGCTAGTAGCGGGGGCGTCTCGCCCACGAGTGCGCACGACGCAAGCGCACCTACTCGCGGGCAGGATGCCCGCGCTACGAGTTCCGCCATATCGGCCAACCCGGCGCCCGCGAGCTCGGCCGCGGCAAAGCCAACCGGATCGGCCGCCGCGGCGGCCTCCGCCAAACCGCAGACGTCGGGACCATCGATCACCGTGGCCTACGTCGCGCCGGTGGCCCCCATGATGCCGGTGTGGATGGCGGAGCAAACCAAGTCCTTCGAGAAACGCGGCGTGAACGTGACCGTGCGCTTCATTCAGGCCAACGCCGCCGTTCCCGCGCTGATCGCCAAAGAAGTGGACGCCCTGGAGATCTCGGCGGCGCCAGTAATCACGGCGGACCTGAACGGGCAGGCGGACCTAGTCTATGTCCACCAAGGAAGAGAACCAGGCCATCCTCAAGAAGACATATGACCTGCACCATGACAAGGCGCCATTCGAGCTGTCCTTGCAGCCCACGTTAGATG
>WNFB01002091.1_pt1 | contig 17330 bp, 13 predicted proteins | sample 5400501 | NCBI WGS metagenome assembly WNFB01 (sample SAMN13153341, study PRJNA577476) | soil metagenome | isolation source: 200 cm saprolite under Douglas fir tree site 2 hole 1 | place: USA:California | collected 2015-04-18 | reverse complement strand
GCCCGCGCCCGGTCCGTCTGCGCGGCCAGGTCATCGAGGTCGATCCCGGCGCCGCCGCTGCGCACCGGCCAGACCGGCAGGTCGGCCAGGCGGGCGGCTCCGGTCAGCCCGACATAGGTGGGCGCGACGGCGAACAGCACATCCCGGTCGTCACGCCGCAGTGCCCGCGCGACCAGGAACATCGCTTCCTGGCAGCCCACGGTCACCACAATCGACTCGGGGTCGGCCTCGATGCCCTCATTGACCGCGAGTTGGCGGGCGATCAACTCGTGCACGATCCCCTTGGTCCGCCCGTACTGGAACAGGACCCGGCGGACCTGCTCGTCGTCGTATCCAAGCTGGTCCTTCAGGTACCCGCAGAACGAGTCTAAGTACCGGTGGATCAGATCGACGTCAAAGAACTCCTCGAACGGCCGCCCCGACGCGAAGGAGATGGCATCCGGGTAATGCAGGCCAATTTCGTTCAGGAAATTCATCGATTCGAGGGCGGGATCTTCCAGTGAGCCATGCAGGTCTCCGGTGTGCAAGGGGGCAGCTACGGTCTCGTCCTGCATCGGATCCCGCTCCTTCATGGATCAGTGCCTGCGGCGCCATGCTGACGGTGCAGCCCGTCCGCTCCATCCCACCTGATGGCCGGCACGGGTGTGCACCTGACTAGCCACCATGTCTTCCCGGCCTGAAATTTCATGTCCGGGCTGAATCATCCGAACGCCTCGCGGAGGCGGGCCGCGGCGGCGGCGACCGCGCTCCTCGCCGTGTCCAGTTCGCCGATCATGGTGAAGAAAGCGTGCGGCATGCCGTCGTAGCGGGTCAGTTCGACGGGGACCCCGGCCTCGGCGAGGCGGGCCGCATAGCGCTCGCCCTCGTCCCGCAGCGGGTCGTATTCCGCAGTGATCACGGTCGCCGGAGGCAGCCCGGTGAGGTCGGCGGCTCGCAGCGGCGAGGCCAGCGGGTTGGCGCCATCCTCCGGCGAGGCGAGGTAGAGCCCCCAGTACCATTCCACCGCCGCTGGATTGAAGAAGTGCTGGTCGGTCATGTCGCGCATGGAGTCGGTGCCGGCCTGGTGGTCGGTATTTGGGTAGACCAGCAACTGGTGCACGAGCGCCGGGCCGCCCCGGTCCCGGGCGAGCAGGGTCACCGCCGCGGTCAGGTTGCCTCCCGAACTGTCCCCGCCGACGGCCATCCGCCCCGCGTCTATGTCCAGGTCGGCGGCCTGCGCCGCGACCCAGGCGGCCCCCGCGTAACAGTCCTCGACGGCGGCCGGGAACTTGTGCTCGGGAGCCAGCCGGTAGGAGACCGCGACCGTCACGCACCGCGCCGCGTTGGTCAGGCTGCGGCACACCCCGTCACAGGTGTCGAGGGTGCCAAGGCTCCAGCCGCCGCCGTAGAAGTAGACCAGGACCGGCCAGGGCCCCTCGCCATCCGGCCGGTAGACGCGGACCGGCAACTGCCCGGCCGGCCCAGGGAAGCTCCGGTCGGTCACGTCGGCCACGGGCTCCGTCAGCCCGGCCGATGCCACCGCCGATGCCACATCGGCAGCCCGCGCGTCCTCGATCGACATCGTGTACAGCCGCGCGGGCTGATCCCGCTCAAGCCGGTCGTGGATCGCCTGCACCTGAGGGTCGAACGGCATTCTGTCCTCCTGGCTGCCACTGCGGGACGACGGCACTCCCCGGCCCGCTACGACTGAAGCAAATCCGAATCGGCCGGTCAATGGCCCAGCTTGCCGAGTCACATTGCGGCGGCCCGGCAGCCAAGATCTGAACGCATCTCACGTCTCGCGGCGGCGAGTGGGGAGGCCGACGCAGAAGGCCGGTTCCGCGGTGCCCGGGCGGAAGGTATAGCCGTTTCGGGGCTGGTGGCAATGGCGCCCCACGCCTACGATAGGTGCGCGCTCTGGGGCGGGAGGGCAACTAAATGGGCGGTCAGGAAAGGGTGGGGAAAGGGCGTCAGGACGAGGCGGATACCTTGCTGGCGACCCTTACTTCGGCTGAGGCCATCACCGATCCCTACCCGCTGTACGCACGACTGCGGGCGCTTGCGCCCGCGCACCGGGCTCCATCCGGTGCCGTTTTCGTGACCCGGTACGAGGACTGCGCCGCCGTCACCCGTGACCCCGCCTTCCGCTCCCAGAGCCCCGGGTGGCGCGACCGGGTCATGCCCGGGTGGCGCGACCGGCCGGCCAGGGTCGCCACCTCCCAGGCCATGGAGTTCCGTGACCCACCCGATCACACCAGGCTGCGGCGCCTGGTCAGCGCCTCGTTCACGCCCCGCCAGGTGAGCAACATGCGCGAGGACGTCGAGCGGCTGACCGGCCGGGTGCTGAACCTGATTGCGGATGGCGGCTCCGCGGGAAGCGCGGTCAACCTGCGTGAAGTCCTGGCCTCCTCGCTTCCCGTGTCGGTGATCGGGACCCTGGTCGGCGTTCCCCCGGCCGACTGGATCCCGCTGCAGGAGTCCATGTCGGCCCTGCTGGAGGTGAGCGAGTTGTCAGCAGGCCCGGCCGAGCTCGCGGCGGCCGACCGGGCCGCGGCCGGCCTGCGCGAGTACTTCGCCGGCCTGGTCGCCGAGCGCAGGCGCGCGCCGCGCGACGACCTCGCCACCGCGCTGCTCGCAGCCAGGAAGGGGAACGCGGACGCGGCCGACGCGGTCAGCCTGGCCGGCCCGGCCGGCCTGACCGGCGCCGGGTCGAACGGGCATCCTGGGCTCACCGAGGATGAACTGCTGCAAACGCTGGTGTTCGTTTTCATGGCCGGCGGGGACACCATGATCAACCTACTGACCAACGGCACCGCGGCCCTGCTGGCCCACCCGGAGCAGGCCAACGCGCTACGTGACGACCCCCGCCTACAGTCCGGCGCGGTCGACGAAGTGCTGCGCTACGACGCGCCGGTCCAGTTCGTCGGGCGCGTCGCTAGTGCCGACACCACCATCGGCGGCGTGCCTGTCCCCAAAGACGGCCTGATCATCGCGATGCTTGGCGCGGCCAACCGCGATCCCGCGCGCTTCCCCTCGGCCGACTCGTTCGACATCAGCAGAACGGGCACCACCGTGCTGTCGTTCGGCGGTGGCATCCACTACTGCCTCGGCGCGCTGCTCGCCCGGCTTGAGGCGGGCACGTTCTTCCCCGCGCTGCTGGAGCGGTTCCCGACGCTCCGGCTGGCCGGCCTACCGCGCCGCCGGGGCCTCGTCCACCGCGGCTTCAGCCACCTCCCCGTGGCGGCCCGGTGAGCGGCATCTGCTTGACCGTCGATCCCAGCGTGTGCGACCCTCTCGGCGAAAGCACCCAGGACGGAAGAAAAGCCGGTCTCAGCCAATGATGATGCATGACTGATCGCCTTTCCGGTATGGCCTCCGCACCCGTATCCGCGCCGCCGGCGGAATGGGTCGACGCCGCGCTTCTCGCGGGCGACGACGCCGAGGTGTGCCTGCACATGGGTCGCCCCGTCACCCGGCAGGAACTGCGGGCGCTGGTCGGGCAGCAGCAGGACATGCTGGCTGGCGCCGGGCTGGCGGCCGGCGGGACAGCTGTATTAGTTCTGCCCCCGTCGCTCACCTACGTCGCCACCTTGCTCGCCGCGTGGCGCCTCGGGGCGCAGGCCAGCCTGCTGGATCACCGGCTGGCCCGGGGTGAGATCGAGCGGGCCATGAGCCGCCTGGCGCCACAGGTCGCCGTAACGCCCACACAGGTGAACGGCACGCCGATGAGCGGATACGCAGAGGTGCTTCCCACAGCCGCCCGCCAGCCCGCAGGACAGCCCGCCGGCACACCCCACGCGCTCATCCAGCTCAGCTCGGGGTCGACGGGGCCATCCAAGGTGATCGCGCGGACCGCCGCTGACCTGCTGTGGGAGCTTGACCGGTACGCACAGCTCAGCGAGTATCCGGGCCGTGGCGAGCGGATCGTCCTGCTCGCCTCCATCGTCCATGTGCTCGGCCTGGTCGGGGGGCTGCTGCACAGCCTGCATGCGGGCGTGCAGCTCGCCTTCGCAAGCCGGCTCACCGCGGACGGAATCCGCGAGGCCGTCACCGGCGGCAGCGAGCCAACCATGATCCTCGGGGTGCCGTTCCACGCTGAGCTACTGACCGCCACGGCCAGCGGGCGCCCGCTCCCCCAGCTGACCCGGATGGTAGTTGCGGGCGAACTGACCAGGCCTGGCGTGCCGGAGGCGTTCACCCGGGCCTACGGAGTGCCGCTCGGCTCCATGTACGGGATGACGGAGCTAGGGGTGATCGCCACCGACCTGTCTGGCCTGCACCGCCCGGCGGTCGCGCCCGCGCCTGGGATAACCGTGCGGGTGCGCGACGGTGAGCTGCAGGTGAAGATGGACGCGTCGCCCTATGTCGGGCTGATCGATCCGACCCGCTGGGACGGCGGCTGGCTGCACACCAGGGATGCGGCCACCATCGATCCGGCGACCGGGCTCGTCACGATTCTCGGGCGGCTCGACTCGCAGGTGTCCATCGGGGGCCTCAAGGTTGACCTGACCGAGGTCGAGCAGACCCTGTGCGCGGTGCCCGGCGTGGCCAGCGCCGTCGTGGTGTTCGGCGACGCGATCGAGGCGTACCTGGTCCTGGACGAGGGTGGCTCCATCGCCGGGGTGGAAGCGGCTCTCACCGAGCAGCTCGGCTCCTACAAGCGGCCGCGGATCATGCGGGCCCTCGGCCAGCTGCCCCGGACAGCCACCGGGAAAATCGTGCGTGACCGGGCGGTCCTGCGCGCCCAGGCGAGCGCCGAATGAGCGATCAGGGGGTGCCGAGCCGCGACGAGGTCATCGCCATACTGGCCACGCTCGGCGACCGCCCCATCGAGGAGGTCGGCGACCAGATCGGCTCGCTTGAGCTGACCTGGCTCGTTACCCAGATCGAGCAGCGATACGACATCACCCTCGACCTCAGCGAGGAGGACCTGTCCCGGATGATGACGGTGCCCGGAGCGGTGACGGCGCTCGGTGAGGTCCTCGCCGACGCCGCCGCCCGGCCCGCATCCAACGACGGCTGATGCTCTGCTCCCCGCTCGCTCACCTGCTCCTCAGTCCGGGCGGCGAAGCGCGCAGCTCTCCTTGTGCCTCGAAGTCCGCGACGAAACCGCCCCAGCCGCCTACCGCGTCCTCCTGCGCGGGCGCCGTCACGGTCAGCAGGCGGACGTCGCGGTCGCCGAGGATCCGGTAGCCGTGCTCGATGCCGCGAGGCAGGAAGATGAACCCACCATCTTCAAGCTCAAACGTGTCATCTCCGCAGCGGAACGTGAGGTCGCCCTGCAACACGTAGAAGATCTCATCTTCCGTCGCGTGAGTATGGTCCGGCGGTTCCTCACCAGCACGAGTGGTGTACTCGACGAACGCCAGGCGCCGCCCTTTCCCGAGTTCTCCGGCCTTGACGGTGAAGTCGATGCCGTAGTTGTACGTCCAGCCCTGGCCCGCGCTCAGCGCATACGGGCGAATCCGTCCGTTTTCTGTCGCGTCCATCTCCACCACCTCCTGTCGATGCACGAACGTACAAGACGCCCCTGAGCGAGCACGCAGATAATCAACGACATGACCGCGAAACCCGTCAACCTGACCCAAGCACTGGCGTCCTTCGATGACATCTACAGTCCCCGGATCGTCGCCCACATGAACGACTACGACGTCAGGGTCGCCCATACCCGGGGAGAGCACGTCTGGCATGTCCACGACGACACCGACGAGTTCTTCCTCGTCCTCGACGGCCGCTTCGACGTAACCGTGCGCGGCGCCGATCGCAGCGAGACCACGGTCGTGCTCTTGAAGGGAGACACGTTCGTCGTGCCCAAGGGCACGGAGCACAAACCGTCGTCGCCCGGCGGCGCGATTCTCATGTTCGAGCCATCGGGGACCTCAACAACCGGCGATCGCCATCAGGGAGACATCCCGGACCACGTGGACAGCACCACCGGCCACGAACTGACGTGACCGGTTGCCGCGTCCCGAATCCTGGGTCGTCAGGCCGGGACGCCCCGCTGCGCCGCCGTCTCGGCCGCGGGTGCCAGGGTGGGCGTGTCGGCCGCGGCAAGTGCGTCGGGGTGCGTCTTCACCCAAACCGCGAGGCCGATGTAGACCAGGTCGAACACGCTGCACATGATGCCGATGCCGAGAATGAACGGTGAGTTGCCGAGCACGCCGATCAGGATGGTGGGGGCCAGGGTGCCGAGCCATTTCGCGATGGCGATCGTGAGGGTCTGCCCGCGAAGGCCCCGCCGCGCGACGAGCATCGCGATGAACAGGCCCGACATCAGCAGGTTCTGCAGGAAGGCCGAGTAGCGGGCGGCGTGGTCAATGCCGAACTGCGCCATGAACAGCCACTGCACCGCGTAGGAGGCGCCGAACACCAGAATGCCCCAGATGGTGAACATCGGCCGTGTCACAAAGCGCGGGAACTCGGCGCGGCCGAAGGCGAAGAAGGTGTACACGATGGCGAGGTCGGCCAGTGCCCAGACGAGATCGACCAAGCCCTGTAGCGACGCCGTGGCCGCCAGGTCGTGCACCGCGTAGGTTGACTCCCACGCGAAGTTGAGGCCCAGTGCGGCCATCGGTATCGCGTAGGTCTTCTGGCGGAACCCGATCCGGATCGCGTCTATGTAGACGATCGTCCAGGCCAGGCCGCTGATGGCGGTGAGGAACGCTTCCATGAGGATTCTCCTGCGGTGGATGGGACGACGCGCGGGTGCCGGGCACCCGAGGTCAGGGGATGGCGCGGTAGCGGCGGATGAGATCGCTCACCGCGCCGCGCAGCCAGCCCGGATCACGCGCTCGGTCGAGCGCGAGAGCGGTGAGTACGAGTCCCTGCATTGCGGCGGTAACGGTGAACGCAGCCCCTTCTGAGCCGACATAGGGCGCCAGAAGTTGGGCCAGTCGCTGGTCGAGAAGCCCTTTGACCGGACCGAGTTCCGGATCGTGGCCGGCCGCGAGGATCATCTCGAAAACGGCGATCGTGTCGGTCCGCCGCTCGGTGACGAGATGCGTGGTGAAGTCGCCGCAGATGTCCGGGAGAGCGTCGGGTTCCGTGGCGGTGTGGGCGATGAGACCGACGAACTCCAACCCGATCCGTGAGCCGGCGTGCTCGAAGGTCGCGCGGCGGAGGTCGTCGATCGATGGGTAGTGATAGGTGACGGAGGCGAGCGAAACGGCGGCGCCGGCGGCGACCGCGCGGTGCGTGAGCGCACCCAAGCCCTGTTCGCCGACGATGCGTACGGCCGCGTCGAGCAGCAGCGTCTTGCGGGCGTCGCCGCGCGCGAGGCGTCCATCGGTCACCTTGTGCATCGTCACTCCCGCCCAACTATCCTGTACAGATGTACCGCTAACTTTCGGTACTAATGTACCACTAATTCGGGCGTGGATCCGTGTGAGGTGGGCCACTCACTGAGCCGGTAGGCGGTTGCCGCCGTCGCGGGGGTCTGCTGTCCTGACCGCAAGCCGATCGAGGGGAGAAGAGTTCTGCCGCGCCACCGACGATGCTCTGCCAGCCCGGGGGCAACCCCCGGACCCCCCGGGCCAAACCCCGCTCAGGCGTCGATGCGGGAAAGATCCAGTTCTGCCGCCCCACCAATGATGAAGTCGCGGCGGGGGGCGACTTCGCTTCCCATCAGCAGCTCGAACATGGCCGCGGCCGGGGCGGCGTCTTCGATGCGGATCCGGCGCAGCGTGCGGTGCCGCGGGTCCATGGTGGTCTCCGCCAGTTGGGACGCGTCCATCTCGCCCAGGCCCTTGTACCGCTGCAAGGGCTCTTTCCACCGCTGGCCCCTGCGCTCCAGTTCCAGCAGTGTGCGGCGAAGTTCGCCGTCGGAGTAGGTGTACCTGTACTTCTGCTGCCCCTTGCGGGGATTGGACAGCTCGATACGGTGCAGGGGCGGCACGGCGGCGAACACGCGTCCAGCGTCCAGCAGCGGGCGCAGGTAGCGGTGGAACAGCGTGAGCAGCAGGGTCCTGATGTGCGCGCCGTCCACGTCGGCGTCGGACATGAAGATGATCCGCTGGTATCTGGCGGAGTCCAGATCGAACGACCCGCCGGACCCGGCTCCGATCACCTGAATGATGGCCGCGCACTCGACGTTCTTCAGCATGTCCGCCAGCGACGCCTTCTGCACGTTAAGGATCTTGCCGCGGATCGGCAGCAATGCCTGGAACTCGGAATCCCTGGCCAGCTTGGCCGTGCCGAGCGCGGAGTCGCCCTCGACGATGAACAGCTCGCTGCGGTCGTCGGCGCTGCGGCAGTCCACCAGCTTGGCCGGTAGCGCCGAGCTGGCCAGGGCAGACTTACGGCGCTGGTTGTCCCGGTGCTCGCGGGCCGCGATCCGCGCTTTCGCCGCCGAGGCCACCTTCTCAAGCAGCGCTCGCGCCTGCTGCTTGGCTCCGCGCCTCGGTGCCTCGAACAGGGCCCGCAGTTCCGTGCCCACCACCTGTGCCACGATCCGGGAGGCGGCGGGCGTGCCAAGGATCTCTTTGGTCTGCCCTTCGAACTGTGGTTCCGGCAACCGCACGCCGATGACTGCGGTGAGCCCCTCCAGCACGTCTTCCTTGGTCACCGGCTCGTCGCCGTTCTTCAGCAGCCGGGCCGCGCGCAACTGCTCGTTCAGCGTTCTGACCAGCGCCCGCTCAAAGCCGGTGACGTGCGTGCCGCCTTTCGGCGTGGCGATCACATTAACGAACGACCTGGTCACGGTGTCGTATCCGGTCCCCCAGCGCAGTGCCACGTCGACCGAGAGCTCCCGCTCCACGTCCGCCGGGGTCATGTGCCCCTGATCATCGAGCACCGGCACCGTCTCGGTGAAATGGCCTGACCCGGTCAGCCGCACCACTTCGGTCACCGGCTCCCCGGGAGCCAGGTGGGCGCAGAACTCACTGATGCCGCCGTCGAACCTGAACTCCGCCTCGCGTGCCTCAGGATCTCCGGGCAAGCCGTCGACTGGACCCGGGCGGGCTGCTGCCGGGCGGTCGTCCCGGACCCGGATCGTGAGCCCGGGGACGAGGTAGGCGGTCTGCCGCGCCCGCTGCAGAAGTGCATCGAAGCTCCAGCCAGCGTCCCGGACGAACACCTGGCGGTCAGGCCAGAACCGGATCCTGGTGCCGGTCAGCTTCCTGGCCACCTTGCGCGTCTGGCGCAGCCCGGGCTTGGCGGTGAAGGCGGCGCCGGGCCCCGGCCCGCCGAACTCCCCCGGCACGCCTCGCCGGAAGGCGGCCGACCATTCGTGCCCTTCGCGATCGACCTCCACGTCGAGGCGGGCGGACAGCGCGTTCACCACGGAGGCCCCCACACCGTGCAGGCCACCGGATGCGGTATAGGACCCGCCACCGAACTTGCCCCCGGCGTGCAGCCTCGTCATCACGAGTTCAATGCCGGTCAGGCCGGTCTTCGGCTCCACGTCCACCGGGATGCCGCGGCCGTTGTCGCGCACCTCGGCCGAGGAGTCGGCATGCAGCACGACCTCGATATCAGTGCAGTGGCCCGCCAGCGCTTCATCCACCGCGTTGTCGAAGATCTCCCACAGGCAGTGCATCAGCCCGCGGCCGTCGGTTGACCCGATGTACATGCCCGGGCGCTTGCGTACCGCCTCTAGGCCCTCCAGCACGGACAGGTGGCGCGCGGTGTAGCCGTCCACGGCGAGCGGCCCGGCTTTGGGCGCCGCAGCCCGAGCGGCCGACGCCGCGGGCACTCCTTGCCCGGCAGATTCAGCACGGACGGCAGTCACGGATTCTCCTTGCAGCGGTGGCTTGCAGCGGTGCGGGAGGCCGCACACGGTCGACCCTGACCGCAGACTAACCGGCCGCGGTGGGTGCTCCGCGGAGCCACGCCGCGGACATACCCGGCTACCTGGGACAACGCGCACGCTACAGTAGATAGACGAGAACATGCCTCCGGGCCAGAGCGGCGTTCGCTCTCGGCGTAGGTGGCGTCGACACGGGAACGGATGGGCCTGGCACAGTGTTGTGTAGCAGGAGAGGGTAAGCCAGCCGGACATCATGGGCCGGTGGCACGACGCGAGGGAGGCGAGATGGCCGGAGCTCTAGCGCCAAGCAAGCCGCTGACCGCCAGAGATGTTTGCGACCGGTGTGGCGCCCAGGCGTACGTACGCGTTGTGCTCCCCGGTTCCGGGGAGCTGCTTTTCTGTGCTCACCACAGCCGGCAGCACGCTGAGGCGCTGGCCAAGGTCGCTGTGGAGATCCAGGACGAGACAGAGCGGCTTTCGCCAACCGGAGGTGCGGGGCGCGAAGGCTGACCCGTCCGCCGGGATGACCCCGGCGGACGGTAGCCAAGGGCTGCGACGTGGCAGCGAAAGGCAACCTGATACTCCACCACGTCCGGAAGCAGTTTCGGCCCTCCTGAAGCGATATGGCCCACCCGAAAGCGATGTGGCCCACCTGAAGCAGCTCGGCACCGCCTGAAGCGATTTGGCACCACCTGAGACGTGGCCCGGGCAGACGCCCGGGCCTTATCCATCGGCGGCGGGAGACAGCCCGGGCCTTATCCATCGGCGGCCGGCTGGCTGTGCCTTGCGGTGGTCTTACCTGTCAGCGGCTCAGTCGAGATAGTCCCGCAGCACCTGGGAACGCGACGGGTGGCGCAGCTTGGACATGGTTTTCGACTCGATCTGGCGGATCCGCTCCCTGGTAACCCCGTAGACCTTGCCGATCTCGTCCAGCGTCTTGGGCTGACCGTCGGTCAGGCCGAACCGCATGGAGACGACCCCGGCCTCGCGTTCAGAGAGCGTGTCCAGCACCGAGTGCAACTGCTCCTGCAGCAGGGTGAAGCTGACCGCCTCACCGGGCTGGATCGCCTCGGAATCCTCGATCAGGTCACCGAACTCGCTGTCGCCGTCCTCGCCGAGCGGGGTGTGCAGGGAGATCGGCTCGCGGCCGTACTTCTGCACCTCGATGACCTTCTCCGGGGTCATGTCCAGCTCAGCGGCCAGTTCCTCCGGGGTCGGCTCCCGGCCGAGATCCTGCAGCATCTGCCGCTGCACGCGAGCCAGCTTGTTGATGACCTCGACCATGTGCACCGGGATGCGGATCGTCCGGGCCTGATCCGCCATGGCCCGGGTGATCGCCTGCCTGATCCACCAGGTGGCGTAGGTGGAGAACTTGTAGCCCTTGGTGTAGTCGAACTTCTCGACCGCGCGGATCAGGCCGAGGTTGCCCTCCTGGATCAAGTCGAGGAAGAGCATCCCGCGCCCGGTGTACCGCTTGGCCAGCGAGACCACGAGCCGCAGGTTCGCCTCCAGCAGGTGGTTCTTGGCCCGCCGGCCGTCCTCGGCGATCCATTCCATGTCGATCCGCGCATCGGGCGCCATCCCGCCGGTGCCGGTGCCCAGCTTCTCCTCGGCGAACAGCCCGGCCTCGATCCGCTTGGCCAGCTCGACCTCCTGCTCGGCGTTGAGCAAGGGGACCTTGCCGATCTGCTTCAGGTAGTCCTTGACCGGGTCGGCGGTCGCCCCCGCCGACGCGACCTGCGCAGCGGGCAGGTCGTCGTCGTCGTCGCCGTAGACGAAGGTCTCGTCGTCGCCTTCCTCGCCGGACCGGGGCGGCCCCGCCTGCCCCTCACCCGGTGCCGCCGGGCCGGTGGCCGCGGCCGGTGGCCCGTCGCCCGGGCCTGCCGCCTCCGGGCCGGCCGCCGCCACCACCACCTCCTCGTCGGTGTCCTCGGCTTCGATCTCGGCCAGCGAGGCATCGAGCTCGGCCACGTCGATGTCATCGGGCCCGCCCTCGATATCCACGTCGACTTCCAGGTCGACCTCTACATCGACGGCGAAGTCATCCAGGTCAACGGCGTCCAGCTCCACTCCCTCGAGAGTCACCACCACGTCCAGGTCGGCCTCTTCGACGTCCTCGTCCAGGCCGGCGACCTCGACGCCTTCCGCCCCGTCCGCGCCCACGCCCTCCCGGGCCAGGTCAGCGCGGTCCTCTGGCGCGCCCTCGGCGCCGCCCGAGCGGGCCCGCTTGCCCTGCCGCCCCCCCGCCGGCGCGCTCGCTGCTGCTGTCGCGTCGCCGCTGCCGTCCGCCGCAGGCACGGATTTTGGCGCATTACGCTGCGGCCGCCGGGACCGGGATCCCTTCTGGCGCGCGGTACCCGGGGCATCCGCCCCCGCTGACTCGTCCGCCCCCACCAAGGTGACCGGGGCATCGCCCTTACGCGACGCCTGGTCCGACCGGGAGCGCGCGGGTACCTCCTGCACCGGCGCCCGGCGGCCCTGGCCCTGCTGACCGGGTTGCCTCCGTGCCGCGGAGCTATGCGCGCTTGCCACCGCGGTCACCCCTTCCTTCGTACGACGACGGCGGCCTGCCAAGCCGCGAGTGACACGTGACTGTCCGACCGGGCAGACGACACAGACACCTCTCCTGCGCACGTGGGCGGCAACGGAATTTAATTAGTGCACCCGCTGCCGGGACCGTTCGGGGCTGTTTGGCAAGAGCCGCTGGACGTCGTTGCCAGGCCCCGCCCTTCTCCCGTGATCCACCTTAGGCGGAGTCGACGGGTAGCTCGTACCGCTGGCCGTCCCCATGACCCCGCCGGGCCCCGCCGAGATACATCCCCCATGATCATGCTTTACCCGTTTTCGCCGCGATCATGGAACCTGCCGGGCCGCCCTGCGCCTTGCCGTCACGCCTGGGCACATGCAGCACGAGCACGGTCACGTCATCATCTTGTTCATAACCGGTGAGCATCCGGTCAACCAGGTATTCCAGCAGCTTGGCCGGATCCTCCGCCACCGCGGGCGCGGCCTGGCCGGCCACGGCCACCAGTTCGTCCAGGCCGGAGTGCAGCCCGCGGCGCCGGTTCTCCACCAGCCCGTCCGAGTACAGCACCGCCGTGTTCCCCGGAGGCAGCCGGAAGACGTACTGCTGGCGCGGGCTGGCCCAGCCCAGCGGCGTCCCCGCCTCGCCCAGGTCCAGCCGTGGCGGTGCGTCCCGCGACATCAGCAGCGGCGGCGGATGGCCCGCGTTGCCCGCCAGCCCCTCCCCGGACACCGGGTCGAACACCAGGTAGGCGACCGTGGTCACCTGCTCGTCAAGCTCGGTGGCGGTGAACAGCCGGTCCAGCCCGGCCAGCACCGCGGCCGGCCTGGGGTCGGTCAGGGCCAGGGCCCGCAGGGCGTTGCGCACCCGGCCCATGCCCGCCGCGGCGGACAGCCCCTTGCCCATGACGTCCCCGGCCGCCACGGCCAGGCGGCCGTCGGGCAGCCGGAACGCGTCGTACCAGTCGCCGCCGATCTCCATGTTCCGCGTCACCGGCAGGTACCTGGCGTCCAGGATGATGCCGGGCACGCTGGGCAGCCGGTCCGGCAGCAGGCTGCGCTGCAGCGTCTCGGCCGTGGTGTGCTCCCGCTCGAACAGCGAGGCCCGTTCCACGGCCAGCGCGCACTGGCCCGCGAGCGCCTCGAGGAACACCCGCTCCTCGTCGGTGATCTTCCGCGGCCGGGAGAACGAGAACCGCAGCGCGCCGATCGCCGACCCCGCGGCCAGCAACGGCATCCCCACCCAGGCCCGCTCGTCGGTGTGGGACAGGAACAGGTCCAGGTCCGCCACGTCGGCGAAGGTGCGGCGTAGCGCGTCGGGGTTCTCCACCATCACCGGGCGCCGGGTGGTGATGGCCAGGTTGATGACGCTGGGGACGTCCAGCGGGATGTCGTCGCCCGGGTGGCCGGGGCTGTCCGGCAGGCCGCCGGGGTTCACCGTGTGCACCCGGAGCCGCTCGGGGTCCAGCAGGGCCACGGCCGAGCGATCGGCGCCGATCGCGGACCGGCCGACCTCGGTGATCACCTCGACCACCTGCTCCACGGTCAGCGCCTCGGCCAGCATGGAGGTGGCCTGCTGCAGCCGCGCGGTGCGCAGCGCCGCCGCGGAAAGCTGCTCGGTCAGCCGGCCGCGCATCTCCTCGGCCTCACGCTGGGCGGTCACGTCGGTGCTCGCGCCCACCCACTCGATGATCTTGCCGTCCCGCTCGATCGGCACGGCACGCACGTCGTAGTGCCGGTAGGACCCGGTCTTGGTGCGCACCCGGTAGCGGCTGTCGAAGATCTTTCCCGCGCCGACGCACTCGCGCCAGTCGCGCTCCACCCGCTCCCGGTCTTCCGGGTGGACCCCGTCGAGCCATCCGTTGCCGAGGTACTCCTCCAGGCTCTGGCCGGTGATCCAGCGCCATTCCGGCGAGTCCTCCGCGATCTCCCCGGTGGGCGTGGTCACCCACACCACCTGCGCCCCGGCCTGCACCAGCGACCGGTACCGCTCCTCGCTGCGGCGGACCGCCTCCTCGGAGTTGCGGCGCTCGGTCACGTCCACGGCGATCAGCGCGACACCGCTGATGGCGCCTTCCGGGTCATGGGAGGGGAACCAGGAGAACGACCAGTGCCGGGCCTGGGGCCGCGCCCCGGGGTGCTCCCCTCCCCCGTTCTCCTCACCGGACCTGCCGCCTTTCACCAGGCTGATCGGCTGGTCCGGCTCGAACAGGGGCTGGTCGTCGGCGAGCACGCGGCGAATGGCCGACTCGGCGCGCGCGGCAAGCGGCTCGGGCCATACCCGGGATGGTGGGTGCCCGATATGGTCGGCGCCATTGCGGCCATAAAGCCTGGCCAGGCTGCGGTTGACGCGCCGGAAGCAGAGATCGGTGCCGAAGAAGGCGAAACCAATGGGGGCCTCGCGCAGCAGGGTCGCGAGCAGCGCGGAATCGGAGACGTCCGTGCCAGACATCCGCGGTTGCGGTACCGATGTGTCAGTGCTCATCGCACCGCTTCTGGCCCATGAGCGAGCCTGCCATCCCTCGGCTCCTTCCTGCTCACTGCGGAACTCAAGCAGGCTATCGGCATCAACGCGGCAGCGGGGGAGCCATCCGCACCCCGGTCTCGAGCGCCGCTGCCGCGCTCATCACGATGGTCGGCTGGCCCAGAGCACCCGGCGGGTGGGCACTCCGAGGCTCCCCCATCCTAGGCCACATCGTGCCCGGGGGTGGCCGCTACGCTGACCACGCACCGGCGCGGCGGGCCTCGCGGCCCGGGGCGAGCCCCCCGATGACGGCCCGGGGCGGCCCGGGGCGGGCCCCCCGATGACGGCCGGCCGCGGCCCGCTCGGCAGGCCCTCAGCGGGCGCAGGGGCGGGCCGGCCGGCAAATCCGGCGGGACGCGCCGCGAAAATCCCGGTCGGATAGCGGGGAACGTGCCCATGACGGCGCAGATCTGGGAAACTGGGCGGGTGAGTTCGCAGGGCCGCCGCAGGAACCTTCCCCCCGGAGGCGGCCGGTCCGGTCACCGCCGGGTACCCCGGCCGCCCCCGATCCCCGCTCCGCCACCGAACGCCCTTTTCGCGGAGATGCTCCGTGCATCACGGGAACTGCTGGCGGTGCGGAGCCCGCTCGACGCCGAACTAATGGTCAGCGAACTGCTCGGCACGTGGTGGGGGGAACGCGAGCCAGGTTCCCGTGCCCGCAACGCCGATCTGGAGGAAGTGATCGGGGAAGGGCTCGTCGCGTACGCGGGCCAGCATGAGAGCCCGGCGGCGCTGGCGCTGCTGTCCGGCATCGCGTGCCTGGGCACTCCGCGCCAGGCCGCCGCCGCGGAGGGCGCCGCGCTCGTCCTGATCGAGCGCGGGATCAAGCGCCCCGGCTGGGCCGAGCACGTGGGCGCCGTGGTGGCCGGCGACTGCTACGTGAATTCCGACGAGTTCGGGGACCGCGACGAGGCCGTGTGCCTGTTCAGTTACGGCGGGACGGAGCCGCACGCCCTGGTCCTCCTGGTCGACTACAACTCGGCCGGCATGCTGTCCGACGGCTGGGTCACCTCCAGGGTGGACACGCTGCTGGAGCGCTGCCGGGATGGCAACGGCGAAGCCGGGCAGCGGGGGCGCGGCTCCTTCCGGCCGGTAGCCGCCGCCCAGGCCAGGCACCTGCTAGAGAGCGCGCTCGCGGTCACGCACGCGGCTCCCGACCCGCTGGTCAGCAAGACGTTCGCCTCCTACCACGCGTTCATCAGGTCCCGGATCCGGGCCCTGCCGCCCCCGGACGGGGCCTCGGCACGGGCGCGCCAGCCAGTCGGCGGGCCGGCCGCGCGGCTGGCCATCCACGAGCCCGAGTCGGCGTGGTCCGGGGCGCAGGCACGCCGCCAGGCGTGGAGCAGCGACCGGCGGGCGATGCTCGTCGCCGAGTTCCTCGCCTCCGACGAGGCCGAGGACCTGTCCGACCGCCGGGCCGCCAGCCGGTGCGCCGACCACATCATCAACTACGGATGCGAGCAGGACTTCGGCCGGCCGCTGCGGATGAGCCCGGCGAAGGCGGAGACGTTCCTGCTCGACTGGCTGCCCCGCAAGATCATGCTCTGGCCCGCCGAGCAGCACGCCATACCGCACGTGCTCGCCGCCTGGGCGCGCTGGGCCGGGCGGCGCCGCGGGCTGGGCAGCGAGGCGGTGGACCAGACCGTCGACGCGGTGTACGGCGCGATGGGGCCGTTCACCCAGGTCTACCGCGACCCGTCCAGCTTCGGCCTGGACACCAAGCTGGTGGGCAGGCTGCTCCCGGACGCCGACCTGGAGGCGCTTCCGCGGCGCGCGTTCGCCTTCCCCGTGCTCAGGGGCCGCTACCAGGGCATCGACCTCGGCGCGCTGGACCCGGCCCAGCCGGACGCGCGGCGGACCCTGCTGGCCGCCGACCACGACGACGCGCACGGCCGCCCGGCCAGCGACCAGCACATCCGCAGGCACCTGGTGCTCAGCGACCGGCTCTGGCGCGGCGACCCGCCGGAGCTGTGGGAGGCCGCGCAGTGGCTGCTCGACCGGGGCGAGGACAAGCACGCGGTGCAGCACACGCTCATGTACCTGATCAGGGACGTCGGCAACGACACTGCCCGGCTGAAGGTGGAGCTGGGCAAGCTGCCCTAAGTTTGTCTGCCTCCCTAATGACGTCGTGCCGGAGGCGCGCAGGACAGCAGCGCGCCAGGTCGTGCCGGAGGCGCGCAACTGTGTGGTGCGGCCAGTTTCCTAGTCCCGGCCGCTGGCGAGCCCGTTCCGGCCACTGGCGAAGCCGCGGTCGCTGCCGAGCCCGTCGCGGCCGCCGGTGAGCCCGCTGACCCCGGTTTCGATGTCGATCGCGGTCAGCGTGGTGAGGTCCGCGGCGGTGGCGGTCTCGCCGCGGTCGGCCACCCGTAGGTCACGGGCGGCGCAGGCGCGCTCGAACAGGGAGCGCGCGAACCGGCCGTTGCCCAATTCGTCGATGCGCCCCCGGTCGGAGGCGTCACGGAAGATCCGCTCCAGCACGGGCCGCGCATCAGGGTCGAACGAGTCGCCCGCCTGTTCCGCGATCACGGTCATGATCTGGGCCAGCTCGCCCGGCGTGTA
>WNFB01002090.1_pt1 | contig 17335 bp, 15 predicted proteins | sample 5400501 | NCBI WGS metagenome assembly WNFB01 (sample SAMN13153341, study PRJNA577476) | soil metagenome | isolation source: 200 cm saprolite under Douglas fir tree site 2 hole 1 | place: USA:California | collected 2015-04-18 | reverse complement strand
GACGTCGTCGAGGCAAGGCGTCCGAACGATACGGGAGGCTGGTACCCTGGACGCGATGGCGTTGACTGTCAGCCAACTCGAAGAGATCGCGGCCTGGTGTGGCATGAATCCCGAGCTTGAGAAGCAGCGCCAACAGGCGCGCAGGACGTTCTTCGGGGAAGACGACCCGAGGCCCACGCATTACTGGGAAGGGGCCGGCGACTATAACTCGCGGCCGCGGCGCTTTCTGGGCTGGTTCATGTTTAGCCACGAGTTGTTGCCAGAAGGCGACAGGCCAGCGGCGTGGGCTGTGAGCGCGCTGTATCGCGCCAGTGTGCGGGAGGAAGCGCTACGAGCGGTCAATGGTGCGGGCTAAGTGCTGGCGATCGTCACCTCTGTGCTTCCGGGTTAGAGCGTCAACATGGCCTGGATCTCATCGCCGTAGGTCGTTCACCTCAGGGTTTTGGCGAGCCCGAAGCCGCGCCGGAGGGCTGTGCCCCCGCGGTCTGGGGGTCCGATAGGTCCGGAACACTGCGCCAGTTAACGATCTGACCGCCTCGTACTTCGACGGCATAGATACTAATCATCCGATCAAGACCCTGCGCCTTCGCCGCGTCATTGCGGATCTCTGTTCGCGCGATTACGGTGCCGCCAGCGTTCCCGACGGACAGCACTGTGACATTTATATGGCCCTTTACTTCCTCCTCTGTCGTTCGGCGAATGGCCTCCTTGCCGACGCAGCCTTGCGCACCGCATGGCCTATCGACGCGGACAGCATCATCGGCGAACGACTCGAGGTACCCCGCCACGTCACCACGATTGCGGGCGTCGACGGCTCGGCGGAACACAGCCACAGGATCACCACCCGCTGATGGCGGGTTGGCCGCCGCCACTGCCTGCCTTGGCGAGGAGGCAGTGGCTGGAGAGGCTGCCGCTGAGCCGACTGTCGGTGCGGACGCGGCCGGTTTCGACGCAGAAGCCGCCGGAGGTTGAGCAGTTGGGGCGGTTCCCCCACAAGAAGCTAGGAGAAATGCACCCAAGGCTAGGACGAGAGCTTGCGCATGAGACATCCTCCTGTGGCTATTTACTGACCTGCGAAATCATTGGTACCCTACACGACCGCCAAGAAGCCCATATCTCGGCGAGGCCGTGGCACGCATGCCCGCCGCAGCCGAGACCGCGGGATTGACGCAGCTCATCATGTCCGTGCCGGAATGGGAGGCGCTGGTCTTCAGCCGTCTCAACGATTTCGATGTCAACGCCTTCACCCAAGACATGGTGAGCCGGCCTGGGGACAGCCGACAGCCTCGAGGATCTCAGCCGCTGGCTGCAGCTAGCGATGAACATCTGGAACACCACGCCGCAGCCCGACCGGGGCGGCAAAAGCGCCCAGGAGCTGTCGCGCCGGCGAGCCAGCTAAGCGGGCGCCGGGCGGTTACGCTGTTCAACTGGCGGGCGCTGCCGCGGTTGATCTGGCTAGCCGTAGGTGCAGCAGCTGCTGACGTTCGATTGGTGCTGCGCAGCCGGCGCCGCAGGCTGAGCGCATAGCGCAAGTGCGTGCACAGTGCTGGTAAGTCTTCGGCCAGGCAGGCCGCCGCGCTGGGATAGTCCGGCTCCAAGCGGCCGACAATGGCGCGTAGCCGCTGTTTGGCGTCGCCCTCGCTTTCGGCATCGGCGACAGCTGCCCAGTACGCGACGCGGATCTCGTCGTGCAGCGCCGGACGTTTGGGCAGCTTGGCCAGGACATTTGTGAGCCGGTGCACGGTGCAGCGTTGGCGGTCGGCCTCAGGCCACAGTTCATTCAGGGCCCGAATCAGTCCTGGTGCTCCGTCAGTGACCACCAGCCTGGGCGAGCGCAGACCTCGCCGCGCCAAGCCCCGTCCCATGTCCAGCCAGTCCTCATAGCGCTCCCGCTGCCCCAGACAGACCTCCAGCAGGATGCGCTCGCCGTCGATGGCGTAGCCCCAGGCGAACAGCACGCCTTCCTTCGCACCGCTAGGCCGGGTGGGCAGGTAGATGGCGTCCAGAAATAGGACCAACACCTCGACCTCTGCCAGGCTCTTGGCGCGCAACGCCTCGTAGCGGTCTCAGAGGCCAGGGACGTTGGAGTAGATTGCTTTTCTCGACCACTTCTAATAGCTCTCGGAGGGATTTGCCAAACACGTTGCGCTGCCCCACCTCGTAAGTGGGGACGAGCATGGTCGCTATCGCTCGGTTGAAGCCAAGTATCTGTGAGAAGTTCTCCAAGCTCGCGTCCTTCGCGACGTGCCTAATGCTTGAACCGCCCCAGCGGTTCACCAGAATAAGTTGTCGTCTCCGCCTGCGAATAACCGTCGTCACCCCTGTCCTGGATGAGTAAAACGAGCAGCCGGGATGAGACAGAGTGGGCTTGCTCGCCAATATGGCGCTGCCATAGCCTGCGCTAGTAGGAGAACTATGGGATGACCGTGGGGTCGAGCACCGCCGGACCAATGCGTGCCGGTTTCATTGTGATGGGTGTTGCTGGAGCCCTTCTAGCCGTGTTCTTTACGGTGGGCATGCTTATGGGTGGCGACCAGAGCAATCCGGGCGCTCGTGCAGCATCAACCGCTTCTCTGGGCGATGTCATCGCCAACGCGGTTTACGTGCTAAGCCTGATTGGCATACTGCTTGGCCTGGTTGCCTTGTTAGGGTTTTTAAGGCCACCATCCCGGCGGCAATGGGCTATAGGCAGCCTAATCACCGGTATCGCTAGCCTCGCCTGCATCCTGGTAGGCATTGGTGCGGCCGGCCCGGGAGCGGAGACGGTCGCCAGCCTGTACGCGCCTGGCCAGAACGCGATTGCTGGCGCGCTAGCGCAGATGTCCGGAGGCAGTTTTGGTCCCTATATCCTGCCTTACTTTATTGCCGGCGCCGTTCTAGGCCTCTTGTGCGGCATCCTTGGCGCTGTCGAGCTGTGGCACACGATCGGAGTTCCGCGCTGGGTGGCGGTGCTGTTCGGGCTGGGCTTTGCTCTGACTATGGGCAGTGCGCCACTTGTGACCCAAGTTGGCGGCGTGCTCCTGGCCATCGCCAGTTTTGCTCTGGCCTCCCGAGCGGGGGCAGCCCACGAAGCAGCCGCTGTGGCACGCTAGTAGCTCGACATCCCAACTGATCGCTCTTGGCGGCTACATAGAACGCCGATCTCGCGCCTTAGCGATTGCAGACCAGCCTGAAGTACCGACCGGTCCGAGCATGGTGAACCCTGCGTCAGCTAAGTGTCGTGGGAATTATCCCATGGGGATTAGACAAGCGACAACCTTCGCCTGCCTACAACTCTCGCAAGAGCCGGCCGTAGCCGGAGATACGGTCGTTGATGCCGGATTTGCGCAGCGCCTCCCAAACGATGGCCTGGCCGGCGGTGACGACGTTCACGTTGAACTCGTCCTCCAGGGGCTGGATGTTGGCGGCCATCGGCCAGTGCGGTGAGGGACAGTGGAGGGTATCGGCCTCGGGGTTATCCCGTAGGATGGCCCGGGCCAGCTCGAGCGTGTGCTCGGCGGGCGGGGGCGTGGCGTACATGCCCGGGCCGACGCCGCGCACGTCAATGACCGTGCAGCCGAGCTGCTCCACGGCTTGCGCGTGCTGATCCCGGACGCCTTGGCCCGTCCGGAGCATGACCACCTTCTTGGCGCCGAGCGCCTGCAGGGCGTGGTTCTGGCACAGCAGGCTGGCCGTGGTCGGCACGCCGCTTTCGGCCTCCAGCTCCTGGACGATGGTCTCGATCGGCCGGCCCGCGGCGAAGCCGACCGGCACGCCGCCGATGACGACCACGTTCACGCCGGACTGGGCCATCACGCGCGCCGCGCGCAGGCTCTGCTCGGCGCTGCGCTTCAGCTCCTCAGGCGTCAGCTCCCAGACGCTGGCGGTGGCGGTCACGAGCGTGACGCCGTCGGGCACCATCTTGTAGAAGTCGTAGGGGAAGATCTCGGCCAGGTAAACAGGGCAGGTGTAGCCGATGCGGGCGCGGCTGCCGTAGCTCATAGCCCGTAGAACCTCCTGGCATTGTCGCCCACGATCTTGGCGGCGGCTGTCGAGCTGAAGTCGCCCTGCTGAGCTTTGTCCAGCAGCACCTGGTGCGCTTGCAGCTCGGCGGACTGATCCACGTGGCTGTAGTCGGTGCCCAGCATCAGATAATCTTCGGCGCCGAAATTCAGCAAATAGCCGATGTCGTCCTCCGTGTCGCAGGTCACGTAGAAGCGGTTGTGGGCCAGGAACCCGGTCTTGAAGTCGTGCTCGGCCTTGGCGGCTTTGCCGCGCATGCCCAGCTCCTTGATCAGGTACGGGATCCACGAAGCGCCGGCTTCGATGAAGCCGAAGCGCAGCTTGGAGAACATATCCGGAACTCTGGCGGCCGCCAGCGCCCTGAAGGCTGAGAGCACGTTGAGCACCGACATGTTGGCGAAGTCGCCGGTGTTGGACTGGTCGGATGCGCCGCTGCCCTGGTGGATGCAGATCGGCAGATCGAGCTTGGCGGCCTCTTCATAGAGCGGGAAAAAATACGGATCGGCGGCCTCTCGGCTGCCGCATTCCACGCCCTTCTTCATGACCCCGCACGCGCCGTGGTCCTTGGCGAAGCGCAGCACGGCCGGCACTTCGTCGATGCTCAGCAGCGGCGCCTGCGCTACCCAGCGCAGCCGTCCATGTGATCCGGCCGTGCGCTCTGCCAGCCAGCGGTTGTAAGCCTTGCACAGGGCCAGCTCCACTTCCGGGCGGTCCGTCACGGCGTGCAGGAAGGTGGTGGGGTACAGCACCTGGGCCTCGATGCCGAGCTGGTCCATGTGCCGCAGCCGGGCCTCCACGTCGATCAGCTCCCGGGTCTCTCGCGTAGTGCCGGTGGCCTGATCGCTGCGAAAGCGGCGCAGCCGGGCGTTGCCGTCGATCAGCCACAGCCGGTGCCGGCGGCCGTCGGAAGGACCGGCCGGCTCGCTGTCCGGCAGGTCGAAGCTGATCGGCTTGAAGCGCGCATCCTCCTTGTCCAGGCATTCCCAGGTGTGCTCGTTCTCGTCGATGTGGGCATCGGCGTCAATCGCAGGCATCAGTTCGCCTTTCTTACGTGGTAGCTCATCGGCGCTACGTCGTCGATGGTTTGGCCTTTGGCCCGCCACTGGGGCAGGGTGGCCCAGTATTCCTCGCCGGCCCGCTGCACTTTGGCCAGCAGCGTGGCCTCGTCGAGTCGCGAAGCCTGGCCGTTCTCGACCAGCGTCTCGCCATCAACCACAATCGTCTCGACGTCCTTTTGGCTGCCGGCCTCGACCAGCGACTTGATGGGATCGCGCACGGCGCCAAAGTGCAGCTGCTGCAGGTTGACGATCAGCAGGTCGGCCTTGGCGCCCGGCGCGAGCCGGCCCAGGTCATCGCGGCCGAGGGCTTTCGCCCCGCCCAGCGTGGCGGCATTGAACACGTCGCGCGGCTTGCCGGCCAGGAAGCTGCCCTCCGCCCAGCGGCAGGCCAGCGCCGCCAGGCGCATCTCGCTCACGATGTCCTGTGGGAAGGTGTCGGTCCCCAGGCAGACGTTGATGCCGCGATGGCGGTACTCGTCGAAGGATTCCAGCGCCAGGCCCTGCTTGGCGTACTTGTACGGCGCATGGGCAACCGAGCAGCCGCTGTCCGCCAGGATGGCCAGGTCGTCGCCATACGGGTAGTGGGCCCATGAGTGCCGGTTGTGGAAGACGCAGTGGCCCAGGATGACCTCCGGACCGAGGAAGCCGAGCCCCTTGAGGTACTTGATGGGCGTGACCTGCCGCTCGCGCAGCACGTTGTGGAACTCGACCAGGTTCATGGCGGTGTGCAGCTGGACGCCGACGCCCAGCTCCGCGGCGGCTCGCTTGGTGGCCTGCAGCAGCTCCGGCGTGCAGGTGTCCAGCTGGGCCGGGTAGAGCATGCCGCGCACGCGGTCGTTATGGGCGCCGTGGTACTCGCGCATGTAGCGCTTGGCCACCTCCAACCCGGCTTCTCCGCTTGGCTCGTCCCACTGCCAATCGATCCGTCCCGCTTCGTCCAGAACGTAGCCGGCGCTGCCGTACATCGGCCCCAGGTAGGCGCGCATGCCCAGCCGCCCCACCATGTCGGTGAAGGCCGGCGCGTTCTGGGGCGGGCGCAGCCCGACGTCCAGGATGGTGGTCGCGCCGCCGCGGAGGGCTGCCCACATGCCGAACGTGCTCTCGAGCTCCACTCGCACCGAGGGCTTTGGCCCGGACCGCAGCCTGGCGCCGTAGGCCAGGAAATTCTGGGCGAAGTAGTTGGTTTTGGTGGGGTCGTTCAGCAGCGCGTGGGGCGCGTTGATGCCGGCGTGGATGTGACAGTTGATGAACCCCGGGCTGACCAGCTTACCCCGCGCGTCGAGGGTCCGGTCGACGCTGCCCTCGAACGCGTGGCCCACGGAGATGATGCGGTTGTCCTCGTAGACCACCACCCCATCCCGCAGCAGCTCGTGCTCGTGGCCGTCGAACCCAACCACCCAGCCGCCCTGAATCAGCGTTCGCATGCGCGCCAGTCTACCGTCTTGCGGGGCTAGCCACCCTGAGGCAAGCTGCCGGAGTAGCTTGCGGGCGTCTGGTAGAGTGTGCGAGCCTGTGCACATGCCCGCGAAGTGCCCGGCGAGCGGCACTCGGACCTGCCGGCGCTCGTTAGAGAACAAGCGAGAACTGTTGTGGGCGAGCCTTGGTCGCCTGAGGAGAACGCATGACACCAGATCAGGAACAGCGCGCTGCCGAGCCCGGCTATGCGCTGGTCGAAGTCCCGCCGGCCCAGGCCGGCGAGTCGGGGCATTCAGCGCCCAGCGAGGCGACACTGGAAGATCTCGAGCACCGGCTGGACGAACTGCAACGGGAGATCGAGGCTGGCCATGCCGAGCTGCTGGAAGTCGAGCAGCAGGCGAAGGCAGCCGTAGAGGCTGAGGACGCGCAGCGTGTAGCCGCCACCTGGAGCGAGAAGCACGGACTGCTGAACCGCATTTCCGAGCTGCAGCAGGAGCAAATTCGCGCTCAGCGCCGGCTTCAGGCCGAAGTCAAGGCTTCGCTCATGGAGCTTCGTGATGAGCGCACTGAGATCGAGCGGCGCCATGCGCAAGAGGATGGGGCATGGAGCCAGCTGGTCGGTTCGCTCGAAGGCTTGCTTCAGGATCTCCGTCGGGCCAACGAGCTGCGCTCCGAATTGAACGATCGCGAACGATCATGGCGGGTACGGCTGGAGAACCTGGCGTCCCGCGAGCTTAGCGTTTTACATGACGCCAAGCTCGCGAGATCGCAGATTGCTTCCAGCAGGGCTGCCGCGCCGCCGCGATCAGCTCGAGCGGCCAGCAGGCGTGCCGATCAGCCCTCGGCCAGAAAGTGGGCGATCTACGATCCCGATGCCGGCAAGCTGGTCGGCAGCCTAAGCGAGCTGCTTAGACTGCTGGCCCGCTGGTACCCAACCCTGCGTACCGAACAGGAACGTGTCCGGGAATTCCTCACGCTGCCGAACGCGCAACCGCTGCCGGATACGCTGCGGCAGGAGCTCGAGGCCGCGGGCTATCTCGAGATCTCTCCGGGGGAGGGAGTTAGCCGCTTACCATTTGGCCGTGGACAGCGGGCTGACCGAGCGGCCGAGCCTGGCCGCGGCGGCGAGCCTCCCGGAAGCTGAGGAGGCGCCGGGGCCCCGCGGCGCGGCCATTCCCAACGAGGGTTCCACGCCGGCTGGGCTGCTCTACTGGGCGCGCTACAAGAGCTTCTGGTTTGGCGCCGTGTCGCGCATCGCGACCTTCAACGGGGTGATCGGGCTGCTGCTGTGGGCCATCGACGAAGCGACCAACCGGCAGAACTCGATCCTGCTCGAGATCCGCAGCAATTTGCCGCTGACCGCCTTCGTGGCGGCGCTGATCGCGCTGGCCTACGCCGTGGGCCGGCTGGGGCTCAAGCTCGATCCCGACGAGCCGCTGGCCAATGCGGCCGTCCTGGTGGTGATGGTGTTGGTGATTGTGGCCGTAACGGCCATCGCGGGACCGGTATTCGTGGCGGTGGGCGAAGCGGGCATGCTCGTGCTGCTGCTGCTCGTGCTGCGGCTGCGGCACTGGCAGGGCAACGCCTACCTGGTCATCAAAGCCGTGCTGATCGCCAGCTCGATCATCTTGCTGGGCGGGCTCGGCGCGGGCGTGGCCACGGGGCAGATGCTGGAGACGCGGCTGTCCTTCGAGCGCGCGGACGACATCATGCGGCTGTTCCTGCTGCTGCTGGGACTGTCGCTCTATTTCTTCGAGGAGCGCCGGTACTGGTTGGCGCAGCCGCCCACGCCGGTGGTGGTGGAGCGGCTGCAGCGGGCCTGCAAGCAGAACGACTTCGCGCTGATCCATCGCTGGCTGGGTCAGGACCTGGTGTTCTCGCAGGGTGACCAGCGCCTGCTGGCGAACCTGATCCTGCCGCGCCGGTTGATAGTGGACGGCGACCTCGCCGGCCTGGCCACCCCTGGTGGCGATTTCCTCCTCTTCCGTGTCCGCAAGGGCCAGGTGGTGGAGCTGCGACGGTTTGAGGGCAAAGGGCCAAGGGCATAGGGCAAAGTGGCCGCGGCGTAGATACACTGCGATTCGTGTTCGGGCGCACCACGTGGCCGCGGCTCTTAGCTGCCGTCCTAACCTTTGCCCTTTGCCCTTTGCTCTTTCCCCTAACCGCCCATGCCGCGGGCCTAGGCGCCATCATCGACGGCACGCTCGTGGACAAGACGCCGGGCGCGGCGCTGCTGCCTGGCGCGAAGGCTCTCCTGTATAAGCTGCCGAGCGGGCAGGAGCCGCGGCAGGTTGGCCAGAGCGACGTGGACGGCTCCGGGCATTTCCGATTTGATTTCATCGAGGCCGATCCGGGCAACGCCTACGAAGTTGGCGTGCAGTACCAGGGGGCGCCCTACTTCAGCGACAAGATCACCTTTGCCCAGGGTGAGACCAGCCGCAAGCTGAGCCTCGACGTGTATGAGGCTTCCGACGACGATAAGGTCCTGACCCTGGCAGGCACCAGCCTGCTGATTGACGCCAGCGAGAAGACGCACGAGCTGTCGATCCTGGAGCTGGATACCTTCATCAACGACAGCCAGCGCACGTTCGTGCCCAACACCACGCCGCGCAATGGCGGCCCGCCTCCGCTGCTGCGCTTCTCCCTGCCGCTCAACGCCAGCAACCTGACGCCCGGCGAGGGCATGGGCCCCGAGGAGATCATCCAGATCGGCGGCGGCTTCGGGGCGCTGGTGCCAATTTCGCCCGGGCGGCACGACCTGGGCTTCGCCTATCGCAGCGCCTACCAGACCAGCTCGACGTCCTTCACCAAGAGCGTGATCTATCCGACCAAGACGCTGCGTGTCCTGATGCCGGCCAGCTCGGCCCAGGTCGATAGCCCGCAGCTCAGCCGGCAGGCACGCCAGAACATCGGCGGCAAGCAGTACGACCTGCTGCTGGCCAGCGATCTGCAGCCGGGCACGAAGGTCGAGCTGCGCTTCTCCAGTCTGCCGGGCATCAGCCCGCTGGCGGAGCTGGCTCAGCCGGCGACTTTGCCCTGGCTGGCTGGCGTGCTGGGGCTAGCGGTGCTGGCCTTGCTCGGCTGGTATCTGCGCGATCGCTTGCGCGCACCCGCGCTTGCGCCCGCCGTCGATCGACGCGAGCTCGAGATCGAACGCCGCGAGCTGCTTATCGCGCTCGCTCGCCTCGACGATCGCTTCGATGCGGGGAAAATCCGTGCCGAGGACTACCACGCCCAGCGAGACGCTCAAAAGGCGGAGCTCCGCGCCGTGATGGCGCAGCTCGAGCGACTTGCCTCTCCCGCCGCAGCGGGAGAGGGCTAGGTGAGGGAACCTTGATTAGGAAGCTAGCGCTACGAGGCGGCTGCTCTGGCCGAGCTGGCTGGTGAAGGCCGCGCCCGGCGCTAGAGTGGCCGCTGTGCGCGCCAGGTGGTGGGCCAGGTTCCGGGAGCGTGGTACCCAGCACAGCCGGACGAAGTCAGCTTGCCGCAGCCAGCTGGCCGTGCGCGCCTGCAGCCGCTGGCACTCGGCTGTGCCGGCGCGGGCCTGACCGGCCGCCAGGCGCAGGCCAACCGTCGAGTCGGACATGATCAGCGCGCTGCGGGGCCGTACGCTGCGGAGCAGCTCGCAGGCCTCCACCAGGCCAAGGAACTCGGCGTGGTTGTTGCCGCTGAAGCCGACGTTCTTGACGTGGCCGAACAACCAGTCGGTGGCGCCGCAGCGTGCCAGCACCAGCAGGCCGAAGCCGCTCGGACCGGGGTTAGGGACGCTCGAGCCATCAACGTAGATCACCAGGTCGAGCCAAGGCGCGTGGGGTAGCCAGGAGCCGCGACTGAAACGCGATCTGGCCCTTGCCGTGTTAGGCCCTACGCGCCAACCAAAACATCTGCTACTGCGGGGAACGAGGGCAAGCGCCCAGTGTTACGCACGTAAGGCCATAGGCCATAGCGATAGGCCAAAGTCGCCTAGCCAGTCGCAAAGCTTATGCGCCCGCCGGAGAGGACCAGCCGGCCCAAGACAGCGCGATCCGAGCCGGCATAGCTCAGGTTTCGGAACTCGCCGTTGGGCAGCGGCTGGTAGAGCACCACCGCCAGGTCGTAGGTGCCGTCGGGCACTTCGCGGAGATCGAGCTCGTAGTAGTCCGCGGTCACCTGGCCGGGCGCCCAGCTCGATGTGGGCGACAGCCCGAGCACCGGCGCCGCCTCATCGCGCTGGACCGCTACCCGGTCGGCTGACGCCATGAGCCGAAGCGATACGTGGTAGTCGGCGGCGGGCTGGCGCAGCGCCTTCCAGTACAGCGTGACGGGCAGGATGCCGTACTCCGGCTGGCCGAGCGGCGCCATCGCGGCAAGCTCGATCTCGTCGCCGAAGGCGCCGTCTATGGGCAAGGCGCCCGCGGGCGTCGAGTCGCGTGGCTGGCGCAGCACCTCGACGTATGGTCCGGCAGCGCTGACGCTGCCGGCCGGCGGCCGGAAGGTGGCCGTGGCCAGGAACACAGGCCCGCGCGCTCGGGCCAGCACGTTGGGCAGCGTGCTGGCCGGATAGGAGATGCCGACGCCGGGATTGATGCCGTCCACGAGCTGCGCGTACCAGATGGGCGTCGCCTGGTCCCAATCGGCCACCACGGTGGCATCGGGCGGCAGCGCGGCCAGCGCATTCGCCAGCCGGCGCGCCTGGTGCCCCTGGAAGAGGTCCTGCCGGAAGTCGTCCAACGCCTCCGGGGCAGGCTGCAAATGGCCTCGGCCGGCGTACACGCCGCCGGCGGCGACGGCTAGCGCCAGCACTCCCTCGAGCACGCTGCTCAGCCTGAAGCGCGGCAAGGCTGCCACTCCGGCCGCGGCCATGAGGGCGATGGGCACGTAGGCCGGCATGATGTACACCAGGTTGAGCTCGCCGCCGATGTTCCAGATGACGGTCAGCCACAGCAGCACGGCCGCGTAGCCGGCCAGCATGAGGGCCAACGCCGGCCGGCGCAGCGCCAGCCAGCCGAGCCCGAGGATCGCCAGCGCCAGGACAATCGGCGAGAAGCTGCCGAGCAGCGCCGACCCCAGGGAAGGGCTGCGTTCCAGTGCTTGCGCCGGTGTGAGCGTTAGGTGAGCGGCCGTATCGGTGCCAGCGATGGCCACGTTCACGAAGCCCTGCCAGGTGGCGGTGTTCCATTGATCCCACGGCGTGCCTAGGGCGGCTCGGAGCGGCAGGACGCCGTACAGCAGCAGTGGCAGCACCACGAGACCTAAGGCTTTGGCCAGCAGCCGTGGCTCTCGAAGGATCTGCCAGCGGACCAACAGGATATATCCGGCGAGGAAAGGCAAGAGCAGCGCGAACGTCCGGTGGTGGTCCAGGCCGAAGCCGGCGATCAGCGCCAGCAGCAGCAGGCGCCACTCGGCCGTCTTGGCGTCACCCAGCCTGACGGCGTGTTCCCAGCGGAGGGCGAGGAGCAGCGTCAGGGCGACGAACCCGACGGCCAGCGAGCGAACGCCGGCGACCGTGGACCACAGCCACTCCAGAGGCGCCACCCCCACTGTTACCGCGGCGAGCACGCTGGCTCCGCGCGAGCCGGTCAGCTGGCGCGCGCAGAGGTACGCCAGCGCGGCCGCGATCGCGCCGAACGCGGCCGACAGCAGGTTCATCCGCCAGGCCACGCTGCCGATCGGCAACAAGCTCCAGACCTTGCCCACGACCAGGTACAGCGGATAGCCGGTGTAGTGCGGGATGCCGAACACGTACGGCACGAACTGGAACTCGCCCGCGTCATGGCCCACCACGTCGGGCGCCAGTGTGCGCCAGTAGAGGACGAGGAAGGCGAGGGCAACTAATAATCCCCCTCTCATCGCGGGGGGAGAGGCTTGCCAAGCAATTGCGATAGCTTGACGTGGTAGCTCTTGGCCACGAAGGTGCGCTTGGGGTGTTTGGCCAGCCAGGGCAGGCCCATGGCGGTCAGCCGGCGGGCCTCCTCGGCCCCTAGCGGCGCTTGCTTGGCCTCATCCAGAGCCGGGACGAGCACGAACAGGTGCCGGACCACGTCCGTCAACGACTGCTGGCCGAGGAGGCGCAGCAGGATGGCGTGCAGCCCGAACACGGGCGATTCCAGCTCCACTTTGTAGCCCAATGGCTCGAACAGCGAGCGCACGTGCGGGTTCCGGAAGTTGACCGCCAGGGGCGCGATCTCAGCCTGCAGATCGAACTTGCGCTGGACCAGGTCGCTGCGCGCCAGCGGTGCCAGGGCTGCGCCGAACGCGCCGTCCAGGAACGACCGAAACAGCGGCGATAGGGCTACTACACGCGACTTCACATAATCAACGATCTGCAGATGCTCGGGTGATCCCTCCCAGCCACTGGCGGGCTCCGGGTAGGCCAGCATCGTGAAAGAGATGCTGCCCGGCAGCGATGACTCGACGATCAGCCGCAGCTGCGCATTGGGCGGCTCACGGATGAACAGCTTCTCGGGGAAGCGGCCCAGCAGCTGACCGATCTGTTCCGCCTGCGGTCCGGTGGCCGTGATCTTCAGGTACACGTGCCGGGGAAGTGTAAATCCTGGCCTTACACTAGCCCGGTGCTCGCCGTCCTGGCCCTCGCCTGGCTGACGGCCTTCTCATCGCGGTCCAACACCATCTCGGTTGGGTCCGTGCTGCCGCTGATCCAGCGCGACCTGGGCCTAAGCTATGCCCAGGCCGGCCTGCTGTTCGGCATTCCGGTGCTGATGATGGGCCTGTTCTCGATCCCCAGCGGGCTCATCATGGCGCGGGTCGGCGTCAAGCCGGTGCTGCTCATCAGCTTGTCGCTGCTGGCGCTCGGCGGTGGTTTGCGAGCGGTTGCCTCTAATGGCACGGCCCTGTTCGTCTTCACCGCCATCCTGGGCGCCGGCATTGGATTGGTCCAGCCCGCCCTGCCGCGGCTAATCAAGGACCGCTTCACGCACAACACTGGCCTGATGACGGGCATCTACTCCAATGGTTTCTCCGTTGGCGCAACCGTTGCCGCGGCGCTCGCTGTGCCGGTGTTGGTGCCGTTTTCCGGCGGCCTCAGCTGGCGCGGGCCGTTCATCGTATGGGCAGCCGTCGTCGCGCTGACGCTCGTTGCCTGGCTGTTCGTTCCCGGCGGCAAAGCGGGCGGTGGCGAGAGCCTGGCCCCGTTCGCTCGCATCTTCCGCAACCGGGTGTGCTGGATTGCGAGCGGCATTTTCCTAACCCAGAGCATGCTGTTCTACATCTTGAATTCGTGGCTTACCAGCTACTACCAGAGCCTCGGCTTTTCGCTGGCGACCGCCGCCTCGACGGTAGCGCTGTTGAGCGCAGCCTCGATCGTGTTTGGCTTTGCCGGGCCGGCTATCTCCGACCGAGCTGGGCGGCGGCCGCCGTTCGTGTTGGCCGGTGGGGTCACGGTGCTGGGCGTGCTCGGCCTGATGCTGCTCCCGACGCAGGCCTACTGGTTCTGGCCGCTGCTTATTGGCAGCTCGACCTCGGTGCTGTTCACCACTGGTTTTGTGATCCCCGTGGATGTCGCTCGCTCCGACGAAGTGGGCGCCTTCACCGGCCTGATGCTGACGGTCGGCTTCGGCGGAGTCATGATCGGGCCGCCGCTGGTTGGTTTCCTGCGCGACATCACCGGCTCGAACTTGTATGGCTTGCTGTTCATGCTGGCGATCGCCGTAGGCCAGCTGTGGCTTACGCTGGTCATGCCCGAAACTCGGCGCCGATGACCTGGCGGTCGGCCCTCCGTTGCCTCTTGCCTCTTGCCTCTTGCCTACTCGTCGCCTGCGGCGGCAAGGCCTCGCCGTCGTCCACGCCCACGCCGGTGTACGCTCCGCAGCCAACCGCCACCCACTTCGTGCACCTGCTGGACAGCCGCCGCTTCGAGCCGGCCGAGCTGCACGGCGAGCCCGGCCAGCTGGTGAAGCTGGTGCTGTTCGGCGACAAGCAAAAGCACGATTTCACCTCGCCGGGCCTGAACGTCAACCTCGACGTGCTGCCGGAGAAGGTCGAGATCATCTTGGTCGAGCTGCCAATGAAGCCCGGGACGTACGAGTTCTGGTCGGCCCAGCCAGGCGATCGCGAAGGCGGCATGGTGGGCCATTTTCAGGTCCAGCCAGGTGCCCGTCCGAGCTAGCACAAAAGGAGACTATGATTAGCCGCAGAGACCACGTTGCCGATCGATCCCAATCCGCTCGACGAGATTCACGAGGACATCGAGACTCCGGAGGTTATCGAGCCTGCCCGCGACGTGCGTGGGCCCGCCCGGTCGGGTTTGACGCGCTGGGTTGCGGAGCGCAGCATGAAGAACCAGCCAGCCTCCGGCACTCCGACATACGAGCGCTGCCAGGAAAAGGACTGCTGGGGTAAGGCCACCTGGACCTGCCCGAGCTGCCATCACAAGAGCTGCAGCGCCCACCGGCCCGAGCATCGCTGCTCCCTGCCCTATCTGCCGCGCTAGCGCGCTCGCAGCCCCGCGTACACCTTTTCCGCCGTAATCGGTAAGTCCGTGATGCGCACCCCGCAGGCGTCGTAGACCGCGTTGGCGATGGCCGCCGCCAGCGGCGTGTTGGACGATTCGCCGATCGACTTGGCGTTGTGCGGGCCCGGCCCTTCCTCGGCATGGACCAGGACGGTCTCCAGCTCCGGCATATCGGCGATGGTCGGCAGCTTGTACTCGCCCAGGTGCAGCGCGCCGACGCGCCCTTCGCGGATCGCGAGATCCTCCATCAGTGCGAAGCCGAAGCCGTGCGCGATGCCGCCGTCGATCTGGCCCTGGTGCAGGATGGGGTGGATGATGGTGCCTACGTCGTGGCCCGTGACGATCCGCTCGACGGTCACCTGGCCTGTCTCAGGATCGACCGACACTTCGGCGATCTGGCAGGTGAAGCTGCTCACTGGCGCCTCGGCGCCCGGATAGTTGAAGGTGACCGTCACGGCTTCGCTGGCCTGGCCGGCAGCTTGGCCCCGCCGGGACAGCTCCTCGGCCAGCGTTCGCGCGGCGCCCAGCGCTGCCTGGCCGCCGACGTGCGTGGCCCGGCTGCCGCCCACGCCGCTGTCCTTCAGGTTCTCGAGTGTGCCCACGGTCTGAACCCGCACTTGGACGGGCGCTACGCCCAATTCCTCGGCGATGACCTGGCGCATCACCGTGTGGAGGCCGGTGCCCGTGTCCGGCATGGTGGTGGTTAGTGTCAAGCTGCCGCTGGTTTCGAGCGTCAGACGCACGTTGGCGAAGCCGTTGCCGACGTGGCGGTCGCCCACCGACATGCCGCGGCCGTGCCATGGCTTTTGGGGGTCGCCCCAGCCGGCCCGCTTGGCGGTGGCCCGGATGATGTCCTCTTGCCGGACGTCCTCCAGCGGGTGCAGTCCCGCCGCCAGCATGTCGCCGTCGTGCAGGCAGTTCTTGAGCCGCAGCTCGAGCGGATCGATGCCCAGCTCGGCGGCAATCATGTCCATGTGAGACTCGACGGCGAACAGCGCCTGCGGCTCGCCCGGCGCGCGCACGTGTCCGCGGGGCACCGAGTTGGTGTACGCGCAGAAGCTGTCGATTCGGACGTGCGGGATGTTGTAGCTGCCGCTGAGTGAGGCCGCGCCGTGCACGTTCACGATGGGCGTCGGTTTGAAGGCGCCATAGCCGCCGGAATCCCACACCCCATTGGCGCGACGGGCGACGATCGTTCCGTCGCGCTTGAGGCCGGTCTTGACGTGGATGTAACCGGTGTGGCGCGGGTTGGCAGCCTGCAGCTCCTCGATGTAGCTCATGACGAACTTGACCGGCCGGCCGGTCCTCTGGGCGAGATAGCAGACCGGCACGATGTTCATCAGCGAGCCCTTTCCGCCGAAGTCGCCGCCGATGGCCGTGGCGTGGAAGTCGATGCCCTCCACCGGCATATCGAGCAGCGGCGCCAGCTGATTTTGCTGCCGGAAGGGCATCTTGTTCGCGTCCCAGACCTGCAGCCGGCCGTGCTCGTCGACGCGCGCGATGCAGGCGTGCGGCTCGAGGTGCCCCTGGTGCACCGACGAGGTGATGAAGTCGTGCTCGACGATGACTTCGGCCTCCTTGAAGCCGTTCTCCACGTTGCCCCGCTGCCACACGATGTGCGACATGGTGTTGGGTTCGGTGGCCACCGGTTCGGGTACGCCCTCGTATTTGGAGACGTCGTCATGGATGCGCACGGCGTCGTGCTTCATCGCCTCGCGGGGATCGAAGATGGCGGGCAGCTCCTCGTACTCGACCTCGACCGCCATGGCCGCCGCCTCGGCCAGGTCCGGGTCCTCGGCCGCCACCGCCACGATGGGCTCGCCGACGAAGCGCACCTTGCCGCGGGCCAGCACCGGCATGTCCTGCATCATGCGACCCCACAGGATGTCGGGGATGTCTTGCGCGGTGATAACGGCGTGCACGCCGGGCATCTGTTTGGCCTTGGCCGTATCTACACGCAGCAGCCGCGCGTGCGGGAGGGTGCTGCGGACGTACTTGCACCACAGCATGCCGGGGAAGATCACGTCCGCGCCATACGTGGCCTGGCCGGTGACTTTGGCGACGCCGTCCACTCGCGGCGCCGAGGTACCGACGACGGTGAGCGTGGAGCTCATACAGTTGCCTCCGTTTTCAGCTTCCTCTCCCGCTGGGAGAGGGCTGGGGTGAGGGTCGTCCGCTCGAGTCTATTCGTGATGTAGGTGCCCGCAAGCGTCAGGACCATGCCCAGTACGGTTAAGAGTACGGGACGCTCGCCGCGCTCGATCAGGCCCGAAGAGCTAGGATGAGCCCTCCGAGCTCGACATGGCGTGTTTGCCGCGGATGATGTGGCGCGGGTCGCCGAAACTCCGCTCCGCCTCCGTGACCTCCTCTTCGCGAGTTTGCGGCAGGAGGGAGGACTCGGAAGCGGTGT
>WNFB01002088.1_pt1 | contig 17339 bp, 17 predicted proteins | sample 5400501 | NCBI WGS metagenome assembly WNFB01 (sample SAMN13153341, study PRJNA577476) | soil metagenome | isolation source: 200 cm saprolite under Douglas fir tree site 2 hole 1 | place: USA:California | collected 2015-04-18 | reverse complement strand
TTCATCCCTTGCTTGAAGACAACGATGCATTCGGAAAAGGCTAGCAAGAGAGAGAACATCAGGTATAAGAAGGTCACGTGGGTAGCACTTCCACCAGGGCATCGTAAGCGGACTGACCACCGGGCATGCCGTAGGGATCGATGGCATCGCTGGCTGCTGGGGAGAGCGCAGGTGCACCATTCGTGAGGTGGTTGAGGCCAACCCAGCCATCGCGCATCCAAACAACTCCTGGCAATACATTGTCTGTCACTCGCGCTCGCGCCTCAAATTGTCCCCGTTCGTTATAGATGAGGACATGACTGCCCTGCCTGATACCCCAGCTCCCGGCGTCCAGCGGATACAGCCATAACTTTGGCTCAGGATTCGCTTTTGCCAATGAGGGCAATGCTTGCCTCTCGTCCATCTTTTCTTGCCGTATTTTATATGTGTTCGTCCTTTTGTACGATCAGATCGGTATTACTAGTGAGACAGAGACAATGCAATTTGTGCTAAGAAAAGCAAGGCGATGATCCGATCGCCGCTATATACTACACATGCCACGACGGTTGAAGCCAGCCTAAATGGTCTCCGGAGTACATGAGACCCCATCCTATTACTGTATCATATGGAAAGGGAGGGTGATATGAAATGTTCCTGCAGAACGAGTTTTCAGGGAAGGAGCACGCGGCTTCTCTTTGCATTTGTTTTGGGGATACTGATCCTATCTGCCTGTACACCTACTACTATTCCTGTTGTGAAGAAAGCCTCCGCACAATGCCAACCTGGTCATTCAATAGGCTTCCTCAGGGGCTTTCACAGTGAGTTGGTGGATGCGTCGTCGGGGTGCCCGGTGTATCTCTCGGGCGTCAGCTGGTCTGGGTTTGAGAGCGGTACTTTCGCCCCGCATGGGCTGGGAGTGCGCAACTGGCAGGGCATGTTGAACCAGATCGCACGAACAGGCTTCAACACCATTCGCCTGCCCTATACCAATCAGCTCTTCGACCCGTGGAGCAAGCCGCAGGGGATCAACTACCTGTTGAACCCTGACCTGAAAGGGCTCCAGGGTTTGGCACTCATGGATCGGATTATCCGGGGTGCCCGCAACCGCGGCTTGAAGGTCATCCTGGACCGTCATGATCCCATGGCCGACCTGCGGCCCCCATTGTGGTACACTGAACAGATGCCTCAGACGCGCTGGATCCAGGATTGGGTCATGTTGGCCCAACACTACCGGGGGAATAAGACCGTCATCGGTGCTGACCTGGACAACGAGCCGCACAGCCCGGCCACCTGGGGCGGTGGCAATCCCAGTACTGATTGGCGCTTAGCTGCCGAGCGGGCGGGCAACGCCATCCTGGCCGTCAATCCAAATTGGCTGATTATTGTCGAGGGGATCGATGTGTTCCAGGGCGACTCCTACTGGTGGGGCGGCAACCTGGAAGGAGCGGCGCGATTCCCCGTGCGGCTCTCACGGCCGGACAAGCTGGTGTATTCTGCTCATGACTACGGACCGGAGGTCTACCCCGAGCAGTGGTTCAAGGTCTCCAACCCAGCTGTCCTTACTCACACGCTCCCTCCCATCTGGCAGAAGCATTGGGCCTATCTACAAAAGAATGGGACCGCCCCGGTTTTCGTCGGGGAGTTCGGATGGTACTCAATGGGCCAGGATGCCGAGGGCGTATGGCAACGCACCCTGATGGCCTTCCTGCACGCGCATGGCATGAGCTATGCCTACTGGGCTTGGAATGCAGACTCGGGAGATACCGGCGGCATCCTCCAGGAAGACTGGACGACGGTCAACCAGAGCAAGGTTTGCTGGCTACTCGGGAAATCCGTTCACAAAACTTGTGCTGTCTACAATGGTGGGATAAACTATAGTAGTTACAGTACCTCCAGGAACCAATAGACAACAAAATCAATACAGCTAAATAGGTAAACAGACTATCATGACACAAATTCTGTTTCTTATTCGACACGGGGAAACGACCTGGAATGTCGAACACCGGCTCCCTGGACAACTTCCAGGCATAGAATTGACTGAGGTGGGGCGAGAACAGGCGAAACGTCTGTCAGAGGCATTAGCGGTTCTCCCTCTCAGCGCCATTATCAGTAGCCCATCAGAACGTGCAGTCGAGACGGCCGAGTACCTCGCGCAGGGGCGGGGGCTCACCATTCAACTCGAGCCTGATCTCATGGATATCGAGTTAGGCCACTGGTCAGGGCAGAACCGGGATGAACTCTTTAAAAGAGACCCTGTTTGGACAGCCTTTGTCCGCAATCCCACGGTAGGGCCTGAGGATGTGGAAACGTTTCCTGCACTCGAACGGCGAGCCGTGGCAGCAGTTGAACGGTGGCTCAAGAAAGAATCAACAGGAGCCTACCCTGCGTTCGTTACTCATGATGATGTCATCAGAGTACTTATCGCTCACTACATAGGTCTGGAGGTGGGACGGGCAAGATCACTGATTATCGAAAATGCTTCCATGAGTGTCGTTGTGGTGGAAACTGACCGTCGACCACGGGTGCTTGCCGTGAGCTGGAGTCCCCAACCTGAATGGTTACAGCCATTCACACCCCCATCGGAGCGACCGAAAAGCGAAGGGCAAGCGGTTGGGGACCAGGACGAGTAAGAACCAGATATGTTACACTTTGTGCAAGGCTCGGTTTCACTCCAGAAGGAGTTTCAACATATTTTGTGCCGCTGATTGTCTTCACAATAGGAAAAGGACATGGAAGAACATAGCGAATTGACCGCAGGAAGTCAGGTTAGCCAGGCAGGGGAGGCTGACCTGGAAGCCCGTGTTGAGCATGGGTACGCTGACAATCATGGGGTGAAGATCCACTATGCCAGTCTTGGCAACGGTCCGCTCGTCGTCATGATCCATGGCTTCCCCGACTACTGGTATACCTGGCACTACCAGATGGAAGTATTGGCAGCGGATTACCAGGTTGTTGCTCTGGATCTTCGGGGCTACAACCTCAGTGATAAGCCCAAAGGGATTGAGAACTACGATATGCGCCTGCTGGTAGGAGATGTACGTGCTGTCATTCACCACATGGGACGGGAGAAGACAATTATCGTCGGTCACGATTGGGGTGGTGCCATCGCCTGGCAGTTCGCAATGCATTTGCCTGACATGACCGAAAAGCTGATTATTCTTAACCTGCCGCACCCGCGAGGTCTCACGCGCGAGCTCGTCCACAATCCACAGCAACAGCAGAACAGCCAGTATGCACGGGACTTTCAGCAGGAGGGTGCGCATCGAAACCTGACACCTGAGATGCTCAGCACGTGGTTGCCAGATCCAAAACTACGGGAGAAATACATCCTGGCACTACAACGATCCGACATCGAAGCCATGCTCAATTACTATAAGCGCAACTATCCGCGGGAGCCTTACACAGAAATGACCTCGCCCGTGATCAAGGTCCAGGTACCTGTGCTAATGATTCATGGCCTGGAGGATCCCTACCTCTTACCAGGTGGACTCAACAACACCTGGGAGTGGGTGGCAAAGGATTTGACACTCGTCACCATCCCTGGTGCAGGACACTTCGTCCAGCAGGAAGCCGCGGACCTGGTCAACCGCACGATTCAAAGTTGGCTCTCACGTTAATCTTTCCAGGGGCTAGTCCGCCTTCAGGTGCTCTGTTTTCTCGCAAAACCAGGCATCTGAAATTTGCTGCTTTGAACTGTCGATTTGGCTATACCTTATACGTCGTTCTAGTAGAAAGGTGATGAAGTTCACCCTGAAATACTTATGCTAGTGAAAAGGAGAAAAGAGGAACATTATGCGTTACTTACTGCTGATCTATCAGAATGAGGCCGCCCATGCGCAGTGGAGCCAGGAACAATTGGGAGCCGAATATGAAGGCTACAATGCCTTTGGGACCGAAGTGCAGAAGAGAGGTGTATTCCAAAGCGGGGAAGCGCTCATGCCTACTAACACTGCCACGACCGTGCGCGTGCGTGATGGTAAGACACTAACGACTGATGGGCCTTTTGCTGAGACGAAGGAGCAGCTAGGCGGGTATTATCTGCTTAACTGCCGGGACCTCGACGAGGCCATCGAGTTTGCGGCAAAGATTCCTGCTGTCACAGATGGGTCAATAGAGATTCGGCCGATTATGGAATTTGAGTGATTCGGGTAAGAGGGTCGAAACCAGTTTCGAATCGAGGTTTTCGACAACGGGAATGGATACAGTGCACGAGATCGTGGCAGATACCTTCCACAAAGAATCAGACCGCATCCTGGCCACTTTGATCGGTACCGTGAAGGATTTCGAACTGGCCGAGGATGCGCTTCAAGACGCGCTGCTCGTTGCGCTTGAACACTGGCCTGTGGACGGTGTACCCCGCAATCCAAGTGCCTGGATTACCACTACAGCCAGGCGCAAAGCCATCGATCGCCTGCGTCGCGATAGTACATTGGCGCGCAAACAAACAATGCTACAGACACTGGTCGAGCAGGAAGAGCAGAGAGGAACAATGGAGATGGAGGATCGTTCAATCCCTGACGAGCGGCTCAAGCTGATGTTTACCTGTTGTCACCCGGCGTTGGCTTTGGAGGCACAGGTTGCACTGACGCTGCATAGCCTGGGTGGATTATCCACTCCCGAGATCGCCAGCGCTTTTCTGGTTCCCGTCTCAACGATGGCGCAACGCCTGGTACGAGCAAAACGGAAGATACGGGATGCCGGCATCCCGTATCGCGTGCCACCGATCGACCTCCTGGAGGAACGTGTCGATGCGGTCTTCTATGTACTCTACCTCATTTTCAATGAGGGATATACAGCCACATCCGGGAACGAGCTTATTCGCCGGGAACTCTGTGACGAAGCGATCCGGCTCGTGCGTGTGTTGACGATGCTACTCGTCCAGGAATCACTTTTATCAGAAGTCCCAGAAGCACTAGGACTCCTGGCGTTACTGCTGCTGCATGACTCGCGGCGCAAGGCACGGGTTGGGCCGGATGGAGAGCTTGTGCTGCTTGCAGACCAGGATCGTTCGCTTTGGGACCAGGATGAGATACAAGAAGGCCTGGCCACTTTAGAGCAAGCGCTGCGGATGAGGCGACCGGGTCCATACCAAATCCAGGCCGCGATCAGTGCTCTACATGCTCAAGCAAAGCGCTCTCAGGATACTGATTGGGCGCAAATAGCTGTTCTGTATGGGAAACTCATATTGATGACCCCTTCACCAGTGATCGAACTGAACCGGGCGGTGGCTGTAGCTATGGCAGATGGTCCCTTACAAGGCCTTGCTTTGCTGGATCGACCTGAGCTGAAGAAAGCTCTGAACGAGTATTATTTATTTCACGCTTCTCGTGCTGATCTGCTGAGGCGTGCAGGTCGGCCGAGTGAAGCAAGCAGCGCCTATGAACAGGCGCTCGGCCTGTGCCACAATGAGCGAGAACGCGCTTTTCTGAATCGCCGCCTGGTCGAAGTCTCACATCAGACAACATGAGGGTTATATGATGAAGCCTGAAGCACTTGCGCGGTACTTTGGTAATATTTAGCTCTGTGCAAATGCCGAGATGGTCCTGGCCGTTCACGCCCCCCACATCTTGCCTGGACACAGGCCTTGATAGTGAGTGTCACCGCCTTTCACGGGCGCGTCTTCTCAAGTTCTTTTCTCCCAGGCAGCCCCCAAAGCACGGTGGCTGCCTTTGAAGCAGTGACTGGTCTCATCTTTGAGGGCGTCTTCATTGCAATGCTCACCCAACGCTTTTTCGGCAGGTGAGGTCGAGTCAGATTGTTTAGCTCAAGACTCAACGCACGATGTGAATTATGATCAAACCTCAAATAGTTGGGGTATACTTCAATCAGGAAAGTGGAGCGCATAATAACACAGTTCTTCCCTTTCCGCCGCTGAAGTGAGCAAACCTTATGAGTATGGAGTTCGAAAGGAGTCTTGAGATGAAGCGCGTTCTGGTCGCACAACATGCCTGGGAGGATCCGCCTGGCACCCTTGGCGAGATGATGCAGGAGTGGGGTATTCTTTTTGATACCGTGAAAGTCGAAGAGGCTCCTCTTCCCGATCTCGATCATTACGATGCTTTTATCATTCTAGGGGGTCCACAGTATGCGGGGGATGACAAGATACTCCCGTACCTGGTTCGGGAAAAAGTACTCATCCGTAGGGCCGTCGCGCAAGATATTCCTTATCTAGGAGTCTGTTTGGGGGGTCAATTGCTGGCACATGCCCTGGGCGCCCAGGTGCATCGCAATGCTCAGGTCGAAATTGGTTTTTATAAGGTCCGGTTGACGCAGGAAGGGAAAAACGATCCGCTCTTCCGGGGCCTGCCTGGCTATCCGCAGGTATTTCACTGGCATGCCGACACATTTGATCTTCCTGATGGGGGGGTGCTCCTGGCTACAGGTGAAAATGCTATCAGGCAAGCTTTCCGTTATGGAAGGCGGGCATATGGTTTGCAATACCACATAGAGTTGACGCCAGAAATGTTTGACACCTGGATGCACTTTCATCCTCATAGGCAGGAGGCTATCGAAATCCTGGGGCGAGAAAGATATGAGCATATCGAGCAGGAAAGATCGATGCGCTATCCTATCTACCGTGAACACACGCGCATCCTCTTCGAGAATTTTTTGGCAATATGAACTGACCTCATCCACGAAAGCTAGCATAATTACCTGTAGAAAATGACAGTTTTCCTGGTTGTTTTACCTGAATGGAAAACTGTTGGTAGATACAATGTCTTATGCTCTTCTTTTAGGTATACTTTTAAAATACTGAAGCATTACCGTCATCATTTCAGGTCAGCACTTATTTTATCATAGAGCGATATATGACTGAGCATTATAGAGAAGCGGAGAATCAAACTGCCTCATGAAACAATCAGCAACTTTCTCCTCAGGAGGCCCCGGGTCACGAGCGGACGAGAAGTTTAGCATCAAGAGAGTTCCGGGTGCGTTTGCGAGCCTGCCACGTGTAGTGCGCCTGGTATGGTCGACGAGTGCGATACTGACTATCCAGTTGGGACTCTTGAGCCTGGCCCAGGGTTTTATACCTGCCTTCAGTGTCACGATTACCGCCCTGCTGATCGACAGCGTTGTGAGAGCAATACACATACACAGTATAACTCCAATCTGGTTGCCAGTTGGTTTGCAACTGGGGATTACCCTGTTATCTAGCCTGCTCAGTACGTTGAGCAATATCGTGCAGCAGCTCTTGCAGGAACAGGTATCCAACCGAGTGCAGTTGGATATACTCAAGAAAGCCAATACGTTGGACCTGGCTTTTTTTGAGAATCCTGAGTTTTACGATAAGATGCGCCAGGCTGCGAACCAGTCCAGCTATCAGCCTGTTTCGATGATCTCTCAAACTTTTGACCTTGGCCGTACTGTGGTCACCTTGCTTTCACTGATTTTCCTGCTGCTACATCTAGCATGGTGGCTCGCGATAGTGGCACTCATTGTCCCTATACCTGCCTTCTTTTCCAGCACGCGTTATGGATGGAGAGGATATCAGCTCATGCGTCGTCAATCGCCAGAGCGTCGCCTGATGGCTTACTTCGTTACCTTGATGACGACTGACACATACAACAAAGAAGTAAAGCTCTTCAACCTGGGCGAATTTTTCATCGGTAAATTTTGGGATCTTGCTACCAGTCTTTACAAACAGGACAAGAAGCTGCTTGTACGCCGTTATTCGATCAACTTTGTCTGGTCAGGTCTAACGGTTGTGGCGAATAGTGCCATTTACCTCTATGTCGCGCTACAAACCATCCTGGGCCGTATCTCCCTGGGTGGTCTAACTCTGTACACCCAGACAGCAGTGCAAGTGGGACAGAACTTCCAGGGTTTGCTGAATGGCATCTCCAGTACCTATGAGAATACGTTGTATGTGAACACGCTGTTCGAATTCCTCGAATACCAACCTCAGATCGTGTCGCCGCCGAGTTCACAGCCTATAGATCCTAAAAAGGAGATAGAAGGTCTCGATATTGAGTTTCGCGATGTCAGTTTTACCTATCAGGGGAAGGACCCCGAGACCCAGGCGGCTCTGAAACATGTGAGCTTCACCATCCACGCGGGTGAGGCAGTTGCCCTGGTCGGGCGTAATGGTGCGGGGAAGACGACACTGGTAAAACTGCTCACGCGCCTGTATGATCCTGATGAGGGCGAGATCTTGATCGGTGGTCGCGATATAAAGGAGTACGACTTGAAGGAGTTACGAGACCAGGTGGGCGTGATCTTCCAGGATTATGTGAACTACTATATGACGGCGCATGAGAATATCGGTGTAGGGCGCGTGGACAAGATCGAGCAGAGGGAACTGGTCATGAGCGCTGCGGGCAAGAGCGGAGCCAACAACGTCATTGAGCGACTTCCCCAGGGTTACAATACGATGCTTGGGCGCTGGTTTAAGGATCTGAAGGATAGCACTCAGTTGAGCGGTGGTGAGTGGCAGAAGATTGCACTGGCACGAGCTTTCATGCGCGATGCCCGTATTCTTGTGCTGGATGAGCCAACCAGTGCTCTTGATGCGCAGGCTGAGCACGAGGTCTTTACCCGCTTTCGTCTATTGACTGAGGGGAAGACCGCTGTTTTCATCAGCCACCGCTTCAGCACTGTGCGCCTGGCAGATCGGATTTTCGTGATCGAAAATGGGAGCATTATTGAGAGTGGTTCGCACTATGAACTGATAGCTTTGAATGGCCGCTATGCCGAGTTGTTTAATCTACAGGCCGAGGCATATCGTTGAGATACTATAACTCTCCCTTTCCTGCCTGTTTGATCTCGATCAAACGATTCACGTATCGGCGCGTCGAGATGTTCTGCAGTTCATGAATCTGCCCTGCATCGCGGAAGGTGACGCTCCCCTGCTCATCGTCAGGTTCATAGGTCTGTCCATCATGCTCGACCACTCGAACGGGTGCGGCCTCGATGGTCACTACAAGGTAGGGCAGTGTATGATGATGGAAAGGGAGACGCCCTCCCGGCTCAAGCGATACCTCCCACACTCTCACGAGATCGTTCTCGAATAGTAGCCGGCTTCCAACTGGACCATACTGCTCATGTGGTTTCATTAACTGCGCCTCCAGGTCTCTTTTCGATACAAGTCATGGACGGTCTATGGGTTTCTCAAAAATATATACTATTCTAGTATATTGAAGAGGATCCATATATCAAGAGTGGGTAATAGGGTGCGCGTCATTTTTTTGCAAAGCTGAGTTAATCTCACCTTTGAGCTGTGAATTCTCGTTCTATGCGAGATCTCGGTGCATCGCATTGAGGGTAGCATCTCTGATTTGGTCAAAACAGTAGCTCTTCCTTGCAAAAAAATGAACCGCACCCCTAACCTGGCAATCTCTTGTTCTACCTCACCGAATATGGCAAGATAGGGACAGGACACACGGCTTTATGTGTCGGCTCATTCACGGAAAAGGTGGATTATGTCCTCGTTCCTATCAAGTCAAGCAATTGGACTTACAAGGACTTCAACGACCAGACATGTATTTTGTTGCAGCCGACTATTGCAGCCGACTAAAGGAAGGAGTGAATTTCAAATGGACGTTTACGATAGCAACGCACACAAGCTCGGCCAGGTGAATGATTATGGCACCGCCAGTGATAATGATGGGTACAAAGTAGGTGATGTGGGTGAAGATGGCACAGTCATTGACGGCTTTGGGCGCAAGATTGGCGAGGTGAGTGAAGATGGTACCATCACTGACAACGATGGGGTGAAGCTCGGTAATGTGAGCGAAGATGGTTCTGTCACTGACAGCAACGACCGCAAGGTTGGAAACGTCAGTATAGCGCATAACGACGATATCTACCTGGCTGGAGGAGCTGCTTTGTTGCTGCTACTAAAGCCCAAATTGGAGACGTAGGGAGTTGGCTGAAAGCTGGGTTTCTAGTATGATCTTCTTCATTTAGATGCCTGCGATAACCGTCGGGTGCGGTTCATTTTTGCAAAGCTGAGTTAATCACACCTTTGAGCTGTGAATTCTCGTTCTATTGATATAATTTTGATCATATAAAAGGGGATCATCCTCACTTTTTCTTAAAGAGGTTTATCCAACGTTCACCATGACACGCTCTTCCTGTGTGTTAGTGAGAAGTCCTTCACATTGTTCACACAGAGCTTTAAGTGGCCCAATGAGCTCACACAACTGCTGGTAATCCGGATCACCTATATCCTGTTTAAGATCATCCAGAAGCTTCTTCACTTTTTTGTAGTGGCCCAGCGGCGAGCCTCCTTTTTTGATCTTGACAATTGGGTCTTCGACCTTTTTATTCAGGTTAGTTCCTGTGGAATGGCCTATAGTCACCTCTTGTGTCTCTGCGAGATGTGTTAGTTGTCGATCTTTCAGGCCAATGAACATAGTGGCTGCTGTCTGGATAAAGTAAAGGCTCCGCTCGATTTTATCTTTGTATTTGTCGTTGAATGTCTCGCACGTGCCGTGTTGCAGTTCGACGGTGAGGGTATTGAGGATATCCTCGACCTCGTCTTTTCTGCTGCTATGGGGTTCCAATTGACACAATATCGTGTAGAATGATTCCGGCGAACAGACCTCCGCGACCAAGCCCGCCAGCAGAAAAGATGCCTCACGGATGAGCACCAACTTCCCCTGCAGGTTGTGTGAGGAGGCTTTATGCTCCACTTTCTCCACGATGTCCATCATGTGGAGGATCTGAGAGGAAGAGATCCACCCCTCAACACAGATAGAAAGCAAGAGTTTTTTGTTACTGAACAATGCCAGCACATCTTCCCGCCGTGGGGATGCCCCCATGCGCGAGCAGAACTCCTTGGTGATGGCTGTTGCCGTATGAAGGATGGGATAGGGATGGTTCTGGTTCAACGGGTGCAAAAAGAGGTTGCAGTTTCCGATGATTGCCTGCAAGTCTTCCCGTGTTTGAGCTGCTCGTTGCTGAAGCTGGTCACGTCGGTATTTTTGAAGAGCGTTAATGAAAGTGAAGACGGCAATGAGTACAGCAATACCAGTGAAAAGTGTCCCGATGGCTTCAATCTGATTGGTTGTCGACATGGTGGTGAACTCCCTTCGTACGAGTAGCCTACCCAATTTGGTAGCCTGTTAGCCTTCTTGTACGTTTTAAGTGAAATCAGCTACGTAGCAGATGGCACTTGATTCGATGGCCCACTTTTATATCAACTCCGGTTAATCACTATCAAAACGTTGAGAGCCTGCACTTTGGGGTACGAATTTCTAGCAAGTTTATTCAGAAAGCATCGCTTTCAACTCATCCCTATTGTTGACATTCGCCAGCACTATACCTGCCAGTCTGGCAGTCAGCCCGCCTGTCAGGATGAATTTGCCTGCCTTACAGTAGGCATTCAAAAACTCGTTATGTGCAGGAAATACTGGCTCAAGTTCCTGAGGTGACTTCGTAGGATTGATGAAGAGGATGAACATCGTGCTTTTCTCTTCCTTTCATTACTTGTGCTCGTTTGCGTCAGTACGATTGTACTCAAAAACACTTACATACCATCTGGGCCTACGACGTAAACCAGCGCTCGATCTGCTCGCGTGAGTCGAAGTATCCGGTCGGGAACTGGGCTGAACCTTCTGGCGCTGGCTGCCCTTGGTCTCATCGAACGCACCGAATACCAGGTCGTTCCTCCAAAGGTAGAGTACACCTTGACTCCTGTGGGCCAGAGCATGCTACCTATCATTGCGAAGATGGTTGAATGGGGCACTCAGCGCCTGCTCCGCGACCCCAGTATTCCAACGAACGACGCGTGACGCCTCTCGTATAAGAGTATCATGAAGCCTGTAAACGCTTCATAGGTGCCGCGACAGTCAAAGCTGGTCATCCCCTTCATAACGCTCTATAATCTATAGTAGAGTAAAAATAAACCATATCCGGCGATCACAACGCCACCTGTAGAGACAAAAAAACATATGCGAACACCTCTCGACTCGATGCGCATAATCCACTGGGCCAGCGGCGCACCGATGACTAGCAAATTACCTATCAGTGACCCGGAGCCAGATCCGGGTTTACTTGGCCCCGACTCGATCTCCTGGCGCTTACATGAAGAACAATGGTTGATCACGGCAGGCGCGCGCGCATTTTTAATGCAAGCTGCCCATCCCAAAGTAGCCCAGGGAGCGCTTGAACATAGTGCTTTCGCCGAGGACCCCTTTGGACGCGTGTATAGTACCATTCAGGGAATGGCGATATTGATCTTTGGCACCACCCACGAGGCCAACGCTATGGCTCGTCATATCAATCGCCTGCACCATACCGTCCAGGGCACTCTTCCAGAGAGCATAGGACGCTATACAGCCGGTGAGACCTATAGTGGCATGGAGCCTTTAGCGCTCCTGTGGGTTCATATCGTTTTCGTCGAGAGTATGCTCACCGCCTACAAGACGTTTGTCGGCCCGCTCTCAGAGGCAGCATGCGAACAATACTGGCAGGAATCTTGCCGCTATGCACGCCTGCTCGGATTAACCGATGCGACCCTCCCGGCCAGCTATACCGCTGTGCAGCAATACATTCGCGAAGCGCTTGCTTCGGGAGAGATCGCCATCGGGTCCGCCGCCCATTTCATAGCCCAGAAGGTCCTCTATCCCCCGATGCCCCTGGTGCGCAAGCCATTGTGGATGATCGTGCGGTTGATCACTATAGGACAACTTCCATCAGACATTAGACAGGCATACGGACTGCGCTGGACCACGGGACATAGAGTAGCCTTTCGTATTGCACGAGGCGTCGGGCATCTCCTGCGCCGTCTCTTTCCCAATGCACTGGGTAAATCGCCTCTCGTGAACTTTGCCAGGCGCCGTGCCCGGGGAGAATTCTGTCAGACCGCGGAGCCAGTTACCGGTGCCAACGATGGTTCAATGAAGCAGCAGGTATAGCCCCAGGGCGACCGCAAGGGTCGCCTCTACCATACATGGGCATCGCAGGCCGAACCGTGGTATGGTAGGGGCCATACATGTAGTGGCAGGGGGTAGGGTTGGGTGGTGGATGGGCCCTTGCGGCTGCCAGGTGCCGTGGTGTGGGCCCTTGCGGTTGCCCTGGTCCTTATGTTCGCGACGTGCTGGATAAATCCGCACTCTACCTTATGGAGCTCTTGCGCACTCCTCCAATGCATTGAGGATGAGCGGTATATCCTGCTCGCTCGTCGACCAGTTGACAAATGCCGCGCGGATGGCGGGTTTTCCGGCGAAGAAGGTGGGTGTGAGCAATACCCGTCCATCCTCCTTGAGCGCCCCAAGGAACTGGTCACGCTGAGCTGCATTGGCACCACGCAGGGCGAAACAGACGATATCGAGACGAACCGGCGCTAACAGTTCAAAGTGCGGGGATTGCTCAAGTCCCTGACCCAACTGTTGCGCCAGGGAACAGCAGCGTGCGACCAGTTCTCGATACCCGGACCTGCCATAGGCCATCAACGTCATCCAGGCCGGGAGAGCGCGGAAACGCCGTGAATCTTCGGGCGTGCGGTGCGACAGGTCCGGACCATCTCCCAGGTAGGCAGCGGTGACCTTGAACACCTGCTGGTGTAAGGCGAGATGGCGTGTAAAGACAAAACCTGAATCGTAAGGAACATTGAGCCACTTGTGACCATCGGCGGTGATCGAATCGGCAGCGTCCAGGCCGCGCAGGAGATGCGCGCGGGCGGGATCGCAGGCGGCGAAAAGGCCAAACGCGCCATCAACATGCAGCCACGCCCCGTACGTTTTGCACAGCGCGGCAAGCGCTTCCAGATCATCGAAATCGCCGGTGTTCACTTCGCCCGCGCTCGCCACAACGATAGCAGGCGCGCCGCTCAGCGCAGTCAGCCGCTGGGCAAGCGCCTGGGGATCAACGGCCATCCTGCCCGGAAGATGGGCAAGATACTCCATCACCTGCCGTCCCATCCCCAGCATCGACAATGCTTTCAAGATACTGGCGTGAGGCGATCCACCAAGCACAGGAACAGGTGGTATACTCCAGAGTCCCTGTTCGGAGACATCAATCCCATGTCGCGCGGCTGCCCATTGGCGCGCCGTTGCAAGTGCGACGAAATTGGCCTGCGTCGCTCCGCTGACAAAGGCTCCCTCAAAGGTCTCAGGAAGGGCGAAGAGAGCACGCAGCAATCCCAGTGTCTCGCGCTCAACCGTCGTGGCAATCGAATCACCGTCGCTCCCCACGTTTTGATCGTAGGATGAGACGAGCCAATCTCCCGCCAGGGCAGCCGGGGTACTGCCGCCTGTCACAAAACCAAGATAACGCGGGCCGGGAGATGCCGAAAGCAAGGCTTCATATTTTGCCCGGAATGCCGCGAGCGCACTCAGCGCCCCTAAGCCTTCTTCTGGCAAGACATCATGTGGAAACGATTCAGGGGTGCGACCGGCTGGCCGTGTTGCAAGACTTTCCAGAAACTCAAGGGCAGCGGTGTGAGTAGCCTCAAGAATGTCGCTCAGGTGTTGCCGGTCGTATTGCAGGCTCATAACATCTTCTCTCCTTATCTTCTTCGTTGAGCTTCATGTGGATCATTCTCTCTTGGTGGACACTCAACTGTGTCATATTATATGTATCAACCAAACAGATGAGTACACCACCTTCTAAAATAAGCTTGAGCAGGTGATTCGCAGATTGCTAGCATGATGAGGAGGGTGGGCGTTAAAATTTTGCACGAAGCATCTACTCGAACGAGGCCCCACCACAGGGCGTCAGCTTGCCTGCGCCCTGGGAGGTTGGGGTGGCCTGGCTCGACGCAAAAATCTGAACCTCACCCCGATGAAGACTCTCTTGACAGAGAAGTTCCTTCTTACGTTATAATATTTATGGCAAAAGAACATGTGTTCAAAACAAAAGGCTCATCATTAGAAATGGAGAAGCATCCCCGATTCTGCCAACCTATTTACAACTTTCATTGCGATATATCGTAAATAGGGATAGGAAGATAGATCGCATTGTTTCAGTGGGTAAATGCGATAGATCGCAAACGTTTTCTCGATTGAAAGGAAAAGAAGAACAATGTTTGGTGATTTTGACAGATCATCTGGCCCTTCCCCTGAGGAAGCGAACTGGGAAGGCTGGACGCCTCCCTGGATGTCGCGTGAAGGACAAGGTCCCCGCGGCCCCTTTGGTTTCGGACGTAGGTTTGGCGGCCCACGCGGTTGGCAGGGTCCCCGCGGCCCCTTCGGCCCTGGTTTTGGCCCCGGTCAGCACTGGGGCATACCCGAGGAACTGCTGGCCTTGCGCGCTGAGGCCGCAGAGGTAGCCCGGCTCTTCGCGATCGCCAGCCGGGGCGCGTTCGAGAACAAAGAGCGCCTGTCACAACTGCGCTCATTCCTTGATCGCTCTCGTAAAGAACTCTCTGACATGATCTATGGATCGGCTCAGGGTCAGGCGAAAAGCGAGGGGCAGAGCGCAAGCAGCGCTACGGATATTGGACAGGCATAAGCCTCCTCCGTCACCTGTGTAGGACGCGAGCAATCGCGTCCTATATTGTTAAGCCCTGAGCCCAGGAGGAGTGCATTACCAGATCAGTTCCATTTCAAGTGTTTTCATATCTTCTTCTCCTGGCTAACGTAGAGCACACTACTTCCCTTTGTATTCGAGGATGTAGAGTCCTGCATTCATCAGGCTGCTATTCAGGAAGCGTGCGGAAACTGATCGCCAGGCGGTTCCAGCCGTTGATGGAAATAACAGCCAGCGTCAGGTAGACCAGTTCTTCGTCGGTAAATTGCTTGCGTACTTCTGTATAGGTCTCGTCCGGCACGTGGTCAACGGAAACCAGGGTCACTAACCCATTGCCTCTCTTACTACTTCTGCCTTATGATACGTAGTAGCAAGTCGTGAAACCTTGACACAATATAGATAGCGCACATTAGAGGAAACAGCAACACATGGCGACAACTGCGCAAGAACTGCAAACGACAAAGACAATGCTTCCACCGGGTCCCCCCAGGTTGCCCTATATAGGCAATCTCCTCTCGTTGAGACAAGACCCGCTTGGCTTCCTGCAACAGCTACAACGTACCTATGGCAACATGGCAACGATCTACGTCGGGAAGAATCCGGCTGTGCTGCTATTCCGCCCAGAACACGTGCGCTATGTCCTGGTAGAACACCCGCGCAATTTCGCGAATCGTGGCGTCCGCCAGGGGAATAGCGATGGCGGTTTCGCGAATGAAGGACTGCTGACCATCGATGGCGAAAAGCATCGCCAGCAGCGCCACGCGGTACAACCGGCCTTCCACAAAAAACGGGTCGAAGGCTATGCTGCGATCATGGAGCAATACACCCAGGAACTGCTCAAAACATGGCACCCTGGTGATACGGTCGATATGTCGCGAGCCATGCAAGCGTTGACACTGCGTATCGTGAGCAAGTGCCTTTTCAGCATCGACCTGTCATCCCAGCTGGGCCCGCTCAGTGATGCGTTCGATGGCGTCATTGGCAGTTCGACAAGCATGGCAGAAGACCTGCTGAATATTCGCATTGACAACCCTATTACCGGCTATGGCAAGCGTATGGCGGCCATGCGCCAGCTCGATATGCTGATCTATACGCTAATAGCACAGCGCCGTGATGATGACCGAGATTACCAGGACGTGCTTTCCATGCTGATGTCAGCCCAGAGCGGGGCAGAGCCGGGTACAAAACTGACCGAGAAACAGGTTCACGATCACATCCTGACCTTCCTGGCGGCAGGTCACGAAACGACCGCGATTGCCCTCGTCTGGACGTTTTACCTGCTCTCCCAACATCCGCGGATACGCATCAAATTGCAGGATGAGATTCGCTCGGCCCTCGCCGGTCGCGAACCAACCCTTGACGACCTCGCTAAACTTCCCTATCTCGATTGGGTTTTGAGCGAAGCGATGCGTCTGTATCCACCGGCCTGGATGCAGATGCGCTTCGTCACCAAAGAATCCACCATTGATGGCGTACGCCTGCCGGTTGGGACGCTGCTCATCCTGAGCCAGTGGGTCATTCATCGCTTGCCCGCTATCTGGCAGGACGCGGAAGTGTTCAAACCTGAGCGCTGGGATCCGGCGAACGGCCAAGAGATCCCGCCTGGAGCGTACTTCCCCTTCGGAGGCGGCCCGCGCACCTGCATCGGGATGCCGCTCGCGCAATTGGAGGCCAGGATTATTCTCGCGAGTATTCTCCAGCACTACACGCCGCAGCCCGCTCCTGGCTATACCCCTGGGCTCCAGCCGGTGATCACCCTGCGCCCGAAACGGCATTTACGAGTGAGCTTGATGCCAGTGTCCTCCAGCGTGCCTACGGCAGTGCTCGATAAATCGGCACTCTACAATGCTATGGCGGTACAGGAAGGCGCCGAGCGCCAGGGATGTAGAACTGCGCTCTTGAGCCTTTTAGGATTATCGTAGCGGTGCGGGGCTTGCCCGCGTCTC
>WNFB01002819.1_pt1 | contig 17340 bp, 12 predicted proteins | sample 5400501 | NCBI WGS metagenome assembly WNFB01 (sample SAMN13153341, study PRJNA577476) | soil metagenome | isolation source: 200 cm saprolite under Douglas fir tree site 2 hole 1 | place: USA:California | collected 2015-04-18 | reverse complement strand
ATTTTTTTTCATGTACGGCGAAGAACTGCAAAGGAGGGCACACTTACTGGTTCGCGGATTCTCAGACGCTCGGTAAGGGAGAGACCTGCTCGGACCGGCTGTTCGCCGGAGCAAACCTCAGTGTTTCAATTTGTGTTTATGGTTGGCGGAATGAAGTAGCCTACCTTGTTATTCGCTGGCGAGCCGTACCACATGCGTCCCTGCGCATCCAGGAAAAACTCCTTCATCATGTTTTCAGAATGAGGGAAAGGGAACTCAGTCACGTGTCCGCTCTTCGGATCCAGGCGCCCCACCAGATCCATTTCATCGGAGGAGTACCACAAGTAGTGATTCTTATCGATTCCGAAGGCGTACGGCGTCGGGCTTTGGCCGGGCAACTGAAACTCCTTGAAAGTTTCGGTCTGGGGGTCAAACCGCGCAATCTTGCCGCCCATATATTCGGCAAACCAAATCATGCCATCGGAATCAATCTCGATGCGCCGCGGCCAGGAATGAGGAGTGGGCGGGGCCCATTTCGTCACTTTGCCCGTTTTCGCATCGACCTTCCCGATCTTTCCTTGATCGTCAAACTCAGCGAACCAGGGATTGCCGTCCTTATCGATTTCCACACCGTAGGGTGAATACGTTTCCGGAAAATGCGAGAACTCATTTGTTTTGGGGTCAAAGACCGTAAGAGTGGCGTGAACGCCAGTACCCCACACTCTTCCCGAGTGGTCCACGCGGACAGTGTGTTTGGACCCGCCATCCTCGAGCCCTTCCATTCCGGGTTTGTACGAATCCTGATACTCCGTGATCAGCCGCGTTTTCGGATCCCACTTCCCAACCTTGTTGGAAGCCTGCTCTCCCAGCCACACGGACCCGTCCGGCGCAGGGACGGCTGAATGGATGCCCGCGGTGCCCTTGTTAGGCGCAACGAACTCTTCAATCTCTCCGGTATTTGGATCCAGCCTCCCGATTCGGTTCCCGGATCCAAAATCGGGGATCCAGATTTTTCCGTCTTTATCTGGCGCGGCGCTGAACGGCATGCGATTCGGTCCGGGCATATCGTATTCCACATACGAAATCTTCATGGCCTCATCGCTGAAGGGCCGCAGCGTCTCCTTGTATCCCGGCAATTCAGCTGGAGATTTCGGCAGCTTGGAATCCACGCCAAACGTATCATTCAAATAAGAGATGATCGTAGCGGCAGCTTGATCGTCGACGTGATTGCCCAGGCGCGCGCGCCGGACGTCGCGCATGTAGTTGACGGCCTGCGCCCAACCGTCCGCGTCCCGGCGCGTCGCGGCCATTCTAGATTGGAACCCGTGACAGGCAAAACATTCCGCGGCTATGAGCTTTTTACCTTTCCCATCGGGCAACAGCTTCTTCCCCTGGTAAACGGAAAGGTCACTCCAGCGCACCATCCCTTTCTCCAGAGCGAAATCGAGCGAAGAGGATCCACCGGCACCCAATTTCACTCCTACATGAGGGTCGCTCATGTATCCGACAGCGTTCGCGCGAACTTCATACTCTCCTGGCGGCAAAGCCTGAATCTGATACCGGCCCTGCTTGTCGGACAACACATTCACGTAAATCTTGGTTTTCGTGTTTTGGGCTTGCACAAAAGCGCCCTTGAACGGCGCTCCCGCGGGGTCTTTCACGGTGCCGGAAATGGTCGCATCGGTCGCGCCGTACCCAAACGAAGCACACAAAATCACAAGCCCCAGAGCCTTCGCAATTGCGTTCATGTGTTGTCCCCTCCTGATGGGTCTTCCCCCGGCAAGTCTTGGCCTCTTCGGGCGGGGCTCCGCTTGGAGCCCTCCAGAATACTGATATGAAGCTGGATTCCAGCCTTTCATCAGTATTCTAGCAAACCCGTACTCCAGCCGTCCCGCGCATTTCAAGAAAGGAAACATGCCCGCTCCGGCCTGGAAAACATGGGACGCAGCGGACGCTACATAGCCACTTGCGTTCAGGGGTCGCTTTTGTAGCGGCCGCCCGATTTTTGGGCGGGCAGCCTTTCGCCTTTGTTCGTGCCAATCTCGCGCGCAACAGCAATTCCGTAGGGCATCAATCCTGAGGATTCGTGGCGAAGATGGACAACTCGGGTGTAAATCCTCGGTCATCCATCTCGAGCATTCTCCTTCTGCGGCAACCCGGCAGTCGGATAGAAGTTCGTAACGACTTCGCTCGGATTCACCAGGAACACTCGAATGTTGTATTTCCGAAGTTCCGCGCGCCAACACTCCGTCATGCCGCGTAGCGCGAATTTGCTGGCGTAGTACGCGGTGCCGTTGGGAGCCCCTCGCAGGGCGGCAGTGGACGCGATGTTCACGATATTTCCGCGCTGCCGCTTGACAAAATGTTTGGCAGCCTCGCGGGCCATCAGCATCGCGCCCGTGACATTTGTGGCGAACACAGCTTCGAAATTTTCCCGATCGAAATCCACGAGGCTCTTGAACACGCCAATCCCCGCATTGTTTACAAGAATGTCGAGATCGCCGAACTGCTGCAGGACTTCGCGATACGTCCTCTCCACGTCGGCCTCTACCGCGACGTTCGCGCGAATCGGATGCGCTCCCAGCTCGCGCGCCGTCTCGGCGAGGCGGCGCTCGTCGCGCCCAGTGATCGCAACGCGCGCTCCGCTCGTGACGAAGGCTTGCGCTATCGCGCGCCCGATCCCGCTGCTCCCACCCGTGATCAACGCCACAGCATTTTTCAGGTTCATCTTTCCTCCGCTGCGCTCCGCGCCCTGAGATATTGCCACAGCCAGGCAGATACCGTCATGTCTCGATCGGCCCGAACTTGTTTTGGGTAGGACAGGCACTCTCGCCTGTCCAGCGCGATAGCGCCATCGCAGAAGTGGACAGGCAAGAGTGCCTGTCCTACCAAAACCGGGCAGCTCGAATACCGACTCACTACTACGCAAAGCGAAATGTGGCGTTTCCGCCCCGGTGCATGATATTCTCCGCGCAACGCGGCAAGGAATTGGGTGCAGGCTCCGCTTTTACGCTGAACGTTTACTTTGAGCCCTTCGGGCGAAGGGCTTCAAGTGAAACCTGGAGCCCGCGAGAAAAATAAGGAGGCGCTCTCATGGAACGAAGCAAGGCGTCAGAATTCGATCAGGAACTGCTCAACCTTTTTGACCAGTATGTGCACGGAGCGATCAGCCGCCGTGATTTCATGGATGGCGCGGCGAAGTTCGCCGTCGGTGGCCTGACGGCGGCGGCGATTTTCGAGGCCCTCAGGCCCAACTATGCCTATGCGGAACAGGTTCCTAAAGATGATAAACGGCTGAAGACCGAATACGTCACGTTTGCCTCACCCCAAGGTTACGAGAAAGTGCGAGCCTATCTCGTACAGCCCGCCGAGGCCAAGGGCAAGATGCCGGGCGTGCTCGTCGTCCACGAAAATCGCGGCCTCAATCCTTACATTGAGGACGTCGCGCGTCGCCTGGGCGTCGGCGGCTATCTCGCGTTGGCCCCGGATGAACTCACGAGTCTCGGCGGCTACCCCGGTGATGATGAGAAGGGAGTGGCGCTTCAAGCCAAGCTCGATCAAAAGAAAATGATGGAGGACTGGGCGGCCGCGGCCGCCTACTTGAAATCACGCCCCGAATGCACCGGCAAAGTTGGTGTTGTGGGTTTCTGCTACGGGGGAGGCGTGGCGAACAATCTGGCGGTCCGCATGCCGGATCTAGGCGCCGCCGTTCCGTTCTATGGAATGCAGCCGTCCGCCGAAGACGTGGCCAAGATCAAAGCGCCTTTGCTGATTCACTATGGCGGACTTGACAATCGCGTGAACGCCGGCTGGCCGGCATTCGAGGCCGCACTGAAAGCAAATCACGTCACCTACAGCGCCTACATCTACGAGGGAGCGAACCACGGTTTCCACAACGACACAACGCCGCGTTATGACAAAGCCGCCGCTGAGTTGGCCTGGAGCCGCACCATGGAGTTCTTCAACAAGACGTTGCGATAACGGAGAATCTCCTCGAATCCGCCCGGCGGAAACGGATCCTCTCAGGCGCGGTCTTCACGCTCAGGACGTTTTGGCGAAGCGCGCCTTTTTCCTCCCTGATAAGCGGGGGTTGGAAGCGATGACCTCGTGTTTCGTTTCTCAAATCAACGGGCGCCCAACCAGTTGGACTTGGGCTTGACACGAGAGCTTGGCTGCACTACGTTTCACTCAAACATACAAACTGAATCGGTGTTGGAGAAGTTCCTGGATCTCGATAGGTGTGCGGGAAAGCTCTGATTGGAGGTTGGGAAGGGAAATCTCTTGAGACCCCGGCCAACAAGACACATGAGAGCGACTATAAAATTGAAAGGGCTGGCCTTTGCATTGGAGGCTTTTCTGATCGTTGTTTTCAGTGGATGCTTTTCTTGTTTGTGGGCCCAATCATCAACGACCGGGGGCTTGACAGGCACTGTTACGGACTCAACAGGTGCCCCCGTCCCGAGCGTCACGGTGACGCTGGTCAACCTCGCGATTAACCAGACACAAACAACGACGACGGACGCGAATGGCGGCTATGGATTCTCGCTGCTTCCCACGGGCGCCTATGGGGTGAATTTTTCCGCGCGAGGATTTAAAACCTCCCAGCTCGCGTCGGTGGCCGTGAACGTGTCAGAGGTTCCGGTCCTGGACGCCCAGTTGGAAGCCGGGGAAACTACACAGCAGGTGGTGTGCCAGTGCCACGTCAGTCAGACGGCGACATCCTCGACCGGCACCTTGGTTGATAATAAGACGATCACTGCGGTTCCGCTGACCACCCGCAACTTTACCCAAACGCTATCCATGTCTTCGGGCTCCGCAGCCAGTGTAAATGATGCCGGATTGCTGGGAGCCGGCTCCCAGAACGTGAATGTGAATGGCAACACCGCCACTGGCACATTTACCGTGGACGGCGCAGCTTCCGCCAGCACGGTACCAAATCCCGACACCATTTCGGAATTCAAGATTCAGACCTCGCAATACGATGCCGGGTACGGCGCTAGGGTGCCCAATACTAATTTAGTGACCCAGTCAGGCGAGAACGACTTTCACGGCGATGCCTGGGAATTTGTGCGCAATGACATTTTCAACGCCAATGCGTTTTTCCGGAATGCTGCCGGGCAGACTAGAGCGACTCTGAAGCAGAACCAGTTCGGCGGCACGTTGGGCGGACCCATCAAGCGAGATAAGTTGTTCTTTTTTGGCTCCTATCAGGGAACACGGCAGGTGAACGGGCTGGATCCCACTGCCTCGTTATCTACCATCATTCTTCCGCCACTGACCAACGACCGCACCGCGGCCACTATCGGCGCACAATTCTGTCCAGCGAATAAGACACCGGCTGCTGCGCAATCGGCGTACAAAACCTTCGCGGGCGGAGTGCAGGTGGCCTGTGATGGCTCAAACATCAATCCCGTGGCTCTGAAGTTGCTGCAGTTGAAGTTGGCGGATGGCAGCTATTTGTTCCCCACACCGCAGACCATTCTTTCCAGCGGGGCGAATGCGGGTCTGGGATTTTCTTCGTATAGTCTCGTCTCCACGTACGTCGAAAATCAATATCTCGCACACGTTACTTACGTGATCTCCAGGAAACACACGCTCTCCGGTCGTCTCTATTACGCGAAAGCTAAGACGGACAGGGCCTTCGGCTCCAATTTCCTTCGTTCCCCGGAGACTCCCCCAACTCCGGGCTTTCCGGTGAAACTAGACGATACGAACTACATCACCAGCCTGCAACTCAATTCGGTGTTGACAACTAGCATCGCCAATGAAGCGCGGATGACGTTTACGGACAATCGTTCCGACCCGACAGTCACCGGACTGCCCACGGCAGCCTCCGTCGGCATGACGCCGGCCAACGCACTGTCTCCCCTGTTACCGGACATCACCATGCAGGGATCTTTGGGAGGCTTTCAGGCGGGGAACGTCTATAGTGATTTTCTGACCCACATCAAAATTTATTCTTGGGCCGATACGCTTTCCTGGACTCACGGCAGGCATACGACTCGCGCCGGAGTGTTTGCCATGGTACACCCTTTGGAATCCTCCAATATTGGCCTTGCCCGAGGAAGGCTTGCATTCAAAAATTTCACAGATTTCTTGCTGGGAATGAGCGCGGCCCAGAACGGCAGCCCCCAGGGACTTAGCAATATTCAATCTATTGAAGCCAATGAAGGCTTGGAGCCGGGAGGCAACGTCTTACTTTTGCTGCGGGCCCACAACACCGCCGCGTTCGTGGAGGATGATGTAAAAGCCAGCGCGCGCCTCAGCCTAAATCTGGGTCTGCGTTGGGAACACCTTCCGTCTTCATTTGGCGACGCTCGAGACCTGGGCAACGCCTGGCCTTCTCTGTTGCAGACAGTGCCGATCCCACCTCCCTCCGGCACGTATGCGGGACTGACTGTGCCATCCGACTACGATCCGAACCGAATCAACCCCTATACTGGCCAACCGTTCGGTCCCCCCCCTCCTGGTGTAGTTGTGCGTCCCAACAAGGGTTTCTACGAGAATGCTGCTCCTTTGGATAACTTCGCCCCGCGCTTCGGGTTTGCATGGCAGCCCGGACGGAAGCAAAGCCGCGTCGCCGTGCGCGGCGGCTATGGGTGGTTCTACCAACCTCTCAGCGATAGGGGAAATGCAACCGGTACTCCTTCACGGAACATGCAGCCACTGGCCCAACTCATCGGTATTGCGGGAGCCAGCAACGGCGCGTCCACCCTACAAATCCCATTCCCACCTGCGACTCTGGGCTTCACGGTGCGAACACCCTCCTCACATCTGGATGACCAGACAATCGGACCGCGCTTCGAAAATCCTAAGCTGCAGCAATGGAACTTGAACGTGCAGTACGCGTTTTCTTCCGATTTGACTCTCGACCTGGGTTATGTAGGATCGCACGGCAACAATCTGTTCCTCTTTTACGGGTCCAACCAGCCGCTCTTGGCGACTCCGGGCCACCCCGTGAACTGTGGGCTGCCGAATACGGCAGCCGGTTTGGGGGTATCTCCGGCGATCTTTGCCATCTTGGGTGTCGATGCATCGGGCTGCGTAACCAAGAATACCTCGGCCAATGCCTATCTGCGCGTCCCCATCGTCGGGGAGACACCGACGGCCTTGCTGGCACACCAGTTTCTCGGGGGCTCCTGGTACCACAGCGCACAGGCGACACTCCGAAAGCAGATTTCTCACGGAGTGACGTTTCAATTTGCTTATACTTTTTCCAAGGCCGAAGCCAATACCACGGTTTACAACGATCAAAGGAACCTCAATCTAGATTGGGGCCGCACCAATTTCGATCGCACGCACCGCATGATCACCAACTTCAGCTACGATTTGCCACGCCTCGGGACCAACGGATTTTCGGGCGCCCTGCTGGGCGGCTGGTCGATTTCCGGAATCGTCATCTTGCAGAGCGGAACGCCGATGTCTTTGACCGACCGTAAAGGCGGCTCGGTCTATGGTTTTGCGGGACCCGCCACAATCACTCTTTGCCCAGGCGCGACATCCGGAGATCTGGTAACCGCGGGCAATACCCGCTCTCGCTTGCATAATTGGATTAATACGGCCGCCGTTTGTAGTGCGCCCGCTATCGGGTCCGACGGGTCGTTAGGTTATGGAAACACGGGTCAAAGCATCATCAACGGACCAGGACAATTCAATACGGATTTCTCTTTCGGCAAAGCGACCACCGTCGGGGGCCTCCGGGAAAACGCACAACTGGCGTTCCGTGCAGAGTTCTACAATGCCCTCAATCACCCACAATTCTCCAATCCAGGCACGAATTTTGGAACGGCCAACTTCGGCGTTATTACACAATCCTCCGTAGCGCCCCGGTTGATCCAGTTCGGCCTGAAGTACCTCTTTTAGAATCAGCCAGACTGGCACCGCAAAAAAGATGTGGGTCCAGGGCTCATCGAGGAACGCTGGGTGGCCAGCATTCGATGCCGCACTAAAAGCGAATCACGTCAACTACATGGCGTACATCTACGGGGGAGCGAATCACAGCTTCCACAACGACACAACGCCGCGTTATGACAAGGCCGCGGCAGAGTTGGCCTGGAGCCGCACCATGGAGTTCTTCAATAAAACTTTGCGATAGCGAAGAATCTCCTCGAATCCGCCCGGCAATACCGGATTCCCTCAGGTGCGATCTCTGCGTTTAGGATGTTTGCGAAGCACGCCATTTTCCTCCCTGATAAAGGGGTGTGTCGGAAGCGATGACACCGCGTATCGCTTCGCATACCTTCGGGCACCCAACCAGAGGGTCTTCGACGATTCCTCTTGACCTCTTCACCCGGGAGTGCTATAGGCAGGCACAGGTAACAGACCCTTTCCGCGTCGTTTTCCAAGGTTTCTAGGTATTTTCTGGCTTTTGAAGAAGGGGGGCGTCATGAATTCCCTTTTGAAGATGACCCGAGCCGGAAAAGTCATCAACGTGCTCGGTGCAATTCTGGGGGTGTTGCTGTTCTCTTTCTCTCTGTTTTCACAGGTGACCACGGGAATAATTTCCGGGGTCGTGCAAGATTCGTCGGGAGCCGTCATCGCTGGAGCGACGGTCACCGTCAGGAACGTGGATATGGGAACTGCCAGAACTGTCACTAGCGACGACGGGGGCAACTATCGCGTCTTGTCACTGGCGATTGGGCGGTACGAGGTGAGAGTAGAGAGTGTTGGCTTCAAGCCAGAGGTACATACAGGAATCAATTTGGTGGTAGGCCAGGAAGCGGTGGTGAACCTCCGGTTGGAGGTGGGCCAGCTACAGCAAGACGTAACGATCACGGAGGAAGCGCCAATCGTCAACACCACCACGGCGTCGATTTCGGGACTGGTGGGGGAGAAGCAGGTCAAGGACTTGCCGCTCAACGGCCGCAGCTTCGACAACTTGATCACTCTCAATCCCGGGGCCGTCAACTATTCCGCGCTCAAATCCGGACCGTCAGTGGGTTCGGGGGAAGGGGCCTATTTCACTGTGGCCGGCAGGCGGCCGCTCGACAACCTCTTCCTGCTGAATGGGATTGAATACACGGGCAGCAGCAACATCGGGATTACGCCGGGGGGCGTCAGCGGGCAACTGCTGGGCATTGACGCCGTCCGGGAATTCAATGTGATGAGCGATACCTACTCCGTCGAGTACGGCAAGCGAGCGGGCGCGCAAGTCAGTGTGGCCACGCAGTCCGGCTCCAATCAACTGCATGGTTCGGTCTTTGAGTTTTTGCGCAATAGCGCGTTGGACGCCCGGAACTTTTTCGATCCCCCAAGTGAGGGACTGGGAGGACAGAGGATCCCGCCCTTCAAGCGGAACCAATTTGGCGGCTCGCTGGGAGGTCCGATCAAAAAAGATAAAGCGTTCCTGTACGGCAGTTACGAAGGCTTTCGTCAGCGGCTGGGACTTCCGAACGTGGCCATTGTTCCCGACGACAATGCGCGCAGAGGTCTTCTGCCGTGCAACGTGGTCGCCAAGCAAGACCTTCGCGGCAACGTGATCGACCCCAGCACTGGCAAGCCCTTCAATTACAAGTTTTCGAAGCCTAACTGCAATGGCTCGGACCTGGTCGACGTCAATAAGGGGGAAAACCCAGCGTACTTCACCAAGATGTTGACCTTCGCTCAGAACTTGTGGCCGGCGCCCAACGGCCTCGAGCAGCTGGTCAACGGCATGCCCACTGGAACCGCTGTGAATTTCAACAGCCCTCTCCAGAAGATTCGAGAAGACTTCGGCACGGTGCGGTTCGACCAGAACATTTCGAATAAGGATACCTTCACCGCCGCGGCCACCGGGGACGACGGGTACAACCTTTCCCCTCTCATTAACCCGCTTTTCGGCACCGTCGCGCGGCTGCGCAGCCAAGTCGATAGCCTGCAGGAAACCCACGCCTTTTCCCCGCAACTCATCAACACGGTCCGGGCGGGATTCTCGCGCGCGGTATTTTGGTACGATTCGCCCGCCCTGGATCCTACTCTTGGTCCGGACCTTACGCTCTTTCAGGGCAGACCGTCTGGGCCCATTGCCATCGGGGGCGCCTCCGCTGCCGCAGTGAATTCATTCACTCCGGCTGGCGGCGGCATTTCCGGAAATATCTGGAACAATAGAAACCTCTTCACCGGGTCGGATGATGTGCAGCTCATCCGCGGGAAACACCAAATGAGTTTCGGCGTCTGGGTTCAGCGCATGCAGGTGAACGCGAACTCGGCGGGCCGGGGAAATGGAGAGGCAGACTTTACCAGCCTCCAAACCTTCCTGGAAGGGATCCCCATCAACTTCGTGGGCGTTCCCAACAAGACGGTCCTGTACTGGAGGTCAACGGTAGGCGCCTGGTATGTTCAGGACGTCATCCAATTGCGCCACAATCTGACGCTCCGCGCCGGAATTCGCCACGAATTCACGAACGGTTTTAACGAAAAGTATGGGAGGGCTTCGAACTATCTCCCCGATGACAATGGCGTGCCCATCGGCGACACGGTGAATAGCGCCACGCACATCGGCACGTCACCCTTCACGCAAAATAACGCGACCAAGTTGTTTAGTCCCCGCGTGGGCCTGGCGTGGGACCCGTTCGGCAATGGCAAAACCTCCATCCGGGCCGGATTTGGCATGTACTATACGCTGCTCGATGATCTCAATTTTCAGTTGGACTTTAATGCTCCCAACAACTCTCAATTCCAGTACCGAAATGTTCCCCTTTCTAAGTACCTCCCGGTCATTCCAGGGAAGAGCCTGACGCCGTTCTGCGGACCAGGACTCGACCTACCATTGCTCGCCGACCCAAAATCCTGCACCCCACTGACCCCGTGGGGAACTCAAGTCAACCCGAAGACTCCGACGGCGTTGGAGTGGAACTATTTCATCGAGCAGCAAGTGAGCCAAAACATGTCTATTCGCGTCGGCTATGTGGGCTCCCACGCGTACCATAACATTATCGACATCGATGCGAACTCGGTTGTGCCGCAGACTTGCTCCCCCAATGATCCCAACTTTGATCCCAACAAAAATGGGTGCAAGAGCGGTGGTATTAACGCACCCATTCCCCCAACCACTTTTGTGCCGCTGGGAACGACGTATTTTCCGGCAGTAGGTCCATTTGGTCGGCCCAATAAGTATTTGGGCAGTGCTTATTTTTGGTATATGGAGGGGGTCGCTAGTTATAACGCCTTGCAGGCCGACCTCACCAAACGCTTCAGCAGGGGGCTGACCTTCCGTGCGGATTACACCTTCTCGAAAAACCTGGACGATGGCACCGGGATAGCCAGCAGCCAATCTCAGAATAACAATCAATCCGTGATGGATCCGCGCAATCCGCTGAGGGACTACGGCCGCTCCGCCCTGGACTTCCGCCATCAGGGCAGTGGAAACTTCAGTTACGAATTGCCGCTCGGCCGCGGCAAGCGCTTTTTGAACGGGTTGAATGGCATGCCTGACAAGCTTGCCGGTGGCTGGCAGTTTAATGGCATCGTGACCCTCTTGAGCGGCTTTCCTTTGACCCCTCTGGTTGGGTCCAATCAGTCCGGCAATGGCAACCAATTCAGTCCAGACCGTCCCAATTGGAATCCCAACTTTCAAGGAGCTGTGAAGCTTCGTACCGTTGACCACTGGTACGACCCGACAGCCTTCAGCCTTCCCACGTCAGGAACCTTTGGAAATGTGGGCCGCGGAGTGTTAGACGGGCCGGGTCTCGCAGAGTTCGATTTCTCGGTGTTTAAGACCACGCCCATCACGGAAACGACGCGCGTGCTATTTCGGGCCGAGTTTTTTAATATCACCAACAGAGCCAATTACGGTCTTCCGAACCCGAACGTCTTTTCCGGCGGCCAGCTCAGCCCGACGGCGGGCAAAATCGTGGCCACAACTGGCACTTCCCGACAGATTCAATTTGGGCTGAAACTGAACTTCTGATATGGAGCGTTTCAGCACGATCCCACAGCGGCTATGTTGAGTGTTTCCGGCCGCTGTAGACAAAGACTCAGGCCCAGAACATAGCCGTTCGAGAGGACGAGGCAGGCTTCGGCACCGAACCTAAATGCTGCCCGGTCTCTTCACATATTTCTTCAGCGTCTGAGTTGTGGTTTCACCCCCGTAGACATTGCCCATTGCATCCGCCGCCACGCCTTCCATGCCCGCGTTGTTGTTCTTGTCCGGGTCCGGTTCGACGAATGGGATCAGCGCCGTGACCTTGCCGTCCTTGGCGCTCCCGATCCGGATGCCCCGTTTGAAGCCTGGGTTCTGCGTGGCATTGGACTGGGAATCGGCTACATAAATGATGTCCTTCTTGTCGATGAACACTCCGCTCGGGCGGCCGAACTGCTTCCACTGATCGAGGAAGCGGCCCTCCTGGTCGAAGATCTGGATGCGATTGTTCCCGCGGTCGGCGACAAAGAGCCGTCCTCGGGAGTCCATCGCAATGCTGTGGGGCGTGTCGAACTCGCCGGAGCCAGAGCCTCTCTTGCCCCACGCCTTGATAAATTTTCCGTCGTTCGAGAACTTCACCACGCGCCCGTTGCTATTGGCCACATGCCCGTCGCTGACAAAAATGTCCCCGTTCCGCGCGATCACGACGTCAGTCGGTCCATTGAAGATGTCGGGGCCCTCCCCTGCCACGCCCGCCTTCCCCAGCGTCATCAAGACCTTCCCGTCCGGGCTGAACTTGAATACCTGCTGGCCCTTGCCCTCTTTCGCCTGCGCGTCGGTGACCCACAGATTTCCTTCACGGTCCACCGTCATGCCATGCGGCTGCACGAACATGTCCGTGCCAAAACTCGTCAGCAGCTTGCCTGCGGGATCGAGCTTGAGGATGGGCGGCTGGGCTCGATGGAAAACCCAGATGTTCCCTTTGGCATCGGCGTCGACCGAGATCACCGCTCCAAACTTCAGGCTCGCGGGAAGCTCAGGCCAACCCTCCACGACCCGGTACGGATTGTCTTGCGCGGTCGCGGCCATTACAGAAACAACAATCGCCGCGAGGATGGGTACAACACTCGTAAATCTCACTTGACGTGTAGATGACACGGGCGCCTCCTTGGTTCTAGACTGAATTTCTGTTTTGGCCCCCCGGAATCTGGGAGCATACACCCTTTTCCCTCCTACCAAGCTCTTCCAGCGCATTTTTCCTCTCGGGGTGTAGAATCCGGCTCAGGGTTCCCTGCTACCGTCTACTGGAGGTGAAGCTTACATGAGCCAGAAAACATTTTCACTTGTCGCCGGGCTGATCTTTCTGCTGATCGCCGTCATGCATGTGTTGAGGCTTGCCCTTAAGTGGGAAGCGGTTCTGAACGGCTGGTCAGTTCCGATGTGGGTAAGCGCCCTCGCGATTGTGATAGCAGCATATTTAGCGTTCGAGGGCCTGAAGCTCGGCAGGAGAAGCTAGAATCCGCCGTGTTCATCGGGGCCCGCCGGGCGGCGTCAAAGGGATTTCTTGTTCGCATAGCAAAATTGTTGTGTCGAGAAAAGGAGAAGCGTACGATGCGCGAGAGAGAGGTCCAAATCGGAGATTCCGGCTAAAAGAATTGCCTTTTGCAATCGCATCCGAAAGGAAGTGCTGCAACATGAACTCCAGATGTTTGTTTCTTACGTTCTCACTTGCTATTTGGGCTGGGTGCGTACATCCATCTTTGGCCGCAGACAAGCACGCGTGCCCCATTACAAAACTGTCTGACCACCCGTTCGTCCCGCCGCCGCCCTACCAATCAACCGTCGGGAGCAACGAGTTTCTTTACGGCACTCCTGCACTTTGGACTTTGATATACCCCGGTTGGCACGTCCACAGTGGAGGGAAGCTGCCGTTTTTCCGCCAGGGTTACGACTGGATGAAGGAGAAAGATCCCCGACTAACGGTTGTGGCTCGGCAACTCGACGGCAAAGGGCCCCTTGTTTGGAACGGCTGGGCAAACAACGCGGGACCCGTTGAAGGCATAGTTGGAGGCTTCATGGTAACCGGCGTGGACATCCCGGCCCCAGGCTGTTGGGAGATCGCCGCCCACTACGTCGCACGCCCCGATAATATTCAGACCCTGACTTACACCGTGTGGGTTGAACCTTAGCGTCCCTGCAGAGGCGACGGTCTCGCGCAGAATGCACTGCGGTTCAAACGGGCCCTTAATGAGATCGCTTCCCGCACGGTGCAGTAAAACCCCTTATGGTACTCGTGGCAAAAGGGAAGTTACTCGTAGCCGAAACTTTTCTCAATGCGTACCATACGTACGCCCAGCAGGGCTCCACTGCGCAGTCGACGAACGCCCCCGGGCCCATGGTAAGATTCCAAGCCGGGAGGCGCCGCATGAAAAGTAGACTGGTGACCTTCTTCGCCTTGGCTATGGGCCCTCTGGTGTTTTGCGGCCCTGTGGGGGCACACCACGGATCGCAGGGGTACGACTACACAAGGCGGATCACCTTGAAGGGAACCGTTGCGCAATTCGTGTGGGCCAATCCCCATTGCCAAATTTTCCTGGACGCGAAAGACGACAAGGGCAACGTTGTACATTGGGGCGTCGAACTGAATAATCCGGGCAATTTGATCCGGTTGGGCTGGACTCATGTGTCCCTGTAAGGACGGGGACGAGGTTACGCTGGTCTTCAACCCCGGTAAGGAAGGCATCCCCGTTGGGATTTGCGCGGACGTAGTTTTCTCCGATGGCCGAAAGTTACATACGACTCAAGGTTGTGCCGGTACGCCACAAGCAGCAAACTGAAGCCCTGCCCTAACAACAGGGTCGTGGAAATCGTGGAAACCAACCACTGCGGGACTCGTTCAGGTTACAGCTGGTAAGGCGCGGCTGCCTTGAAGGCGTCGCCAGATTGCAGCGATTCGGAGACGAGATCAGGTGGTAGAACATACGCTTTGGAAGCGAGTTTCAAGATGCAAAATCGCCCAATGAATACGGTCGTCGTAGTGGTGGCGGTTCTGGCCTTTTCGTCTGTCACGTTTGCTCAGACTGTTCAGCCTTCGCGAGCGCCCAAGGCCCGGACCGCAAAGGCCAAGGCCTTTAACCCACATGACCTGACTGGAATTTGGGTAAGAGCCGAGCCACCGGATGGGAACTTCCCTCTCAGTGTTGATCGTCCTCCCATGACGGCTTGGGGGCAAGCGAAGTTCAATACCGTGAAGGGTTCATTTTCTTTCAAGAAGGCGCCGGGTATTGCGCGCCCAATCTTTCCCGAAAAAGAGTGGAATGACCCCTTGTTCCAGTGTGAGCCGGCAGGCTATCCCCGCGTCATGCTTCAACTCTATGCGCCGTTGATGAAGTTCATTCAAACTTCGAACGAGATCGTGGAATTCTTCGAGTGGGGCCATACCTGGCGCGACATTTGGACAGACGGCCGGAAGCCAATCGACAATCCGGAGCCGACGTATTATGGATATTCCGTAGGCCGGTGGGACGGGGACACCCTGGTCGTGGACTCGAATGGTTTTACCGATAAAACCTGGACTGATCCCTTCGGTTCTCCGCATAGTGACCAAATGACATTGCATGAGACATTCCACCGCGTGGACCATGACCACTTGGAGTTGATCATTACGCTTACCGACCCGAAGACCTACACGAAGCCTTGGGTGAGCGACAAGCTGCTCTTCGACTGGGCGCCGAAATCACCCCGATCTGAGAACGAGGAACTTCGGGAAGACTTCTGTATCTATTCGGATCAGGCGTCCTTCTTCAAGAATATCGATCCCGTCGGCGCGAGCGATGCGCCCGCGAGGAATAAGAATCAATAGGACGGTCTTCTCGCGCCGGCTACTTGAGGGTTTGTGAGCGCGCTGGAAGGGCTCCGTGGGAGGCAAAAGGGTGTATGCTCCGAGGTGCCGAGGGCCAAGATGGAAATTCCGGATGAGTGTCCACCTGGGAAATCAAAATGGAAATCCCACTGCAGAGTCTTTGAGCGAAATCGAAAGCTGGAATCTGCGAAAGGATTTCAATATGGCAAATCGCTTCAGGAATTTGATCCTTGTCCTGCTGGCACTACTGACCTCCTCCCTGGCGTTTGCTCAGACCGCCCGGCCTCAGAAGTCAGCAGCAACGAGGGGTCAGAAGGCAGCTCCAGCCCCCGCTCCGCGCCATGACATTTCTGGGACTTGGGAGCCGGCCAACGGGCCCGGGGACGGAATCCAGGCAAATGGCGTGAAGACAATGCCCGCAGACGGCAAGCCAGAACACGAGCCGCCTTACACTCCTTTGGGGTTGGAGACGTTCAAGGCCCATAAGCCGCTGGAGGGATACAACGCAGTCCTCCCTGCGTTTTTTAATGATCCAAGGGACAAGTGCGAGCCAATCGGATTCCCGCGCGCAAATTTTTATAACTTGCGGCAGACGCAGATCCTTCAGAACGAGTACAAGGTAGTGATCCTGTATGAATATGCAGAGACGTGGCGCGTCGTCTGGACGGACGGACGAGAGGTCCCCAAAATGGTTGAGGGAGGCGTCCTAGTGGGGAAGGAAGTTCGAGAGCCACGGTTTTATGGCTACTCGGTTGGCAAGTGGGTGGATGATACGACGCTGGTCGTCCAGACGGTCGGGATGATGCCGGAAGATAGAGTCTGGCTCGATACTGCTGGTCGTCCGATCAGCGACGCCCTGCGCGTGGAGGAACGGTTCCACCGGGTGGACCGCGACCACTTGGAGATGACGGTGACGATTGACGACCCGAAGATGTATACAAGACCGTGGCTGGCCATGGACAAGTTCCCTATGAAGTTGCAATCGCCGCATACCGATGTGATGGAGATGTACTGCTCACCGTCAGAGTTGGAGAAATATTACAAGTACTTTGGCAACGCCGCGAGCGGCATAGACAGCCCGTAGCCTGCTAGAAATGCATTTGAGGAGTGCCAGATTGTTTTTAGAAGCTTGTCACATGGCGTGGGTTCAAAGGTGGGTCGGTCGCGACCAAAGATAGGAGGTCACCTGTGAAAGATAAATTCTCAATTGCTTTTGCGCTGGCTGTTGGCGTTTTGAGCGTTTCCGTTCCACTGTTCGCACACCACGGCACCGCGGCGCTCGACACAGATAAAAACCTTACGATGAAGGGCACCGTGACGGAATGGTTTTGGGCCAACCCGCATTGCTTCATTCAAATGGATGTCAAAGACGATCAAGGCCAGATGATACATTGGGTCGTGGAGACGAGCGCTCCGCCCAGCATGATCAACAGTGGTTGGACGAAGCAGACCTTGAAGCCTGGAGATCAAGTTACCGTCACTGTGAACCCAGTCAAGAGTGGCCGAACAGTTGGGCGGGTCGTAGAGGTCGTGCTCCCCAATGGCCAAAAGTTAAATGGCGGATTCGGTTCACCACCACCCGCGACTGGCACACAAGGGGGAGGGAACTCGGGGGCAGAGGCTGGCTCAGCAGGCGGGTCCAAATCCGGGAACTATCCCA
>WNFB01002086.1_pt1 | contig 17341 bp, 19 predicted proteins | sample 5400501 | NCBI WGS metagenome assembly WNFB01 (sample SAMN13153341, study PRJNA577476) | soil metagenome | isolation source: 200 cm saprolite under Douglas fir tree site 2 hole 1 | place: USA:California | collected 2015-04-18 | reverse complement strand
CTCCAGATCCGTGACGATCTTCATGGCCGTGGTGATGAAGCGGAGATCGCCCGCCGCGGGCTGGTGGAGCGCGAGCAGGTTGACGCAGGTCTCGTCCACTTCGACGTCATAGGCATTGACCTGCCGATCTCGCTCGATCACCTCCAGCGCCAGGGCATCATTGCGCTCGAGCAGCGCCTGCATGACCCGCCGGATCTGGTCCTCCACCAGCCCGCCCATGGCGAGCAGGGTTTGCTTGAGCGCCTCGATCTCCTCGTGGAAATGCCTTTGCATGGTGCCTGCCTCCGGGGTTAGCCGAACCGGCCGGTAATGTAATCTTCGGTGCGCTTGTCGTGAGGCGTCGTGAACAGCTCCCTGGTCACGCCCACCTCCACGAGCTCGCCCATCAGGAAGAAGCCGGCCCACTCGGAGACCCGGGCCGCCTGCTGCATGTTGTGCGTCACGATGACGATGGTGAGCTCCTTCTTGAGGTCCAGGATCAGCTCTTCGATCTTGGCCGTCGCGATCGGGTCGAGGGCCGAGCAGGGCTCGTCCATCAAGAGCACCTCGGGCTGGACGGCCAGGGCGCGGCCGATGCAGAGGCGCTGCTGCTGGCCGCCCGACAGGCTCATGCCCGATTTGTCCAGGTCGTCCTTGACCTCGTCCCACAGCGCCGCGTGGCGAAGCGCCCGCTCCACCGAGTCGGCAAGGACGGCGCGGTCCCGGACGCCACCCAGCCGGAGCCCGGCCGCGACATTGTCCCATACGGACATGGTCGGGAACGGATTGGGCTTCTGGAAAACCATGCCGATCCGCCGGCGGATAAGGACCGGATCCACGCCTGGGCCGTACAGATTCTCGCCGTTCAATAGTATTTGGCCTTCGGCGCGGGCCCCCGGCACGACTTCGTGCATCCGGTTGATGCACCGGATGAACGTGGACTTGCCGCAGCCCGACGGGCCGATGATCGCCGTCACGCCATTGGCGGGCACCCGCAGCGAGATGTTCCTGAGGACGTGGCTCTCCCCGAACCACGCGTTGAGCCCGGACACCGAGATGCCGTCCGCCATGTTCACCTCCGGGCCTGACGCTGCAGTCCGCGGGTCGCCAGACGAGCAGCGAGGCTGACGAGGAAGACCATGGAAATCAGCACGAGGGCGCCCGCCCACGCCTGGCGATGCCAGTCGTCGAAGGGCGAAATCGCATACGCGAAGATTTGCAGTGCCAGCGCCGCGATCGGCTGATCCAGTCCGTGATATCCAAAGCGGTTCCCGAACGCCGTGAAGAGCAGCGGCGCGGTCTCCCCCGCGATGCGGGCGATGGCGACCATCACTCCCGTGATGATGCCGGCGCGCGCGGTGGTGAGGACTATGCGGACCGTGACCTTCCACTGGGGAAGGCCCAGGGCCAGACCCGCCTCGCGGAGCGAGGCCGGCACCAGGCGGACGATCTCCTCGGTGGTGCGCAGGACGATGGGAACCATGATGACTCCGAGAGCCACCCCGCCGGCCAGCGCGGAGAAATGGCGCATCGGCCGCACCACCAGGGTATAGGCGAAGATCCCGATCACGATGGACGGGACGCCGTTGAGCACGTCGGCCAGAAAACGCACCACCCAGGGCATGCGGCGGTCGCGCGATTCGGCGAGATACAGGCCCCCGAGAATTCCCAGGGGCAGGCCGAGAGCGCAGGCCAGCGCGATGAGGATCAGCGTGCCGACGATGGCATTGGCCATGCCGCCGCCGGGCTCGCCGACGGGCTTCGGCAGACGGGTGAAGAAGTCCAGGTTGAGCGACGTGCCGCCCTGGTAGATGAGGAAGGCGAGGACGAGCACAAGCGGCAGAATGACCGCGAACGCCGCCGACCCCGCGAGGACATTCATCACCGCGTTGACGGTCCGGCGCCGCGAGAGCCCGCTCATTCCCGCACCACCTTCATGGAACCGCCCACGCTCCACACCAGCAGCCGCGCCAGCGCGTTGACGACGACGGTGACGCCGAGCAGCAGCAGCCCGATCTCCACGAGAGCCGACAGGTAGAGGTCCGACGTCGCCTCGGTGAACTCATTGGCCAGCACGCTGGCCATCGTGTAGCCCGGGGCGAACAGCGAGGCCGAGATCTCCGGCCGGTTCCCGATCACCATGGTCACGGCCATGGTCTCGCCGAGCGCGCGGCCGAGGCCGAGCAGCACCGCCCCGATCAACCCCGAACGCCCGTAGCGCAGCACCGCGAGCCGTGTCGTCTCCCAACGCGTCGCGCCCAGCGCCAGCGCAGCCTCGCGCTGCGTGTTCGGGACGGCCAGCAGCACCTCGCGACTCACCGTCGCGATGAACGGCACCGTCATGACCGCGAGGATGATCCCGGCGGCCAACATCCCGACCCCGTACGGCGGTCCCTGGAACAGCGGCAAGAATCCGAGCGTCTTGCCCAAGGCCGGCTGGAGCCACACGCGAAGCCACGGCGCCAGCACGAAGATCCCCCACAGTCCGTAGACGACGCTGGGCACCGCGGCGAGGAGCTCGATCAGGAAGCCCATGGGCGGCCGGATCCAGAATGGCGCCAGCTCCGCCAGATAGATCGCGGCGCCGATGCCGAGCGGAACGGCGAAGCACATGGCGAGGAGCGACGACACCAGGGTGCCGTAGATGAACGGCAGAGCCCCGAAGCTCTCGACCACCGGATCCCAGTTGGAGGTGACGATGAAGCGCCAGCCGAAGTGTTTGATCGCGGGGAGCGACTCGTAGACGAGGGCCCCGACGATACCGACCATGATGAGCACGAACACCGCCACGCAGCCGCGGACGATGCCCATGAAGACGCGGTCGCCCCAGGCGCCGCCGCGGGAGCGGGCCAGAAACGCGCGGGGGAGAGGCAGCCCCTCGGCCGCCCCTCCCCCGGTCACGCTCTGCTCCATCGATTCAGCGCGCGGCCAGGAGCGGCTTGCCCTGGTAGGCGATCTGCCGGATCTTGGCCTCGATCTGCTTGACGACAGCTGCCGGCAGCGGCGCGTAGAGCAGGTCCGAGGGATACCGCTGGCCTTCGTGGGTCGCCCACCACAGGAAGCGCACCAGCGCCTTACCCTTGGCCTCGTCGGGCTGATCCTTGTAGACCAGCAGCCAGGTGAAGCTCGCGATCGGATACGCAGCCTCGCCCGGCGCGTTGGTCAGCGAGACCCTGAAGTCGGCCGGCATGTTGGCCGCGACGCCCGCCGCGGCCGCCGTGGTGCTCGCGATCGTCGGCTCGACGAACTTGCCGGCGGCGTTCTGGACAGCCGCGACGGCGAGCTTGTTGGTGACGGCGTAGGCCAGCTCGACGTATCCCAGGGCGCCCGGGGTGTTCTTCACCTGCCCCGCGACGCCTTCATTGCCCTTGCCGCCGAGCCCCACGGGCCACTTTACCGACGTGCCGCGGCCCACCTGCTGCTCCCACTCCTTGCTCACCTTTGAGAGGTAGTCCACCCAGATATAGGTCGTGCCGCTGCCATCGGAGCGATGCACGACGATGATCGGGCCATTGGGAAGCGTCGCGCCGGGGTTGAGAGTCTTGATTCGGTCGTCGTTCCACTTGGTGATCTTGCCGAGGAAGATGTCGGCGAGCATCTCGCCCGTGAAGCGCAGCTTGGGATTGCCGGGCAGGTTGTACGTTGCGACGTCCGCGCCGAGCACGGTCGGAATGTGGAAGAGCTCGCCCGGTGCCTTCTTGAGCTGCTCGTCCGTCATGGGACCGTCCGAAGCCCCGAAGTCCACGGTGCGCTCCGTGATCTGCCGGATCCCGCCGCCGCTGCCGATGGATTGATAGTTGAACTTCACGCCCTGATCGATCTTCGCGTACTCGTCAAACCACTTCGAATAGATCGGGTACGGGAAGGTCGCCCCGGCCCCGTTCATCAGCATCTCGGCTGAGGCCGGAGCCGGAACGGCGGCCCACCCGAGGGCCAGCGCGCCCAGCACGAGGCCCACCACCCGGCTTCGCATCGTCGATCGCCTCATCATTGGTCTCCCTTGTGTGTGTAATAGTCTGCGGGCGCAGGGTTACGGGCGGATTACCGCCGCGTTACAAATGTGTAAACATTGCGGACGGCAACCCTCAGTCGGGCTCTCCGAGGCGATAGCCGACGCCCCGAACGGTCTCGATGCCCGGGTCTGGAAGCCCGGCGGAGAAGAACTTCGCGCGGAGCCGGGCGACGTGGACGTCCACGGTGCGGGGCTCCACGAAGCCGTCCTGCCCCCAGACCAGGTCCAGCAGCTCGTCGCGCGGGAACACCCGGCCGGGCCGCCGCGCCAGCGCGGTGAGCAGCGTGAATTCCCTGGGGGTGAGGAGCACGCGCCGGGTCTGCATGGTGACCTCGAAGCGCTCGCAATCGATCTCGAGCGGGCCCACCTGCACCTTGGGCGCCCCCGCGCGAGGATCCGTCTCCCTGCGCCTGACGACGGCGCGGATCCGCAGGAGCAGCTCGCGCGGCGAAAACGGCTTCGTCACGTAGTCGTCGGCCCCGAGCTCGAACCCGAGAATCTGGTCGCCTTCCTCCGCCCGGGCCGTGAGCATGATCACGGGAATCTCCCGGGTCTCGGGTGTTCCCTTCAGGCGCCGGCACACTTCCCACCCGTTGATCTCGGGCACCATGAGGTCGAGCAGGATCAGGCTGGGCGGGGCTTCCCGGGCTTGCCGGATGGCTTCGGCGCCGCTGGAGGCCAGTCGGACGTCGTATCCGGCTTTCTCGAGGTGGTAGCGGACCAGATCGGCAACGTCGGACTCGTCCTCGACTGCCAGCACGCTGAGCTTGGCCGTGGTTGTCGTCATGGCCAGAGCGTGCCGCCGCGCCGTTACGCGATGATGACGGGCGGGTAAACCTTGTGTAACAACCCGCAAGCGGTAGCGCGCGCTAGGCGGGTGTCTCGGTCGGCAAGGTGAAGCGCGCGGTCGTGCCCTTTCCGACCTCGCTTTCCAGCTTGAGCTCGCCCCCATGGGCCATGACCAGGTGCTTGACGATGGCGAGGCCGAGCCCGGTGCCGCCCAGCTCGCGCGAGCGCGCCTTGTCCACGCGGTAGAAGCGCTCGGTGATCCGGGGCAGGTCGGGCGCTGGAATCCCGATCCCCGTGTCGGCGACCGCCACCTCGAGCATTCCATCGCCGACCTCGCGCGCGGAGATGGCCACGGCGCCGCCGCGCCCGGTGTACTTCACCGCGTTGTCCACCAGATTTACGAGAATCTGGGTGAGTCGATCGTCGTCCACGCGCGCCCGGGGCAATCCGACCGGCAGCTCCACGTGAAGCGCGACTCCCCCGCTCTCCGCCCGCGGCCGGATCATCGCCACCACCGATTCGATGACCTCGTCCAGAGGCACCGGCTCGAGCGAGAGCGAGACCTTGCCCAGCTCGATATTGGACAGGTCCGTCAGATCATTGATCAGCCGCCCGAGGCGCTCCGTGTGGCGGAACACGATTTCCAGGAACCGGCGCGCGTTCTCCGGCTCGTCCAGCGCCCCGCCCAGCAACGTCTCCAGGTAACCCTGGATCGCGGTGAGCGGGGTCCGCAGCTCGTGCGACACATTGGCGACGAACTCGGTGCGGACTTGCTCGAGCCGGCGGAGCGCCGTGACATCGTGGAGGACCATCACGAGGCCCAGCTCGCCGCCACTCAGCCGGAGCGGCACGGCGTGGACCTGGAGGACGCGGTCGGCGGGTCCGGTCACCCGCACCTCTCGGCGCAGCACGTTCCCCTCGGGCGCGCCGCGGCTCTCGCGGAACACCTGGTGCAGGTCCGCGTTGCGAACGACCTCGAGAAAAGGCTTGTGCTCGCCTCGCCCGGGCCCGAGGCCGAAGATGGCTCGGGCGCGCTCGTTCATCAGCACGATGTGCTCGTGCCCGTCCACGGCGAGAACGCCTTCAACCATCGCGTCCAGAATCGCGGTCACCTTGGACTGCTCCTGCTGCAGGTCCTGGATCTTCTCGCGCAGCCGTCCCGCCATCACGTTCAGCGAGCGGCCCAGGGTGCCGATCTCATCGGGCGAGCGGGTCGGCGCGCGGGCGAAGAAATTGCCCTCGCTCATCTGCCGGGCGATGGACTGCATCTCGATCACGGGGCGCGTCACGCGCCCCGCCACGAAGATGCCGATGCCGAGCGCGACGAGGAGGGCCACCACCCCGCCCGCGAGCATCACCCGGTGCACGGCCGCGTACGAGGCCGTGACCGCCGCCAGCGACAAGGCGAGCCGCAGCACGCCGATCACGCGTCCGCCGTCGCGCACAGGAACGGCGACGTAGAGCAGCGGCGTGTCCAGAGTGGCGCTGCGCCGCAGATCCCGCCCGACCCGCCCACCCAGAGCCGCCTTGACCTCGGGCCGGCCGGCATGATTCTCAATCGCGCCCCAGTCTTCCGGCCGGCGCTCCGATTCACCCACCACGCGGCCGTCGGGAGCGATGAGCGTGATGCGGGCGCCGGATCGCTCCGCGGCAAGGGCGAGGACGCGTTGCACCTCCGCCGGCCGCACCATCTCGCGGAGGAGACCCCGGGCATCATCGTGCAGGACCTGGCCCACCGAGGCGAGTCGGGCCTCCAATGACTCCACCGCAAACTCCTCGAGGGCGCGGTTCAGGTAGAAGCCGGCGGTCAGCGTGGTCAGCGCCACGAAACCGACCAGGGTCAGCGTGAGCTTGAGCGCGATGCTGCGCCGGATCGTCCGAACGAGGCGGCGCCACATCAGGGCGCCGGCTCCAGGCGATACCCGACGCTCTTCACCGTGCTGATGCGCTGGCCTTCGTCCCCCAGCTTCACGCGCAGCCGCCGGATATGGACGTCAACGGTACGGGATTCGATCTCGCTGGCGGCCGCGTATCCCCAGACCCGGTCCAGCAGAAACTCGCGCGTGAGCACGCGGCCCTCCGCCTCCGCGAGCGCGCGCAGCAGGTCGAATTCCTTCGGCGTGAGCTGGACGGGCCTCTCGCCCACCGAGACGACGTGCCGGCCGGGATCGATGCTGAGCCGGCCCGTGACGATGCGCTCGGCTCCGGACGGCGGCCGCGCGCGCCTGAGCACGGCCCGAACGCGCGCCACGACCTCCTTCGGGGAGAATGGCTTGACGATGTAGTCATCGGCGCCGAGCTCGAGGCCCAGGACGCGGTCGACTTCGTCGCCCTTGGCCGTGAGCATCACGATGGGCAGCGCAGCGGTGGCCGGCTCGCGGCGAAGGCGCCGGCAGACCTCGAGGCCGTCCACCTCGGGCAGCATGATGTCGAGAAGGATCAAGTCCGGCGGCGAGGCCTTGACGTAGCGGAGCGCGTCGGCTCCGGTGCGCGACTTGGAGACCTGATAGCCTTCGCGCTCGAGGTGGAAGGCCAGCAGGTCCCGGATGTCGGCCTCGTCCTCGACGATGAGCACCCGGCTCGTCATGCAGACGCTATCTTACCAGCCACGGGATTCGCTCAGCTTGAAGATCCGGGCGAGCGTGGCCGCGTGATAAACTCCCCGGCAACCATGACGTTCTTCGGTCTGATCCTGGCGCTGCACATCGCGGCGGGCACCGTTGGAATCATTCTGGGCCCAGTGGCCATGTATGCAGCCAAGCGACCGGGGCCGCATACGCGGGCCGGCGAGGCCTACCACTGGGTCATGCTCACCGTGTGCGCAACGGCGGGAGCGCTCGCCGTTCTCGACTGGTTCCGCTTCTGGTTCTTCCTGCCGATCGCGCTGGGATCCTACGCCTTCGCGCTGCTTGGCTACCTGGCGGCCAAGCAGCGGTGGAAGGGCTGGCTCCTCTGGCACATCCGCGGCCAGGGCGGCTCGTACATCGCCATGGTCACGGCCGTCCTCGTCGTGAACTGGCGGATCCTGACGGGGAATCCGGGCCTGAACTCGCCCTGGGCATGGACGCTGCCGACCTTGATCGGCACGCCGCTCGTGACGTGGGCGAGTATCCAAGCCCGGCGCGGCAAACGCCCAAAGCTCTAGCGCCGGTCCGGTCACTCTACCAGCGCCGGGTTTCTCCCAGCCTGAAGATCCAGGCACGCTCCGGCTCGATGCCGCGGCGGCGCGCCTCAGCCACCATCCGCACCGGCGGCTCGTCGAGCGGCTCTTCGGCCATGTCGAAGGTGCCCCAATGGATCCCGAGGAGGATGCGCCCGCGGAGATCGAGAAAGGCCTGTACCGCCTCCTCGGGAGTCGTGTGCACTGATCTCATGATCGCGGCCGGCACATAGGCGCCGATGGCGATGGCGGCCAAGTCGAAGGGGCCGAACCGCTCGCCCGCTTCCTTGAAGCCGGCGAAATAGCCGCTGTCGCCGCCGAAAAAGAGCCCGCGCTCCGAGCCCAAGATGGCCCACGAGGCCCAGAGCCGCGTATTGCCGTCAAGAAGAGTGCGCTGGGAGAAGTGCTGGGCGGGTACGCAGACGAAACGGACCCCACGATGCTCGTGGCTGTGCCACCAGTCCAGCTCCTCTACCCGCGTCATGCCGTTCTCGGCGAACCACGCCTTGAGCCCCAGCGGCACGAGAAAGAGCGGGTCGTGGGTCGCGGCCAGGCGCTTGACGGTCTCGAGGTCCAAGTGATCGTAGTGATCGTGGGAGATGAGGACTAGGTCGATGCGCGGCAGATCCTCGAAGGCGAGCCCCGGCGCATTCAGCCGGCGCGGGCCGGCCCAGGAGAGCGGACTGGCGCGCCGGCCCCAATGGGGATCCGTGAGCACATTGAGGCCGTCCAACTGGACGAGGAGCGTCGAATGCCCGATCCAGGTGATGCTCGGGTTCTCGCTGCCGGCGCGGAGCGCGCTGCCGTCGTTGGCGACGCGCGGGGCCTCGAACTCGCGCGTCGTCGTCATCGAGTGCCACGCCCGCCGGAGGAAGAAGCTCCACCGCGTCCAGCCTTCCGGCCGGCTGAACGTGGGCTTGACGTTGCGGAAGCCGCCCTCGACGTGATGGAGCGGCTGGCCCGGCAGCGGCTCGGTGCCGACCGTGGCACAGCCGGCCGGCAGGACGAGCAAGAGGAGGAGCGCGGCGCAGGCCCGCATTGCGCAAGAGTGTACAGCGGGCCCCGGCGCCCAGCCAGCCGCTCAGCGCGCGCTCTTGCCGTTCTGCCCCGCCGGCGGCAGCAGCCCGAGCAGGCGCAGCCGCTTCCGCAGCGTATTGCGGTTGATCCCGAGCAGGCGGGCGGCCTTGAGCTGATTGCCGCCTGACAGCTCGAGGGCCTGGCGCAGCAGCGGCAGCTCCACGCGCGCCATGACGCTGCGGTAGAGCCGCCCGCCCTCCGCGCCCGCGGTCTCGCGAACCAGGGACGGAAGGGCGGCGGCGACGAGCCGCTCGAACTCCTCCGTCCCGGAGCGATCGCTCATGCGAACCTCCTAGTACTCTTTGTAATGGAGGAACTTGGCGTCGACGGTGATGATGCCGCGCTCACCCTTCTTCTCCAGCGTGACCTTGCAGTCGATGGCCGACAGGATCCCGTCGCCCCAGAGCTCGTTGGAACGCTCGCGGAGCGCGTCACCGTAGACCCCGACCAGCTCCATGAGCCGGTACTTGAAGGGATCGGTGGTGAGCGGGAAGTCGGTGCGGAGCGGCATCGCCGTTGTGGCCAGGGCCAGCTCGGCCTCCACGCCGAGAGCCTGCGCCAGCTTCTTGGCCTCCTCAGCGTTGAGCCGGTGCTGGCCATGGAGCGCCGCCGCGAGGTACATCGGATCCTTGGTGCCGATGGCCTTGCCCAAGTCGTCGTAGGAGAGGCCCTTGCTCTCCCGGGCCTGGCGCAGGGTCTGGAGCGCCGCTGCTCTGTCCATGGAATCCTCCTCTTAGGCTGTGATGAGGGGTTGGCGCGCGAGACCGGGCATCACGGCCCGTCCCTGCTCCTGGATCTGCCGGGACCGCTCAACCAGAAAGTGGATGATGTGGCTGCGGAGCCGGCCGTACTCGGGATCGTCGATGATCGTGGCCCGGGCTCGGGGCCGGCGGATCTTGACCTCCACGATCTCGGCCAACTGTGCGTCCGGCCCGTTGGTCATCAACGCGATGCGGTCCGATAACAGGATTGCCTCGTCCACGTCGTGGGTGACCATGAAGACGGTGTTTTGCATGGCACTCCACATGCGGATCAGCTCCTCCTGGATCACGCCGCGGGTGAGCGCGTCGATCTGGGCGAACGGCTCGTCCAGCAGGAGCACCTTGGGCTCGGTGGCGAAGGCGCGCGCCAGTCCCACGCGCTGGCGCATGCCGCCGGAGAGCGCGGACGGCCGCTTGTTCTCGGCGCCCGCCAGGCCGACCATGTCGATGTAGCGCTGGACCCAGTCGTTGACCTGCTTGCGCGTCCACGCCGGGTAGGCGGCCCGCACCGCGAGCCGCACGTTCTGGTACACCGACATCCACGGCATCAGCGAAAAGTTCTGGAAGACGACCATGCGATCCATGCCGGCGCCGCGGATCTCCCGCCCCTCGAGCACTACGCCCCCCTCGCTGGCACTCTCGAGCCCGGCGATGATGTTGAGAAGGGTCGACTTGCCGCAGCCGGAGTGGCCCACCATGGTAAGGAACTCGCCGCGCTCGATGCCGAAGGCGACGTCGCGAAACACGCACACCTGCCCCGGCCCATCCGGATTCGGAAAGGACTTGCTGACGTGATCGATTTCGAGGAGCGCCATGCCAGTCCTCTACTCCGTGTAGGCCACGAGCCGGGCCACACGGCCCAGGCCGAAGTCGAGCAGCACACCGACCAAGCCGATCGCCAGGATCGCGAACAGCACGCTGTTGAGTGCGAGGTTGTTCCACTCGTTCCAGACGAAGTAGCCCACGCCGGTGCCGCCGATCAGCATCTCGGCCGCGACGATGGCGACCCACGCACTCCCGATGGAGATCCGCAGGCCGGCCAGGATCGCGGGGGCGGCCGCCGGCAGGATCACCTGGAAGAAGCGCCGTGGCCACGAGAGCTGGAGGAGCCGGGAGACGTTCAGGTAGTCGCGCTTGATGCTGGCCACGCCGAAGGCCGTGTTGGCCATAGTCGGCCAGAGTGACGAGACGAAGATCACCAGCACCGCCGCCTGCCCGGCGTTCTTGATCGTGTAGAGGAACAGCGGCATCCACGCCAGCGGCGAGATCGGTTTGAGCACCTGGATGAACGGGTTGGCGGCGCGATAGAGCGCCGGCGAGGAGCCGAGCGCCACCCCGATGGCGACCGCCACAACCGAGGCGGCGATGTACCCGAGCAACAGCCGGCCGAGGCTGGCCGCGAGCTGGAGCCCGAAGCCCTTGTCGTTGGGGCCGTGGTCGTAGAACGGATCGGCGAGCATCTGGACCGCGGTTCGTGCCACGGCCACGGGGCCCGGGATCCCCTGGGCCTTGCCCGAAGCGCTGCCGCCGGCTAAGGACAGCGCCTGCCAGAGACCGAGGAACACCACCAGCAGCGCCAGGCTATAGACCGCGGTCCTGAGCCGCTCGCGTCCGCGCGCCGTCACCACTAGGCCCGCTTGATGGCGAAGGCCTTGAGGTATTCCTCGGGCTTGACCGGATCGAAGTTACGGTTCTTGCCGATCAGGAATGCGTGAGTTACGGAGTTCTTCTCGGGCGCCCTGTAGCCCAGCGACTTCATGACCTCGCGACACTGATCGGCAAGGTAGACCTGCTCGGCCACCTTCTTGTAGTCCACGTCCCCCTTGATATAGCCCCAGCGCTTCATCTGGCTCAGGATCCAGATGGCCATCGAGTGGTACGGGAACGGGTCGAAGTCTGCCCGGTCCGGGACATTCAGCTTCTGCCCCAATCCATTGTCGAACTGGCCCGTGAGCACGGCCTCGACGACCTCCTCGGGTTGGTTGAGGAAGTTGCGCGGGGCGATGGCCTTGGCGATCTCCTTCCGGTTCTTCTTGTCATGGGCGTACTGGGTGGCGTCCACGATGGCCCGAACGAGAGCCGCGAAGGTGTTCGGAGCGGTCTCCGCGAAGTCCTTGCGCGCGGCGAAGGCGCAGCACGGGTGCCCGGGCCAGATGTCCTTGGACAGCATCCAGATGAAGCCGATCTCCTCGTAGACGGCGCGCTGGTTGAAGGGATCGGGGCCGAGATAGCCGTCCAGGTTGCCCGCCCGCAGATTGGCGACCATCTCCGGCGGGGGTACCACGCGAATCTGGATGTCCTTGTCGGGATCGAGCCCCGCCTCGGCCACGACGTAGCGCAGCAGGAAGTTGTGCATCGAGTAATCAAAGGGCACGGCCATCTTGAAGCCCTTGAAGTCGGCCGCGCTCCTGACCCCCTTGTGCTTGTTGGCGAGGGTGATCGCCTGGCCGTTGATGTTTTCGATGGCCGGCATCACGTAGGGCACGGCCTGGGAGCCCACGCCCATGCTGATCGCGAGCGGCATGGGGGAGAGCATGTGGGTGGCGTCCGTCTCCTTGTTGATGGAGAGATCGCGGATCATGGCCCAGCCGGAGGCTTTCACCACCTGGACGTTGAGCCCGTGCTTCTTGTAGAAGCCCATGGGCTCCGCCATGATGATCGGGGTCGCGCAGGTGATCGGGATGAAGCCGACCTTGAGGTCCTTTTTCTCGGGCGGTCCCGGCTTCTCCTGGGCCAGCGCCTTGGCTTTCTCGAGGGGGAACACCGAGGCCAGCGCGGCCGCGGCCGTCCCTGCCCCCACGAGCTTGAGGAAGTTCCGGCGGCCGCCGAAGACGGCGTGCGCGATCGAGCGCTCCACGAGCTGTCCGATGACCGCTTCGGTGCTCTCCGGCTTCTCGCTCATCCGTGCCTCCCTTGAAGTCCGTGGATAAACGCAAAAGGGCGCCCGTGGGGGCGCCCTTGCCTCCAGCCCGGTGACTGCGCTGTCCCGGGCCTGTATAAGGATGAGGTCAGCAAAGCATGTGCCGTGAACGAGGGTGAATCAAATCAAATGGTTGTGAAGATACCTCCCCCAGTCCGGCAAATGGGTGCCGAAGATCTAGGCAGCCGTGACTAGAACTTGCGCAGGGCGAGCGGGGGAAGATCAAGCAGACGGCGACGGCACTGTGCCCACAAGGTGCGCACGCTCTCCGCGAGAGACGGCGCCGACGGGCAAAGGAGACGCGCAAGCACCCCGCCGCGCCCGAGCGCCGTCACACCGACGCTGGAGCCGGTATCGCGCTCGGCCAGCGCCGCCGAAAACTCCACTGCCAGCGCGGACCAGCCCTCGCGCGCCGGCGCGACCGCGACAAGGGTGGCGACGTACGCGTGACCTTCGGCTCCGCCGAGGCCATCCCAGCCGCGGGCGCCGCTCAGCACCGAGCGCTCGCGGAGCAGGAGCCCCCGAGTGTCCCGGACGGTCATGGCCGTATCCAGCCCGGCAAACTGCCACGCTTCACCGCGCGCAGCGCGTCCCACCGCCCACGCATCAACGGCGATGACGATGCCGCCCGGAGCGAGGGTCACCTCGATCCGCTGCTCGAGCCGCGCTCCCGGCGACGGGATCAGATGATCCGGAAGGTACTCGAGGACGGCACCCTCCCCGACCTCGGCGGTGAAACGCTGAACGGCGCTCGGGCCCGCGCTCCGGTAGACGCGGGTGGCGGCGGGAGTGGTGAGGCAAACGCGGCTGTCCGGGCCGAGCGCAACCCGAGTGTCGAGAACGTCCCCGCCGAGAATCCCCCCCGTGGGGTTGAGGAGCATGAGGGTGAGGCCGCCCGTGCCATCGAGGTCCATCGGCTCGAGCGCCTGCAGCGGCAGGGTGAAGCGTCGCTCGGTCAGGACCGTCCGGTCGCCACGTTGCTCGAAGCCGAGGCGCAGGAAACCATCGCGCCCGACCCGGCCCGGCGCGGCGCCCGGCTCAGGGCTCGAAGAGCAGCTCCCGGCGGATCCAGCCGACGACGGCGTCGACGCCGGTGCCGTCCCGGAGATTCGTGAAGACAAAGGGACGCTCTCCTCTCATGCGCTTGGCGTCGCGCTCCATGACGCCCAGGTCGGCGCCGACGTACGGGGCCAGGTCGATCTTGTTGATCACCAGCAGGTCGGAGCGGGTGATGCCGGGACCGCCCTTGCGCGGGATCTTGTCGCCCTCGGCAACGTCGATGACGTAGATGGTCGCGTCAACCAGCTCCGGGCTGAAGGTCGCCGCCAAATTGTCTCCCCCGCTCTCGACGAGCAGCAGCTCGAGCCCGGGGAAGCGGCCCAGCAGCTGGTGCACGGCCTCGAGGTTGACCGAGGCGTCCTCACGGATCGCCGTGTGGGGGCAGCCTCCGGTCTCGACGCCGATGACGCGCTCCGCGGGCAGCGCGCCTCGCCGGACGAGAAACTCGGCGTCTTCCTGCGTGTAGATGTCGTTGGTGATGACCGCCAGGTCGAGCCGGTCGCGCAGGCGGAGCGACAGCGCCTCCACCAGCGCCGTCTTTCCGGAGCCGACGGGGCCCCCAATCCCCACCTTGAGCGGCTTCGGAATTCGCGGATCGGCCGTCATGAGCGGAACAACCGCGACTCGAGACGCTCGTGGAGAATGCCCTGGATGTCGATGCCCGGCGTGAAGCTCCAGAGATCGGCCGCATCTCTGGCCGCTGCTTCGCTCGCCACCCGGTGGATCACGGGGTGGAGCCCCCACAGGACGCGCTGGCCTTCGAGCTGGCCCATGGGCAGGAGCCTCAGTGCCGCGCCAACCAGCAGCGCCGTCGTGGAATAGAGGAAGGCGTTGGCGGCCTCGGCCGCCTCCCAGCCGAGCACCGCGGCCGTCATTCCGAAGCCCACCGCATGGTGGCCCGGGGCGCGTCCGGCGTTGACGTCCTCCAGATAGCGCGCGAGCCGGTCGTCGCCGGTGAGGGCCGCGGCCACGCGAAGCGTCTGCCGCCCCATCTGGCGGCTTCCCTCACGGAACTCGCGGACCACCTTCATCGCTTCCACGCTGTCGTCGAGGCTCCGGCAGCCGTCGAGATCGCCGCGCGCCGCCGACCTCAGTGCCGCCGCGACGGCCGTGGCGTCGCAGGGGCCCGCCGAGCCTTCGAGCTGGGCCAGAAGGAATCGCTCCAGGCCGTCGCGATCTTTGACGAGGCCGACCTGGCAGTAACGCTCGAGGCCGAAGGAATGGGCATAGCCGCCGGTAGGAAACGCGCTGTCGGCGAAGTGGAGCAGCGAGAGGAGCCGCGGGTCAGTGGGCATGGTCGTGTGGATGGGCGTGGCTGTGGCCGTCGAGAGGGCTCATGCCCGGCTCGTGGCGGTGTCCGCCACCGCCGATGGGATCGAACACAGCCTCCCGCCGCTCCCACTTGACGCCGAGCCGCGTCAGGAGCTGCTCCATCGCCGTATCGTCGGGCACAAGCAGGACGTCGCCGTCGAGCGCGAGGGAGAAGTGGCGGTTACCCACATCGAAGGCGACGCGGATCGCCTCGCTCCGGTCGCGGGGGAACACCGCGAGCACCGGCTCGGGACGCCCCTCCACCTCGAGGTACCAGTCCTCACCCACCGCGATCACGTCGCCCGGCTGCAGCACGCTGCCGGTGGGCAGGGCGAGCGCGACCTCGCGTCCACGGGCCGTGACGATGCGCTTGCGCGTCCACCGCCGCTCCTCCCAGGCAAGCCTCAGCGTGTCGCGCTGCTTGCCCCGGAGCGCCGCGGCGTCCAGGTGGAGGTGCGGCTCGGTGATCACGACCATGGCTAAAACAGATAGTACCGTTGCGCCATCGGCAATACCCGCGCCGGCTCGCAGGTCAATAGCTGTCCATCCGCGCGAACTTCGTACGTCTCCGCATCGACTTCCATCCGTGGGCAGTAATCGTTGTGGACCATGGCCTTCTTGGTGAGCCCGCGGCAGCCGCCGACTGACACGGTCCGCTTCCGGAGGCCGAGCCGCGCCCCCACGCCGTCCTCGGCGGCCGCCTTGGAGAGGAAGGTCACCGAGGTGGAGTACAGCGCACCGCCAAAGGACGCGAACATGGGTCGATGGCGCACCGGCTGGGGCGTGGGAATGGAGGCATTGGGATCGCCCATGGCCGCGGTCACGATGAGCCCGCTCTTGAGCACCATCTCGGGCTTGACGCCGAAAAAGGCCGGCTTCCAGAGCACGAGGTCCGCGAGCTTGCCCGCCTCGACGGATCCCACCTCACGGGCGATGCCGTGAGAGATCGCGGGATTGATCGTGTACTTGGCCACGTAGCGCTTGGCCCGGACATTGTCGCTCTTGCCGTCGCCTTTGAGCGGGCCGCGCTGGCGCTTCATCTTGTCCGCCGTCTGCCAGGTGCGCGTGATCACCTCGGCGATGCGCCCCATGGCCTGAGAGTCGGACGACAGCATGCTGATGGCCCCCAGGTCGTGGAGCACGTCCTCGGCCGCGATGGTCTCCGCCCGGATGCGGGATTCGGCGAAGGCCAGGTCTTCGGGAATCTTGGGATTGAGATGGTGGCACACCATGAGCATGTCGAGGTGCTCGTCCATGGTGTTCACCGTGAAGGGCATTGTCGGGTTGGTGGAAGACGGCAGGCAATTGGGCTCCCCGCAGACGCGGATGATGTCGGGGGCGTGGCCACCGCCCGCGCCTTCCGTGTGATACGTGTGGATGGTCCGCCCCTTGAAGGCGCGGATGGATTCCTCGACGAAGCCCGCCTCGTTCAGCGTGTCGGTGTGGATCGCCACCTGAACGTCCATCTCCTCGGCCACAGAGAGACAGGCGTCGATGGCAGCGGGCGTGGTCCCCCAGTCTTCGTGCAGCTTGAGCCCGATGGCGCCGGCCTCGACCTGCTCGCGCAATGGGCCGGGGCGCGAGGCATTGCCCTTGCCGAGGAAGCCGAGATTGATGGGCAGGCCATCGGAGGCCTCGAGCATCCGATGGATATTCCACGCCCCCGCGGAGCACGTCGTGGCATTGGTTCCCGTGGCCGGCCCGGTGCCGCCGCCGATCAGGGTGGTCAAGCCCGCCGACAGCGCCTCGTCGATGAGCTGGGGACAAATGAAATGGATATGGCTGTCGATGCCGCCGGCGGTGACGATCTTCCCCTCGCCGGCGATGACTTCCGTCGAGGCGCCGATCACCATGCCCGAGGTCACTCCCGCCATGATGTCGGGGTTGCCCGCTTTGCCGATGCCCACGATGCGACCGTCGCGGACCCCGATATCCGCCTTGACGATGCCCCAGTGGTCCAGGATCAGCGCATTGGTGATGACCAGGTCGAGGGTGCCGTCGGCCCTCGTGGCGCGCGCCGACTGCCCCATGCCGTCGCGGATGACCTTGCCGCCACCGAACTTGACCTCGTCGCCGTAGACCGTGAAATCCTTCTCGACCTCGATCAGCAGCTCGGTATCGGCCAGGCGGACGCGATCTCCCACCGTGGGACCGTAGAGATCCGCGTATTGGCGCCGCGGCAGCCTGAGGCTCATCGCCGCGCTCCCTGAAATCCCCCGTCGGCCGCCCGCTTCACCGCCGGCGCCTTGTGGCCCTCGTTCACCGGCCCGTCA
>WNFB01002084.1_pt1 | contig 17347 bp, 10 predicted proteins | sample 5400501 | NCBI WGS metagenome assembly WNFB01 (sample SAMN13153341, study PRJNA577476) | soil metagenome | isolation source: 200 cm saprolite under Douglas fir tree site 2 hole 1 | place: USA:California | collected 2015-04-18 | reverse complement strand
TAGACGGTGAGTACCAATCAGAATATCTATCTTCCCCGCCTCTACCTTCTGCAGGATTTCCTTCTGCTGCTTGGGATTGCGGAAACGACTGATCATCTCGATGGTGACAGGAAATGCCGCGAAGCGCTGTTTAAAAGTTTCATAGTGCTGGAAGGCCAGTACCGTCGTAGGCGCGAGCACCGCCACCTGCTTATTGTCGCTGACCGCTTTAAACGCCGCGCGCATCGCCACTTCTGTCTTGCCATAGCCGACATCTCCGCACAGCAGCCGGTCCATGGGCTGAGACGATTCCATGTCGTGCTTCACATCCGCGATAGCCTGCCGCTGATCGTCAGTTTCACTGAATTCGAAGGCGTCTTCGAACTCCTTCATCCACTCGCTGTCTGCGGGAAAGGCGTGTCCCTCCGCTAGTTTGCGTTCGGCATAAAGCTTTATTAGTTCGTCGGCCATGTCTTTCATGGCCTTGCGCACGCGGGCCTTGGTTTTGGACCAGGTCGCAGTTCCCAAATGGCTGAGCACCGGCTTCGCCCCTTCCGAGGAGCGATACTTCTGCACCAGATCAAGACGCGTCAGCGGCACATAAAGGCGTGCCCCTTCCGCGTACTCCAGCAACATGAACTCCGCCGTGCCGTCACCTTGATTGATTTCTTTCAGACCCTGGTACTGCCCGATTCCGTGCTCCACGTGAACCACGTAGTCGCCTACCTGAAGATCACGGAAATCAGAGAGAAATGCGGAAACCTTGGACTTCTGCCGCTGCGGCCTCGTGATTACAGCTTCCGATTCGTCAAATAAATCACGCGCACCGAAAACCGCCAGGTTGGCTTCCGGCAACTGCGTGCCATCCGGTATGTAAGCTTTCACCAGCGTGGTGGTGAATACATCTCCGGAAAAATACGCGGTCTCATCCGCATAACTCTCGCCGCCGCGCGTGCGGCTTCCCAGGCGGAACGAAACCCCATACTCGCTGAAAACATCAGCCAGTCGTTCGACCTCGCCCATGTTCGGCACGGCGAATAATACGTGCTTGCCTTCCGCCACCAGCTTTTTGACTTCTTCCAGCATCGCTGGAATCGAGCCGTGAAAGCGGGGTGTGGGCTGCGATAGAAATCCGATGGGCGGCTCGGCGTCAATGCCGCGAGTGATGCTGAGGTGCTCAACGTCTAATCCAGGAAGGCCGCCTACTTTCGCTTCCCAGTCTTCGGGAGGCAAATAGAGGTCTTCAGGCCGGACGAGATTGCCAACGCCACTGCGCTCATGCGCTTCTTCGACGCGGGCCCATACGCGCTCAAGTTCCTGCTTGAGATTCTCCGGTTCATCCAGGATTACTCGTGATTCAGGCAGCAGTTCGAACAAGGTGCGATCGGCCCCTGCCACCGGCGCATAAAATTCCCATCCCGGAAACACCGTGACTCCGCCACCGCGGACCGCCTGCTCGACCACATCTTCCGCCCCGCTAATACGCTTTCCTGAAAGCCGGACGTGGATCGCGCCCAGCAAATCCTCCTGCACCGGAGTCTCGGTGAGCGGCAGAAGCACTGCTTCATCCACCGGGCTGGAGGAGCGCTGCGAAGCCGGATCAAATTTTCGAATCGACTCCACCTCATCGCCAAAAAACTCGATACGCACCGGCCGGTCAGCTTCGGGTGAATAGACATCGAGGATTCCCCCCCGCAGAGTATATTGGCCGGGCATCTCGACCACATCAGCCGAGTTATAGCCCACGGTGCTGAGGTGCCGAATGAGCGCGTCTGTATCCAGGGTCTCGCTGCGCCGCACCACTCGCGCCAGGTCGGCGTAGTACTCCGCCGACCGCAGCCGAATCGTACTCGCGGCTACCGGACAAACCATCAGCGACGCCGCGCCAGTCGCAATCTTCCATAGTGCGGTGGCCCGCTCTTCCTGGATTTCCGGATGTGGAGAAAGGTTCTGGAATGGCAGCACGTCACGTGCGGAAAGCTTTACTACTGAGTCCGGATCGGCTGCTCCAGTAAGTTCGCAGAAAGATTGCAACACCGGCAGCATATCTTCGGCCGCACGGTTATCGGCCACCACAATGATCAGCGGCCGTCCGGTGGCACGGCGCAGCAGAACCAGAATGAGTGCCTTTGCTGAGGGAGTGAGCCCGGACAAACCAATCCGCCCCGCGCCCTCTTTCAGATGGGAGGCAGCACGCGTAAAGGCGGGTAACTTTTCCGCGTCCGCGAAGAGTTCGCGGACGAAGGACAGGGCCATTGCTCCTTCATTTTAACTCATGGGCAGTCAAGCGGTCGGCGGGAGCCGGATGTAGTCCGCTATGGTGAAGCAACAAACGCAATAAAAAAGGCCGGCTGGTTGACCGGCCTTTCCTATCGGACCATCGGCCATGTTACTTTTGCGGTTTCGATCGATCCTCGTTCTTTTCGTACTTCCGTTCGCGCCGCATGAAGAATCCAGGGTTCTGTTTTACTTGCTGACGGACGCCGGTATGGGTCTGCAGAAAGACTTTCAGGTCTGGATGCTTATTCACGTAGTCCTGATCATCCACGAGTGAAGGGTTCTTCTGCAAATCTTCCGCGATCTCACGATGCGAATCCAGGAATTTGTCGAAATTTCTCAATTCCTGATTGGTTATTCCGGCATTCGTTTCGTTGCCTTCACGAGATTCGAACCGCTGTTCCCTTCTCATGAAAACTTGCGGATTCTCCTTTATTTCTTCACGAACTCCGGGATGGCTCTGCAGAAATTCTTTCAGATCGGGATGCTTATTTACGTAGTCCTGATCATTGATTAGCGACGGGTTCTTCGCCAGATCTTCTGCGATTTCGGGGTGCGAATCCAGGAATTTGTCGAAGTTCTTCAGCTCAGTGCGGTTGATATCTTTGTCCGGTTTGCCAGCCGCAACGTTGTCCTTGTCTTTGTCCCTGTCTCTGTCCTGTTGCGCGGCGGGAGACATATCTTCGCGTTCTGGTTTCTGAACCGCGGGCTGATTGCGATCGTTATCAGGCTGTTGCGCCGCTGGCCGATTGGCATCGTTGTCGGTCTGAGCTGCCGCTTGGTTTGGCGTAGCCAGAACCAGTAAACAGAGAACCAGCGATAGCGCCGTGGCGAAAATGGTTGCCCGCAAAGACCGCCGGGTCAAAATATTCTGATCCATCGTTGCGTTTCCTCCTTTTTTGCAGGTCTCTGGTTCGCCCTGGTACGTTGCCATAAGATGCAATTACTGTGCCGTCTGGCTGTTCGCACCAACTCAATGTTTTTACGGGAGATAGCGGAATCTCTGGATTCCGGTGGTTACTTTTTGCCGTGTACTTTTGGGGAGATCACGCCGAAAACGCAGTCAAGCGCGCAACAGCGGCCGTGTCAAACACGTCGGACCACCGCTGCCATTCACGCAGAGTTCGGAGCCGGGGAAGGCCCGCACATCAAATCCGGCACGCTGCAGCCGTTCGTTGGTCTGGGAATTTTCCGCCAAAGCCACCAGGCGCTTGCCACCCAGCGAGAGTACGTTGCAGGCGAGCGTCTCTCGTTCCGAAGCATCAATTTCGACCAGCCGCAAGCCTCGCGATTTGAGAAGCTCTACTGTCTCGACTGCCAGCCAGGGAAGATCCACCAGCGCGGTTTCTTCGTCTAGGAGGCTCATCAGCGACATCAGGTGCAGGCAGGCCGATGGCCCCGGCCCATAAGGCAGAGGGGCCGCCAGCACTTCCACTTTCTGTGCTGCCAACAGTTGCCGCATCTGCGAAATTCCAGCGGCGTTGGTGCGGTAGCCATGTCCGACGAGTAATGTTTTCGGATCCAGCCAAACCATGTCTCCAGCTTCGCTCGTCGCCGGCGAAGCAATGCTGCCCAGGATTGGAATCCCAAGACTTCGGCAAAACTCGCGATGAGCTACTGCCTCCACTGTTCGATTACTTTTCCCCGGCCGCATCAGGATGATCCCGTCGTCGGTGGGCAGAGATGCATCGTGCATATAAACCGCATCGATCGAGAGCTGGTTGCAGGCTTGCAATTGCAGCACCTCAGCGCCCGCTCTTGTCAGTTCGCCGCATAACGTTTCATGCTGGGCCTGCGCCACTTCGAATCGCGGTGCGTGGCGAAAACCGAGTTCGCGCCAGCACGAAGCACGCTGCTCACTGTCCCACTCCGCAGCGCCGGGCGAGCACACCATTACCCGTTGCAGAGTCCCCACCATGGAATGGCCGTTGTAGGTTGCTGAACGCACGGTTTATGTAGGCGAGGCTATGTGAATTTCATTTACGAAGATATGGGAATTTGCTACGAGCCGCGATTCTCCAACCGCGAGCCTGCTGGTAAATCTAAACGGCAGCTAGGTCAAAAGCAATCTGGGAAAACGCAGGTCTCGCAGAGCCCGATCAGGAGTCCAATGTAGGCGCGGGCGTCCTCGCCCGTGCTCCTTCGAGCGTAGCCCCCGCGGCTCTTCCGTCGTTAACTCCAACTCGATAGGTTCGTCCCAACAAAAAAGGGACAGCCCGGAGCCCCCAGGCCGTCCACAATAGCCCTTCCGGTTAGAAGGGTACGCATGGGAAAAGATTACGACCTGAATGTTTCAGGATTATTGCGGCAAAATGAATTTCCAGTGAATTTGGAATCGGCCCGTAGCCTGTGTTCGACCTGCTGTCCCCAGCTCCTGCCACTCCCATATCGCCACTGCTATAGTTATTTCTCCAGGAGGAGTCTGATGCCCCGCAAGTTTGATGAGTCGCGCAAACTTCAGAAACGCGCCGAGCAGATGATGCCGGGCGGCGTCAGTTCTCCGGCGCGCGCTTTTCGGGCCGTAGGGTGTGATCCTCCATTCATCGTTCGTGGCCACGGCTCTCACGTCTGGGATGCCGATGGCAACGACTACATCGATTACATTGGCTCGTGGGGGCCTCTCATCCTGGGACACGCCCCGCCCGTGGTGATCGAGGCCCTCGGTGTCGCCGTGCGCAATGGCACCAGTTTTGGCGCGTCCACGCCGGCCGAAGCCGATCTCGCCGAAGTCGTGCTATCGGCCTTCCCGCACATGCAGAAAGTACGTTTCGTGAGCTCAGGCACTGAGGCCACGATGTCTGCCATCCGGCTTGCACGAGCCTATACCAAGCGCAAGTACATCGTGAAGTTTGAAGGCTGCTATCACGGACATGCGGACGCTCTCTTGGTAAAGGCTGGCTCCGGTATCGCCACCTTGGGAATCCCGGGTTCAGCGGGCGTGCCCGAAGAATTCACGAAGTTCACCCTGGCACTTCCTTTCAACGACACACATGCGCTCGAGCAGGCGTTCAAGAAGTTCTCCAACCAGATCGCCTGTGTAATAGTCGAGGCTGTCGTGGGTAACATGGGGTGCGTTCCACCCGCTCGCGGGTACCTCGAAGCTCTTCGTACGATAACCAAGCGCGATAAAGCTGTCCTGATCTTCGATGAGGTCATGACCGGCTTCCGCCTGGCCTTCGGTGGTGCGCAGGAGCTATACAAAATCCAACCCGATCTCACCACCCTGGGCAAAATCATCGGTGGAGGCTTACCTGTCGGCGCCTACGGCGGCCCGTCGGAGATCATGGATCTGGTTGCTCCGCTCGGCCCCATGTACCAGGCGGGCACACTCTCTGGAAATCCCCTGGCAATGGCGGCAGGATATGCGCAACTGCGTTATTTGTGCGATCACAAGGAGATTTACGCCAAGCTCGACAAACTGAGTGAAGAATTAGTTACAGGCGTGGCCGCCGCCGCGGACGAGGCGGAGTTGCCCCTGACCCACAATCGCGTGGGCTCGATGTTCACTTGGTTCTTCACGCCCGATCCGGTGACGTCCTGGGATTCAGCCGCGAAGTCGGATACCAAAGCCTTCGCCCGCTTCTTCCGCGCCATGCTGGAGAATGGCATCTATCTGCCCCCGTCACAATTCGAAGCGGCATTCTTGAGTGCGGCTCACAGCGGGAAGGACATTCAGCAGACGATCACAGCAGCGAAGCAGGCATTCGCATTAACGCATGCATGAGAGCTCGCGTCAATCTCGCTCGAACCGTCAGCGCATGACTAGTCTACTGGACGGCTGAATGCTGATTACTGATTACTGATTACTGAGTGCTGAGTGCTGACTGCTGCCTCGCCATCATTTCCGGCACGGTCACCAACTCGTAGCCTTCATCTTTGAAGCGCGCAATCAGCCGGTCCGTCGCAATTACCGTCTGCGAGCGGTCTGCACCCATCTGAAGATGTCCGCCATCATGCAGCAGGATGACATCTCCACCGCGAACCTGTTTTACAACTCTGCTTTCAATGTAATCTGCCGGCGGAGCTTTCCAGTCCCATCCGGTCACGTTCCACATCACCGGCTGCAAACGCAAAGATCGTGCAACTTGCAGCGACCCCGGCCTGCGCCCCCCAAAAGGTGGCCGGAAAAGTGGCGAGTGTCCGCCCACCACTTCCGTTAAAGTCTGTTCGCAGTCTGTCAGTTCCTTTCTGGTCTTGAACGAAGGAGTGAAGATCAGGTTAGGGTGGGTATAGGTGTGGTTGCCGATAACGTGTCCAGCGCTGGCCAGTTCGCGAACGATATTGGGTCGCGCCTGCGCGTACTTGCCAATCAGAAAAAATGTAGCGCGGACGCCGTGTCGAGCCAGCACTTCCAGCAGACGCTGCGTATGCACATCGTTGGGCCCGTCATCGTAGGTCAGCGCGAGCAGCTTTGAGCCGCGGCCCAACCCAACAAATGTTCGCCCGAACCACTGCCCCGTCGGCGCCATGGATTGGAAGCCGGCAGCGCTTAAACCCGCTGCGACGGCAGCACCGAGCAAAGAAGCGAACATGATGAGGGATTGTAAATGTGGCAACCTCAATCCACCACCAGTGATACAGGCGAAGGCTAGGATCTTATGGCAAAATCCTTAGGCCTGGAACCAGGTTTGTTGATTTCTGTTCTCAGTGCCTCAGTGCCTCCGTGGCCATCCCCAGTTAACTCTTTCCTCAATTGCGTCCCTGCCCTTCCCGGGATATGCTGCACAGCGAAGCTCCCCCTGACCCCATGGCCAATCTTTTTGAGCTGCCCCGCTACATTGCAGTCGAAGGCCCCATACGAGTCGGCAAGAGCACCCTGTCGCGCGTTCTGGCCGAGCGGTTGAATGCCCAGCGGGTAATGGAGCCTGAGGATAATCCCTTCCTCCGCGCCTTCTACGAGGGAGAGCGGGGTGCCGCCTTCCAGGCTCAGTTCGCCTTTCTCATTCGCCGCTTCGAACAGCTTCGCGCTCTCGACCTCGGGGCGCGCTCGCAAAAAACCGTTGTCACCGACTTTATCTTCGAAAAAGACAAGCTTTTCGCCTGCCTCAATCTGGCAGACCAGGAGCTGGACACCTATAACCGCTACTACAATCACTTCCGCGAACAACTCCCCACGCCAGACCTGGTCATTTACCTGCAAGCCACTCCCGAAGTCCTGAAAAAGCGCCTGAAGAAAAAGAACGCCCCCGGCGAGAAGACCGTCAACGACGATTACCTGGAAGAAGTGATCAAAGCCTACGAGCACTTTTTCTTTCACTACACATCGTCAGACCTGCTGATCGTCAACACATCGCAAATTGATTTCGTGGACCGCAATGAAGACCTGCAAGAGCTGCTACGAAAAGTCTCCGCGCCGATCAAGGGCACGCAGTACTTTCTACCCCTGGGGAGCCAGGAAGCGGCTAGCGCCTGACAGCCATTTTTCAGTTACCGCGATTGTCGAAGTTATATCCAATCCTCCACGAAAAGTGAGAATACGCACCGCGCGAGCCTGGATCGCAATCAGTTGACATCAGGCCGTAGCCCGAGTAGATTCTCCCCACGTTTGTTTCCGCTCTTTCAAAATATTTGGTTCGCGCATCCTCATCATCCGATGGGGAATGGGAAGCGGGTGAGAATCCCGCGCTGCCGCGCAACTGTAAGCGAGGAAATCTGCAACCGGCCACTGAGGCTCATGCCTTGGGAAGGACGGTTGTAATTCGTCGGACGAAATTACGCGTCCTAACTCGCCAAGCCAGGAGACCGGCGTGAACCGCCACCAACAACCCCTTTCGCGTGTCAAAGGAGGATGGTATGCGCTCGCTTCTCACTCTCGTTTGTTCTGCTGCGCTCCTCGCGGCAGCTTCTGCCGCTGAACTCAAGGTCAAGATCACCGATCCCCAGTCCGCCGTCGTGGCGGGCGCACAGGTTTCTTTATTAGCCGAGCATAATGCGGCAGTAGTCGAGGTACAGAACACTTCGGGAGACGGGACAGCCGCCTTCACTGGCGTCATCCCCGGGCACTATCGGCTCCAGGTGTTGGCGCCAGGATTTTCTCCGGCCAATGAGCATGTCTCTCTTCCCCAGGATTCCGTGTTGACGCTCAAACTCGAGATCGCAACCGCAACTGAAAAAGTAGTGGTCAGCGCGACCCGGTCCCCTGTGCCCGAACAAGACACGGCAGCCAGTGTCGCCACTCTGGAAAGCCCGCAGCTTGAAACTATGAATTCCCCTTCTGCCTCTGATGCCCTGCGTTTTTTACCGGGGGCGGTGATTAATACCGCCGGACAGCGTGGGGGCCTCGCGTCGCTGTTTGTCCGAGGAGGAGATTCCCGCTACAACAAGGTCATCATTGATGCCGTACCGGTGAATGATCCGGGCGGTACTTTCGACTTTGGAGTGATTCCTCTGGCCGAAGCCGACCGCCTCGAATTCGTGCGCGGCGCACAGAGCACGCTCTACGGCTCCGACGCCATGACCAGCGTGGTGCAGGTGTTCACCCGCACCGGCAAGACGGAAGTTCCGGAGCTGCGGTTCGGAGCCGATGGCGGAACGTTCGACACCGCCCACGGCTATACGGCGCTCTCCGGCGCGCGCAGCCGTTTCGATTACAACGTTTTCGCGGATCAGTTCAACACCAATGGCCAGGGAGTGAACGACGACTATTCCAACTCGCTCCAGGGAGCCAACCTGGGCATCGCGCTCACTCATCGCGCGTTGCTCCGCTTCCGCACTCGCCATTCCAACAGCCGTACTGGCGTACAAAGCGAGTGGAGTTTCAATGGACAGCCTCTCATGCCTCCGGATCTTGACCAGAAGGCGCGGCAGAACAATTTTCTGGCCAGTGCAGAACTAACTGTTGCCGGTCCCTCGCGCTGGCGGCATCGCCTCAGCGGCTTCGAGTACAACCACAAACGCACTAATCAAGACAGCCTCATGGAGGCAGGGCGAGTATCGCCGGCTTTCGGAAACATCGATTTTCCTTTTCACACTGTGGCCAACATCAACCGCGCTGGCTTCGAATATCAGGGAGATTATGATGAACGCGCTTGGGCGCGAACCACTATTGGATACAAGTTTGAAGATGAAAATGGTTTCGTGGGTGATCTGAATTCACCGCCCCTGACCCATGGATTGCGGCGAAATCACGACGTCTATGGCCAGCAAATGCTGACTCTCCGGCGGTTATCGTTGTTCGCGGGAGCTCGTTTCGTCCACAACGAGACCTTTGGCGACAAAGCCATCCCCAGGGTGGCCCTCGGTTTTGAGGCACTGCGAGGCGGCCAATTCTTCTCCGGAACGCGCCTGCACTTCTCTTATGCAACCGGCATCAAGGAGCCGCGCCTCGAAGAATCGTTTGCCAGCGGCCCTTTCGTCATTCCAAACCTGCACCTTAAAGCGGAAGAGGCGCGCGCCTTTGAGGCAGGCGTGCAACAAAGTTTACTCGGCGGTAAGTATGGATTAAGCGCGACCTACTATCACAACGCATTCCACAATCAGATTGACTTCGCCACTAACCCTGCAACCTTTGTTGGACAATACGTCAACGTGAATAAATCCATTGCCCACGGTGCAGAGTTTGAATTCCATGGCCGGCCGTTGGCACGCCTTTCCATAGATGGCGCCTACAACTACGCCTCCACCCAGATACTCGAAGCCCCATTCGCGTTTGATCCCTTGGTATCCGCCGGACGTCCGCTGCTGCGGCGTCCCAAGCACTCCGGCAGCCTGCTGTTCGGCTACCTCGGTTCACGTTGGGGTGGTAATCTGGGCGGCAGTTTCGTGGGCCGCCGCCTAGATTCCGATTTCCTCGGCTTTGGGGTTAGCCATGCCGCCGGGTACGCCCGCGTAGACCTCGGCGGCTGGTATGCCATCAATTCCCGAGTCACTGCCTATGCCAATGTCGAGAACGCTCTGAACCGGCACTACGAGGAAGTTGTGGGATTCCCCGCACTTCACGCCAACTTTCGCGCCGGAATGCGCTTCCGCATTGGAGGAGAGTAAACCTACTAGCGAGCGTGCCCCGAATAAAGCCTCGCCCGAATAAAAGGAGATTCGTTCGATTGGATGAGGGCCGCCGCTGACCCTAGCGGCGCCGCGAAGATACAGGCATGGCTTCGCGTCTGGAAGTCGCCTTCGATTCAGTCGGTGATCCCTGGTCATGGTTCCCGGTTTCGCGCTGGTCCGCAATCCACAGTGGCATCGGGGCAGCGGACTTGGATCCCTGATATTTGCTGCGCGCTATAACCAGCTTTTCCACTTCTTCCGCATTAAGCGGTTGCTGATTCCCCAGAAGGTGTGCCACCAATGCGATCTGAGCAAAGTGCTCTACCGTTTCCATCTTCATGTACGCGTGCTCTAGATCGCCGCCGTAAGCCACCACTCCATGGTTCGACATCAGGATCGCATCGTACTGAGGCACCAAAGGTTCAAGTGCGTCCGTCAATTCGGGAGTGCCCGGCGTGCCGTACCGCGCCAGGGGGATGCAACCCAGCCCGATCACGACTTCGCAGACTAGCGGTTGCGTCAAAGCCCGTCCCGACGCAGCGAATCCGGTCGCAGTCGGAGGGTGCGCATGCACAATCCCATTCACATCCGGGCGCAACCGGTAGATAAGCAAGTGCATCGCAATCTCACTTGAAACCGCACGGCGTCCACTCAGTCGGCGACCTTCCATATCAACAATCACCAGATCCGCGGGACGCATTCTGCCCTTGCTCATGGACGTGGGCGTGACCAGAATGCGCCGGCTATCCAGTCGCACCGAGAGATTGCCGTCGGTGGCTGCGACGAAACCGCGCTCGTGCAGCATATGTCCGAAATAGACGATCTCTTTCCGGTAGTGGTGTTGACCAGTCATTGAATTTATTCGAGACGGCGGGGGCGCCCAAGGTCAGTTCGCGTATGGTACAGCACCACGTCTATCCGAGACAATCCCGCAATAGTGGTATTCGGCTCCGGACCCGCTGTTGCCCGCAAGACGTTAGAACCGGTGCTCCTATAATCTGACTCGTGCTGGTTTCAGACTTCAATTATCACCTTCCCGAACAACTCATCGCGCAGGAGCCCCTCGCTGATCGAGCGGCGTCGCGAATGCTGCATCTGAACCGGGTGACCGGCCAGTTTCAAGATCGGCTATTCACGGACTTTCCCGAGCTTCTGCGAGCCGACGATCTCGTAGTCTTCAACAATACCCGAGTCTTTCCCGCCCGCCTCTATGGAACCAGAAGTGGCACTAAGGCCCAGCCGATCAGCATGCGAAATCCGGCGGCACGCGAATTTCTCCGCGGACGCGTCGAGGTCCTGCTTACCCGCCAGCTTTCGCCGGAGCCGAACGAGTGGGAGTGCCTGGTGCGCCCAGGGCGCAAAATTGGAATCGGCGAGCACCTGTTTTTCGAACCGGTGCAGGATCCAGAACACGGGGAACAGCAAAGACTGGAAGCCAAGGTGATAGCGCGGGGCAGCTTCGGCGAACGCCGCATCCGGTTCGCTCCCGTGCCAGATTTTTTCGAGCTAGTGGACCGGATAGGGCACGTGCCGCTGCCCCCCTACATCTCGCGAGACGACCGCCTGGAAGATCGCTCGCGCTACCAGACAGTTTATGCGCGCGAACGTGGCTCAGTCGCAGCCCCCACCGCCGGCCTCCACTTCACTCCGCAAATCCTCGCGAGAATCGCCAAGCGTGGCATAGAGACCGCCGAAATTACGCTTCATGTTGGCTTGGGTACCTTTCAGCCGGTGCGCGTCGCGCACGTGGAGCAACACAAACTACACCGCGAACTGTACTCAATTTCTGCCGCTGCAGCCGCAAAAATTAATGCTGCCATCAATGCCCAACGCCGTATCGTAGCCATTGGGACCACGGTGGTGCGCACCTTGGAATTCCTCGCCAGCCGATCCGGCGGTGACCCCCTGAGTGCGGGCGGTGGCGAAGCCAATATCTTCATCTATCCCGGATATAAATTTCGGGCGGTAGGCGCGCTATTGACCAACCTTCACCTGCCGCAATCGACTTTGCTTATGCTGGTCTCCGCGTTTGCGGGACGCGAACCCGTGCTTCAGGCTTACCGGCACGCCGTCGAAGAAAAATACCGCTTCTATTCCTACGGCGACTGCATGTTCTTGGAATAACCCTTGTCCGGCCTGCCCGCTGCAGCGTATTCAACCGCGCTACGCTTGGAAATATCCTCCGTCAAAGCGATATACTTTTCACCTGACGGGGTGACAGATGAGCACCGAAGCAATCTCCAAACCAGTTTCCATCCAGGATTTTGTCGCTGGTCTGCGTAAATTCTCCGAGCCGGCTTTTAGGCAAACACCGGAGCTCCTCAGTTTTCTAACCAGCACTCCCGTCGTCCCCGACACGCTCGTCCGCTATCTCACCTGGGACCGCCAGCACTACACGCGAAATCTTATCGATAAGACTCCGCTTTACGAATTGGTAGCCATCTGTTGGGAGGTCGGCCAGGCCAGCTCGGTTCATAATCATCGCGACCAGAACTGCTGGATGGCGGTGCCCGTCGGCCGGCTGTTAGTGGATAACTATCACCTTGTTTCCCAGATGCTCGATCAAGGCAAATGCCAGTTGGAACCATCCGATACCGTCGAGATGAACCCCACTCATCCCTGTGCGGTTGACCCCGCCGATCCCGTGCATCGCGTCTATAATCCCCGTGACTTCAATCAGCGGGCAGTAAGCTTGCATGTTTATTCTCGGCCCTTCGATACCTGCGTCGTGTATTCACCCGAGCAGGGCACCTGCGGAGAAATCAAACTGCACTACACCACGGAGTACGGCAAACCGGCGAAAACGTAGGGTGAATACTGAGCTTGGCAACTGCCCTCCCTCCGCGCCCTTCCTGCTAAAATTATTCATTGCCTCCCAGAAAACAAACCAAGACTGCTGAAAATTCCACGATCGCAGTGGTGTCCGGGCCTTCTCCTGTCCTGAAACAACAAAACAGCAACGCCCGTATTTTCCTCATTGACACCATGTCGTTCATCTTCCGCGCCTATCACGCCATGGCGCGCCAGCGGCCCATGTCCACCCGGACCGGCATTCCTACATCCGCCACCTATGTCTTCGTCAATATGTTGCGCAAATTGAGGGACGACTTTTCTCCCGAGTATCTGGCCGCAGTCTTTGACGTCGCTGCCCCAACTTTTCGCGATCATCAGGCCGAAGCGATTACCTCCGTACGCAAATTCGACATCAAAACGCAAACTTTTCAGGAAATCAAATACGGAGGCTACAAAGCCAACCGCAAGCAGATGCCCGAGGATTTGGCGCAGCAGGTCCCGTATATCCGGCGCGCACTCGAAGCTTATCGCATTCCAATCCTGCAATCCGAAGGTTACGAAGCCGACGATGTGATCGGCACGCTGGCGCGAAAGGCAGCCGCCGAGTCCTATTCCGTCTATGTCGTCTCTAGCGACAAGGACATGCTGCAACTCGTGAATGACAAGGTCTGCGTGCTCAATCCACCCAAGGACAATCTGATCTGCGACGCCGCAAAGGTGGAAGAAATCCTGGGAGTGCCGCCCGAACGAGTCGTGGACGTAATGGCCCTGCGCGGCGACAGCATCGACAACATTCCTGGAGCGCCCGGCATCGGCGATAAGGGATCAGTCGAATTGATCAAGCGTTTCGGAAGCGTGGAACAGGCGCTGGAGCGAGCGTCGGAGGTTGAAAAGAAAACCTACCGTGAATCGCTGCTCAACAATCGCGATGCTGTTTTGATAAGTAAGCAGTTGGCAACCATAGACATCAATGTGCCCATCGACTTGGACGCGGAAGCCATGAAGATGGGCCAACCGGACATCGAAGGCCTCCGCCAACTCTTCACCGAATTGGAATTTACCTCCCTACTGAAAGAGCTGTTGCCGACGATTGAAGTCAGCGACGGTCTTTATACCGAAGCGAAGTCAGCAGCCGATGTGGACGCCATCCTAAAAGCCATCCCCAAAAGCGGCGTGCTGGCGGTCGCGGTCGAGACACCCGCTGCTCCCAGCGAAGACGAAGAGGAAACCAAAGAAGGAGAATCGCAAGATGGCATGCTGCCGCTGGCTCCGGTAGCTTCATCAAACAAACCTCCGAAAGCCACCCACTCCATCGCGATATCTTCCAAGCCCGGCACCGCCGTAACCGTTCCGTTCGAGTCGGCCGATGCCACCGCAAGCTTGAAATCGGCGCTTGAAAACCCCGCGCTATCAAAGGCCGTTCACGATTACAAAGCGGCAGTGCACGTCCTCGATCCCGCTGGAATCACGCTTCGAGGCGTTACTCAGGACTCGATGCTCTATTCCTATCTTCTCGATCCGACCTATTCCTCCCACAAGTTAGCCGAGGTCGCGCTCCGAAGATTTAATTTGAAGTTGAGTGGCACTCTGGCGGAATCGGCTGATGTCACCGCCCGCCTGGCCACCGCGCTGCGCCGCGAAGTGGAAGAAGCTGGATTGTCGAAAGTTTATGACGAAATAGACCTTCCCCTGGTTCCCGTGCTTGCACGCATGGAGCAAGCCGGAGTCAAAATCAATCGCAAGGTTTTGGCGGAAATGTCATCGCGCCTGGAGCGTGAGATCGAATCGAAGGCCAGGGAAATCTACGAGCTCACTGGTAGCGAGTTCAACATCAGCTCGCCAAAACAACTGGGTGACGTGCTCTTCAATAAACTGAATCTCCCCAAGCCTGTGAAGTACGGCAAAGGGAAAACGATTTCCACCGCCGTGGAGGTGCTCGAATCGCTGGCGGCAGAACACGAAGCCCCGCGGCGGGTGCTCGAGTATCGGCAACTTTCCAAGCTGAAATCCACTTACGTTGACGCCCTGCCCGCTCTACTGAACCCCGTCAGCGGCCGCCTGCACACCACCTTCGGACAAACCGGCACCGCAACCGGAAGGCTGTCCTCCACCAATCCGAACTTGCAGAACATTCCGATTCGAACCGAGCTGGGACGGGAAATTCGCGCCGCCTTCATCGCTGAGCCAGGACACGTGCTGCTAGCTGCGGATTACTCGCAAATCGAATTGCGGCTGCTGGCGCACTTCTCCAAGGATCCGCTGCTGGTCGAAGCCTATCGCCGTGGCGATGACATCCATACTCTGACCGCATCCCAGGTATTTGGGGTGCCGCCGCTCATGGTCACTGCCGACCACCGTCGCCAGGCGAAAGTCGTCAACTTCGGTATCGTGTATGGTCTCTCGCCTTTCGGGCTTTCACAAAATCTCGGCATTGACACCAGTGAAGCCAAACAATTCATCAACGCCTACTTTGAAAAATACAAGGGAGTTCGAACCTTCATCGACCGGACACTCGACGAAGCTCGTCGCGACCAGAAAGTAAAAACTCTGTTCGGCCGCATCCGTCCGATTCCAGACATCAATGGCAAGAATGCCAATCTTCGTGGCTTCGCCGAACGTACCGCGGTCAACACTCCGCTTCAGGGAACCGCAGCCGACCTGATCAAGCTGGCAATGATTCGTATTGATGCTGCATTACGCCAACAGAAACTGAAATCCCGAATGACCCTGCAGGTTCACGACGAACTGGTGTTCGAAGTTCCTGAGCCCGAGATTGAAACCATGCGCGCCCTGGTGCGGGATCAAATGGAGAATGTTCATCCCTTGCTCGTGCCGCTCTTGGTAGAAATTGGTGTCGGCCCGAACTGGCGGGACTTGGATTAAAACAGCCAATGATTCAATGGCACAATGATTCAATGGCAGATGATTCAATGGCAGATGATTCAATGGCAGATGATTCAATGGCAGATGATTCAATGATTCAATCGTTCGTTTCGTTCCCGAGCCATCCGCTTAAATCTCAGATTCGCAATTCTCCGAGCGCGAATGAATTTTCGCAAGAACACCGAGTAGACGAACCAGCCTAGAATCCCGAACACCGCCACCAGCAAGCCCAAATTCCATAATTCGGCGAACTCGCGGAGTGTATCCATCACTGGTCGCCAATTGCGGTCAAGGACACTGCCGATTACGCGCCTAAAGCCCGCGTGATGCCGTCGGCGATCCCGTTCGCAATCCGGCGCATCTTCTCCTCCGTGTCCGCCTCCACCATAACCCGCGCCAGTGCCTCGGTTCCAGAATAGCGCACCACCACGCGTCCATTCCCATTCAACTCCCGCTGGGCGGCTTCGATGGCGCGCTGTACCTCGGGAACCTCGGCGAAAGGAACCTTCTCGCGCACGCGAATATTCTGGATTGTCTGAGGCAAGACTTTCAGATCACTCACCAGCTCGGCCATTGGCCGTCCGCTGCGGGCCATGATTTCCATAACTCGTACCGCAGTTAGCAGCCCGTCACCGGTAGTCGCCTCGCCGTCGCGAAAAATTACGTGTCCCGACTGCTCTCCCCCCAACGTCGCACCCGACTTGCGCATTTCCTCGAGCACGTACTTGTCGCCAACGTTCGCTCGCAGCATGAGTATTCCGGAATGTTTCAGCGCGATCTCCAAACCCATGTTCGACATCGTTGTAGCCACCACCAGGGATTTAGCCAGCCTTCCGTGCGCCTGCATATCCCGTCCGGCGAGCAATAGGACAGCATCGCCGTTGATCACATTCCCTTCGGCATCGCTGAAAAGAACGCGATCGGCATCGCCATCAAAAGTCACGCCCAGATCAAACTCGGATCTCGCCACTGCCGCGGCCACAGCGCCGGGATGCAGCGCTCCACAGCCTTCATTAATGTTTTTGCCATCGGGCGCGGCGTTTAGGAATGTCGCCTGAATTCCGCAGGCGCGAAACAGCTCAGGGGCCTCTACCGTCGCGGCGCCGTGCGCACAATCTACCAGCACTCGAAGCCTGCTTAAATCAGTCGCCACATTACTTGCCAGCCATTCCACGTAGGCGCGGCGAAGCGCCGCGTCGCCCGGTAAGCCCGGCGCTGGACCTTCTCCCGCTGCCGATTTTGCAGGCAGGTCCTCCGGCGATGACAAAAGCGCGAAGATTTCCTTCTCAATGGACAGTTCGTGCGAATCCGGCAGTTTATAGCCGTCACCGGAAAACACTTTGATCCCATTGTCCGTCCACGGATTGTGCGATGCAGAAATAACCACCCCGGCATCGAATCTGCGCGACCGGGCCAGATAGGCTATTCC
>WNFB01002083.1_pt1 | contig 17351 bp, 19 predicted proteins | sample 5400501 | NCBI WGS metagenome assembly WNFB01 (sample SAMN13153341, study PRJNA577476) | soil metagenome | isolation source: 200 cm saprolite under Douglas fir tree site 2 hole 1 | place: USA:California | collected 2015-04-18 | reverse complement strand
GGATGTTGGAGACGATGTGGCTTACATGCGAATACCGCTCGACGGCCATGAATTCGTCCACGCGAACGCTGCCGTACTCGCACACGCGTCCCAGGTCGTTCCGCTCCAGGTCCACCAGCATGATATGCTCGGCCCGTTCTTTGGGGCTCATCAGCAGGTCTTCAACGAAGATCCGGTCTTCGCCCGTCGAGGCGCCGCGCGGGCGCGTGCCGGCGATCGGTCGCGTCTCCACGTCAGTTCCGTTGAGCCGCACGAGTCGTTCGGGCGAGCAACTGACAAGCGTCACGTCGGGCAATTCCAGCAAGGCGGCGAAGGGGGAGGGGTTGATTTCGCGCAGGCGGCGGTAGATGGAGCGAGGCGAGCGCCCTTCCAGTTCGACCGCGAACCGGTGAGACAGGTTCGCTTGATAGATGTCTCCTGCCGCGATGTAGTCAAGGCATCGGCGCACCCGCTCCCTATAGTCGGTTTCGGACATGCCGGGTGTTATGAGCGGAGGAACCTGCGGGCTGCTGTCGTTTGGGCGCGGCAGCAGACCGTTCAACGTGGCCTCCAGGGCCGTGAGCCGGGACCGGCCTTCCGCATACAACTGCTCCCGCGGCTCTTTGACAAATCGCTCGCCGAAGGGGCAGAAGACGAGCCACAACTCCTGTTTCGGGTGATCGATGACCGCGGCGAGGTCGAGGAAGGCGAGCTCCACATCTGGGAGGCCGAGGTCGTCAGGAGGGGGGTAGGGGAGCCGTTCGAACCACCGGGCGATGTCATACCCGAAATACCCGACGGCGCCGCCATAAAAGGGAGGAAATCCGGGTGGGCGGGGAACGGCCATGCGGCTGATGAGGTCGCGGAGCGCCGCCAGGGGATCGCCGGAATGACTCACCCAGTCGTCGCCCCGCGCGCACCAGGACAGGCGCGACCCCTTGCAGCGGAAGAGAACTGCGGGGTCGGCGCCGATGATCGAGTAGCGCTGCCCGGCGGTGAGGCCATCCGGGCCTTGACCACTTTCAAGCAGGACGGGACAGCAAGCGTTGCTGGTCAGCCGTTGGTAAAGGTCCAACGTCGAACAGTCAGGGAGCGGTAGGACCGTTGCCAGTGGAACGGGCGGAGATGCCTTGAGGAAGGATTCTCGCGAGGTTTGAAACACAGCGACCCCATCTTAACGCAGTCGTTCACGACCCGGCAAGGCGCCGCGTGAACCTTGACTTCCCCTGGCGATTCTGTTTAGATGGCGCGGTTTTTATGGGCGATTTAAACGCCGCTCAGCCACGACTTCGCGGCTACGGAAGCCGCAGGCGCTAGCCCATTTAAGTATATGGCGGACGAGCCCGATGCGTTCCGGAAAGGACTGTCGATCGCCATGCGGATCGGCGTCGAACTGGTCGCCTCGCTGATCGTGGGCGGCGGGTTGGGATATCTGGCCGACTCGTACTTGAACTCCAGTCCCATCGGTATCCTGATTGGTATTTTTCTGGGCATGTCGGCAGGGCTTTTGAACGTGTATCGAACGGCGTCACGTCTCTGACAATGGACAGCAACCCCCTCCATCCCTTCGAATTGCACCCGTACGGGGAGTTCCACCTGTTCGGGCTCGACGTCTCCCTGAACAAGGCCGTGATCATGATGTGGGTGGTCATCGCCCTCGCGGCTCTGTTGCTCATCATGGCGGGCCGTGGAAGACGGCTTATCCCGACGCGCCTGCAGAGCCTTGCCGAGATGCTGGTGGAGTTCATCAGGGGCATGATCCTTGACACGATGGGCGAGAAGGGCATGAAGTTCTTTCCCTTCGTCGCGACGCTCTTTGTCTTCATCCTGTTCTGCAATCTCCTGGGGCTCATCCCCGGCACCTACACCGTGACTAGCCAGATCGTGGTCACGGCGGTTTTCGCGCTGTTCGTCTACACGATGAGCATCGTGGTCGGGTTTGCGGTCCACGGAATCAAGTTCCTCAGGATTTTGATTCCGCCCGGGACGCCCCTGCTGCTTCTGCCGCTGATGATGCCGATCGAACTGGTCAGCCAACTGGCGCGTCCGGTATCGCTGGCGGTTCGGCTCTTTGCCAACATGACGGCGGGGCATACGATCCTGGCCGTCCTTTTCGGAATGGCCCTGTCGCTCCCCCTTTTAGTCGGATGGCTTCCGTTCGCGTTTACGATCGCCATCAACGGCCTTGAGGTCGGGATCGCCCTCATCCAGGCGTACATTTTCACCATATTGACCTGCGTGTACCTCGGAGACGCCATCAATCTGCACGGGCATGCCGAAGGCGCGCATTGACGACGGCTCTCGCGGATCGAACGGAGAGAAAGGAGAACGCTGAATGGATGCTGCATCGGCTGCTCTTATTGGAATGGGCTTGGCGGCCGCCGGGTTTGCCGGCGCCGGCGTGGGAATCGGCTACGTGTTCGGCAAGATGATCGAGGCCGTCGCCCGCCAGCCGGAGGCGGAAGGCCGGGTCGGCAAGTATATGTGGATCGGGTTCGCCCTCGTCGAGGCGATCGCGCTCTATGGGCTCGTCATCGCCTTCATCATCATGGGAAAGGGCGGGAAATAAGCGGCCATGCCACAGTTTGACACACACTTTTTCTCCTCGCTGATCTTCTGGGAGATCGTCTCGTTCGCGGTCTTGCTGTTCATCCTGGCCAAGTACGCCTTCCCTCCGATTCTCCAAATTCTCGATGAGCGGGAACGGAAGATCCGCGAAAGCATCGAGTCGGCGGAGCGGCGGAGTGCGGAGGCGGAGCGGCGGATGGCCGAGTATGAGGCCAAGATGAAAGCCTCGCAGAAAGAGGCGGAGGAGATGGTCGCCCAGGCCAAGGCGCGGGCCCAGCAAATGAAGGAAGAGAACGAGCGTCAATTACAGGCTGATGCGGAGCGGATCAAGACCGCGGCCGCCCGCGAGATCGAGCAGGAGCGGCGCAAAGCGATCGAGGACGTCCGTCGCTACGCGAGCGATCTGGCGCTGCAGGTCGCCGGCAAGGTCCTCGAGCGGAGCTTGACGGACGCCGATCACAAACGTCTTGCCGATGAGGCCCTGACCTCGGTCGCCAAGGACTTCGAGAAAAGCTAACCAGCCCTTACTTCTTCTTCCAGACCTCGCGCAACAGTGTGGCCCATTCGTCCCGCGTCACCGCGGGCATGGTGGTGATCGAGATGTGGCCGAGCGAGGCGTTCTTGACGGCTGCTTTCATGGCTGTTTTGTTGTCGGGGAACTGCAGGATCGCCACGACGTCGTACTTACCGAGGCAGTAATAGGCGGCGAGGAGCTTTCCCCCCAACTCCTCGACATTCTGTTTCACCTTCTCGGACCGGGCAATGCCCTGGTCCCTCATCGTCGTGATCCCTTCCTGCGTGAACTTTACCAGGCTGACGTAGACCGGCATGGCGTCCTCCTTGGGATATTTTGATTAGTTACGACTCATGACATCGAGATGGCGCCCATTCTAATCCTGTACGGTGGGGGGCACAAGGTTCTATTTATGTTGCTTGCGTTCTGCCAGGGGGTGTGCTATGGTAGCGCCAGTCAAGCGCTTTCATCGCCGTGGGGCGGGGCGAGGGAGCGGATAATCTATCAGGCCCTGAAACCGATATTGCCTTCTGTGGTAGGAATCTGAATGGAACGTCTGTCCTGAACGCTGCTGGTTTATTGCACCGTCGAGATATCATTCCTTCTTGTTCCCTGACGCTCAAGACAATATCACAATAGAAGAGGAGGTACCATGGGTACCAAGTTGTATGTGGGCGGTCTGCCCTATTCCACCACCGAGCAGCAGCTCAACGAGCTGTTCTCACAACAGGGTTCCGTGACATCGGCCAAGGTGATTACGGATAAGTTCACCGGCCAATCACGGGGCTTCGGGTTCGTGGAGATGTCCACGGCCGAGGAAGCGCAGAAGGCCATCAGCGCGCTCAATGGCACGCAGTTGGACGGACGGCCCCTCACCGTAAACGAGGCCAAACCCCAGGAGAAACGTACCGGCGGCGGGGGATTCGGAGGCGGCCGGGACCGCTTCTAAGGCGGAACGGTAAAGGCAATGAATGGAATAGGAGCGGACGCCTCAACAGAGGCGCCCGCTTCATCCTCACGACGGAGACCTTCGCTATGACCACTACCACAGCCCCGGTTAAGACTCTCGCCCCGCGGTGTAGTTACTGGACAATCGTTGTCTTCAGTCTCATCACCCTTGGCGCTGCGATCGGGCTCCCCACCTATGCCTATTTCTTCGATTACACCTGGGTGGATTGGGCCATGTTCGGTCTCATGTATGCCGTCACAGCCATCGGCGTCACGGTCGGCTACCATCGTTTAATCTCTCACCGCAGCTTCACCTGCGCGAATTGGGTCAAAGGGTGCTTGCTGATCGCCGGCGGATGGGCGTTGGAAAATTCGGCGCTCAAGTGGGCGTCGGACCATATCCGTCACCATGCGCGGTGCGACCAGGATGAGGACCCCTACAACGCCATGCGGGGGTTCTGGTTCAGCCACGTCGGATGGATTTTTTTCAATGACCCCAATACCGATGAGAAATATGCCTCTCGCTTGCAGCAGGATCCGGTCGTGCTCTGGCAGCACCGGTACTATGTTCCCATCGTTCTATCGGGGCTTGCCCTGCCGTTTGTAGTAGGCTTTTTCTATAACGGGTGGATCGGCGGTCTCGGCTGCTTTCTGCTGGCGGGCGTGGGACGGACGTTCTTCGTGCTCAATTCCACCTTCTGCATCAATTCCGTTTGCCACCTGTGGGGCAGGCAGCCCCATACAATGGCTGACTCAAGTCGGGATAGCTGGGTGGTGTCGCTCCTGACGTTCGGCGAGGGCTACCATAATTACCACCATGCTCATCAGCGCGACTACCGGAACGGCCCTCGGTGGTACAACTTCGATCCGTCCAAATGGGTGATCTCTGGGTTGGCGATGACCGGGTTGGCTTGGGATCTCTGCCGGGTGGAGCCCGAACGGACGCGATTTGTGTCCTAACCGACTCCGGGAGCCGAAGGAGAACCACCATGGTAACGCCCCACACGCCGGGACCTTGGCACGTGCTTGTCTATGTCAATGAGAAGGACGAGCAGTTCCCTCCGCATATTGTTGGACTGATTGACAACTACTCGGTCGCTGACTGCTGTACGTCAGAAAAAACGGACCAGGCAAACGGGCGCCTGATCGCCGCTGCGCCGGATCTGCTGGAAGCGTGCCAAGCGGCCGTGATCGCCTTGGTCGAGAACTTCCCGGGTCGACCGCTCTCAGAGGCCAATCTGAATGCGATCACCCTGTGTCGTGCTGCTTGCGACAAAGCCTACGAACACCACCTCCAAGACCAGCCAAACTAGGACAGACAGAGAAAAAAGAACCCGACACCGTTTTACCTCTTTCAAGGAAACCCGCGAAGCGGTAAGATTAACCGCTATGAATGGGACTACGCGAAAGGCCGGTCCTGGGGCAGAGACCATTCTGCTCGTGGACGACGATGAGTCGGTCCGGGCGCTGGTTTATAAGAGTCTTGAACAAGAGGGGTATACGGTGTTGGAGGCCCGTTTCAATAGCGAGGCACTCATAATTGCCAGACGGCACGCCGGTTCCATTGACATGATGGTTGCTGATGTCATGATGCCCGGGATTAACGGGCGTGAGCTGGCGTACATGTTGGCATCGTCGCGCCCGAACATGAAAGTACTCTACATCTCGGGTTATCCGATTGAGATCGTCCGCGAGAAGCTGCGGAAACCTGACTTGGCGACTTTTCTTCAGAAACCCGTCGCTCCCGATGTCCTCGTCCGCAAGGTGCGAGAAATCCTGCAGGCCGATCCACCGTCAGCCTAAGGCAGAGAAAAGCCCGCCGTGTCAATTTTGGCCTCCGCCTGCTTGGCCACGACGACCAGCGCGTAGAGGTCGGGGTTCAGGTACTTCTGCGCCACACGCAGGACGTCCTCTTTGGTGACCGCCGCGATCGCTTTCGGATAGTCCTCAAAATAGCTCAGCCCCAGGCCGTGCAATTCTACAATGGTCAGGAGTCCGGCCAGCTTGCCGGTCGTGTCGAGGCGCAAGGGAAAGCTGCCGATGAGGTATGCCTTCGCATCGGCCAGTTCCTGATAGCCCACCGGTTCCGTGCGGATGCGCTTGATCTCTGTCAGGACATTGACGATGGCTTTATTCGCCGCCTCGTTCCTGGTCTGCAGCCGGACTGAGAAGGGACCCGGCATGACATCGGCTTCGAAGCCGCTGTCCACATCGTACGCCAGGCCCTGCTCGTCTCGAATGCGGTTCACCAGCCGCGAGGAGAACCCGCCGCCTCCGAGGATGTAATTCATGACCGCTACCGCATAGAAATCCGGGTTCCTCCGGTCGATGCCCACATGGCCCAGGACGACGGTGGCCTGCGTGAGATCCTTGTCAATCAGTTTGAGCACAGGCTTCTGCAGAGGAGCCGCGGCCGGAAAAGACTGGCTGGAGGAGTCCTTCGGAGCCCATTTGCCGAAGTGTTTTTTCACCAGGTCCAGCGCTTCGAATTCCCGGATGTCGCCGACGACGGCCATGATCGTGCGGTTGGGGCGGTAATACTTGTCATGGAATGCGACCAGATCCTGCCGCGTGATCTGGGTGACGGTCTTCTCATCGCCGTTGGTCGGGCGCCGGTAGGGATGGCCCTTGAAAATGATTTCGTCGAAGGCCTTGTTGGCGACGGTTACGGGATCGTCCTTCTCGCCCTGGAGCTCGCCGAGCAGTTCGCTGCGGACGCGGGCGACTTCCTTTTCGGCGAAGGCCGGGTTCATGAGGATGTCGGCGAGAAGGGTGAAGCCGCGGTCAGAGTCTTTTTTCAGGACCCGGAGCGAGACGGTGGCGAAGTCATTCGCAGCCTTGACGGAGAATTCCGCCCCCATGAACTCGAGCTCCTTCGCAATCTGCGTCGCGCTGCGGGTCTTGGTGCCTTCGTCAAGCAGGCCACCTGCCAGAAATGCCAGGCCGGCCTTGGCGTCGGGATCGTGCACCGCGCCCGCTTTAATCAGGACATTCACGGTGATAATGGGAAGAAAGGGCTGGTCCTGAATGAGCAGGGCTATTCCGTTGGCCGTGACGACACGGATCGGTTTGATGTCGGCGGCCTGGGTGAACGTAGGCAGGAAGCTTCCCGCAACCACGGCAGCTGCCAGGATCCGGTGGAGACACACGAGTCTGGAGCGGATCATGGGGCGTCTCCCGCCGCTGGGCGTGCGTGCGCTTTCGCGCGAACCGGAATGAGGATGCCGACAGTGCGGGTATCCGCATTGAGATACTTGCGGGCGACGCGCCGAACGTCTTCCTTCGTCACGCGGTGCAGCTGGTCCACGTAGTCGGGGATGAACTGCCACCCGGCTCCCGCAGTTTCGGCCGTGCCCAGCAGCATGGCCTGCCGGAAGACGGAGTCCTGCTCGAACAGATTGCGGGCCTCCACCTGATTTTTGGCTTTCTGAAGCTCCTGGTCCGAGGGGAGCTCTTTCTTCAGCCGTTCGATCTCCACCAGCACGGCCTTCTCCACATCCTCGATTTTCGCTTTGGGCTGGACAAGCGCATAGAAGGTGAAGAGCTCGGGGTCCGCCGCGAGCTCGTTGTAGCCGGCGCCCACCTGCAGGGCTAGCTTCTTCCGGTACACGAGCGCATCATGGAGGCGGGCGCTCTTGCCGGCCGAGAGGATGTTCTCCAGCACCGCCAACGCATACACGTCAGGGCTCTTGAAGTTGGGCACTTTGTAGCCGAAATAGATGAACGACAGCTGGGCCTCGCGCTTGACGATGATCCGCCGCTCGCCCTTCTGCTCAGGCTCGACGATGGCCGGTGGGGGCGGCGGGGAGCCCGTGGGGATGCCTTCGAAGTACTTCTTGATCATCGGGAGCGCGGTCTCGGCCTTCACGTCGCCGACGATCACGAGCGTGGCGTTGTTCGGGGCGTAGTATTTTTCATAGTACGCCTTGAGGTCCTCCCGGTTCATCGCGTTCAGGTCGTTGAACCATCCGATGATGGGCCAGTGATAGGGATGGACCATGAAGGCCTGGGCGTACATCTGCTCGACCAGATAGGACGGAGGGACATCCTCCACGCGGAGGCGGCGCTCTTCCTTGACGACCTCGCGTTCCAACTGAAACTCCTTGTCGTCCAAGAGGAGACCCTTCAGCCGGTCTGCCTCCATTTCGAGGGCGAGTTCCAGCTTGTCGGCGGCGAGGTTCTCGAAATAAGCCGTGAAGTCCTGGCTCGTGAACGCGTTGTCGTTGCCGCCGTTCTTTTTTATGATCTTCGAGAACGCGCCTTTTCCGAACTTGGGAGTCCCCTTGAACATCATATGCTCCAGCATATGGGAAAGGCCCGCCCGTCCCATGACTTCATTGCGGGAGCCGACCTTGTACCAGATCTGGACCGTGATGACGGGGGCCTTGGGTTCTTCCACGAGCAGGACCTTGAGACCGTTCGCCAGCGTGAATTCCTGAACCTTGAGGCGGCCGGACGCCGCTGGTTCAACGAGGGAAAAGATTCCGATGAGTGCCACGACGAGCGCGAGACACAAGGCTCGTTGGAATGTGGTCACTGCTCCATTCCTTCCGCTAGACTGTGACGTAAGATTGCTGGATCGGGATCAACTGAGCGGACCCGGAAAGTCCTCCGAGCTGGCCGCAAGCGCCGAGGATGTCCCGGCCCTTGCTCTTCCGGATAAAGGCGTCGATCCCGCTGCGGGTTACGATGGCCTGAAAGCGCAAGACCGCCTCGTCGGAAGGACGACGGAAGGGGCTGCCGGGGAATTCGTTGAAGGGGATCAGGTTGATCTTGCAGCGGAGGCCCCGAACGAGCTTGACCAGCCGTGCCGCATCCTGCGTGCTGTCATTCTCGCCGTTGAGCAGGACGTACTCGAAGGTCAGGCGACGATGTGGCTTCAAGGGAAAGGTACGGCAGGCTGCCATGAGGGTGTCCAGCGAGTAGACCTTGTTGACCGCGGGCATGAGGCGGTTGCGTTGCGCGTTGGTTGTTGCGTTGAGCGACACCGCCAGGTTGACGCCCATTGTCGCCACTCGCTTCAACCGGGAACTCAGGCCGGCCGTCGAGAGGGTGATCCGGCGCGGCGAGAATCCGACGCCCCAGGTCTGGTTGGTGAGGCGGCGGACCGCTTCTTCCACGGCGTCGATATTCGCCAGCGGCTCCCCCATGCCCATCAAGACGAGATTCGTGAGACGTTGGTGCTCGGACAAGCGTCGTTGGACTGACAGCACCTGCCCGGCGATCTCGTGCGGCGTGAGGTTGCGCAGCAGGCCCATCCGGCCGGTCAGGCAAAAGGTGCAATCAAGGGTGCAGCCCACTTGGGTCGAAAGACACAGGGTCAAACGATCATTCGAACTGGAGAGAGCCCTGCCTGCACCCGCAAAGCCGGGTGCCCGGTCCCTCCCGGACCCACTGTCCGGAATAAGCACGCTTTCAATGGTCTTACCATCCTCCAGGCGGAAAATGAATTTCTGGGTGCCGTCTTCTGACGTCAGGACTTCCGTGGGCACGAGCGCTCCGATGCGCGCCTGCGCGGACAGTTGCGTCCGGGCGGTCTTCGACAGATCGGACATGGCACCCACGTCCGTGACGCGATGCTGGTAGAGCCAGCGGAGGATCTGGTGGGTGTGGTAGCGAGGCCAGCCCAGAGTCCGGGTGAGCGCGGCCATCTCGTCGGCACTCAAGGCCATGAGGTTAACTGCGGACATAACGGGCAGAGCGTAACACAGCGTCCGGATTTCCGGCAAGTCTCGGATAACCAGAGGTTGTGTGGTATAATCCATGCCATGGATTCGGGTTGCGTGACAAACCTCATGTTTCCCTTCACATCCCGCCTGCGTCTCGCGGTCCTTCTGGGAATCATGGCCGCTGTTCCGGTGGGCCTGCTTGCCGCGAGCTCGACGCCTCCGGCGCCCTGTGCGGACGCGGCCCCGTGCCTTACGCAGGCCGTCGAAGCACTCAACCATCGTGATTACGACCAGGCGGTTCGCGTGCTGCGGGAACTCATCGAGCAGTTTCCCAATACACCGTGGGCGGGACGTGCTGAGCTGGTGCTGGGGAAGTATTATCAAGAGCAGGGTGATCGGCAGGCCGTGCCCTTCTTGCTGGCTGTCCCCCAGCATCTTCCCATCCTAGGCGACTACGCGCATAACTATCGCGGTGAGGCGGACTTCAAAGTGTCCGACTTCAACGGCTCCGCGACCGCGTTTGATCAAGTCGTGGATCAGTACCCGGACAGCCTCCTCAAGCCCCAGGCTCTCGCGCGGTCGGTTGAAGCCTGGTTTCAGGCCGATGATTGCAGACGGTCGCACGAGCGGCAGGTTCGGTTTCTGTCCGAATACAGCAGCCACGCCCTGGTTCCGGCTGTGCTCTTACGGGAGGGCGATTGTCAGCAGAAGAAAGGAGAGGCATCCGCCGCCGTCGCGACCTATCGGAGGATCTGGACCCAGTACGCGCCCTCACCTCAGGCCGACGACGCTGCATCACGGTTGGAACGTCTGAAGGGTGAGGGAATCGCGATCCCGGAGTTGACGCCTGAAGACCGATGGGTTCGTGCCAAGGCGCTGTTCGACGCTGGGCAGTATCCTCGCGCCGTGAAGGCGTTCGAGGATTTTTTGAAGTCTCCTCAGCCCGCGGCGCAGCGCGATCAGGCTAAACTGAAACTCGCAATCGCGCGCGTGCGGCTCAAGAACTATGAGGAAGCGCGCGCCAGTCTCGAGGAAGTAGTCCGAAGCGGCGCCGACAGCACGGCGCAGGAAGCGATTGTCTGGCTAGCCAGGGTATTCCTCCGGCAAGGGCTGGATGAGCCGTTCCTGGCTTTGGCGGAAGCGGTGGACAAAGGACGACTGTCGGGCGAATCCAGAGCGCGGTTCTTGCTGCTGCTGGCTGCTCAGCATGCGGACCGGGGGCGGCTTGAGCAGGCGATTCAGACCTACCAGGAAGTGGGAGAGAAAGAGCAGCCGGAGGGGCCGGCCGCTGAAGGGTATTACCGCGCCGGGTGGCTGTTGTATAAGGGCGGTCGATACGAAGACGCCACCCGTTCCTTTGATCAGGTGCTCCGTCTGCAGCAAGCGGGCCCCCTCAGCTTGGCGGCGCTCTATTGGAAAGCCCGAAGCTTGGAGAAGGTCGGGGAATCACAGAAAGCGGGGGCTCTCTTCCAATCGCTTTGCGGGGACGCGCCGCTGTCCTATTATTGCCAGAACGCGCGCCTGCGGCCGGGCGCTACGAACGCGAATGTCCCGAGTGGCCCCAAGGAGAGCTTGCAACTCATCGAGATCGAGCCGCGGGAGAAGTCGGTCACCGCCGATGTGCACTATCAGCGGGCCGTGGAGCTTCGGGTGGTGGGGTTGTCGCGCGAGTCAGGGGAAGAAGTGGCGGTCCTGACCGGGCGGCTTGGAAGTGACCGGGGAGAAATTCTCTGGCTGGCTGACTTTCTGAAAAACGTCGGGGATTACCATCGTGCGCTGAAGCTCATCCAGCTCTTTTTCTCCGATGTGATAGACCGAGGCGTCGCCGGCGTGCCGCCTGCTTTCTGGGAGTTGGCCTACCCACGCGGGTTATTGCCGACCATTCAGGCGTTGGCTAATCATGGAACGGATCCGTATCTCGTGGCCGCGATCATTCGGGAAGAGAGCACATACGACCCAGCCGCGGTTTCTCAGGCCGGCGCTTTGGGGCTGATGCAAGTGATGCCGCAAACCGGGCAAATGGTCGCCAGTCGGGTGGACGCCGAGCCCTTCAATAGGGAACGGTTGTTCGATCCGCCTTACAATATCCGTCTGGGAAGCTGGTACTTGGGCTATCTGGCTGAGAAATTCGACCGCAAGCCCGTCTATGCGATCGCGGCCTATAATGCCGGACCCGAGGCCGTGACCAAATGGGTGCAACAGTTCGGGAACCTTGAGCCCGATGAATTTATCGAGTCGATTCCCTATACTGAGACGCGGCTCTATGTGAAACGGGTTCTGCGGAGCTATCGAGAGTACCGACGGGTGAACGGCCAGGAATGCGCGGCGACAACGTTTGAGAAGGTCTGCTGATGGCTGCTGACAAGATCGCCACTCTCGAAGCCAAGGTGAAGGAGCTCATCAAGCACTCGGCCGATCTCAAGCGGCAGGCGGCACTGCTGGAAGCCCAGCTCCGCGAGGCTGATGCCAAACTGGCGCGGCAGACGAGCGACACCCGCCGGTGGGAAAAGGAACGGGAGTGGCTCAGGGGCCGCCTGAAGAAGATCCTGGGCGAGTTGAGCCTGCTCGAAAGCGATGGGGACCGGGATGTGGGGAAAAGCTGAGATCGGAGGCGAACGGTGAGCCAGAAATTTGAGATTGAAGTGTACGGCCAGCGCTACACCATCCGCGGAGAAGCCGACCCGGCCTATGTCAGTGAGCTGGCCCGCCAGGTCGACGCACAGATGCAAACGCTGGCGACGGGGATGAAGGTGGCGACGTCCACCAAGGTGGCGGTCCTGGCGGCCCTGAACTTGGCGCATCAGCTCAACCAGGCACGCAAGCTGCAGCAGGAAAATTTGGAGAATGTGGAGAAGCTCGCTGACGGGCTCATTGACTCGATCGAGGAAACGCTGGGAGGAAGCCGGTAGGGCTTTTTTGTCTTGAAAGACCGAAGGCGGTTTGTTACACTGGTTGAGGTTTTCGAAACGGGAACTGGACGATTCCGTTAGTGGTAAGCCCTAGATGCAGTAGGGCTCATGACGAGACAGACTAGGTTTAGGTTACGGAGAGCACGGAGTTTTCGAAAGACTGAACGGCGAAGCGATTTCGTGAGGCTGTCAATAGGGGGGGTTGAGCCTGATCGATCACAAGGCCGGAAAGGCCTGCAGGAGAAAACGATTATCCAAAGACGCAAAGCCCCTCCAGAAATAGCCCTCGACCTGTCTTTCGTATCCGTTCGGTCAGTGAGCGTTTCTTCGTAATCGTCCTTCCGTCTGCCTGCCGCCAACACGGTCCGTTCCCGCTCTCATATGTCTGTGCCACGCGCGGCACCAGCTGCCCTGAGCGGCGACGCTGTTGTCCCTGGCACGAAGGGAGGTGGGCACCATTACAGAGCTGGCCATCATTATTGTTGCGGTTGCCGTCGGTGTGGCCATCGGCGCCGGAATGCTCTGGCTCATCCAAGGCAAGGTCGTCGCTTCGCGCCTGCGTGAAGCGGAAGAACGCGCGGCGCAGATCGTCAAAACGGCCGAGAAGGAAGCGTCTACTCGCGCCCGAGAGGCCCAGATCGAGGCCAAGAGCATGATTGTCCAGGCCAAGTCTGAGCTGGACAAGGAAACGCAGGCTCAACGGACCGAGATCCTCGCGTTGGAGAAGCGGTTGCTCCAGAAAGAAGAGGCGCTGGACCGCAAGGGGTCCAATGCCGACCGGCGCGAGTCTGAGCTACAGAAAAAGGAGAAGACTGTGGTGGGTCGGGAGCAGGCGATGGCCGACAAAGAGGCTGGCGTAGATCGCCTGATCCAGGAACGGACGAAAGCGCTCGAATACGCCGCCGGCATGACGGCCGGTGAGGCCAAAGCGGCTTTGCTGGCGCAGGTCGAGAACGACGCCAAGTTCGAGGCCGCCAAGATGATCAAGCGGATTCAGGATGAGACCAAGGAGATCGCCGATCGGGAAGCGAAGGAGATCATCACCCGGTCCATCCAGCGGATCACGCGGGATTACGTGTCGGAAGCGACGATCTCGGTGGTGACGATTCCCAACGACAGCATGAAAGGGCGGATCATCGGGCGCGAAGGCCGGAACATCCGGGCGCTCGAAGCTGCGACGGGCATCGATCTGGTGGTGGACGAGACGCCCGAAGCGGTCCTCATCTCGGGGTTCGACCCTCTGCGCCGCGAGATCGCCAAGGTGTCCCTGGAGCGGTTGATGGCGGACGGCCGGATTCACCCGACCCGTATCGAAGAGGTGGTCGAGAAGGTCAAGAAGGATCTCGACAAGATGATGATCGAGGAGGCCGAGAAGGTGCTCTTCGAGCTGGGGGTGTCCAACGTCAACCAGGAGATCATCAAACTGCTGGGCAAACTCAAGTTCCGGACGAGCTACGGGCAGAATAACCTCTGGCACGCGCGCGAGGCCGCCTACATCTGTGGGATCATGGCCGCGGAACTGGAGTTGGACGTCAAGCTGGCGCGGCGCGGGGCGCTGATGCACGACATGGGCAAGGCGTTGAGCCAGGAGGAAGAGGGCCCGCATGCGATCATCGGGGCGGACTTCGCCAAGAAATATGGAGAGGAGGCCAAGGTCGTCAACGCCATCGCCGCGCACCACGAGCAGGTGGAGCCGATCTGTCCCGAAACGGTGCTGGTGGCCGCGGGCGAAGCGTTGTCGGCGGCGAGGCCGGGCGCCCGCCGCGAGACCGTCGAGGCCTACATCAAGCGCCTGGAGAAACTGGAAAAGCTGGCCGTGGATTACAAAGGCGTGGACAAGGCCTACGCGATCCAGGCGGGGCGTGAGATCCGGGTGATCGTCAGGCAGAACGCGATCACGGATGAGGAGTGCGCCGTGCTGTCCCGCGATCTGGCCCGCAAGATCGAGCAGGAGCTGACCTACCCCGGCCAGATCAAAGTTACGGTCATCCGCGAAAGCCGGTATGTTGATATCGCGAAGTAACACACGGGAAAAGGCCGCGTGAAAATTCTTTTCATCGGCGACATCATCGGCGAGCCGGGTCGTAAAACCGTGGCCCGGCACGTGCCGAAGCTTGTCCGTGAGCGGGGCGTGGATTGCGTCATCGCCAACGCGGAGAACGCCGCCGGCGGATTCGGCGTCACGCCGGACGTCGCGCGGGAATTGTTCTCGGTGGGCGTCCACGTGATCACCAGCGGGAATCACATCTGGGACAAGAAGGAGATCATCGAGTATATCAAGGACGAGCCGCGGCTGCTGCGTCCGGCCAACTATCCCAAGGGCGCGCCCGGCAAGGGCAGCGTCGTCGTGACGACCGCGTCGGGCGAGAAAGTCGGCGTCCTGCAGTTGATGGGGCGCGTCGCGATGCCGACGCTGGATTGCCCGTTCCGGGTCGGCAAGTACGAGGTCGACGCGCTCCGGCGGGAAGTGCGGACCGTGATCGTGGACATGCACGCCGAAGCGACCTCGGAGAAGATGGCGATGGGCTGGTATCTGGACGGGGAAGTGAGCGGAGTGTTCGGGACGCACACGCACGTCCAGACGGCCGATGAGCGGATTCTTCCGAAGGGAACGGCCTATCTCACCGACGTCGGCATGGTCGGCCCGACCGAGTCCGTGATCGGGATCAAGAAGGAGATCGCCATCGAAAAGTTTCTGAGCCAGATGCCGCGCCGCTTCGAAGTGGCTCCCGGCCCCTGCGTCTTTTCGGCCGTGCTGTTCGAAGTGGATACGGCGATGGGGAAAGCCCTTTCGATCGAACGATTGCGTATGCAGGACTGACGGATGCCCGGCGGCCAGCCTCCGCGAGCGCTCTATACCGTTTCCGCCCTGACGGCCCTCCTTCGGCTGCACATCGAATCCGCCTTCCCCGACGTCTGGGTGGAGGGAGAAGTCTCCAACCTCCGCATCCCTACCTCCGGCCACGCCTATTTCACTCTCAAGGACGCGACGAGCCAAATTCGGATGGTGCTTTTCCGATCCGCCGGGCGAGCCCTGCGGTTTGCGCTGGAGGACGGGATGCATCTCGTGTGCCGGGGGCGGGTGACCGTCTACGAGCCCAAAGGCGACTATCAGGTGATCGTCGAGTACGCCGAGCCGAAAGGTGTGGGGGCGCTCCAGCTTGCGTTCGAGCAGCTCAAGGAACGGCTGGCGGCCGAAGGCCTGTTCGCTGAGGCGCGAAAACGGTCCCTTCCGTTTTTCCCGCGTCACATCGGCGTGGTAACCTCGCCGACAGGCGCGGCGATCCGGGATATCGTACAGGTCGCCCGCAAGCGGTTTCCGGGGATTGAAATTGTGCTCAATCCGGTCGCGGTCCAGGGCGAGAGCGCGGCGGGCGAGATCGCGCGGGCGATCGAAGAACTGAACGAACGCGGCGGGCTGGATGTCCTGATCGTCGGGCGGGGCGGCGGGTCTCTCGAAGATCTCTGGCCGTTCAACGAGGAGATCGTGGCCCGGGCCATCGCGGCCTCGCGCATCCCCGTCGTCTCAGCCGTCGGACACGAGATTGACTACACAATCGCCGATTTCGTGGCCGACGTGCGGGCGCCCACTCCGTCGGCGGCTGCCGAACTGGTGGTTCGGGACCGGCAGGCCCTGCTCAATCAGGCGGAGAACATATGGAAGCGGTCCGTGCAGGCCATCCGCACCGATCTCCGTGACCGCCGCGCGCGCGTAGAAGCCGAGCGGCGCGGTCTTCTCGATCCGACCGCGCTGGTGGCGCGGGCCATGCAGCGACGCGATGATCTTGAAATGCGCCTACGCCTGGCCCTGAGTGCCCGTGTTCGAGAGGTGCGGGCGGCGGTCGAGGCTCTGCGGCAGGATGTGCTCCTGCAGAGTCCCATTCAGCGAATCCAGAAGGGATTGACCATGCTGCCCCATCTGCGGACGCGGCTCCAGCAGCGGATGGGCGTCGCGCTCGAATTGTGGCGGCGTTCGCTTGAGGAGGCCATCGGTGCGATGCATGCGCTGAGCCCGCTGGCGATTCTTGGCCGGGGCTACAGCATTACCCGCCGGTGGCCGGACCTGACCGTGCTCCGGACGGCCTCTGACGTTGCCTCCGGCGACGCGGTCCATGTGCGATTGGCCTCCGGCGAACTGCTCTGCGAGGTCAGGCGGACCGGCGAGAAGCTGTTACCGGATTGATTCAGGACACAGGCGGCGTATAATGCGGGACCGGACGGGAGAGAGACTGTGGCTACGATGAAATTTGAAGAAGCGCTGGCCCGTTTGGAAGCGATCGTGGCCGAGCTGGAGCGGGGCGAACTGCCGCTCGAAGATTCCATGCGGATCTTCGAAGAAGGCATCAAGCTCTCCAAGGTCTGCCTGAAGATGCTCGATGACGCCGAGCACCGGGTGGAGATTCTGGTCAAGGACAAGGACGGCCGGAAACGCGCGCGACCGTTCGAATTAGAGGGGCACGCCGAAGCGGGCCCGGGCAACGGCGACGTTGAAGACTGACAGGGCAGCGGTGGGAACCCTTCGGGGGACCAAGGCGGCGGAGCGGTTGGATCTGGCCATGGTCCGCCGCGGGCTCGCGGAGAGTCGGGAGCGAGCGCAGGGGCTTGTCCTGGCCGGAGCCGTCACTGTCGCCGGCCAAGTCGCACGCCGTGCCTCCCAAGTCATTCCCTCCGGAACGCCGATTGAGGTGAGTGCTCCGGAACACCCTTTTGTTGGGAGAGGCGGCCTCAAACTGGCGGCGGCGCTCGACGCCTTCGCAATCGATC
>WNFB01003786.1_pt1 | contig 17370 bp, 16 predicted proteins | sample 5400501 | NCBI WGS metagenome assembly WNFB01 (sample SAMN13153341, study PRJNA577476) | soil metagenome | isolation source: 200 cm saprolite under Douglas fir tree site 2 hole 1 | place: USA:California | collected 2015-04-18 | reverse complement strand
ACGCAGACCAGGTAGGCCGCTACCGCCCAGATCGCGGTAGCGGCCCAGGTGGCGAGCTGGGCCGCCCAGCGCGGCCGGGCGGTCGCGGTCACCAGGTCAGCCAGGCCGCGGCGGCCGTCCCGCGATCCCATCCAGGCGGCCACCCCGGCGACGAACGGCCCGAAGTCGATGATCGTGTGCCCCTGGCCCATGTTCCAGAACGTGCGCAGCCCATACAGCGCCGCCGTACCGGTGCTGGGCCGGTAGGAGTCGAACCAGAACAGCGCGGCGACCAGCGGCAGGATCCACGGCATCGCACCCCGGCGCAGCTCTATCCGCAGCAGCCGCGCCGCGGTCAGCGGGACCGCCCGCGCGGCGCGCGGCGCCCGGGGCCGCACCGGGGCGTCGGTCGCGGTGGTCATGCCCGTGCCGCCGTGACGGATCGCGCCGCCGCGAGCACCGCACTGTAGCCCCGCTCCAGCGGGGCATCGCCCGCCGCTCCGCTGCCCTCGCCCCGGGCGGTCAGCTCCTCCGGGGTGCCGTGGAAGACGATCTTCCCGGCGTCCATCAGGGCCACCTCGGTGCAGGCGGCGCCGACGTCCTCGACCAGGTGGGTGGAGACGATCACGGTGGACCGCTGGCCGAACTCCCGCAGCAGGCCGCGGAACGCCACCCGCTGCTCGGGGTCCAGCCCGGCGGTCGGCTCATCGAGCAGCAGCAGTTCGGGCTCGTTCACGATCGCCTGCGCGATCCCGGCCCGGCGCAGCATGCCGCCGGACAGCGTGCGCAGCTTGGCGCGGGCCTTGTCGCCGAGACCGACGTGCTCGATGGCGACCGCCACGGCCCGTGGCACCCGGCCCGGCGGCATGTCCTTGAGCAGCCCGAAGTACTCCACGAACTCCGCGACCGTGAACCCCGGGTAGTAGCCGAGGCTCTGCGGCAGGTACCCGAGCCGGCGGCGGATCTCCCGCCGCGGGCCATAGCCGCCGGGATCGCGGCCGAGCAGCCGCAGCTTTCCCGAGGTCGGCGGCAGAACGGTGGCCATCGTCCGCAGCAGCGAGGTCTTGCCTGCGCCGTTCGGGCCCAGCAGCCCGAACACCCCGGGCCCGGCCTGCAGGCTCACCCCGTCCACCGCCCGGGTGCGGCCGAACCGCCGGGTCAGTTCCGTCAGCTCAATGTTCATGATGTTCCTCTCGGGATCCGGGTCGCATACCAGGCGACGGCGCCGCACGCCGCCGCGAACAACAGATAGGGCAGCACAAGCGAGGCGCTGGTGACCGCGGCTGTCAGCCTGCCGTCGGCAACCCGCCCGCCGAGCACCGTTATGGCCCATCCGGACAGGCCCGCGACGACGCCCACGTTCGCGGACCGGGCCAGCGTCGCGGCAGCCAGCGCGAGCGCGCAGACCGCGGTCATCGGGACCAGCCAGCCGAAGGTGATCGCCACAGCGGCCCCCGAGGCGGCGGAGGCAGCCAGGCCAAGCGCCGCGTTCAGCCCGAACACGGCCAGCGCCCGGACCAGCAGTACCATCCGGTCGCTGACCGCCATGCTCTGCGACAGCTCCCACGCCGGGTCTATCCCCGGTCCGTAGGCGTACGCGATGCCCGCACCCGCCACCGCCGGAGCCAGCAGGGCCACGTACGGCGTCCCGGTGCCCAGCGTGGCCCCAGCCCCCGCGCCAAGCACCACGACGCTGGCGATCAGCCACGGCACCAGCAGCGACGGGGTGGTCAGCAGCGCACGGGCCAGGCCCGGAGAGCGCAGCAGCCGCCCGGCCGCCCGCTCCAGCCACCCCGGCTCGCGGCGCCACACCTGCGCGGCGACCCCGGTCCACACCCTGCCCAGATCAACATCTGGCGGGCCGCCGCCCCAACGCCCCCTCCGCGAGGCGGCCGGGTAATCCCGGCCCGTGTCCGGATCGCTCATCATGCGCCTCCTTCCGTCGCGCGGCCATCTTCCGCGGCGCGGCCACGCTGAACTCGCTCGCTGCTTCGCAGCGCGGACCGCAGCCGCCGCCGCGCCCGGTGCGCGCGGCTCTTCACCGTGCCGACCGGAACCCCCGTCAGCTCCGCCACCTCCGCGACCGGCCGGTCCTCGACATACATCAGCTGCCAGACCTCGCGATCCGGACTGCCCTCGGGCCCGAGGACAGCGACCGCGTCGGCGATCTCCGCTCGGGACAGCACCGCCTCAGCCGGATCGCCGGCATGGCGTCCGTCCGCGGCGACCACAGCCGGCAGGACCAACGCGGCCGGGCCGCGGCGGCGCAGGAACAGCGCGGCCTGGCGGCGCGCGATCCCCCACACCCAGCCGCCGGCCAGGCCTTCCGGCCGGTAACCGCGCGCGCCCGTCCAGACCGCCAGGAAGGTCTCCTGCAGGACGTCCTCGACATCCGCGGCGGACAACACCGAACGCAGCCGGGCCGCCAGCCACGGCGCATGCCGCGAGAACAGCACCCGGAGCGCCGTATCGTCGCCAGCCGCGACGCGGGCGATCAGCTCATCGTCGTCCATCGCCTCTCTATTGCATTACGGCGCGCGATGGTTCGCGAAAGCGGCAAGATTCTTTCGCGAGCCCGTGCCGGAATGGCGGTCGGGATGGGCGACGGTCCACGGTCGTCTGGGCTCTGGGTTGCGAAGCTTGGCTGCACGGCCCGCCTGCCCGGGGTACGCAGGGCGCGTCGGCAGCCGCCCTGGATGATCGGACTCTGGCAGCGGCGCTCAACGCTGAGTCTGGCGGCTGAGTGATCGTGGCACGGTGAGGCAAGTGAAAGGGTGACCCCTTCACCCGGTCCGTGAGTGGGTCTTCCTCATGGCGTTGCCTGGCGCCTATTTGCTGATCATCTGGAGGACTCTCTTCATGTCCGCGTCAACCCAAGGATCTATGTCTCCGGCGTCGACGACGGGGACATCGGGCGCAGCCGCCGCAGCGACGGCGGCCAGGCGCTCGGGGTCCAGTCGCCAGGTATCGATCCTCCGGGCTCTGCCGTATGCTGCGCCACGCGGCACGATTACCATGTATGACCCCGTTCGGCCGAACCGCCTAGTCCAGCGGGTGATCTTGTACAGGGCGATCTTCTTGATATCTGTCCAGGGGATGAACACGATGGAGGAGGAGAACCCAAACTGGCCGAGAGTGCCGAGCGTGATGCCTGCCGGGTCGGCGCGAAACAGGATCTTGCGGCTGACAAGCGGGATCACGTACCGCAGGGCGAGGAGCCCGCCAAGCGCGACGATGATCACCCACTCATAGAGCGACGGCTGATACCGAAAGATGCTGAGGGCAATCAGCAGGAGCCCAACGCTAAGGCCATAGGCGTCAAGACCGGTCAGCCTGAAGCGTATTTCGTAGCAGCCCGGGTCCGGGGGCACGCTATAACGCCGGGAAGTCTGGCCGGACGTGGCGTCAGATGCCAGTCCGGACGTTTGCAGGAGCCCTGGAACCGTGTTCAGTCTGGCTTGGTCGGGGGCGAAGGCTGGTTCTTCGCGCCGGTCGCCCGGCGGATAGGGATCAGTCATGGCGAGTCCTTGGGTGGTGCGATGCCCGTGCCGCATCCGTGGTTAGGGAACGCCCGCATGAGGGCCACGGAACGCAAGAGCATCCCTGCGGCGCGGGGCGCAGGCCAGCCGGTGTCGGGCTGAAGAGCGCCTGGGTAGGGAGGCGGCGAAGCGGGATCGTTGTGCTGGCAGGCACGGGACATCCTGGCCTGGTTTGTACAGACTCAACCCTTGGCTCATGACCCTGCCCCCGCTAGTCCTGCCATGTAGTAGACGCATGGCGACTGTCCTCGGTGTACACCGCCACGAGCTTGCTGCTCGCCCAGCACGTCCGTGCCCGCGTGGTCATGGAAATCCTCGGCCACAGCCAGATCGCGCTGACCATGAACACCTACAGCAACCCTCGGGAATCGCATCGGCCGGGAGGGAAACCGCAGGTCAGCAGGTCACCTTGGGCGCCCGACGATCCCGCCGCCACATCCGGTCAGCTCTCTGACCAGGGACGATACAACGCTAAGTCCTCGCGATGGCCTGCAGTGGCCAACTATCGACCCTCAGTGGCCAACTAAAAATCCCTGTCACAGCCGCCGCCGCCGACCGCATCGGCCAGGCGCTGTGGGGCCCATCATGACGGCCAACTGCAACCCGGACTGCAACCCTGACCACCGCGCAACGAATGTGGCACAAGAGAATTACCAGGCCAGGACGGGTGGGGCGCCTGGGGCTCGAACCCAGAACCCACGGATTAAAAGAAGACCGCTGCACCGCCCCGATCGCACTGCCCGCACCGATTTCCCGCGAATTTGCCCCGAAAGCACAGGTTGCACTGGTGGCTCGATGGCGCTCGTTCCACGAGTCGTTCCACGGCATCCAGGCACGGGCCACCGAGTTCCGTCACCGAACGTAGCCGAGCAGCGGCGTGGCTGCCCGGCGGCGCGAAGCCGGCCGCACCGGCTTGGCTGCAAGCCGGGTGCTGGCAATGACGAAGGCGCACGAGAGTTTCGGGCGGTCTCGCTGACCTGGCTGCCCGCCGTAGCCGAACACTCAGGTAATGGTACAATATCTGGTACCAGTATCTGAGGAGATGTTATCGATGGCCATCACCGCCAGCGAGGCGCGCAAGAACCTGTTCCCGCTCATCGAGCAGGTCAACGACGACCGCACCCCGATCGAGATCACCTCCCGGCGCGGGGACGCCGTGCTCCTCGCCCGCGTGGACTACGAGGCCCTGGAGGAAACGGCGCACCTGCTCCGGGTCCCGGCCAACGCCCGGCGGCTGATCGAGAGCCTGCAACAGGCTCGCTCCGGCCAGCGTGAAGAGCACGATCTGGCCCGGTGAGGCTCGTCTTCACCCCCCACGGCTGGGAGGACTACACCTACTGGCTCGCCGCCGACCGGGCCACCCTCAGGCGGATCAACCGGCTGATCGATGACGCGCTGCGCGACCCTGCCGCCGGAATCGGCAAGCCCGAGCCGCTGCGCCACATGCTCGCGGGCGCCTGGTCCCGGCGGATCAGCGAGGAACACCGCCTGGTCTACCTGGTCGACGGCGATGACATCGTGATCCTGCAAGCCCGATTCCACTACAAGTAAACGCACGAACGTGCCGCGATAACGGCCGTTCGCGAGCCGGCCACGGGCTTGGCAGATACTCCCGAGGCACCCCGCGCCACGCTCCGGGTCGAGGTGAAGAGCGGCTGACGAGCTACCCCCGCCGATATGCTCGCCGGTCACGGCCAATTGGCTGGCTGTGCAGGCGTACTGGCGTACCCGAGTGGTTCGCTGCTTGGAGCGCGCGGAGCCGCCGTTATCTCTAGCCGCAGCCTGGGGCCTGACCACCATCGGCTTCGCCGCCGCGGCCACAGCGGCCTGACCCGAGCGAGGCTAAGCGGCCCCGGCGCCGGCACTGGCATGGTCCCGCTCCAGGAGGAGGCGGGCAGCATGAGTATCCGCCGTCCGACGGATGTGTCGGCCGGCCGCGCCGGCCGAGACTGATCGCGCGCAGCGCGGCGGAGCACCACCCGCCACGGCGCACGCGGCAGCACGAGCGGCCGGGTGACCGGGCGAGAAAGGACCAGAGAGCGATGAGCGCCACGACGGAAACCGTCGGGGTATCCCGGCGGGGTGTATCACCGGTCATCAGCTATGGCGACGATGGGCAGATGGCAGCTGGACGAGCAGCCAAACCAGGTCCTATGGCCGGGCCCTGGCACTTTCACCTGCCCGTGCTGGCTGCTCCTCCTCCCGACCGGGTTCGCAGTGCCCGCTGTCCGGGCCGTGACGCCGGGCGGGGTACAGACCGGAGAGGCCGGAACCGGTGCTTATTGACAAGCCCGCAGCTTGGCGGGTACATGGCCATAGCACGGTTGTGGGCTAGCCACACACTGGCCCGCTCCCGACGGTTGCTTCAGAGGAGGCATCATGGCTGAGGCGGCCATTGACCCGGTGCTGGCGGAACTCAGCCCGATCCGGGCGGACCTGGGCATGCTCTTGGTGCGGTCGGCGCAGCGGTTCGGGTCCAAGCCGGCCCTGATCGCCGGCGGGCGGACTCTGACCTACCGGGCGCTGCATGAGCTGTGCGATCGGGTGGCCGGTGGCCTGCATGCGCTGGGCGTGCGGCCTGGCGACCGCGTCTCGCTGTATTCGCCCAACCGGTGGGAGTGGGTGGTCGCTTACCATGCGGCTCTGCGGGCGGGGGCCGTGGTCAACCCGATCAACGTGATGCTCACCCCAGAAGAAGTCGCCTTTGTTCTCAATGACTGCGGCGCCGCGGCGATCTTCACCGCTGGGGAGAAGGCCGAAGTGATCCTCAGCCTCACCCAGGATGTGCCCACCCTGCGCCGGGTTATCAGCTTCGACCCCGTGGGCGGCGGCGCCACCCCCTTCGAGGATCTGCTCAGCTGCCCCGCGGAGGCGCCGGAGATACCCAGGCCGGCGTCGGCGGACCTGTCGACGATTGGCTACACATCCGGCACCACCGGTCACCCTAAGGGGGCGATGGAGTCGCATCGGGCCGTTTTCCTCAACACTGCGGCACTGTTCGCGGTCCAAATGCGGACCGATCGCGACGTGATGCTCAATGCTCTGCCCCTGCCCCATGTCTACGGCAACATCGTGATGAATGGAATCTTCATGGCCGGCGCCACGCTGGTGATGATGGAGCGCTTCGATGCCGCGATGGCTCTGGCTGAGATCGGCCGCCATCGCATGACGGTATTCGACGGTGTGCCGACCATGTACGCGATGATGCTCGCCGACCCGTCCCTGCCCGGCACCGACCTGTCCTCGCTCCGTATCTGCGCAGTGGGCGGCCAGACTATGCCGGTGGCGAAGATGGCCGAGTGGGAGCGCCGGTCCCATGCGCCCCTGCTGGAGATCTGGGGGATGACCGAACTGGGCGGTGCTGGCACCAGCAACTGCAGTTATATGCCCAACATCCATGGCTCGATCGGCTTCGCGCTCCCCGGGCTGGAGGCCCGGGTCGCCGCGCTCGACGAAGCGGGCGTCACGGTCCGCGACGGCGAGCCGGGCGAACTGATGGTCCGCGGGCCACTGGTCATGCTCGGCTACTACGGCAACGAGCAGGCGACACGCGCCGCGATCGAGCCCGACGGCTGGCTCCACACCGGCGACATCGCCACCCGTGACGACGAAGGGCACTACTTCATCGTCGACCGCAAGAAAGACCTGATCATCACCGGCGGCTTCAACGTCTACCCGGCCGAGATCGAACGCGTTGTCGCCTCCCATCCCGCGGTGGCCATGGTCGCCGTCGGGTGGATGCCCGATGAGACCCTCGGTGAACTGGCCCGCGCCTACGTGGTGCTCCGCCCCGGCGCCACGGCAACCCAGACCCAGATCATCGAACACTGCCGACCACACCTGGCCGCCTACAAGCTGCCCCGGTCAGTCCGGTTCGTGCCCGACCTGCCCAAGACGTCGACCGGCAAGGTGATGCGCCGGGAACTGAAAACCCTCGACAACTGAGGTAATCACGCGGCGCACCCTGCGGCGCCCGCACCTCGGAGCCTACGAGCTATATCCGCCGATCGGCGCGCTTATGAGCGTCTTGGGCATGGTGCTTGGCAGCATGCCCAACAGTCATTCTCGCCGCCGGTGTCCGCCCATGCTTGCCGGCCTCCCTTTAATTGAGTCGGGGTTGGCGGGCTGTGCTCAGCCGTGAGCTGACCGGCCTGGTGGCAGGTCTAGCTGGCCGGACATGCCACCGAGGATGAAGTCGGCGCTGGCCAGGAAGTCGTGCGGGAAGCCGCGGGTGATGTGGCTGGCCTGATCGAGCCGGGCCAGCACGTCAGGCGGCAGGTTGACGTCGAGGCAAGTGAGGTTGTCGGCGAGCTGCTGGGCGGTCCGCGCGCCGAGGATCGGGATGACTTTTCCCTGGGCGCGTAGCCAGGCGAGTGCGACGACGGAGGAGCTGAGTCCCAGCCCGTCGGCGATGTCGGCGGCGGCCCGGGCGATAGCGAGGCGGCCGGAGTCCACGTCGGCGAGCCGGCGCTCGGCGGCTGGGGTGTCTGGGTTGGCGTACTTGCCGGATAGGACTCCCGCGCCGAGCGGTCCCCAGGCCAGTACGCCGAGGCCTAGGCCGCGGGCCATCGGGATTAGCTCCCGCTCGACCTCGCGCTGGACGAGGGAGTACTCGACTTGCAGGCCTGCGAAGGTGGACCAGCCGCGGTGTGCGGCCAGGGTCTGCATCTGGGCCACCACCCAGGCGGGGGTGTCAGAGATGCCCAGGTAGAGGACCTTGCCCAGCTGGACCTGGTCATCGAGGGCGCGCATCACCTCCTCGGGCGGAGTCAAGTAGTCCCAGGCGTGCAGCCACAGGATGTCGACGTGGTCGGTACGCAGCCGCTGCAGCGATGCGTCAAGTGCCTGCACCAGGCTCTTGCGGTGATTGCCGCCGGCGTTGAGGTCGCCGTCGCGGACGTTGAGCGAGTACTTGGTGCCGACGACGAAGTGATCTCGGTCGGTCGCCAGCAGGTCGCCGAGGATCGACTCGGCGGTGCCGTTGGTGTACTTGTTGGCCGTGTCGATGAGGGTACCGCCGGCCTCGGCGAACAGCTCGAACTGCTTGGCGCTTTCGCCCGCCGGCGCCCCCCAGCCCCAGTCGGTCCCGAAGGTCATGGTGCCAAGGGCCACTTCGCTGACCCGCAGGCCGGAGTTGCCGAGCAATGTGTAACGCATGGCGTGCTGATCTCCTTGCTGGTTTCTGAGTGCGGCGCCGGTCACACGACGGCCGTGCTGCCGCCGTCGATGCGCAGGTTGGCGCCGTTGATGTAGCCGGCTAGCGGGCTGGCGACGAAGGCCACGAGGTCGGCCACTTCTTCCGGGCGGCCGAGTCGGCCGGTCGGGTTGTCGAGGACCTCGGTCAGGACGCCGGCCTCGATCGCCGGCCAGTCCTCGCCCCAGCCGCGGCGGCCGGCTTCAAGGCGGTAGAACTCCCGTACGCCAGGTGTGACGACTATGCCGGGGCTGACCGTGTTGACCGTGATGCCGGTGCGGTCCAGGTGCTTGGCCAGCGAGGCCGTGAGGTTGAGCAGCGCAGCCTTGGACGCCGCGTAATCAGGCATGGCCGGGAACGGATTCACCGCCTCGCCGGTCCCGATCTGCACGATCCGTCCCCAGCCTGACGCGCGCATGGCCGGCAGGAAACCCTGGATGCACCGGACCGCGGCCGCGACGTTAGTGGCGTACAGCGCAAGCCAGTCCTCCGGTGCCGCGTCGTCCCAGCCGCGGTTGGCGAACGCGCCGGCGTTGTTGACCAGGATGTCGATGTCTCCGCCAGCCAGCGCGCGGGAGATGAGCCGGGCGCAGTCGCCGGGGTCGGCCAGGTCAGCCGTCAGGCCCTCGGCCTGGCCACCGTCAGCGCTGATTGCCTGTGCCACCGCGCTGACCGCATGGGCCCGGCGGCCGTGCACGATCACCGCCGCACCCTCGGCTGCGAGCGTGCGGGCGATAGCCTCGCCGATGCCGGCGCTGGAGCCAGTCACGATGGCCCGGTGGCCCTTGAGTTGCAGGTCCACTGTCAGCTCCCGTTGGTGGCGGTGCGGACTGCGGCTAGCTCGGCGGCAACGGCGTCGGCGCCCAGCTCGATCATCCAGGTCAGCGGCGCGTCCGGGAGGAACGCTTGCAGGGCGGTGCTGAGCTCGGACTTCGCCGCCTCGGACAGCTGCGGTTCACTCCCGGATAGCCGCCGGATGAGCTCGCGGTAGTACAGCAGGTAACGCCGCTGGTCGGCGAGCAGGCCCGGCCCGGCCGGGTCACCGTGCCCGGGATACAAAGTGCCGGTGCCGGCAAGTTCGCCGCCGAGGACATCGAGCGCGGCAAGCCAGGCACCGGAATGCCCATCGGCGGTATAGGGATGCGTGCCATGGAAGGCCAGGTCGCCAGTGAACGCGATGGTGGCGCTCTCGTTCGCGGTCAGGACGAGGTAGCTGTCGGCGTGACTTTCTGCCGGGCCTACCTCGCGGACAGTGAAGTTCATCTCGTCGACCTGAACCCGGGCGCCGTCGGCCAGCAGCGAGTTCGGGTAGTAGGTCTCGGCCGGCCACTCCGTGCCGTAGACGGGCGACCACTGGGCCCGCTTGGCGTCGGCAATCTCCTCGATGACCCGGCCGACGCCGGCCGTCGCGTAAACCGGCACTTCCTTGTCTTGCACCAGGCCGAGAACGCCGTTGAAGTGATCCGGATGAGCATGCGTCACCAGGATCGCCAGCAGCGGCTTCTTCAGCGCGCGGAGCCGGGCACGCAGTGCCTCGATGTCGGAGACCAGCAGATTGGTGTCGACCACCACGACGCCTGACTCGCCCTCGACGAGATAAGAGTTGACATACAGCCCGGACTCGGCTGCCCGGTAGGTGTGCACGACGGGTCCGGCCATTTCTGCTCCCCGGGCTGCGCTGTTGCGGGCTTCGGCGCCCCGGCGGCGACCGCATTCCCTCAATGATCATTAGTTGCCGGCTGGCCGTGCGTCCAAGACAAGCTGTGATAACTGTTGGCTATGGATGCCCATCTGCGGGATCTCCGGTACTTCGTGGCCGTGGCCGAGGAGCTGAACTTCACCCGCGCCGCAGAGCGCCTGCACCTGTCGCAGCCGGCCCTCAGCAAGCAGATCCGCGGCCTGGAAACGACGCTGCACGCCCAGCTGTTCCGGCGCGACCGGCGCCAGGTCGAGCTCACCGCCGCCGGCACCGCGCTGCACACGGTGGCCCGCAGCCTGCTTCAGGACTGGGACGACGGCGCCGCAGTGGTCGGCGACGCCGCCGCCCAGGACGCGCGGGTACTGCGGGCCGGCACGCTGACCTCGATCGGGCGGGCGCTGTACCCCGCGATCACCGACCAGTTCGCCAAGCGGCAGCCGGGCTGGCAGGTGGAGCTGCACACCTACGGATGGGGCGACCCGACAGCGGGCCTGCGGGACCACGCGGCCGACGCCGCGTTCGTGTGGCTGCCCATTGACGCCGCCGAGATCCAGACCGAAGTCCTCGCCACCGAACGGCGGTTCGTCGCGATCAGCGCCCGCCACCCGCTGGCAGACCACCAGATCATCGAATTCTCCGAGATCGTCAACGAGCCGGTAGCCGCGCTGCCCGCCTCGGCGGGCTCACAGCGCGATTTCTGGCTGGCCGTCGACGCGCGGGCGGGCAAGCCGCCGCAGGTGGCCGCCGAGGTGAGCGCCGCCGACGAGAAATTTGAGATCGTGTCGTCCGGCGCGGCGATAACGCTGCTGGCCGAGGGCAACGCCGACATCTACTCGCGCGAGGGGATCGTCTGCATCCCGGTCAGCGGCCTCGGACCAGCCCAGCTTGCGATCGCCTGGCGGCGTGGCGACCGCAGGCCCGCGGTCCGGGACTTCGTCCAGGCCTGCCGCGAGGCTGCTGACACCCAGAAAGCGGGAACCTCCGGATAGGCCACTCGGGTTACCACGGCCCAACCCGGCAACCGGTGGGTGCTCGCGGTCCTCCGCTACCTGGAATCCTGACCCTGACCCGCCAGGCGATCCGGGGTCGCACAGAAACGGCCGATCTGTGCCCGCCATCCACCGGAAACTCGAACCGGCAAGGCGCGCCGAGTCGGCGTTATACGGGTGATCGAAGATCACCAAACCCTTCGGGCCGTATAACGCCTGATACACGGGTGATCATTACTCAACCGCTGGAATGGAAAGCGGCAATGATCACCCGTGTATCACCTCGATCGGCGCCCAATGCATAGCGCTGGAAGCATGATCATGGTCACCCTTCGTAACCCCACCACTCAGTCAGCCGACGAATCCTCAGGAGCCCGGTTATCCATGGCGCGCCATTCCGAGCAGTCACTCTATGTAATCCTCGTGGGCTCGCGTGCGCCGTCACAGTCACCTAAGAAGGGTCGGTCGTGGAACGAATTGTCGTTCCACGACTGTTTGACGCTGGGCCCTGCTCAGGGGAGAAACCGCAGGTCATAGCGAGTGGGGCGCCAGGGGCTCGAACCCTGAACCAACGGATTAAAAGAAGACCGCTGGACCGCCGCGAGCGCACTGCCTGCACTAATGTCCCGCGAATATGCCCGGAAAGCACACGGCGCACAGAGTCTCCGCCAGCACTCGTTCCACGGGCCGTTCCACGAACTGAGTGCCGCGGCTGGCGGGCACCGTTACCGAGCGTAGCTGGCTCGACTATACCGTCGGCGGCACCGAGGCCTCGGACACCGGCGCTGTCTCTCGGCCCATGCCTTGGCAGTTGCCGGGGATGTTCCGGCCTCTTATGCCCGCGAACTTCCGGCCGATCCCTGGCGAGCCTCCCGGTCGACCGGCCAGTCCACGGTAAGGGTAAGACGCCAGCCCGCAGGCGGGATGGCCCCGCACAGCGTGGATGGGTCAAGGGTCAACGGCAGCCAGAAGCACGCACATGCCGATGAGCGCGCGGTGCTTGTGAGGCGTTTGGCGTGCCGGCCAGAGTCAGGATCAGGCGGCCGTCAGGGTGTGAGCCAGCGGTAGAGGAGCTGGAGGCCTGGCGCGTCGAGGAGATGGCCGCCTGGCAGGGCGTACGGCTCGCCGCCGGGGACGTGATTTAGGAGCCAGTCGGTGTGCCCGCGCGGGCATAGGGCATCCTGTGCGCCATACCAGATAGCCGTCGATGCCGCCGATGTACGCCGCCCACGTGCGGAACTGGTGACCCGGAGCGGTGAGCTGCGCGGTCAGTGCTGCGCGGTCGGCTTCGGCCAGCTCGTAGTCGTCCGCGACGGGCAGTTGCCCGTCCGTCACGGCAGCCACCGCATCGCGGGCGAGCTGTTCGACGAGCGGGCGGTAGGCGCTCTCCCCGGCCCGGGCACGGGTGAACTCCTCGACGTTGCCCGGTGACATCCCCGCATACCAGTCCAGGCCTTCGGCGTCGAACGGCGCCGGGCCGACGACGCTCGCCCATCGCGTCACCCGGCTGCCCAGCCGCGCTGCGCACGCCAGGGCGGGCGGGGCACCGCCGGACCCGCCCCAGACGGCGAACTGCTCCCAGCCCAGGTGGCCGGCCACGGCCGCGATATCACCTGCCCGCGCGGCGACGGTCCGTACCGGCAGCCGGGTCGAGCCGCCGTAACCTGGGCGGTCGGCCACCAGAAGCCGGATTCCAAGCTCATTGACCGGCCTTATCCGATCCGGCGCCAGAAACCGGGTGCCCGGCGTGCCGTACTCAAACACGACACGCCCGCCGTCCGCCGGGCCGTACAGGCAGTATGTAACGACCCGGCCATCCGGCAGCACAAACTCCGCGGTGGCAGGCTGGCCGGCCGGCTCCTCGCCGTCGCCGCGGCTCATCTGCCCATCCACCTACCCGTCACCGCAGCAAACCACCAAGCTACAGCCCATATACACAGCGACTGCCACCCGCAGGCCGTGACCGTACGCTGTGCGGCCGGCGGGGTGCAGGCCGTCTGGTCGCCTGCTCTGCCGGGTTCGCCGGCGATGATGATGCCGCTCGCCGGCTCGGGCTCTCCCACGCTGGTGGCAGAGCTCCCCCCCGGATGAACTCGCGGGCCCGACGGCCACATGGCGGCATGCTGGTCCCCGGTAGCGTCGTCGTAGCCGATGAAGGCCACCTCCTCGATGCTGACGGCGACGAGCCGGCTCAGGTGCATGTCACGGACCCCGGCGTGGATCACGTTGCCGAACAGAGCGTGGCCGGCCTCGGCGGCTGCGCTCCTGCCCGTGCGACAGTCTCGCGCGCCACCTGAGCGGCAAGATCGCACGACGGGATAGTCGACAGGCCTCCTGCGTACTTGCCGATCGCGGTCCCTGCCGTCGGCAGGACCATGTCCTCGCGCTGCTCACGCACGGATTCTCCGCTCACACATCGAGTCACATGTCAAGGCCACCGTTGACGCCCCAGACCTGGCCGGTGATATACGACGAGGCGTCGGCGGCAATGAAGTGCACGACGCGCGCAATCTCCTCGGGAAGGCCAAGCCGGCGAAGGGGAATCTGGCTTCTGATTCTGTCCAGCACCTTCTCGGGCACATGGTCGAGCATCTCGGTGGCGATGAACCCCGGCGTGATGGTGTTGATGGTCAGCCCCGGGCCGCCGCCGGTGAGCTTGCCGGCTCGTTCGAGCATGAACGCAGTCTCCTGGCAAGGGTCTTCGTCAAGCCGAACAGCCCAGATTTCGAGGCCGCATAGTTCGCCTGACCGATATTCCCCATCTCGCCGATGACCGAGGAGACATTGACAATACGGCCGCTGCCCCGCTCGACCATGTGCGGGAGCACGGCCTTGGCCATGAAGAACGCGCCGGAAAGATTGACGGCCAGCACCTTGGTCCAATCCTCGACGGTCATCTTGAAGACAGTCTTGTCGATCGTGATCCCGGCATTGTTCACCAGGATGTCAACCCTGCCGTGCTGCTCGATGACCTCGGAGATGACGCGCTCGCAATCGTCCGGCTCACTCACGTTGCCCCGGTGAACGCTGACCGGCGTCTGCTCGCCGAACGTCGAGCGGAATTCGTCGGCAAAGCGCCCCGCGGCCTCCGCGTCGCGCGAGTAGCCGGCGCCGACCGTAGCGCCTTGCGACGTGAGGCTGCGGCAGATCACCGCGCCGATGCCCCGCGTGCCGCCCGTGACCAGCGCCACCCGGCCCGCGAGCTTGTGCCCGATCAGACCAGTCGGCCTGGCCTCAGGGATGTTGGTCGTCTCAACAGGAGCGGCCATCGCAGTCTCCTCATCGCAGCGGTTCACCCAGGTTCCTTCACCGGCGGTCGCCTGGAAAGGGCCCAACGTTCGGGCAAACAGCCGAAACTCCCTACCGGGCCGGGGCATGACACCGCAGGCATGAACGCCAAACGCGCAAGCTGGCCGTCGCAGCACACGGGCCCCCAGGATTCCAAAGCAGCTGACACACGGTGGCACATCGCAAGCACGCCAACGGCCAGCGCGGATGGGCGGGTCACGTCGCGCTCCCCCGGGGCCTGGGCCGACTCCCAGCGGGCCCAAACCGCGCAGTCGACTCGGACACGTTACCGCCCATCTCCTCAGTCTCCCAGCCTGTACACAGGCCACGGGCCATGCTGGCGGGCAGCCGAAATCTGCGCCCCGCCCGGCGTCCTCATCTGCCGCAGGTCGTGCGGGCCGCTCCGGGCCGGTCGCACTTGTCCCGGGCAGTGATCTCGGCTGGCGTCGCGGGCGACAGTCGCGCCTGCGCGGGTTGTCCGGTGCCATTGGCGGTTCTGGGCCGCAGGTGAATACCGGCGCCGGCTAGTACGCCGGCGACGAACGCGCGCTTGCCCGCGGTGTAAATGGCGATGTCGCCGGCGGAGTCAGCGAGCCGCATCTTGAGTTCCTGATACTGCGAGGCCAGCACCGGATCGGCGCGAAGGGCATCGCGGAAGGCTAGCCGCTCCTGCCATAGGTCATTGCCCGGCTCGGTGAGATGAAGATGATGCGCATGCCGGGCGGCGCCCGCGGACGCCGGCTTACAGAACCACAGCGCGCGTGGCCGGTGCGGGGCGTGCGCATACGAAAGCCTGCTCAGGACGCCGATGGCCGCCGCGGCCTGGTCCAGGTCACGCACGCCAGCGATCATGTCCAGGACTGGCTTGGCTGCCAGGCCGGGGACGGCAGTGGAGCCGATGTGATGAATGCCGCCACAGAGCCAGGGAGCGAGCACCTGTTCCAAGATGGCCTGCTCGGCCTCAAATCGCCCGGGCCATCCCGGGTCGTACGCCGCGACATGCACGCCCACGCTCCCGATCGTGACACCGTTCTCGCCCAGGCACCCGGATCTGCCGCCCGGCGCCTCGCCCGGGCCGCCCGAGGGCGCGCTTGACGTGGCAACTCCGACTGGCAGAGTCGGGCACGAGAGGTCGGCTGCGTTCGTGTTCGGGCGGGTTTCGGTCTCCTGCCCGCTGAGTGGGTGAATCCTTAGTGACGGCCTGGTGGCTGCCAGGTCTGGCACGCACGTGCCACAACCGCGAGGGTGAAGCAAAGCATCCGCAACCTCCGTAAGAAGGGCACCGTGAGCACCAACTTGTTTAGCGCTCTTGGAGGAGTCACCCCGGGCCAGATACGCCGGGTACCGGCGTTCGGCCTGCCCGTGAGCAGCCTCCTGCCCGGGGATGGGCGCGGCTGGCTCGCTATTGCGAATCTTCGGTGGCGTCGGCAGTGGATGAGCGCATGCGCAGCGGCGGCGATCTGTACAAGCTGTCTATGTTGAGCTGCTGTGCATCCGCGAGCACGGAGTCCTGCTGTCCCTGTGCTTTCTCGGCAGTTTGCTTTGCCAGTTCTGACGCTAGGCCACCCAGCTGCCGCACTCCGGTGTCATCTACGAGCACATGGCTCGTGGAAAGAACCGCGATGCCCTCCACCCGCCGCTGTGCCTGCCCGGGCGGCGAAAGGGCTGCCCCGACCTTCGTCGCCTCAAATGGGTTCGCTGGATGGACAGTAAGCTTGTTGCGCTCCTCGATGACCCATTTATGATATTTCATCACCTCACCCTGAAGCGGCAGGGTTCGTACATCTTCAGTCGCCAGCCCGAATCGCTTGCCCTTGCCGAAGCAGCGAGCGTAGGCAACCAGCGCTGCCGACCAGAGCGCCTGTGGCACAACCGCATCCCGGTCTTCCTCTGGTTTAGCCAGCTCGGTAAGCAGCCGCTTGCAACATTCCATCACGAATTGAAGATCGGCGATGATCGACGCCTGATCGGCGAGAATTTGCGCCGATGGCACATCAAGAGCGACAGTCAGCATCGGGGCCTCTGGCGATGCCGCGTTCGTCCCGCCCATAACTCCTCGTCCCGGTTTGCTGACCGTATGACTACCTGGCGTAGATTCTCACGTAGGGACAGCCCGCTTCTGGTCTCACATAGTGACAAATCACTGTCGGCGATGTGCCTGATCCCGGCACTGCACCTGGCGACCGTGGGCAGCCAAGCGCGCACGCGCCAGGCACTTCCGCGCGGGTTCAGCTGCCAGAGTCCCCGGTGACCCCGGAGACGGCCACCATCCGTGCTCGTGCCGCGGGTAGCGCGTCGTGCCGGACTGGTGGTCTTGGCGGCCCGAGCGCAGTTTGGTTCCTCGTTCCTGTGGGGTGCCGGGCGGTTGCTGGTAAGGACCTGGCGCGGGCCGGTTGCGCTGAACGGGCAGGCCCTGCCTGAGCAGGGCCGGGGCCTGGCGCCTACTGGTGATGGCGGGAATCGGCTGCGCTGACCGCGCGGACTGCCGATTCCACGATCACCTCAAGCCGCTTGCTGTGCGCGCCGCGCCAGTACACCCGGCCGCAGCCCGCGCAGCGCGAAAACGCCTGATAGCTACGCCGCGTGCCGGGCCGCAGCAACGCCTCGACGTCGGCCTTGCGGGCGGGTGCCAGCGGCCCGTTGCACGCCGTGCACCGGGTCCATGGCGCCAGCGGCGGGGCG
>WNFB01002076.1_pt1 | contig 17375 bp, 15 predicted proteins | sample 5400501 | NCBI WGS metagenome assembly WNFB01 (sample SAMN13153341, study PRJNA577476) | soil metagenome | isolation source: 200 cm saprolite under Douglas fir tree site 2 hole 1 | place: USA:California | collected 2015-04-18 | reverse complement strand
GCTGCTGACGCAGGCGATGCGCAGACCGTGGGAGGCTATTTCGCGCTTCGTCTGAACCAAGCGTTCCGCGGCAAGGACCGGGTGAGAAGGCAAGTCGAGATTGCCTTGCAGTCCGCGCAACTCGATTGCCGCGAAACCGTGCTGCTCAGCAAAGTCCAGAATTTTTTGCCAATCCCAGGCAGGGCAACCCAGAGTTGAAAACGCTATGGGCAGACGCTGAGGTTCCGCCGCGTGCACAAATGTTGCAGCCACCACTGCGCCTGAGAGCCCCTTTGCGAATTCTCGTCGCGTCGTTTTCATGGAACACCGCCTCCGCCAGCCGCTGGCGCAAGGCTACCCGTGCTCGCAAAAAGTGTCAAAGACACAAACGGAAAAGGCGCGGGGAAAGAGCAGTCTTGGAAAGTCCGCCCCATCCTGAAGAATCTTGGGCGTTGCTTCAGGCTCTTATCAGCCCCGGGAATTTGCGCGGATTATTGTCGAAGCCAGGGAAAACCGGCTTGAGGTCGGTGCCGCCGATATGCTTCGCAAGAATTTCACCGACGACCTCTCGGAAGTCCGTCGTCAACGCTAGATCGCGTCCGTCATTGAGCTGGTGTTCATTCAGCCCAGGCCATTGGCCATACACCTGTCCACCCTTCACGTCGCCGCCCATCACAAACATGCAGTTCGCGTGGCCGTGGTCCGTTCCGCGGTTGCCGTTCTCTTTCGCCGTGCGTCCGAACTCGCTCATGGTCACGAATACGATGTCCTGCATGCGGTCGCCCATGTCCTGATGGAAGGCTGCCAGCCCCTGTCCCAGGTCTCTCAGCAAATTCGAGAGCTGCCCTTGCACACCGCCTTCGTTCACATGGTTGTCCCAACCGCCGCAATCGACGAACAGCACTTCCACTCCGATGCTGGCCTTCAAAAGTTGTCCGATCTGCTGCAGGCTCTGTCCGAGCCGGCTCGTGGGATATTGCGCCCCATTCTCCGGCTGGTATTTCGCCGGATCTGCTTTGCGAAGCAGATCGATCGCCTCAAACGTTTCCGTACCCGTCCCGTGCAGCGCGTGATCCACGGTCTGCGCATACATCGCCTCAAATCCGCCCTCGACGGTCGCCGCCGTTCCCGGCGCTTGCGGCATCACCTTGAATTGCTTTAGATCCGGCAGCGCAATCGCGGGCGCACTCCCGCGCAGCATCCGAGGCAAATTCGGCCCCATGGCCACCGCGCGAAATGGCGACGCATTTTCCTCTGGAAGACTCTCCAACGCCCGGTTCAGCCAGCCGTCCTCGGTAGCTTTCAATCCCGGCGTCCCCGATTCCATGAAATCCTGCGCATCAAAGTGCGATCGCGTGGGATCCGGCGAACCCACCGCATGAACGATCGCCAGTTGATTCTTGTGAAACAGCGGCTCGAGCGGCGCCAGGCTCGGATGCAGCCCGAAAAAGCCATCGAGGTCGATCGCCGCATCTGCTCCGCCTCGCCGCGGCTGCGGAATCGCGATGCTCGGCCGCAGGCGGTAGTAATTCGGCTCACCGAAGGGCACCACGATGTTCAAGCCATCCGCCGCGCCGCGTTGGAAGAGCACCACGAGCTGCTTCTTGTTGGGCATTGGAGTGGCCGCCACTGCGCGCTGCAAGAACGCGGGCATCGCGCTCAAGCCCACCATGGCCACGCCGCCCTGCTTCAGGAAATACCGCCGCGAGAATTTCAGCCCTCTCACGCCTTCGCAACATTCATAACTCATTTGACTGTCTCCCTTACGCGTCATTCCGAGCGAAGCGAGGAACTCTGCGCCATCGCGCTTTTTGCGCGATGAATCTCTCTTCGATTTCATCGCCAACCGGAACTCTATGGTGTTACCGTCGCTGAAATTCCGGCGCTCCCAAAACCAGCCCCGCTACTACTCCCAGGTCCACCTGTTTCACCGGGTCGTCCAGCTTTGCCTGCATCACCTGCGGGTTGTCGAGTTGCTTCTCCAGTGTTTCCACCGTCGTCGGCGCCGCCTGCCCGCCCAGGAAAATTTTCACGGCGCGCTTCAGCGCCTCCTTCGGCTCGCTGCCCGCATCCAGTCCCAGCAGCGGAGCCACATCCGTTCGCGATCCGCGCATTTTGTTGCCCGCCAGCGCCAGCGAAAAATTTAACCGGTTGAGAAGCGCTCCGGTATTCACCCAAGCCTCCCCCTTGTCCGAATAGCCCGTCGGCGGCTGGCATTGATACAGCGGCTCCCCGATGCGCCCGACCCATGCCACCAGCGGCAGAGGCATGTCCACGTCCGTTCCCAATCCTCGCACCGCAGAAACCACCAGCTCAAACGGCGTCTTGATCTTCGCCCGGTAGGCTTCCTTCGACCAAAACTCCGGCGAATAAATCATCGTGTGCATCACCGCACGGATATCGCCGTCGCTTTCCTGGAATGTCTTAGCCATCCGCGCCACCAGTTGTGGCGGCGGATTGTCCGAAACGAATCTCCTCGCCAGCTGCGTGGAAATGAACTTCGCCGTGCTCGGTTGATGCACCAGCAGGTCGATCACTTCCTCGCCGTCTTTCATTCCCCCGGCATGAATCTTTTTCCCCAAAACATATTTCGGGTCCGGATCATGCAGCCGCTCGTCGAACTTGAATTCCGGATTCTGCCGCGGCCGGTCGATCGTCCACCCCGTGAAGCAGCGCGCCACTTCCGTGACGTCCTTCTGCGTGTAGCCACCATCCACGCCCAGAGTGTGCAGCTCCATTAATTCGCGCCCGTAGTTTTCGTTCAGCCCGCGCACATTCTTGTTTTTGTTTTGTTGCTGTGCCGGCGTTGGCCGCGGTGGGAACGGCCGGCCAAAGCCGCCGAATCGCCTTTGCTGGCGCATGGTCCGCTCGGCAGCCATTCGCTCGGCGGCTCTCGGGTCCGCGCTGAGAAAATTATCCAGGTAAAAAAGCATCGCCGGACTTTTTGCCGTCGCCGTCACTAGGTCCTTGAATTTGCCGAGTGTATGTGGCTGAATCACGTCCCGCTCGTAGGAGGTCATGTACCAGCGATCTTCGCCTTTTCCCGCAAACACGTTGAAATGATTGAACCAGAAATCATCCATCACCTGCTGGAGCTGGCGTTCGCTGTAAACCGCCCGCGTCACCTTGGCCATGCTCAGTTCCGCGATGATCCTTTGCGGTTGTTTGCTGTCCTCCGCCAGGGCCCGCGGCAGGTTGTTTGGATCTCCTCCGCCAATGAGATTTCTTTTCCCCGCGCCTTTCGCTCCGGGGTTCTCTTGCGCTGGCTCTTCCTTCATCGGCGAGGGCGCGCTTGGGTTGCCCGGAGCCGTTTCCGCAGCCGCAGAAGTTTCTTTCTCCCCTGCGCCACCGCCCGCCTCTTGGCCTTGTTTCGCTGGCATGTCCTTTTCTACAATTGCTGCGGCAGCGTCGGCCCGCCGTGGCTCCGCGCCGGCTTGCTTCTGTTCCTGTTTCTCCGCCTTCTTTTCCGCCTGGTTGGGCCGCGGATACTCGGCAATTAACTTGCCGGTGGACATTTTCAGCGTGGCGTAATTCTCCAGGCGCGCATCCAAACCCTTGTCGTCTATCGAATTGGGATTCAGTTGCTGGTCGATCCATTTCGCCAGTCCCATCTGGCGCACTCTCCCGATGTCACCCGGCCGCGGCCCGTACGCCAGCCGGTTCAGCGCATGGAAAATCGCTTCGTCCGCGCTTAGTTCCGTGATCGGCAAGCTCTTCAGAGCGGCATCCTGCTTGGGCTTCTTGTCTTTCGCCGCCGCGGGCATCGCCGCGAGTGACGGCACGTCAATGCCGATGGAAAATATGCACGCAACCGAGAGAACGGCTGCGAGAAGGGATCGGGGTGTTGCAGAAATCGACGGAAGAATCTCTGCGGGGCGATTCAGCAGATTCATGACTTTCTCCTACCAGGCTATCGGGTCCGCGAACACGTACTCCTAGATAGCATAACCCCCCGTCCCGATGGAAGTTGCGCCTAGAAATCTCGCGTGTCGAACTATTACCGTGCCGGTGAATATCGTGGAGCTGCCGGCTAATCGTTTGCCTGTCATGGACATACGGGCCAACACCCCTTCCAGGCCTCGGTATTGACGCCCCGGGAGTCTGCCCGTATCCTCGGGCTTCGACTTCACCTCGGGAGGGCTCGTGCTGGTTCGCAATTTCATCTTCTGGCTATCTACCAAGCGCAGCGTGACCCGTCCCATCGCACGCCGCGGCATGCAATACGGCTTCGCGCGCCGCTTCGTCGCCGGGGAAACTCTCGAAGAAGCCCTGACGGCGAGCCAGGAGCTCTCTTCTCAGGGCCGCCGCGTCAGCCTGAATCATCTTGGCGAAAACGTCGCCAGCCAAGCAGCGGCACGCGAGGTTTGTGCGGGCTACATTCGAATGATCGAAGAAATGCACGCGAAAAATCTCTTCGGCAACATTTCCATCAAGCTGACCCAGCTCGGCTTGGATATCGACAAAAAATTCTGCCAATCCCTTGCGCGGGATATCGCCGCCCGCGCCGCCGCCCTCGGCCGCACCATCGAAATGGACATGGAAGGCAGCGCCTACACCGACGCAACGCTCGACATTTTTGAAAGCGTCCATCGCGAACTTGGCAATTGTGGGCTGGCACTCCAAGCCTATCTTCACAGGACGGAGAACGATCTGCCGCGGCTCGCGCCCATCAAACCGAAAATCCGCTTGGTAAAGGGCGCCTATCGCGAACCCGGGAAAATCGCGCTGCAGAATAAGAGCGCCGTGGACGCAAATTACAAGCGGTTGACGACGCTGCTCCTCGAGGGCGCAGCACAGGGCGCGTTTTTCCCCGCCATCGCCTCTCACGATCCGGCAATGGTCACGCACGCCCAAGCCGAAGTGGCGCGCATCCGTCTCGGAAAAGACCGCTACGAATTCCAGATGATTTACGGCATTCGCCGGGACCTTCAGCAGGAAGTTCACTCTGCCGGGCACGCTCTTCAAGTCTACGTGCCCTTTGGCACTGACTGGTGCCCCTACTTCATGCGGCGGCTTTCGGAGCGTCCCGCGAATTGCTGGTTCGTGTTGCGAAGTCTTTTCGCCGAATCCAGCCACGCCTCTCGCCAGCGCGCGGCCTAATCTCTCTCCGATTCCCGGGAGGGGGACGCCGTTTCGTCTCGCTCTACTCGATCATTCGATAACGTCAAAATCGACCGTGCGATTCGGAGCATGATTCCCCGCCTCGTCCACGGCCTGCATCATCATGCGGTACTTGCCCGGGCCCAGGTCCTTTACCTTCACCACCAACCCCACCGGCACCATCGGACTGCCCTTTCGCACAAACTCGTCCGCAGCGATCGGCCCGCTGAAGAAAACTTCTTTCCCGCTGGCCCGGTCCATAACCCGGTAGCCGATGCCGATTCGCGGCGGATTCGCCGACGTCAGCAGCGGCTCGTAAATCTCTGTGTACACCCCCACGCTGTCGGTTTTCTTGAATCGATTGCTTCCCGACGGCACTATCTGCATCCCTTTCACCACCAGTGGCGTCCGGTCTTCGAGAAGAATGGAGTCCAGCCCTGACGGGATGTCCGTAAGGCGCTGCATCGAATTCGTTAGGACCACTCCACCCAGGCTGAATTTCTTTCCGTCGTAGGTGTCAATCTGCAGCGGCGATTCGAACTTCCCGAAGGTGTCGCCTCCCGCGCTCAGCACCACCGTGAGTTTGTAGGTGCCGCAGCCCGCATCGAACTGGTTCTCATAGCGGTACGGCTGCTTCGTAAATTCCTTCCACTCGTCTTTCTCCAAGTCCAGATTCACCGTATCGCTGAACTTCGCGCCGATCGATCCATCCTCCCGGTAGGCGATGCCCAGCACATTCAGGTTCGCGTGGTACTTGCCCTTTTCTTTGTTGAATTGGAGCGTGTTCGAAGGAATCTCCATCGCCAGATTCACTTTCGCTATGTTCGGCCCGGTGTAAAAATACGGCGCTTCCAGCGCTCCTTGAATCGAGCCGGCCTCCTTCGCCGACGCGCGCACTTCCAGTTGCTTCTCGACGGGTGTGCCTTCGAGCACGTTCGCGGTCTTCGTGTTGCAGTAGCCGCTCCGCGATCTTACGTTGAGGCCCCCATGATTCATCTTCACCTTCAGCGTGTGGCAGCTTCCCTCCGCCGACTGCGCCGGCACGTAGCCCAAAATGTAGAACTCGTTCTGCTCTCTGCCGATTTTCTCTAGCCCTCCAAGCAGATCGTTCGTATTGAAGATCGAAAATCCGCCGGTTCCCTCCGCCAGCGCCGCCAGAATCTGCTGGTTGGTGGAAGCCGATTCCGGCATCTGCGGAACGATGGACCGCGGCTGGGTGAACACCGAATTCCCCGTGTTGGTATTGGGGTTGAATCCGCCTCCCCCACCGCGCCCTGTGGTCCCTCCTCCGGTGCCTCCGCCTGTTCCGCCTGTTCCGCCGGTTCCTCCGCCCTTCCCGCCACCCGTGCCACCACCGGTACCCCCACCTGTTCCACCGCCTCCGGTGCCGCCTCTACCCCCACCTCCGCCGGTTCCACCTCCGCCCGTACCGCCCCCGCCTCCACCCGTTCCACCGCCTCCAGTGCCACCTCTACCACCTCCTCCGCCGGTTCCACCTCCACCGGTGCCGCCTCCGCCGCCGGGACGCTGCGGATCAGGCAGCGCCGCCGGATATGCCGCCAGCACGAGTCGTGGTTTCCCGGAAACTTTCCGCCCCTCCGGCCTTTGCGCCACTGCGCGCGTCCTGCCGCTCGGAGCGTTCCTGTGCGCGCTGCCGCCAGGAACCGAGGCTTTCAGCCCGCGCGCATCCAGCGAATAGATCGCCACATTCGCCTTGTTGCAGGCGTCAATCGTGGCTGTCAGCTCCGATTCCCGCTCCGCTGTAAGCGCGAACCCTGCGGAAAACAGCACCACCATTTTTCTCCCCGGCACTCCGCGCAGGTTCTTCGCGAGACTCCTTACTGCCAGCAGCATGCTTCTTGCCCCGAAGTCCGCCTCCGCATTGCTGATCGAGGAAAAGGGCGACGCCGAAGAGAGACCCGCTGACGCTACCGTCACCGGGGGCGGAGCGTTCGGGTCCACCGAGGAGCTCTTTACTCCGGAAACTGCGGCGCGCAGCAGGTCGGCATTCGCCGTGAAGTTCTGCACGATTCGAAGCGCTCCCCCGAAATCCGCCACCGCCATCATCCGGTCCGGACCTGCGTTGGCCTCGATGAATTTCTTCGCCGCATTTCGCGCCTGGATCTGATCCGGCGGCTGCATCGACGAATTGTCAAAAAACAGAATCAAGTAGCGCTTTTGTCCACTCGCCTGTATCGCGGCGGCATCCGTGCCTGAAGAAAAACTTGCTACTGCTTGCTCTTTATTGTCTTCAAACACCCGAAAATCGCTTTGCTTGAGATCGTGAATGTAGTTGCCTTTCTTGTCCGTCACCACGGCGTCTACCAGCACCAGTCGCGACTCCGTCTTGATCACCGGAGCCACCGGCTGCTGATTCGCTGCAGCCGCAGGCTGGGCTGCGGGAGTCTGCGCCGCCGGCGCGGGGGGTTGCGCCGGTTGAGCCTCCTGCGCGGTCAGCCACGCGGGGGCCAAGCACAGCAGACCAACCGCCAGTGCCGCAGCCGCGCTGCATTGCATTCTTCCGTTGCTCTTCATGGTATTCATATCTACCCCCATCAATACGGTATGACCACGGCGCCATTCCGTGCCGCAAGTTGCGCTCCTTCGGCGTCTCGCACCACCAGTCGCACCAGGTATGTGCCGGGCTTCACGTCGAAACTCGATTTCACTGTCAGGCCGGATCGGCTAAGCCGCTCGTAAGTCGGATCCAGCAGCTTCATCTCCACTATCTTTTCTCCGCCCGTCACGAAGTTTCCATTGTCATCGAAGATGGCCGTCGCAAACGTCAGGTCATCACGGTTGCGCCCCTCGGCCTTCCGAAAGTGGATCCCCTTGATGTCCACATGCGTCAGTACCGCGAGCCGCGCCTGTACTCCATCGGTCTTGAAAAACTGCGTCTGCAGTTCCACCGGCAAATCCCTGATCTCGTCCTGCGAGAACAGCGCTTCCTGAATCTCCTGCTTGGCCGCCTGCACCGGATCGGCGATCGTGCGCGGCGCAAAGTAGCCGTGTCGCGCTTGAATCTTGTAATCCGACTTTCGGTTCAGTGCCACCTTAAGCGTGTGATAGCGCCCGTCAATCTTCAGGTTTTGCGGCGAAAACCCCAAAAGATACGAGAGCGGCGGCGCCGCCCCGGCCTGCCGCAGCCCTTCGTCCACGTCGTTGCGGTTGTGAAAAAACGTTCCTCCGGTCCCGTCGGCCAATTGCCCGAGGACCTCTTCCTGCGCCGATTGCGCCGCAATCCGGTAGGTAGCCTTGTACCCTGCCGTCCGGAAACTATCGTGGGTGGGCTCTGCGATGTCCCCGAATGCATCCGGAACGTAGAGCCCTCGGGCATCGATCGTATTTATCACCACGCCGCCGCGTGTCGCTCGGTCAACAATATCGCTCGTCTCCAGTTGCAGCGTCGAAGGAATAAACCCCGGCGAAATCAGGACCATCACCCTCTGCCCGGGCATTGCCGATAGCCGCCGCATCACATCTTCTATGTGCCGGTAAGCATATTCCGTATCGGCGTCCCCCTGAGCCAGCGCGCGCCCCGCGGCCGCTTGCGCCAGCGCCTGGGCCGCATTGATCTGCCGCTCGTCGCCGTTGAAGGCGCACTGCACCGCGTCTTCCGTCGCCACCGCAAGCGCCTGCGTGTCGTGTTTGTTCTCAATCAGGTCGGCATGGTAGTAGCTCACATCCGGACACTCTTGCATTCCCGAGGCATGCGTGCGGGGCAGGACCCCCAGCAGCGCTTTTCTCAGCAGCTCGTGATCGCTGGTATATTCCTGCGTGAGTTGGCCCGAACTCGTGTAGATCCCTACGCGATCCGAAGGCGCCAAAGACCCGAAAAAGCGCGTGGCAGCATCGCGCACAAAGACGGTGTCACTCATCGCCAGATGCTGATCGTCGAAAACCACCGCCACAAATCTCTGCGGCAGCCCCACGATCGCCGGATTCGTTCCTGCCACGGCATCGAGAGCTTCCCGTGTAGCCGCCGCAGCGGTCACGTTCGGTATAGCGTGCGATTCCGGTGTTTCAACGCTCAATGTTGAGATAACCTGCTGCTTGCGATTGTCGAACAGCAGGAAATCTTCCTTGCGCAAGTTGGGCACGACGTGTCCCTGCCCATCCCGCACTACCACTCGCACCAGGACGAGGTTTACGCGCACCTTGAAGGTCGGCGGCGTGTCGTGGCTGGAAACTTCGGCGTTGTCGCTTGAGCTGGGCGCCTGTGGCTTGGCGGGTTCGGTGTCCGGCTTCGAAGCGCCGCTCTGGGCCGGCTGCTCCTGCGCCGGTGGCGTCTGGGCCCCTACTCCCCCACAGAAGGCTGTAAGGAGCGCCAACAGAGAAAAAACGGAAGCGCGCCGGGCGAACGGGCAGTGCGGTAGGTAGGGCATCCCTTCCTTCTCTTATCCGCCTCTTATCCGCCTCTTATCCGCATTCCCGGGCATCGCCAGCTTCCAAGCGACGCTCACCTCGGGAACCCTCGACGCGCACTTGCGCTTCGACTATACGCCCCTGTTAATTTTAGTGTCAACGTATTGCCGCTCGATCCTGGCCGCCCGAAATCCTTCCAACGTCCAGCCATCTTGCGCCTCCGCGTGCCGCAGGACGTAGCAGTCCCCGCCCTCCACGCGCACGCGAAAATACGTCATCCCCGGCGAGTACCAGCGGTCCTCCACCGCAACGATCTTCACTTTCTTGCCGTCGATCTGCATGCACTCCGGCCGCTCGTTGGCCTTATATCCGGAGTAACACTCGACTCGGATCAATCGCTCAATCACCTACGGGCCTCCTTGCGGCTTTCCGCCAACTCCGCATTCCAAGCCGCGCCCAGGAAAATGATCACCGCCGAGAGCTGCATCCAGATGATCAAGCCGATCACCGCCGCCAGCCCGCCATAAACGACGCTGTACGGCACTCTCCGCACGTAAATCCCGAACAGCACGTCCACTAACCACCAAAGCAGCGTCGCTACTGCCGCTCCCGGAAGCACGTTGCGCAAGCTCTCTTCCTGGGGCCGCGCCACTCGATAAATGACCGTCAGCGCCATCATTGCCAGAAGAATCGTGGCGGCGGGAAAAAAGACGGTCCACCACGCCTGCATTGGATGAGGATTCCCGAGTTCTTGGGCAAGCCAGCGCCGCAGCGGCCGCCCAAATACCCCGAGAACCGCCGCTCCCAGCAGCGGCGCGATCGTCACCAGCAGCAACAGCAGCCCGCGCAATTGCCGGTGCAGAAACCCGGGCTTCACTTCATCCCCGTAGATGCTGTGAATCCCTTCCATCAGCAGCTTCATCACCTGCGAGCCCGCCAACAGCGTTCCCGACCATCCGACCAGCGCAATTTTCCAGGCGTCGAGCCCGCGCTTCATCAAAAACTCCGACACGATAGTTTGGCTTCCCGGCGGCAGGAACTGCGTGAGGTCGCCGATCAAATCAAGCAAGCTGGTCCGCCCGCCAAGCCGGCTGGTCGCAAACGCCACGGCAATCAGCAGCGCCGGGAAAAACGCCAGAAACAAATTGAAGGCGATGGCCTGCGAAATCATGCTGCACCGCGGAAATACCCGCGCAAACATCCGGTACGCCCGCCTCAAGAAGGATTCCGCTGTGCTCATCGCCCGGCATTATACCCGCCCCGCGTTTTTTCTCCGTCCATCAAATTCACAATCGCCGGTACATCACCCTCGCCCTTGACCGCCAGGGATCCATGACGTATGGTCTTGCCCAATCCGGACCCTCACATCTATGGAACAGGGCGACTCAATGCCTGAAGAATCATCTTGGACAAGACTGCTCGCGGATCTGGTCCGCGGCTTCATCCTGCTGCGCGACCTGTTCGGATACGTCCTCCCGGGCGCTTTCTTTCTCCTGATTGGAGCCCAGTCGGGTCATCTTTCTTCATTCGCAGATCTCTCCAAAATTCCCGGCGCCGAGTCGCACCCCTGGATGGCCGTTTTCCTGCTCCTCCTGCTTTCCTATGTCCTCGGCCATTTCCTTGTCGTCACGTTTTATTTCATTCCCGATGTGATTGATCTCATCAAAATGGTTGTCCGCAAATGGCGGAGGAAAGAAGCAGACGCCAATAAGGCGAAGCACAAGTCTGATTATCTGCGCTACCACGAAGAATATCCCGATATCTTCATCGAGTACGATCGCCAGTCGATTATCGCCTTGCTGCGGCAAGGCTTGGCTGCCAGCCTCCTCCTCGGACTTCTCGTTTTCTATGGCTTGTATTCGCACCCGCTGAGGGTCATGGCCGCGGCTGGAGTGATCATGCTTATCAACACCTACTTTGGCAGCCGTCATATCAAAGAATTGAAAAAGCTCACTCTTAAGGCCGCGGAAGACGCCGCAAAAGCAAAACCTTCCGAAAGCAAATAATCGAGCCGCAGCGTCGCTGCCGTCCTTCTGTTCCTCCACTCGCTACTCGCCACTCCCCACTCTCTTGTCGTACACTCAAGTGCATGCTACCAATCCAGTGAGGACTCTCCCGTGACCACTCCCGCAAAGCCCGTGAACGCCTCCCGCAGCGAAGAAGTCGTCGCCAAACACAAAAAATATCTATGGCCCTCGGTCACCAACTACTACAAGAACCCCCTCGTCGCCGATCGCGGCGAAATGCAATATCTTTGGGACCTCGAAGGCAACAAGTACCTCGATTTCTTCGGCGGCATCCTGACCGTCAGCGTCGGGCACTGCAACCCGAAGATCACCAGCAAGGTAAACGCGCAGGTGAACCGCCTGCAGCATATCTCCACGCTCTACCCTACCGAGCAGATCGTCGCGCTCGCGGAGAAAGTGGCGCAGATCACTCCCGGCAATCTCCAGCAGAGCTTCTTCACCAGCTCCGGCACCGAAGCCGACGAAGCCGCTATCCTGATCGCGCGCATGGCGACCGGCAGTTATGATGTGGTTGCGTTGCGCCACGCCTACTCAGGCAGCTCGCAACTCGCCAAGTCCGTCACCGCGCACGCGCCCTACCGCAAAGCGGCGGTCATCAGTGTCGGCATCTCTCATGCCGTAAATCCCTACTGCTACCGCTGCCCGCTGCACCTGAAATACCCAGAATGTGAAGTGGCCTGCGCCGGTGACGTCGAAAACCTCATCCAGACCGGCACCAGCGGCAACATCGCAGCGTTCATCGCCGAGCCGATCCAGGGTGTCGGAGGCTTCATCACCCCGCCGCCGGAATACTTCAAGATCGTTTTCAAAATCGTGAAGAAGTACGGCGGACTGTTCATCGCCGACGAAGTGCAAACCGGCTGGGGCCGCACCGGCAAAAAATGGTTCGGCATCGAGCAGTGGGAAGTGACGCCGGACATCCTGACGGGCGCGAAGGGCATGGCCAACGGCGTCCCCATCGGCTTGACGGTGACGACACCGGAAATCGCCGCCGGCTTTCAGGGGCTGAACATCGCCACGTTCGGCGGCAACCCGGTGACCTGTGCTGCCGCGCGTGCGACCATTGAGCTGATCGAAGAAGAAAACCTCCGCGAAAACGCTCACGTCGTCGGCACATATTTCCGCGCCAAGCTGGAGGAGCTTCAGCAGAAACACGCGCTGATCGGCGAAGTCCGCGGCATGGGCCTGATGCAAGCCCTCGAACTCGTCAAAGACCGCAAGACCAAAGAGCCAGCGCCCGAAGCCACCATACAGGTTATGGAGCGCGCCCGCGACAACGGCCTTCTCATCGGCAAGGGCGGCCTCTACGGCAACGTTCTTCGCCTCGCCCCCATGCTCAACACTTCCAAAGCCGACGTCGACGATGCCATCAAGCTCCTCGACAAATCCTTCAGCGAACTGAAAAATTGAGCCGGAATCAATGACCCAGTTTCTCCTTCGCCAGATTGTTTTCGATGTGTCTCTCGGGATGCCTTTGCTGATTCTCATTTGGGCCATCTGGCGGTGGGCGCAAACTTCTCCTCGAATCTGCAAACCTGTTTGGCGCAGCTACGTAGCCTTTGTTGCCATCTGTCTGGCTGGAGTGTCTTCTTTGCTGTGGCTGATTCTGTCCGTATGGGCACGAGTCAGGGGAGGATTCCCGTTCTATGACCCAGTCGTGCTGCGGTTCTATCGCTGGGGCTTGCTTCTGGGTCTGGCAGGATTTGTCTCGAGTCTTCCAGGCAAAGGGAAGTTGCGGTGGCCGGCGTGCGGTCTCTCAGCCCTCATGACGTTTTTGTGGTTTGGTGCAGCGTTGAGTGAATGACCATGTCTCGCCTATTTACCGCGGTCCTGCTCTGGGCCGTTGGCTGCTCTTCGGCCTCGGCAGCACTGCCTCAATCCCCGCCCGTTGATAAGAAAATAGTCTGGAAGCCGGTGGAATTTGCGATTGTGAGATTCAATGACGAGGCGCCAAAATCCTGGAACATCTATCACACGGAAAAGCGCGGCGTGCTGCTTGTGCGGATCTGGAAGCGCTATCTGCTGGTCGACATGCTGGAACAAGAGGCCTACGACATCGACCCGCAGACGGTGAAGCCGCAAGGCGAAAACGTGGAATGGTCTATGTCCGATTTGCCGGATCAGCCTCTCGACGTTTCTGAATGGAAGGCGCGCAACGTCGGCCCGGTCCAGCGCGTGAGGTTCCGTCTCAGCAAGGAGGGCCACTTTCTGGAGATTCAGATCCCCCTGAAGCCCGACGGCAAACCGATGTATTGAAGAGCAGTTCTCTTCACTAAAACTGACCACTCGGAACTGAGAACCGATTTCAATGGCGGTACACGCCGTAATACCACGGGATGCCGAGCACTCCAGACTCAACGGCCACGACGATAGAATCTCCTTCGCGGAAGCGGTCGAAGTCGTCAGAGTCCACGGCCAACCGTTCAATGCGCTGGCCGTCGCGCCACGACCTCACCAGCAACCGCCGGCTGCCACGCACGATGCCCTTCATATTGAATTTTCCGACGACCGTCGTCGGATAGTATTGGATGTTTTTTTGCGAATCGAACCCCCCGTTGATCAGCAGAAATCCCAGAAGAATCCACGGCAGCGGAACCAGTCCCGCGTAAATGCGCTTGAGAAATTCAATCTCTTTGCGCGCGCGCGCGCGGCGCTCCAGTAGGACTGCCATCGCTAACGCGCCGAAAAATACCAGGCCGAAGAAAACCAGCATGATGTCCAGATCGAGCGGCGGATAAATCTGGCTCACGTAAGGAAACGCCAGCGAGCCGACGAGAAAGATCCCCGTTTGCAGCAGCAGCCGCCGCCGAAACACCAGTTCGGCGGCGGCGGACGTCAAGCCGCAGGCGGGGCACTGGTCAGCGGTCCGCTGCGAGCCACAATCAAGGCATCTGGTCATTCTTGTTCGCAGGCTTTCTCAAGGCGTTGTTCCGAGCGGCGCCGGCCCGGCTGGCGTCCGCCCAGTATAAGGCGGCGTCAAATATTTGTGTTGGAGAGCGAGGCGAGAAGATCCTGATAGCGCTTCACCTGATGTGATTGGGAGAGTGTCACGGAAACGCCCATGCCGCGGCCGGGCTCGATGCGCTTCACCGAGCAATCGACCTTGAGGGGATCTTCGAGCGCCAGGTGTGCGGTGAAACCCGCACCCACCCAAAGCGTATCCGCGGATTCGATGAACATGCCGTTGGCGCTGACGTCGCGCGTGCTGGCGCGCAGGACGGCCGAGCCCCATTCGATTTCGAGGCCGGCGCGAAACGCGTAGCGCGGCGTCCAGCGGCGTTCGAGCCGCCGCGACGATTGGTCTCCACTGCCCACGGGCCGTGTGAACTCCTCTGCCAAGGATCTCAAGCAGTGGCGAGCCGGGGTACTCGCCCCTTGTTCGCTCCAAGCATACGCCTGTTGCGGGCATAACCATACGACGCCGGGAAAGATTGTTTTGTTCCCGTCCTTGAGGACTCTCTTGCCAGACGCGTCTCGCGGAAGGCGCCAGGCCCTGAATCCAGTGAATTGGGAATAATTCAATGTTCCACATCATCTGCGGGATTCGCGGAGGCTCCGGCTGGGCGGACGGCTTTTTCATTCGAACGAATGCGGCGCTGAATTTCGGCTTGAAGGTATTTGCGCAGATTCTCCGGGACGATCCCGGGAGCAGCGAGCTCTTTCAGATCGGAAACGGTGATCTCGGGTAAGTAAGGGAGAATGGCTGCGAGAGGCGACGCGGGATGACGGACGAGGGCGAGGCGGACGTTGTAGGTCGTGGACCATTTGCGATGCTGGGTAATGGCGAGGACCACGCGCGGCGCGAGTTTCTCCCGCGACAGCACTTTCAAGATTTGCGCTTCGGTGAGATGAGCGTTGTCGAGGACGACGGCCGTGGTCTGTGCGTGGCCCTCGGCAAGAATCGCGGCGGCAACGCGCGCCGGACCGCGGCGAGCAAGAGTGATTTTCTGGCCAAGGGGGAGCTGCGGCAAACGCGAAACCAATTGGTCTTCGGCGCTGCGCTTCAACTCCTCGGGAATGGCGGGCAGGAGCGTGAGCTGGACGAGGTCCATCAGAAAGAGCTCGCGAAGGAGGCGCAGGCTCACGAGGCGCGGCGTGCGCGGATGAAACGATAGTGCGCGCTTCACGCGATAGCTCTTGAGCAACGGCTTGCGGCGCGAAACTTCTTCGAGAATTTCCGCCGGAAGATTTTTTCGCTCCAGCATGAGGCAGAGTTGCGCTTCATCGAGCGACGGATTATCGAGCAGCGCGAGAAGAACATCCGCCGCGGGATGATGAAGCAGCACAGCAAGCTCATCGCCGCCAGCGACGAGCGCCCGCTCGCGATCTTTTTCAGAGCCGGACATGTCAATGTCCCGCCACGTCCGGCGCGGCGGTGCCGCGCAGCGCAAGGCGCGCGGCTGCTTCCGCGGGCGCGATACCCAAAGTGCATGGCCCTGCCTGCGGCAATGTGACCCGCAGGCGCTCGTGAAGCTGCGCGTCGAAATATTTGGAGCGGCCGATCATTCCACCGGTCTTTACCAATTGAAATGAATTCTCGGAAATGTGCAGGCGCTCGGCGAGCGTGGTCGCGAGCGAAGCCAGTTTGTAGGCCGCGGCGCGCAGAATCCCCTGCGCGGTCTGGTCACCGGAGTCCGCAAGCGCCGCGGTGACAGAAAACAGACGCGGAAAAACCTCATCGGGAGCGGCTTGAATGCGCCTTCGGAGTTCGGCCCACTTGGGTGACCCCATCTCTTCGAGGATGCGCTTTCCGAGAGCCGTGTCGGTTCCGGTGCGGTCGTACTCGCGGAGTGCCGCCATCACCGCGCGCCGGCCGACATCATAGGCGCTGCCTTCGTCGCTGATCATCGGGCCGTGACCCCCGATGCGAGCGGTTTCGCCGTCCGCGTTTCGCCCGATCGCTGCGGAACCTGTTCCAGCGACGAGAACGATGCTTGGTCCGGGGGGCGCGGCGGCCAGCACGAGATCAAGATCGGAGCAGATGCGGACAGTGGCGTGCGGGAATTCCTTCGCGAGTAGCGCGCGCATTTTTTCTGACGCTTCCGGTTGCCCAACGCCACCCAGCCCGGCGCACACCGCAGTGATGGCAGCAGGCGCGGCCTGCGCCTCGGCAAGCGCGCTCTGCGCGGCTTCACGGAGCGAAGCTAGAGCAGCTGCATAGCCAATACGGAAGGGGTTTGATGGCCCGGAGCGGCCGCGCCCGCGGATTGCGCTCGTTTCGTCCATCAGCACGCATTCCGTTTTTGTGCCGCCACCGTCGAACCCAAGAACGCAGCGCATAGAGAGAGGATAAGCGAGAAATCCAGGAAGTGCATCCGCATCGGAGGAGAGCGTGTGCAATGGTGCGCCCCTTCAAGGGATTTCTTGACGAGGAGGCAAGCCGCCACTATTCTCGACGCGCTTCGCACGGCAATTGATTGCCGCTGTAGTGAAGACTTTTCATGCGCATTCATCCGATTGATCTGGCCATCGTTATTGCATATCTGCTTGCCGTTACAGCGCTGGGAATCCATTTCCGCCGCGGGCAGCAGGACGCTAAGGATTATTTTCTTGGCGGGCGGACGGCGCCGTGGTGGGCGTTGGCGCTCTCTATCGTTGCGACGGAAACCTCCACGCTCACTATCATCGGAACGCCGGCAATTTCCTACGGCGGGAATCTGACGTTTTTGCAATTGGTTTTTGGATACCTGATTGGCCGCGTTCTCATCGTCCTGATCTTGCTACCCGGATATTTTCGCGGCGAGTTTCTGACGGCGTATGCGCTGATAGAGAAAAGGTTTGGCGAGAGAATGCGCGCCGTGGCGGCGACCACATTTTTGATCACGCGGGCGGTTGCGGAAGGCGTGCGCGTTTCGGCAATCGCGCTCGTGGTCAGCGCGGTTCTGGGAACATCGGAGCGGCTTG
>WNFB01002075.1_pt1 | contig 17380 bp, 13 predicted proteins | sample 5400501 | NCBI WGS metagenome assembly WNFB01 (sample SAMN13153341, study PRJNA577476) | soil metagenome | isolation source: 200 cm saprolite under Douglas fir tree site 2 hole 1 | place: USA:California | collected 2015-04-18 | reverse complement strand
CGTCCGGCGAGCGACTGCAGCACAGAGTGCTCGTGCCCGCCAACGATCAAGTCAATCGCTGCCGTGCGCGCCAGTTGTTTATCCTGGGCCATAGAGAGATGAGTGATGGCCACGACCACGACGGCGCCGCGAGCGCGCATCTCCGGTACCAGTCGCGCCGCGGTTTCCAGCGGGTCGAGGAATTCCACCTCCGGGCCGGGTTTGGAAGTTCTCTTGGTGTCCGGGGTGACCAGGCCGAAAAACCCGATCTTGACTCCCTCGAATTCGCGGAGAACGTAGGGCGGCGTCCCGCCGAAGGGCTTTCCGGTCTTGCGGTCGATCACGTTGGCTCCCAACCAAGTGAAGCGCGATTCGCGCATGCGTTCGAGCAGGGCCTCGCTGCCGAAATCAAACTCGTGATTGCCCAACGCCGCATAATCGAGCCCCACGGCATTCCAGACCGCGATCATTTGCCGGCCCTTGAAGGTGTGCGAGGCCACCGAGGGCGAGAGGGTGTCTCCCGCAAGGAGCAGCAGCGTGTGCGGCGATTCGGCCAAGACCTTTTTGCGCAGCGCGGCGACGCGCGCCAAGCCTCCGTGCGTCCCTTGATCCACCGGTGAAATCTGATAGACGTCGTTGACCTGCAGCAGCGTGACGCGAACGCTGCGCTCGGCAGCCGATTGCGCAATGGCAGAAACAGCCGCGCAAAGGGCCAGCGCCAGTGCCCGCGCCACTCGCCCGGGCAGCAAGCGACGATCTAGCATCGCAGTTTGTTCTCCTTGCTCGGACGATCCGGCTTCAGGTGCCGATTATACGCAACGTGTTTGTTCGCGCGGCACTCTCCTCCCGATTTTGTTATTGGCGGGCTCGTGGGGCGCGACGCAACTGACTCGCATGCGCGCGGCTGACTTCAGCCCGGGCAGGTGTTTTCCCGTTGAGGTTTAAGCCAGCGGCGCTCTGGCAGACCGAACTCAAAATTTTTCCGCCCCAGCGAATCCGTCCGGTGATCTGCATCACCACGAACAGCGTGACGAGCGAGCCGATCCCCGGCTGCTTCTCCACTCCCCCTAAGAACATCAAGCCGTCGGCGCCCTTTTCCAGTGCCCTGATCTTGCCCAGGACCCGTATGTTTCCCCGCCAAGCAAGCGGCGGGCGAGGCTTGTTCTCAGCCACCATTGCCTTGGATGCAAAGATGATGCCGGCTTCAATAGTGTACGTCCTCGTTTTTGAGGATAATACCGGCCTTTGCCGGACGCGGGCTGCCGCGCCCGGCGTAATCGTTCGTTTAAGATAATAGATGCCTCTACTCGCGGTTTTGCAAGCGGTCAAGCGCGAGCCAGGCCGTTGTCAGAAGGCGAGTCTTACGGCGATGCCGCACAACAGCTTCTCGGCAGAGGTGTAAAGCTACGCCTGAAAGGCCAGCAGGGACATCGCTTCATCTGAAGTCATCGATGAGCAGACTCAGCATCGCATTCATTTTCACTGGCACAGGAGCAGCCGAGCCGAGTGGGGAGCCATGTCCTTGATCGTGAAAACTCCTTCGTGGCGGCCAAGATCCTTTCCGTCCCAGTAGTCTGTGATCCGGCTGGCTTTCGGGAGCCGAAACGAAACCGTCTCGGGTCCATCTCCCCAATTGAAGAGGCAGACCATCCAAGCATCGGGGAGCTTCACCACGCCGACACGCAGGGAATCATCCTCGAAATCTGCGGGAAGGCCAGTGGGCGGCAGGAGCTTCCTCAGCATGGCGAGGCGGTTTGGAGGAGTCGCCGCCAGATCGTCGCCGGAAAGTACCATGCCCCCGCTGGCGTAAATGGCTGTAGCGTGAAATCGAAACTCATCATCGCTCAAATCACCGCTTAGAAGGACGGCGTCCGGATCATTCCACCACAGGCGGCCATTCTGCCAATTCCGGTGAAGGGTCTGGCGCGCAGCCTTTCCGAAGGTCAGCCAATTGCGCTTGATGTCGTCGGAACTGCGCGAGCCGTCAATCAGCCCAAATGAGGGCCAGATCGGATGATTGCAGCCAAGGATGTAGCCGTCGCCCGTGCCGCGGCGGATTGCTTCCATGCCGCGTCGGTAGGCTTCAATGCGCGTCGCTTTGCGATCGTGAAAATAGCCGCCATGCATCGCGCCCCAAAAGTTGGCATCTAGCTTGAAGTAGGTGCAACCCCAGTCGTGCCGCATGGTACGGAAGAGTTCCTCGAAATGCTTCTGGACCTGCAGGTGAGTCCCATCCAGTGCGTACCATGGCCCGTGCCGCCATCCGGCGAACGTCACCTTGTCGGCCGCGAGCGGCTTGCCATCCGCGCCTTTGATGAACCAATCCGGATGATGCTGGAACACATGGGAGTTTTCCTCCGCGATGAAAGGCGCCACCCAAATGGCCGGCTGGAAGCCTCGCTTCCGGATCTCCTTCAGCACCGAGACAACATCTCCGCCGAACGCCTTGCCGGTCTCGAGCCAGTCGCCCATCGCCGGTTGATAGCCGTCATCAATCTGGATGTACTTCAATCCAGGAAGAGCGCGGGCAATCACGTCCAGGTTGTCGAGCACATTCTGGGCTGTGACGCGCGGGCCGAAGCAGTACCAAGAGCACCACCCGGTCGGAATCGGAAGGAACATACGGTGCGGATGATGAGTGTTGATGCGCGCCGCCAAGCGTTCGAGCATAGCCGCGGAATTCGATCCCTGGGTGAAGGTGAATTCCTCGAGATCCCAGGATTCGTCCGGCGCAAGCTCAAGCCCTTCGGTGTCCAAGAGGATCTCGATCGCACCTTTGCTGAGGTAGAACCGTCCGGTGAATTTCCGACATGATGTGAAGGCCAGAATCATGGGATCGCTGTGCGGGGGCGTGAGCAACATCAGGCCGGTCAGTGCCGTAGCGCCATCGGGCTGCGGAATCTTATAGTGGCGCAATTCGGAATAGCCCAGGTCCGCCGGCTTGCCGAGCGTGCCGGCTGTCTGCGAAAGCATCTGAAAGCTTTCACCGTAGAGTTTCGTGTCCGCAGAAAGGTCATGCCGAACGGAATAGAGCACCACTTCCTTGATCCGCACTGCTTGCTTGCCGCGATTCGTCACCTTGGGCGCGCAGAAGTCACCCTCCCAGTGACGCGAGAGCGTGACTTCGAGCGGGCCGACTGTGGACTCTGTCGGAACGATCCTGCCGGGCGCGTTGCGCAAGGCTTCCGCAAACGTGCTCGCGCCTCCGGCAGCGAAGGGAAAAAGCGAGCAGGAGACAACCGCGCCGGACGAAAAGCGGAGGAATTCTCTTCGATCCATGGGTGTCAACGCTCCTCGGGAACCGCTTGGACTGGTAAATCGAATCAGCGGCGAGTATTTCTCTCCGAATAACCGAGCAGCTCGGAGACCGCTCGGGCTCCTTCCTTTACCGTTCCCACGATGCACTGGATCCTCTCTCGGGTGATCCTCGTAGTCGGCCCCGAGACGCTGATGGCAGCGGCCACTTTGCCGCTCTCGTCCATGATGGGTGCCGCCACACAGCGCGCTCCCAGGACCGTTTCCTGTTCATCCAGGGCATAGCCCTGCTGGCGCACCTTCGCCAGTTCCTTCTTGAGGCGCGGCAGATCCGGAACCGTGTGGCGCGTGAAGCGCTCGAAGGTGAGTGAAGAAAACACTTCTTCTCTCTCTTCTGTAAGCAAGTAAGCGAGGATCGCCTTCCCCAGGGCCGTGCAGTTGAGCGGGCGGCGCATTCCGATTTCCGAAACCAATCGGAACTGGTGCGGGCTCTCCAGCACGTCCAAGTACAAAGCGTCCGCTCCGTCCAGCACACCCAGATTGACGGTTTCAACCGTGGTCTTCCAGACGTCTTGCAGCACGGGGCGGCTCACTCTCCGAAGCGTGGCGTGATACGGAATCCCCGTTCCCAGCCGCGCCAGCCTGGGCCCCACAATGTAGGCGCCCGCATCGTCCCGGTAGAGGTAGCCCTCGCTTTCCAGATGTGCGAGGAAGCGGTAGGCCGTGCTCTTGTGCACGCCCGTTTGCTGAGTAATCTGCCGGAGTTGGAGTCCTGAAGGAGATGCATCGAGGGCTTCGAGAATTTTCAATACTTTCGCAACGACTCCGACTGGCGCAGATTTCGACTCTCGCGCTCGAATCACAAGATCCTCCTCTCCAGGTTGAAGAAATCGACTGCTCGCCTCTTCATGATCCGCACTCGTGGCGAAGTGTCACAGCCCAACAGGCAACGCAAATTGCCGTTGAAGCAGCAGCGCTCGCCAACCCTTGTATCATTTTAGCTTGTGAAATACAAATTTTTGATCTTGAATTTCACTTCGCCGCTTGCTATAGGGCGGGGTGTGCAGATTGCTGGAGGCATTCCGTTGAGCGACATTGGCCCCAGAACGGCCGCGATCGTAGAACCCGCCACCCATCGTACCATCCTCAACTTCCAGTTTTGGCCATCTCAGGGGACTCGTTCGCGGTGCCCGTCGCACCTCTGCGTGCGGGCTTTCGGTGTTCGGGAGGCTGATTCATTCCGCTGCGCGCGACAGGCGAAGTCTCAGGGCGAGGAGGAACATATGCGTTCGAGGAAAATGATCGCAGCTTTGCTGCTCGTAATGCTGATGGTGCCTGCTTCCCTGCTATTCGGTCAGACAGCCACGGGCGAGGTGAACGGGACCTTGACCGATCCGTCGGGAGCATTTGTTCCTGCGGCCGTCGTAAAGCTCACCAACCAGGCGACCAGGATCGAGGATCGGGTCTCGACGAATTCCAACGGGTACTTCGTCTTCATTAACGTTAAGCCGGGAACCTATGTTCTTAGGGTTGAAGTCCAAGGGTTCAAGACGGCGCAAATTCCTCCCTTCGAGGTGGGCGTCAACCAGACGATCACGCAAGCGGTAAAACTTGACGTCGGTGAGGTTGCTGAGACGGTGGAAGTGACCGCGCAGAACGAGATGATCGAGCGATCTACGAGCGAACTGGGCACCGTGATTGCGGAAAGGGTTGTCAACGATCTGCCGCTGAACGGGCGGAATTTCACGCAGTTGCTGACTCTCACCCCAGGCGTCACTCCGGTCTCCACCTCTCAAAATAAGAGCATAGGCGGAGTAGAGGGGAACGTCGGGATCCCAGGGTCAGGTTTTTCCGACCCCTCTTTTCACGGACAGGAAAACCGTTCGAAGCTCTATTTTTTGACGGGATCATCAACACGAATATCCGAGGGCCCACGTACATCGTTATACCGGACATCGATCTGGTCCAGGAGTTCAAGGTTGTCGGGCATGATGCCAAAGCCGAGTTCGGCGGCGCGACCGGCGGTGTAATGAACATGGTGTCGAAGTCCGGGGGCAACGGCTTTCATGGCTCGGCCTTCGAGTACGTGCGCAACGATGCTTTCGACGCGCGCGATTCGATCAAGGACGCCCTGAGATCAAGCCCTGCCCCGTTTCGACAGAACCAGTTTGGGGCGGCCGTGACGGGCCCGATCATCAAGAACAGGACTTTCTTTTCCGGCGGATACGACGGCTGGCGCTACAGCAAACCCGACCAAACATTGTCTTATGTGCCGACTGCTGCGGAGCTGAATGGAGATTTCTCAAAGACAACCGTTGTCCAGCATAACCTCTTCAACCCTTACAGTACTCCCCGGGTTCGATTCAGGTGCGACGCGTCGGGCAATCCATTACCGACCGACTCCCAAAAGCAGCAGGACCAGACGAAGGGGACCACCTGCAACAAAATCCCCCAGAGCCTGATTTTTGGCCCGATGCAAAAGTTCCTGCAAGCGTATTCGGCGACTCCGAATCTTGCAGGGGACCCCGCCCGCGATTTCATCCAGAACGGGTCCACGTCGAACAACTCCAACAGTTTTCAGGTGCGGGTTGATCACCGTTTCCGTGACAGCGACAACGTTTTCTTCCGCTATACCGAACAGCGGGTGTCGGTTTTGAACCCGATAGGAGAGGTCGGATCCACCTCGGGCGGTTCGGCGGGCAGGAACTATGGTGGAGGCTGGGTACACACCTTCAGGCCGAACCTCATTCTCGACGTGCGCGCCGGCTATGCAGGCCGGCCCGGTGTGGATGCCGGCCAGCAGAACCAGCATCCGCTTGGGCTAGACGCAATGAAACAGCTTGGCTTTACAGACATCGACAAGTATCAGGGCATGCTGGTTAGGCTCAATACCAATGAGTGGACTAACGGCGGCAGCAACGATTTCGGTACTCGTGGCCTCGCACCCCGTGAAAACCCGAACTGGAGCATTACCCCGAATCTGAGTTGGCTTAAGGGCAACCACTACCTCAAGACGGGCTTCTGGTTCATCCGTGCCAAGCGGATACAGCAGAACACGTTCCAGAGGTTTACTTTTGGCAACGACCAGACTGGCAACCCTGCCGCGCCCTCTGGCACAACAGGTTTGTCTCTCGCGTCGGCTCTGTTGGGTCTACCGAGCAGTCTCAGTGGTGAACTGCCCATCCTGGGCGGGGGCCCGGTTAAGTTCAAGTATGCGGCCTGGGCAACATATGTGCAGGACGAATGGAAGGTAGTGCCGAAGCTGACGCTGAGTCTGGGCTTGCGCTTCGACGCCCTGACCCAGCCGCAGACGATTGATGGCCGGCTGTGGAACGCTCTCGATCTCGCTAACCAACTTTGGATCATTGGGGCCGCAACCATGCCTCCACTTTGCAGTGCGGCCCAAAAACCGCCCTGTATTCCGGACGGTGCGCCGCTATATACTCCTCAAAATAATCCAAGCTGTAACAACAAGACTATTCCCTGCGATTTTCGACAGGATGCCCATTTCAACAACGTTATAGTCGCCGGCAAGCCGTTTTTCTCGCCTCCGCCCGTGCGTGACAACTGGGGGCCGCGCTTCGGTGTGGCCTGGCAGGTCACCCCGAACACGGTCGTTCGTGGCGGCTACGGGCTCTACTGGGATGCGGTTCCGGCCAGGAGCCAGTACGCGCAGAACGTTCTCGAAAAAGGGGTGTGGCCTGATGCCACCGCCTTTAGCGGCGATGTGAACCCTTCTAATGTGGCCCCCAGCCAACTGAAAACGATCGACATGATCCAGGGGCATTTCCCAACTCCCCTGCCGCCAGCGACTCCGTGGACTTCCGGGAGTTTCTTCGTCGATCCCAATTTTAAGGATGGCTACTCGCAACAGTGGAATATCGAGATCCAACGGCAGATGACTCCAAACCTGATGATCGCAGCCGCCTACGTGGGGAGCGTGAATGGACGTCTCGATTACGAAGGCAATGCCAATGCCGCAAGGAAGGCCTCTCCGAAAAACACCTGTGCGCCGGGCGATACTCCTTGCAATGCCGCCTATATTGCTGCCGTAGACGCCCTCCGAGTTATGCCCTGGGCGACTGCAGGAATAACCTACGCCCAGAGCATTGGGTACTCGAATTACAACGCACTGGAGGTCAAGGTGCGGCGGCGGTTTGCAGGCGGACTGCACTCCCTGCTCTCTTACACCTGGGGGAAATCCATCGACGTGAGCAGCGGCTATTTCAACGTGGAGAATGGCCCTCAAGGAGGTTCAACTGTTCAAAACTACTATGACCAGAGCACGGCCCGCGGCGTCTCTGCGTACGACATCACACACTTCCTCTCCTGGTTTACCGTCTATGAGCTTCCGGCGGGGCGAGGAAAACGGTGGTTTCAGAGTGGTCCGGGATCCTGGATTTTGGGCAACTGGCAGTTGAACTACATCCTGCAGGCACGGTCGGGCCAACCCTACGGTCTCGTGGTGACCGGGGACCCCGCCAACCTCAAAGGATCTGGCGGAGTTGGGAGTGGGGGGCCAAGCAACTATGCCCGCCCCAACATAGTAGGTGACCCCTTCCAGGCGGGCGGTGTAGCCGGGAGTCCCAACGTGGCGTGCCAGAAGTCGATTTCGCAGGGAGGAAGCGCCCCTGACGTGATCGGCACTTCTACCGCCTGGTTCAACCCTTGCGCCTTCGCGGCACCCATAGGGTCATTCGGGAATCTCGGGAAAAATGCGTTCAGAGGGCCCGCGGTGTTCAATATGGATTTCTCTCTGTTCAAGAGCTTCCTCTTGCCCAGGGAGGGATGGAACCTCCAGCTTCGCGTCGAATCGTTCAATGTCTTCAACGTCCAGAATTGGGATGCGCCAGGGGTCCCCTCGGGAAGCGGGACTTCGGTGCAGATCGGTAGCTCTGGCGTGGGCAAGATCACAGGCCTTGCTGTTCAGCCCAGGCAGATCCAATTGGGGCTGAAGTTCGTCTTCTGACACTGCGTGAACCCTTCGGACCCGGCAGACGGCCGCGCGCCAGAGCACGGAAACACCGTGCACGCGGCACCAAGGGCCCTGAAAAACCGGGGGATTTTGCTGGCACTGAATCGCGCCTCGAAAGGAATGAAGGAGGGTTGCGTTCGTGAACAGAGCAGCGGAAGATGCTGTTTTGAGGCTCGCCTGAAGCAGCTTCTGCCGCCTCACGGACCGGGTGCAGCTTTCATGCGCAACCGAGTGTTGCAACTTGATTCCCGAGATAACGTCCTGATCGCTCTCGCCGATCTGAAGAGGGACGAACCATTCTCCTTCTGCGGCCAAACCCATGCGCTGGTGACCGACGTGCCCGCCAAGCACAAATTCGCCACGCAGGACCTTGCACCGGGTGATCCGGTGGTCATGTACGGCGTGCTCGTTGGAAAAGCCGTGACTTTGATCCGCCGGGGTGAGCTGCTCACTACGCGGAACGTCCGCCATGAGGCAGCAGCCTTTCAGGAGAACGGCGACTCTTATCGCTGGCGCGCGCCCGACGTTTCAAAATGGAAGCAGAGATCGTTCCTCGGCTATCACCGGACGGATGGCCAGGTCGGCACACGGAACTACTGGCTCGTGATACCTCTCGTCTTCTGCGAAAACAGGAACCTAGAAGTCCTGAAGCAATCGTTCCAAGAGGAGCTGGGATTCGCTGCGCCGCAGGTCTATCGCCGCCACGTCGCAGAGCTGGTCCGGCTCCATCGAGAAGGCCGTTGGGAAGAGATCCGGAAATATTCGTTTGCAGAGATTCCACCGATGGCCAGCCGCCAGCAAAAGGTCTTCGCCAACATTGACGGAATCAAGTTCCTGATACACGAAGGCGGATGCGGCGGGACTCATGAGGATTCCAACAATCTTTGCGCCCTGCTGGCGGGCTACGTCCACCATCCCAACGTGGCCGGCGCCACCGTTCTGAGTCTAGGCTGCCAGCATGCCCAGATACCAGTGCTGCGCGAGGAGATCCGGCTGCGCAATCCGAGCTTTGACAAGCCATTGTTCATCTTCGAGCAGCAACAGAGCACGTCGGAAGCTGCCATGCTCTCCGAAGCGATCAGGGCCACGTTTCTGGGGTTGGTCGAAGCCGACAAGGCCACACGCAAGCCCGCCCCGCTTTCACATCTGTGCGTCGCGCTCAAGTGCGGCGGGTCCGATGGCTTCAGCGGCATCTCCGCCAATCCCACCGTCGGCCACGTCGCCGATCTGGCTGCCGCCTTGGGTGGCCGGGGAATTCTCGCCGAGTTCCCCGAACTCTGTGGCGTGGAGCAGGAGCTCATCAACCGCTGCGTACGAAAGGAAGTGTCCGATCGCTTCATCCAACTGATGCGCGACTACGCCGCGCGGGCCAGGGCCGTGCGCTCGGGCTTTGAAATGAATCCCTCGCCAGGAAATATCCGCGATGGCCTAATTACGGACGCGATGAAGTCGGCAGGCGCAGCGAAGAAGGGCGGCAGCTCGCCCGTCACGGCCGTCCTCGACTATCCTGAGTACTCGACTACCGCCGGGCTGAATCTTCTCTGCACGCCGGGCAACGACGTAGAATGTGTCACGGGACAGGTCGCCGCCGGTGCCAACGTCGTTTTGTTCACGACGGGCCTGGGGACACCCACCGGCAATCCGATTGCCCCCGTCATCAAGATTTCCACGAATTCCGCACTTGCCACCCGCATGCAGGACATCATTGACTTTGACACGGGCGGCGTGATCTCCGGAGACACGACCATCGAACAGGCCGGCGAAGCGCTCCTCGAGCATATTCTCCGAGTCGCGAGCGGAGAGAGCAGGACCAGGGCGGAAGAATTGGGACAGGATGATTTCATTCCTTGGAAGAGGGGCGTCTCACTCTGAAACCACGCGATAACAATTCAGGTGGCTTTCGTCTGGACCACAAGGGTGTTGTAGTTACGGGCGGCGCCAACGGTATCGGGCAAGCCGTCGCAAAAACCTTTGCGTTCAACGGCGCCTGTGTGCACATCCTGGACATTGACCGGGAGCAGGCGGAGGCCACAGCGAAGGAAATCACCGGAGCAGGCCTCAAGGCTGCCTCCTACTGGTGCGACGTGTCGGACCACGCCAGTGTCGAGACAGCCTTTCGCGAGGTCTTCCAGCGAGACCGCGTTCACGTTCTCGTGAACAGCGCGGGCATCGCGCACGTTGGCAAGGTCGAAGACACCAGTGAACGCGACTTTGACTCCGTTATCCAGGTGAACGTGAAGGGTGTTTACAACTGCATGCGTGCGTGCATCGGGCACATGAAGGAAAATGGCGGCGGCGTCATTCTGAATCTAGCCTCCATCGCAGCCACGGCTGGGGTTGCTGACCGGTTCGCATATTCAGCGAGCAAGGGCGCCGTGGTCTCGATGACGTATTCGGTGGCAAAGGACTACCTGCACCACAACATTCGTTGCAATTGCATTTCGCCGGCCCGGGTGCACACACCATTTGTGGACGGCTTCGTTCGGAAGAATTATCCTGGCCGCGAGCAGGAGATGCTCGAACTCTTGGGTCGCTCCCAGCCCATCGGCAGGATGGCGAATCCCCAGGAGGTCGCCTGGTTGGCGTTGTTCTTGTGTTCGGACGAGGCGGCGTTCGTGACCGGCACGGATTATCCCCTCGACGGGGGCTTCTTCGCGCTCCGCGGATGATCCGCGACCAACGCCCCGGTGCGTTGCGTATGGTCTCGTCCGGTGAGCTGGCCGTACTCGGAATCGTTACGGTTGCCAGAAGGTTTCAGCGGGATTGCATTGACGGTTGATTCACACCAGCACTTCTGGAGATACGATCCGGCCCGGGACTCCTGGATTACCGATGAGATGTCTGTGCTCAAATGCGACTTCTTGCCCGCCGATCTGCTCCCGGAGTTGAGCGCAAACGGCATGGACGCCTGCGTCGCTGTTCAGGCCGACCAATCAGAAAAGGAAACACTCTTTCTGCTCGATCTGGCACAGCGACACAAACCCATTGTGGGCGTCGTTGGTTGGGTGGATCTCTGTGCCCGCAACTTGCCGGAGCGATTGCAGTACTTTTCCCAGTTTGAAAAACTCCGCGGATTCCGTCACATTGTGCAGGCTGAACCCGATGACCGCTTCCTGATCCGGACTGACTTCTTGCGGGGCATCGGGTGTCTTGCGGAATTCCACTACACCTATGACATTCTCATCTACCCAAAGCAACTCCCGGCAGCGATCGAACTGGTCGCAAAGTTTCCGGGGCAGCGATTTGTGGTGGACCATATCGCCAAGCCTCCGGTCAAAGCGGGAGAGCGCACTGGTACGAGCAGCGAGTGGGCTCGACACATGCGCGAGATCGCGGCGAACGCAAACGTGTATTGCAAGCTCTCCGGCATGATTACCGAAGCAGACTGGCGTCATTGGCGGGCCGAAGATTTTACGCCGTACCTGGATGTCGCGTTCGAGGCCTTCGGACCTGACCGGCTGATGTTCGGCTCGGATTGGCCCGTCTGCCTTCTGGCGGGAACCTATCGCCAGGCGAAGCAACTGATCGTTGACTATTTGCGGGGTCGCCGGGATACGGAGAAGGGAAAAATCTTCGGCGCAAACGCGGCGCGCTTTTACGGCCTGAAGAACTAACGGAATGGATCTTCAGCTCAAAAACAAAGTCGTACTCGTCACTGGCGGCGCAAAGGGCATCGGCGCGGCGACTGTGCACGTCTGCGCCGGTGAAGGTGCTATTCCCGTGATCGTAGACCGCGACGCGGACGCTGCCAAGAAGCTGCAGGCCGAGCTGCGCGGCAATGGCGCCTCGAGCCACGTGTTCACCGCTGAGCTCTCTTCTCCAGAGGACTGTGCGCAGGCCGTCGCGCACACCATCTCCGCCTGCGGTCGCCTAGATGCGCTGATCAACAACGCCGGCGTAAACGACAAGGTCGGCCTCGAGCACGGCAGCCCCGCCGACTTCACGGCGTCTCTGAGGCGCAATCTGGTTCACTACTATAGCATGGCGCATCACGCGTTGCCTTTGCTCCGCCAGACCAAGGGCTCCATCGTCAACGTCGCCTCGAAGGTGGCGGTGACGGGACAAGGCGGCACGTCGGGATATGCGGCCTCGAAGGGCGCAATCCTCGCCCTGACCCGCGAATGGGCCGCTGAGCTTCTGCCGCACGGCATTCGCGTCAACGCCGTGGTGCCCTCCGAAGTCATGACGCCGCTGTACCGCCAGTGGCTCAATACGTTTCCGGATCCGGACGCCAAACTGGCGTCCATCATCTCCAAGATCCCGCTGGGAAAAAGAATGACCACGGCCGGCGAGGTCGCCGCCATGGTGGTCTTCCTGCTCTCCGACAAGGCAGGACACATCACCGGGCAGCACCTGTTTGTGGACGGTGGCTACGTGCATCTGGATCGCGCGCTGACGTGACGGAAAGGCTCGATGACAGTTCAGGAGAAAGCCCGACGTGCGGCACCTCAATCCGTTCCGGAGATGAATCGACGGTATCTTCTCCCCCTGGTGTTGATCACGAGTTTGTTCTTCCTGTGGGCACTCGGTGTCAATCTGAACGACATTCTCATCCCGCATCTCAAGAAGGCATTCGGGCTAACGGATTTTCAATCTTCACTTATTCAGACAGCGTTTTTCGGCGGGTACTTCCTGGCCGCCTTTCCTGCTGGCTGGCTGATGGAGCGCATCGGTTACAAGAAGGGCATCCTCACCGGGCTGTTCCTCTGTGCGGCGGGAGCGCTTCTCTTTCTTCCCGCCGCCTCCGCGCGGGTGTACGGGTTCTTCTTGTTTGCGTTGTTTGTGATGGCGTGCGGCCAGAGTTTCCTGGAGGTCGCCGCGAACCCCTACGTCGCCATCCTCGGCCCTGCCGAAAGTTCCGAGCGCCGGTTGAACCTCGCGCAGTCTTTCAACTCCGTCGGTGCTGTCGTGACGCCGATCATCGGCGCCGCCTTCATCCTTACCGCCGCCGAGTACTCTCCCGGGCAACTGGCGGCCATGAGCCCGGCGCAGATCCAGGCATGGAAGGTGGCGGAGGCGAATACGGTGCGGGTGCCGTACTTGGTGATCGCCGGGATTTTCTTGAGCGTCGCTGCGCTCATTTACTTCGCCCATCTGCCGGAAATCCGCGAGCAGGGCGGACAGAACGAGTCGGGTTCTGCCCAGGGCGGTCTGCCGGGAGCGCTCCATCACACGCACCTGGTGAAGGGAGTCATCGCGCAGTTTTTTTACGTCGGCGCGCAGGTCGGTGTGGCGAGTTTCATCATACGCTTCGCTCAGTATGCCGAGTCGGGGACATCTGCGAAGGTCGCCGCGAACTATCTCAAGCTGCACCTGCTGGGGTTCATGATCGGCCGATTTGCCGGCTCGGCCATCATGAAGCGCGTGCGCGCGCCGCGGCTACTCGCGATGTTTGCTGCCTGCTCGCTGCTGTGTGCCGCCACCGCGCTGGCGACCACGGGTGTGGTCTCCATATGGGCCATCGTCCTGCTCGGCTTCTTCCATTCGATCATGTTCCCCACCATCTTTGCCCTGAGCATCAAGAATCTGGGGCCTTATACGAAGCGTGCCTCTTCGCTGCTGGTGATGTCGATCATCGGCGGCGCCATTCTTCCTGCCCTCAAGGGCCGCATATCGGATGCGAGCGATATCCAGAAGGCCTTCATCGCTCCCCTTTTCTGCTATGCCTATGTGCTCTATTTCGCCGTCGCTGGCTACAAGCCCGCCGGCATTATCACACCGCAGCATGCCGCCGCTGCTGGCATCGAGGCCAAGTGAAAAAGAGATACTGCCTGACGCTAGATCTGAAAGACGATCCGCAACGGATCGCCGAGTACAAGCGCTACCACCAGAACATCTGGCCCGAGATCACACGCAGCATCAAAGACGCCGGCATCGAGGATATGGAGATCTACCTGCTCGGCACGCGGATGTTCATGATCATGGAAGTGAACGAGCACTTCTCGTTTGAAGCCAAAGCAAAAGCTGATCGCGAAAATTCAAGAGTGCGCGAATGGGAAGAACTGATGCGGAAGTTTCAGCAGCCGTTGCCGCAGGCAGGAGCAGGTGAGAAGTGGCTGCAGATGCAGAGGATTTTCAAACTGCAAGTGTAAGTGCACAACCGGCGGGCCGTCCTTGCGATTCGCTCGAGCAGCGGGACAAAGTGTTGCAGCTCCCAACGCAAAGGGAGGAAACCAAACTCATGGATCTGAATGGAATGACGCGGCGTGATTGGCTGGTTGGCACAGGGGCTTCTCTGGTGACACTGGCCGCCACCTCAGCGAAAGCAGTCAATCTGCAACAGCCACAAGCGCAGCAGCCACAGGCGGACGAAGCAGATCGCGTCCGGCGAATGAAGTGGTGGCACGAAGCCAAGTTCGGCATGTTTGTCCACTGGGGTTTGTACAGCGTCTTAGGCAGACATGAGTGGGTCATGGAGAATGAAGGCATCCCCGTGAGCGAATATCAGCCGTTGGCCCAGCGCTTTACGCCAAGACGAAATGCCGCACGCGATTGGGCGAAGCTCGCAAAGCAGGCGGGTATGAAGTACATGGTCATGACCACCAAGCATCACGAGGGTTTTTGTCTCTTTGACACCAGACATACGGATTATTGCGCACCAAAGCAGGCCACGGGTCGCGACCTTGTCAAAGAGTACGTGCAGGCGGCGCGGAGCGAGGGCTTGCGCGTGGGTTTTTATTATTCGCTGATGGATTGGCATCATCCGCATGGCGCGCGTTGCGCGCAGGATGAGGCCGCCCGCAAGCGCTTCGTGGAATACACACACGGCCTCCTACGCGAGCTGTGCACCAACTACGGCAAGATCGACGTCCTTTGGTACGACGTCGCCTGGCCGCTCGACGCGGCAGGTTGGGAGTCGGAACGGATGAATCAAATGGTTTTCCAACTCCAGCCCGACATCATCGTCAACAACCGAAACAAGCTCCCTGGCGACTTCTCCACTCCGGAACAGAGAATCACCGCTGAGACCGGGGGGCGGGCCTGGGAGGCTTGCATGACACTGAACGACAGTTGGGGCTACCAACGCGCTGACGACAACTGGAAGAGTCCCAAACAGGTGGTGCGCAATCTCATTGCCTGCGCGCGCGACGGCGGCAATTACCTGCTGAACATCGGCCCGCGACCGGATGGTTCAATACCTGAGGAATCGGTAAGCGTCCTGAGCGAAGTGGGGCAATGGATGGCCAAGAATGGGGAAACGATTTACCAGTCGGACCTCTGCCAAGTGCGCCGCTCGAACTATGCCAGCTTCACGCGAAAAGGGAACACGCTTTACATGCACATGCACTTCTGGCCAGGTGAGACGGTGGCTATGAGCGGTCTGATGACCAGAGTGAAGTCCGCGAGATTGTTCGCCACAGGCCAGAAGACCGAGTTTCAGCAGGACCGTTTTCGCGTGAGGTTTACGGGTCTGCCGAAAGACGCACCCGATCGTCTGATCACCACTCTTGCAATCGAATGCGAATCGGAGCCGACTCAAGATTCGATTTTCGTACGCAATGAGAAACCACGGGAGGGAGTATAGTTGCGCACGGACAGCGGCGGCGCGTCGGTGTCCGTAATGTTTCCGCCGCCGATCAACCCCATATGGATCGCCATGAGGCCAATTGACTTAGCCCCGTCGTGAAGGTATCCATCAGCGATACGCGGTCACGAACTCCTGATAGGCCGCCTCCGCTTGTTCCGGAGTGGCGACTTCAGAGAGAATCAAAACGCGATAGCGGAACATGACACTCTCGTTGGGGGAAAGCGTGAAATTCAGTTCCTCTTTGCCGTTGCTGAAAACCTTCCGGCCGAGCGGGTTGACCGCAAACAGACCATAGCCTCGTGCATGCCAGTACGCGGGGAAGCCAGGGTTTTTCGGGTGATCGAATATAGCAATGGTCACCGGCTCGTGGCCCACGTTGCCGCTGAGGATGCACCAACGGCCTTGCGTGCCCCACGCGGCGTCGCCTTTCATGCCTTCACTGGTCAGGTAGACGCCATTGACGCCGGTGTTGACGATGTTGGCGACTTGCGTGGGTCTTCCGCTCGCGTCGGTGAAAACCTCAGGCTTCGTAGACGGCGCTTCAAGCGCACGCGTTACGCGCAGGCCGAGTAGGCCTTCCTTGTCGTCCTGGAAGACAACTTTTTCCCCTAATGCCTGCAAAGTCGTGATCCGATCCACGCTGCGGAAGCCGGCTCCGCCGCGGAAGACGAACCGCGTGTGCTCACGCAAGATGGTCTTGCCGTCCGGCATGACCCAGTCCATTTCGGTTTGGAGCTCGCCCTTTTCCGGTCCGCTCGTGGCAGCCATGATCGAGTGGTGGCGAATTGTGCCCATCTTGCCTCGCTCCGCTGGCTTGATGGCGTCGGAGTTGTTCCAGAAGTCCACGTCGTTCACTTTGCCGTAATTGAACCAGAGGCCAGCGTGGTGCGGATGATCCACGCGCTCACCCGGCCGAGGGTCGAGCGGGAAGCCGCGTGTGACCGTCGTGCCCTTTGCCGTGCGCAGAGGATAGAGGACCGGCTTCTTCAACGTCTCCGGCCAGATATAGGAGGTGAAAGGCCGGCCATCGATCAGAACGTCCACGCGGCGTTCAGCTTCGTTGGGCACGACGCGGATTCTTCCGTTCTGCGCCTTCTGGGCTGTGTCTCCTGTCGCGATCAACAGTGCCGACAGTGCAAAGGCGACGACTGCGCCGGCGAAAAAAACCTTCGTCCAATGCCTGCCCATGTGTGACCTATGCCCCCACCACCACTTCCTGCGTGGCGTCGTCGAAGGTTACGCGCTGGCCGGTTTGAATGGCGGCAATGGTCATGCAAAGCGCGACGGAGTGGCTATAGCCGGCTTCGATGTCGGCATTGGACTTCTTGCGGCTGCGAATGCACTCCATCCAGTTGCGGACATTGGCGGAGGTGGCGTTGTCAGCTCCAGTATCTGCGGCGGTTTCCGTTTGTGCGGCGGCTTCAGGCAGCGGTTTAGCGGGCAGGAGGTTCGCCTTCATGCCCATTTCCTTTGCGTAGCGTTCCTCGAGGCCACCCGTGGGCGTCACCTGGTGCTTTTCCAAGTCGAGAGTGCCGCCATTGGAGAAATAAGTCTCTTTTACGCCGCCGGCGGAGTTGGTCATGCGGGAGGAGTAGGTAACCTGGAAGCCTTTAGAGGCGTCCTGAAGCGGGCCATAGTCGAAG
>WNFB01002073.1_pt1 | contig 17383 bp, 14 predicted proteins | sample 5400501 | NCBI WGS metagenome assembly WNFB01 (sample SAMN13153341, study PRJNA577476) | soil metagenome | isolation source: 200 cm saprolite under Douglas fir tree site 2 hole 1 | place: USA:California | collected 2015-04-18 | reverse complement strand
GCCACCGAGCCCTCGGACTTGGGCCTCCCCACGCAGGAGTCTCATCTTGCGCGAAAGGGGTCCCAAAAATTTCCGCGCGGGAGGCAAAAAGCGAGCACGTCGCGGGCACCGAACTCGGGACCGGCGCCAATCTCCACCCCCTCCACCCCCCGATTCACGGGACTCCCGAAAAACTTGCGGCCGGCGCGAAAAACAGCGCGCACCGCACCCAGTGGCCCCCGCGCGCATTTGGGGGAGTGTCCGCGTGGCTGCGGCGTCTTCCTGCTCCGCGAGCTGCGGTGCCCGAAGTGCGGAGCCACAGAGGGCATGTGACCGACGCATGACGATGACGCCAGAGTCGGTGCTCTACAGATTCGTCCGTTGGCTTTATGGCTTCCTATTTTTGACCAGCGGCGGACGCCCCTGATGCCGACCGCGTAGCCCTTGCGGACGCCCGATAGCGTGTCCAGACGTCGGCCAGGAGCCGTTTAAACGGCAGAGGATGGGACTGTAGTAGGCTCCCGGGAGAGCCAGGTGTGCGGGGCGCCACTTCAGGGTAAGCAGATGGTCGCTTGCTCGGAGAAGTGCCGGGCGACGCGGTGGCGCCGACAGCGGGAGACGGCCCGCGGAGACTGGAGTGACTCGGCAGCCCCGACGAGCTGGGGAAGAAGGGACGCGCGTGTTTCTACAGCGAGGAGGGACGCGATGATTGCCCCGATCTACGCGCGCAAGTCTATGGGAGGCTACCAGCTACCGATTCTGGTGGCCTTCGCCGTCGCCGTGGGCAGCTGCGTGAGCCTTACGCCCCAGCAGCAGGACAAGGTCGCCGAGGTCGAGCGGTTCGCCGACGCGACGGCCGCCGCCTACAAGCTGTCTCGCATTCGCGTCGCGATCGAGCCGGCGACCAATCTCGGCATTGGCGGACGCTATCACCAGGGCAATTTCTACCTCAATGAGCGGATGCTCGGCTCACGCAGCCTGACCGCGGTCGTGGCCCACGAGCTGGCGCATTATGTCCTGGGCCACGACACGCGGGTGCAAGGCGCGGCGATGTCGGAGTTTCAGCGTGCGCAGGAACTGCGCGAACTCGATGCGAACGCGAAAGCCGTCGAGATTCTGATGCGGGTCAAGCAGATGACGCAGCGAGAAGCGGTACAGACGATCGTGACCCATCTCCGCGGCGCCGGGCGCCTCCAGGACCGCGGCGGCGCGCGGGCATGGGGCCACCGCCCGCCCGCGGAGGAGATCGAGGACCTGCTCGCGCGCTTCCCGGACAGCCGCTAGATCGATCGCGATGATCGCCGCTCGGACATGAGCTAGCAGCTCTGCGACGTCCTACAGGGCTGGCGGAGCCTTCAGGAGGCCGAAGCGACCGTCGCCGGCACCCGAGAATGACTCCGTGGGTGGCCGCAACCTCTACGCAACTGTCTCCGACCATGCAGAGGCGACTTCGTCGTGATCTCGCGCAGTTACCTACCCGCCCGCGTCAACGTCCAAGATCCGCTACGGTAGGCGGACGACGGTCCAGCCGCGGGCGTGGATCTCGGCGTTCTCGTGCGCCTTCGAGCGGCGCGCGAACCGCCGGCGCTCGGCCGCGGGGGGCTCCTCCCGATGCCGGCGCTTCACCACCCGCCGGTCGAGGATGATGTCGACAGCCCTCTCGCTCGCGAGGACCCGCTTCAGGCTCTCGAACAGCTCCCGCCGCTCCTGCGACACGATGAACACCAGCCGCTCCATATCAACGTCGGCCGGGGGAGTCCGAGGGGGGCGTAGCCCCCTTCGCCTGATGAGACCAGCGCCGCACCCCCGGCGGACACCCCCCATCGGTCACCCGCGGCGGTCTGGCCCGTACAGCGATTGCGCCGGCAAAGCCGGCGGTCGACACATCGCCCACAGCGCGCGAGCGTTTCTCCATCGCGGCGTCCTAGTCGATCGGGGGACGCCGGTCGGCCCAGGGGCGCGCGCGCTCAAACGCCGCGGCGGCGCGCAGGACGCCCGCGTCGTCGAAGCGACGCCCGACGATCTGCAGCCCGATCGGCAGCCCGTCCTTGGTGAAGCCGCACGGCACCGACGCGGCGGGCTGACCGGTCAGGTTGAACGGGAACGTGAACGGGATCCAGGCGTACGGCTCGACGCGCTTGCCGGCGATCTCGGAAGGGTTGTCGAGCCCGATCGCGAAGGGCGGGCACGCGATCGTCGGCGTCAGTAGCAGGTCGTACGTCTCGAAGAACGCGCGCGGGTGCTGCCACCACGCGAGGCGGTCGAACCACGCCTGCACGTATCGCGTCGGCGGGTTCCGGAGGGTCGCCTCGATGATCCGGTAGAGGCCTGGCTCGATCTCCGCGCGGCGGTCGATGTACGGCGCCATGCGGGTGGCGATGCCGCCGCAGAATGTCTGCTCCCAGCAGTCGCGCGGCGACGGCCAGCGCGGGTTGACGGTCTCCACGTGGCAACCCAGCTCTCGGAAGGCCGCGGCGGCCTTGGCGGAGACGGCGCGAACCTCGGGGTCTACCGCGTCGGCGAAGCCAAGGTCGTCGCTGTAGGCGATGCGCAGTCCCTTCACGCCCCCGCGGAGCGCCTTCAGGTGATCGACGCGCGCGGCGGGGAGCGAGTACTGGTCGCGCTCGTCGGGGCCGGCGCACACGTTCATCATGAGCGCCGCGTCGGCCACGGTCCGCGCCATGGGGCCGATGTGCGAGAGGCTCCACGCGCCGCTCGGCGGGTAGGCGGGGATGCGCCCGTAGGAGGGCTTCAGGCCGAAGATCCCCGCGAAGGAGGCGGGGATGCGGATCGAGCCGCCCCCGTCGGTCCCGATGTGGAGCGGGCCCAGTCCCGCCGCCGCGGCCGCGGACGCGCCGCCGGACGAGCCTCCCGGCGTCCGCTCGAGGTTCCAGGGGTTGCGCGTCGGCCCGAAGAGGAGGTTGTGGGTCGCGCCGATCCAGCCGAAGGTCGGCGTGTTCGTCTTGCCGAGCATGATCGCGCCGGCGCGCTTCATGCGCTCGACCATCGGGGCGTCCTCGGTGGGCACGTTGTCGCGGTAGAGCGGCGTGCCGAACGTCGTGCGCACCCCTTTGGTGACGACCAGGTCCTTCACCGAGAAGGGCACGCCGTGGAGCGGTCCGAGCACGGCCCTCCGCTTCATCAGCGCGCGCTCGGCCGCCTTCGCCTCGCGCCGCGCCGCCTCGTCGGTCAGCGTCACGAAGGCGTTGAGCTTCGGGTTGATACGCTCGACCCGGTCGAGGATCGCGTCCACGACCTCGACCGGCGAGACCCTCTTTCGTCTGATCAGCGCCGCCAGCTCCGTCGCCGGCAGCCAGCAGAGCCGCTCGTCAGCCATCCCTCGGCCTCCTTCCTCTCGGATCTCCCGTCCTCTCAGGACGAGAGATGGAACACCACCATCTTGAGCTCCGTCATCTCGTTGATCGCGTACGCCGGGCCCTCCTTGCCGAACCCGGACTCCTTGAGCCCGCCGTACGGCATCCGGTCGGCCCGCCACTGGGGCCCCCAGTTGACGTGGAGGTTGCCCGACTGGACCTCGCGCGCGAACTTCCACGCCCACTCGAGGTTCTCGGTGAAGATCCCGGCCGCGAGCCCGTAGTTCGTGTCGTTCGCGAGCGCGATCGCCTCGTCGATGTCGTTGAACGGCGTGACGGCAACGGCCGGACCGAAGAGCTCGTCGCCCGAGATCCGCATGTCCGGCTTCACGTCGGCGACGATCGTCGGCTCGTACAAGGCACCCTGCCGCCGCCCGCCGGTGACCAGCCGGGCGCCACTCGCCACGGCCTCCTTCACCCACTCGTCCACCCGGATCGCCTCTTTCTCACGAATCATCGGCCCGACGTGGACCGTCGGATCGAGCTGGTTGCCCACCTTCAGCGCCGCGACCTTCGGGCGGAGCGCGTCGAGGAAGTCGCCGTAGACCTTCCCCGCCGTGAGCACGCGCTGGGTCGAGATGCAGACCTGTCCCGCGTTGGCGTAGCCCGTGGCGGCCACGGCCGCGGCGACTCTGTCGAGGTCCGCATCCGGCATCACGACGACGGGCGAGTTCGAGCCGAGCTCCATCGTCACGCGCTTGATGCCGGCCGTCTTGCAGATGCGCTCGCCGACGTCACGGCTGCCCGTGAAGGTGATCTTCCTCACCCGCCGGTCGGCCACCAGCAGGTCGCCGATCTCGCCGCCCATGCCCGTGAGCGTGTTGATCCCCTCGGGCGGCAGTCCCGCCTCCAGCAGGATCTCCGTCAGCCGGAGCGCCGAGAGCGGCGTGTCGGTCGCGGGCTTGAGGACGACCGCGTTGCCGCCCGCGATGGCGGGCCCCACCTTGTGGCAGACGAGGTTGAGGGGGAAGTTGAACGGGCTGATCGCCACGACGACGCCGCACGGGACCCGGAGCGTCACGCCGAGCTTGCCGCGGCCGTGGGCGGCCGCGTCGAGGGCGACCGTCTCGCCGTGGACGCGCTTGGCCTCCTCGGCGGACTCCATCATCGTGTCCACGGCGCGCAGGGCCTCGGCCCGCCCCTCGGCGAGGATCTTCCCCTCCTCCTTCGAGATCAGCGTGCCCAGCTCCTCGACGCGCGCACCGATCTTCTCGGCCGCGGCGTGGAGGATCTTCCAGCGCTCGAAGGCGGTGAGCTTGGCCATCGCCTTGGCACCGCGCTCCGCCGACTGGAGCGCCCGCTCGACGTCCGTCGCGTCCGCGCGCGGCACGGTGTCGATCAGAGAGCTGTCGTACGAGTTGCGCACCTCGATCTTCTGGGGCTTGTCGAGCCACTGACCTGCGACGTACATCTTCATGGCTGAATCTCCTTCGTATGGGTGCGGGCACCCGGGCTGTCGCCACGCCCGCACCCCGCCGCCACCTTACACTCGTTCACTCTGAGACGCTTCGTCTGCGCGCGACCACCGGAGGTCGCCACGCCCGTGCCCCGCCGTAACTTTACACTCGCTCGTTCTTTCGCGGGCGTCAGTAGTTGTCACGCGCCCCGAAGCCGGGGATCCAGGACGTCGCGGAGCGCGTCGCCGAGCAGATTCGAGCCGAACACGGCGAGGCTGATCGCGATCCCGGGGAAGAGCACCAGGTGGGGCGCCTTCTGCGCGTACTCGGCGGCGGAGACGGAGAGCATACGCCCCCACGACGGGTACGGCTCCGGCACCCCGAGTCCGAGGAACGACAGCGTCGCCTCGACGAGGATGGCGCTGCCGAGCTGGGCCGTGCAGAGGACGATGAACGGCCCCACGGTGTTGGGCAGGATGTGGCGGAAGGCGATCCGGAGGTGCCGGACGCCGAGCGACCGGGCCGCCTCCACGTACTGCATCTCGCGGATGGACAGCACGCTCGACCGGATGACGCGCGCCGCGCGCGGGATGATCGGGATCGAGATCGCGATCACCACGTTGTGGATGGCGGGGCCGAGCGCGGCCGACATGACGAGCGCCAGCACGAGCAGCGGCAGGCCCTGCAGGATGTCGAGCACCCGCTGCGCGATGAGATCGGTCTTGCCGCCGATGTAGCCCGAGAGCAGCCCGATGAGCCCGCCGAGCACCGAGCCGAGGAGCGTCGACGCCAGGCCCACGATGAGCGACACCCGGGCGCCGTGGACGATGCGCGAGTAGATGTCGCGGCCCAGGTGATCGGTGCCGAGCCAGTGCTCGGCGTTGGGCGGCCCGAGCGTGTACGCCGCGTTCGTCGCGATCGGATCGTGCGTTTGTAAGACATCCGCGAAGACCGCCGTGAGCGCCATCACCAGCATGAGGACGCCGCCCGCGGCGCCGAGCGGTTTTTTCCGGAGGAACCGGGCGGTCACGGGCCACACGCCGGGACGCGCCCGCGCCAGCGCCACGACCGCGATCTCTGCGGGCCTAACCGCCATACCGCACCCGTGGGTCGAGGACCCCGTAGAGCATGTCCACGAGCAGGTTCGACAGGATGACGACGATCGCGATGAACATCACGAGGTTCTGTACGACCGGATAGTCGCGCCACAGGATCGCCTGGACCAGGAAGCGCGCCACGCCCGGCAGGTTGAAGACGGTCTCCGTCACGACGAGCCCGCCGATGAGGAAGGCGAACTCGATCCCGATCACGGTCACCACCGGGAGCATCGCGTTCTTGAGGGCGTGGCGCCAGACGACCACAGGTCCGCTCTGGCCCTTGGCCCGCGCGGTGCGGATGTAGTCCTCACGCAGCACCTCGAGGAGCGAGGAGCGCGTGATGCGCATGATCAGCGCCGAGGAGCGGTAGCCGACCGCCAGGGCGGGCAGCAGGAACTGCACCGCGTGGAGCTTGAGGCTCTCCGTGGGGGACACGTACGTGAGCGGCGGGATCCACCGGAACCACGTCACGAGCCCGAGGATGATGACCATGCCGAGCCAGAACGCCGGCATCGAGAGCCCGGCCAGGCTGACCACGCGCAGGACGTAGTCGAGCGGCGAGTCCTGCCGCACAGCGCTGACCACGCCGGTCGGCACGCCGAGGAGGATCGCGAAGACCATCGAGAGCGCCGCCAGCTCCAGCGTGACCGGCAGGAGCGGGCGGATGATCGGCCAGGCCGGGAGGTCGTAGCGGTAGGACTTGCCGAGATCGCCGGTGACGATCTGCCGGAGCCAGTCGAGGTACTGGGCCCAGTAGGGCCGATCGATCCCGAGCTCCTTCATGAGCGCCTGCTTCTCGGCCGGGCTCACGTACCCGGCCGTCGAGAAGAGGATGTCCACGATGTCCCCGGGCGCCAGACGCAGGAGCGCGAAGATCACGATCGACATGCCCAGCAGCGTCAGCACGGCGATCGCGAGGCGCTGAGCGATGTAGGTCTTCACGCGCGGGCCCTCGGGCGCGGCGCCGAGGAGACCGACGCCTCCCCCGCGCCAGGCACGGTCACCGACGCGCTCTTACCTGTCGATCCACACTTCTTGCATCCGGCCAAAGTTGTAGATCGACTGGTGCGGGATCAGGTTCTTCACGTGTGGCCACACGGTGAAGTAGTCGAGCTTCCAGTCCAGGATGGGGCGCGCCGCGTCGGCCTCGAGCTTCTTCTGGATCGCGTAGACCATTCCCAGCCGCTTTTTCGGGTCGAGCTCCTGCGACTGCGCGTCGATCATCTTCATGACTTCTTCGCTGCAGTACTGGCTGTAGTTGCGCGGCGAGCCGCAGGCGTAGTTCTCGTAGAAGTTCGCGTCGGGGTCGTCCGGCCCGATGCCCGTCAGGTTCGCCCCGAGCTGGTAGTCGCCGCGCGTCGCCATCGCGTGCCACTGCGCCGTCTCGATCTGCTTGAGCGCGGCGTCGATGCCCACCTGCTTCAGCTCGTTGATCACGAACGACGCCATGTCCACGTAGATGGCGATGGCGCGCGTCACGATCTCGACCTTGAGCGGCTTCTCGGGCGAGTAGCCCACCTCGGCCATCAGCTTCTTCGCCTTGGCCTTCTCGTCCGCGGGCTTCGCCGCGTAGCCGGGCAGCCCGAGCAGGTCCTTCTCGCCGAGCCCCCAGAAGCCCCACGGCTTGGGCGCGAGCGCGGCGCCGACGACGGCGCCCCCCTGGTGGACGGCGCCGACGAGCGCGCGCCGGTCGATCGCGTGGCTGACCGCGAGCCGCACCTTCGGGTTGTCGAAGGGCGGCTTCTTCACGTTCATGATGATGTTGTCGCTGACGTTCTGGTTGTACGGCGTGACGACGAGCTGGGGCACCGCGTTCTTGAGCTGCTCGGCCGCCGTCTTCGTGGTCTCGCCCGGGAACGAGACGTCGAGCTTGCCGGCCTGGAGCGCCGCCTGGCGCGTGCCGCGCTCGACGATGGGGAAGTACTTCAGCCCGTCGAGGTAGGGCCGGCCCTTGACGAAGTAGTCCGGGTTCTTCACCAGCTCGACGAACTCGCCCTTCCGCCACTCCTTGAGCTTGAAGGGCCCCGTGCCGACGCAGCCCGTCCGGTAGCTCGCGGGCGGGACGTGGGCGGCGTAGACGGGCGTGTAGCCCGACGCGAGCATCAGCAGCAGCGAGGGCTGCGGCTTCTTCAGGCGAAAGGCCACGGTGTGGGCGTCGGGAGTCTCGACCGCCTCGATGTTCGCATACCAGTCCTTGCGCGGGTTGATCCGGAGCTTGGCGGGGGCGTCCGCGGCCTCGCGGAGCATGTCGAAGGTGAACTTGACGTCCTTCGAGGTGAACGGCTGGTCGTCGTGCCACTTCACACCCTTGCGAAGGAAGAACACGAGGTTCCGGTAGTTATCCTGCCACGACCACTTCTCGGCCAGCTCGCCGATGATCGTGTCCGCGCTCTCCGTCTTCTTGAGCGGATCGAAGAGCACGAGATTGTTGAGACAGGGCATCGCCGGCCAGACCGTCGAGATCGTGGCGGTCTCGTGGATGGCGAACCCCTGCGCCAGGTCCTCACGCAGCATCATGTTGAGGACCCCGCCGGATTTGGGCGCCTGGCTCGTGGCCGGCGTCGCCAGGGCGAGCGTGAGCAGGACGAGGAAGAAGCCAAGCGCAGCGGTGCGCTGACGTGTCATGAACGACCTCCACACCGGCCGGGCCATCGGCCCGCTGAGTTTACGTGAAAACGCGCGACGCGACAACGCGGTTTCCGGCGCGACGCGTCGGCCGGGGCGCCTCCGAGAAGCGTGTCCGAGTGACGGCCGTTCGAGCGCCGGCTTCGCCGGCGCAACCTGGCCTGGGGGAGGTTTCGGAGGGGGCCGTCGAGGCCCCCTCCGATGAGCTAGAGCAGGCGCAGGAGGAGGTGGATCGCGTAGAGCAGGCCGCCCGCGAGCCCGCCCACGACGGTGCCGTTGACCCGGATGTACTGGAGGTCGTCGCCCGCGTGATCCTCGATGAGCCGGACGGCGCCTTCGGGGCCGAGCGCGAGCACGCCCTTCTCGATGAAGGTCGCGAGACGATCGTGGGAGCGCTCGACCGCCTCGACCACGCGCCCCTTGACCCAGCGGTCGATGTCGCCGCGTAACGCCGCATCGCCCACCAGCGCGCGCCGCGCGCGCTCGAGCCGCTCGACCACCCACGCGGCCGTCTCCGAGCGCGGCCCGGCGAGGTCGGCGACGAGGGCCGCGTGGAGCGCCGTCGCCGCGTCCTCCAGCACGCGCACGGTCGCCGGCGCCGCCAGGAGATCCCGCTTCGCGGCCTCGACTCGCTCTGCGAGCCCGGGATCACGGCGCAGCCGGTCGGGCAGCCGCGTCAGCGCGTCGGCGAGCCGCTGCCGCACCGGATGCTCCGGGTCGGCGGCGACCCGCCGGAGCCCGGCGTGGAGAGCGGCGATGACGCGCTCGCGGTCGATCAGTCCGAGGAGGCTCGCGACGCTCATCCAGAAGCGCGGGTAGGCGCCCATCCGCTCGCGGTAGCGCGCGAGCACGTCGTCCACGACCTCGCCAACGACCTCACGGAAGGCCGGACGGTCCAGCGCCTCGCCGAGCGCCTGCGCCAGGGCGGTGACCGCGCGCTGGTCCCAGCCGTGACGGCGCGCGACCTCGAGAGCGCTGGCGAGCATCGGCGCCGCCGGCCGGGCGACGAGGAGCTCGTGGAGCCGGACGGCGAGGTCGCCGGCCGCCCGCGGCGTGAGCTGGCCCGCAACCCACCGCCCGAGGGTGAGCGTGAGCCGCTCGAGGTCCTGGCGCGTCACGCGCTCGGCGCCGCGTGCGAGCAGCGCCGCGAGGTCCACCCGCTCGATCTCCTGCGTCACGTACTCGCGCGTGAGGACGCGGCTGCCCACCATCGTGCCGACGCGCGCCGCCATCAGCTCCCAGTTGGCCGGGATCAGGGCCGTGTGAGGGATCGGCAGCCCGAGCGGGTGACGGAAGAGCGCGGCGACCGCGAACCAGTCGGCAAGGCCACCCACGATCCCCGCCTCGGCGATCGCGAGGATCCAGCCACCCCACCAGCTGCTCCTGAGGGGGAACGCGAGCGCCGCGAGCGCGCAGGCGCCGAGGAGCACGCCGAGCGCGAGACGCCGCTGGCGCCGCACCTCTCTCAGGCCACCCTCGGTTGTCTCGGTGCTCGCGGCCCCCGCGACATACGCCGCGACGGCAGGAGGAGCCGACTCTGCCTGACGTCCCACACGCCGCGCGGCGTAAGCCGGACGGCGGGCAGGAAATCCGCGGAGAGGAAGAACAGCGTGAAGAGGGGCTCGTGGTGCGAGTAGCCGCGCGCGACGAGCGCCGCGCGGAGCTCCCCTTCCCGCCCGGCGGCGTCTTCGACGGAGCCGCGGGTCATGATCCCGCCGAGCGGCAGCGGCAGCTCGTGGGCGACCTGCGTCCCGTCGACGACGACGACGCCGCCGCGGAGCTCGAGGAGGCGATTCACCGCGCGCGCCATCGCCTCGGGGCTCCGGCCGAGCGCCACGATGTTGAAGTCGGTGCTGATCGTCGCGGCCAGGCCGTCGAGTCGGTCGGCAAAGCCCGCGACGATCCCGGGCGCCACCCAGCGCCCGCCGCGGTCGAGGAGGGCCGCGCGGAGGTCGCCCGGACCGAGCGGACGTTCCTCGAGCCGCGTGATCACCGCGCTCACGAGGCGGATCACCGGATAGCGGTCCCTCGCCGGGAGCGCGAAGTCGGCGGCGCGGGCCCGCCAGCCGACGGTGAGCCGGGCCTCGGGCGAGGTGAAGATGCGCGACCACGGGAGCTCGGCCACGCGCGCGAGCAGCCGGCCGCGGGAGGCGACGAGCCGGCCGCGTGCGACGACGGCGGCGGGCCGAGGCTCGGCAAGGTCGTCGAGCAGGCAGACGTCGGCGTAACGGCCGGGCGCGATCCCGCCGAGGTCGCCATCGAGACCGAAGTAGGTCGCCGGGTTCAGCGTGGCCATCCGGTAGGCGTCGACCGGCGCCACACCGCGCTCGAGGACGACGCGGATCAGGTGATCCACGAAGCCGTGGGCGCGCAGGAACGCCGGCATCGAGCCGTCGCAGGTGAGCATGAGGCGCGAGACGAGCGCCGGCGCCTCCTTGAGCGCGTCGAGCAGCGCGTTCAAATCCGGCCGCAGCGACGACTCGCGCAGCATGACTGCGATCCCCTGCCGCGCGCGCTCGAGCACCTCGCGCGCGGTGATGGGCTCGTGGTCGGAGGTGAAGCCGGCCGCCGCGAGCGCCGCGAGCTTCTCCCCCGAAGCGCCCGCCGTGTGGCCCTCGACGCGCGGGAGGCGCGGAGGCGCCTGCGCCAGGCGCCGGAGCAGGTCCCGGCTGCCGGACCATGCGTCTGGCCAGCGCGTCACTTCGCCGATCGCCACCGCACGGGGGTGCGCGAGTGCCTTCACGAGGTCGCGGAAGGGGAAGCGGCGCGCCTCGTCCGCCGTGCGGGACTGCGCGTGAGGCCGGATCATCCAGTAGAACTTGAGCGGCGCCCCCGTGAGCGCGTCGGCGACGCGGAGGAACGCGCGCGCGCCGCCCAGCTCCAGGAGCTGGAGCGTGTCCGCGAAGACGCTCGTCGTCCCGCGGGGCAGGACGAAGCGCGCGAGCGCCGAGGGGGTCGTGACGTGGGCGGGGTGGACGTGGGGGTCGATGTAGCCGGGAACGAGGACCTTGTCCGTCGCGTCGAGCACCGTCGTGCGCGGCCCGACCATATCCTCGCGCCCGCCGACGTACGCGATCCGCTCGCCCTTGACGGCGACGGTCGCGGGATAGAGCTCGCCCGTGTAGACGTTGAGCAGCGTGCCGCCGCGGATCACGAGGTCCGCGGGCAAGGCACCCCGCGCGACGTCGGTGAGCTTCCGGCGCTCGGCCACGTTCATGTGACGGCGATTATACGGAGCCCCGGCGCGACGGCCCGAAGAAGAGCCGGAGCAGCTCCGAGGCGGAGCGCGAGCACATCCACATCGTCGGGATCTCGCCGCTCGATCTGCCGTCGCGCTTCCCGGATTGCGCGCGCGTCGCCGACCCGCTGGTACACCCGCAGCGGGAGTAGGTCGAGCGCAAAAGCGAGTAGAGTTGCATCTGCGCCGAGCGTGTCGGCGAGCCGCGGGAGGTAGGTCCTCACCTCGTCGAGGACCGAGGCGAGGATGGCGTTAGCGTCGACGACGAGCCTTGCGGGCTTTCTCGAAGTCGGCAACGATCGTCTTCTCGGAGAGCCCGCGCACCTTCACCAGCCAGCGAACCTCCGAGGACAGCGTGTCGAACAGCTCCCGCCGAATGTCGAGCGGAACCGCCGTGCCGGAAGTCGGGACGAAGAACCCGACGATCCGGCCCCGGCGGGTGACGAGCACCGGCTCGGCACCCGTCAGCAAAGTCGAGGCCCGGTCGCGGAACTCACGCACCGTCGCTGTCCTCATGTGGTCATCCCCGCGACCACACTGTCGCCACGCCTGGGTGCCAGCGTCAAATCGGACGGGTGCATCGCCTCCCCCGATACAATCGCCTCATGGCCGCGGCGATCGTCGTCACCGAGTCGGTGCGAGTGCCCGAGCACGCGCTCCACGTCCACGCCGCGCGCGCCTCGGGGCCCGGCGGCCAGAACGTCAATAAGGTCGCGACGAAAATAGAGCTCCGGGTCGACCTCGACGCGATCGAGGGGCTCTCCGACGCGGCGCGAGCGCGGCTGACCGCGCTCTGCGGCGGTAGGCTCGACGCCGACGGCCGGCTCATGGTGACGAGCCAGGCGACGCGCACCCAGGCCCGGAACCTGGAGGACGCCCGCCAGAAGGTCAGAACTCTCGTCGCCGCGGCGCTGCGAGAGCCCCGCTCACGCAAAGAGTCCCGACCGACCCCGGCAGCGAGGGAGCGGCGGCTCGAGGCGAAGAAACGTCGCGGCTGGCTCAAGCGTGGGCGCACGCGGTCGGAGGAGTGAGCGGTCAGCGCTTCGGCGGGTGGCCCTCGCGATACGCGGCGACACCCGCACGGACGCCGGCACGCACCCCGCGCGCGATCACTTTCGCCTCGACGACCGCCTGGCGCACCTTGGGCTCGAGCACCCGCACGGTACGCCCGACCGTGACGCGCGTTCGCCGCTCGAGCCGCTTGAGGCGTCGGCGCGCTTCGCCGCGCGCCTCGCCGGCCCTGGTACGCAGCTCCGCGAGCTGCTGCTGGAGCGCCTTCAGCTGCTTCTCGAGCGTCGTCTTCATCAGAACCCCAGTGCCCGGACGCCGTCGCGGAAGCGCTGGACGTTCCGGAGCTTGATCGCCTCGTAGCCGCGGATCACGTCGGGCAGGTTGGCGAGCTTCACCGCGCGCTCGTACGTCTCGGGTGAGAGACCGATCAGCGCCTTCTCGACGAGTGCGCGGTACTCGCCGGGGAGTGCGCGCTCGACGCGCCGCACCTCCGCGTACCCGAACGGGTCGAGCGCGGTGCCGCGCAGCCCGCGCATGGCGACGAGGAGCCTGAAGGCCCTGTCGAACCATTTGCCGAGCTTGATCTTCCGCTTCCAGCCCAGCGCGCGGAGCAGCGGCGGGTGGAGGTTGTACTGCACCGTCACGCCCCCCGGGAACTCGGCGGCGAGCGCCGTCGCGAGGTCGTTCGTGAGATGCAGGCGCGCCACCTCGTACTCGTCCTTGTAGGCCATGAGCTTGAACATATAACGCGCGACGCCTTCGCTCAACCGCGTCTCGCCACTCACCGCGGCCGCTTCGACCTCACGCACCCGCTTCACGAACTCCACGTACTCGCGCGCGTACGCCGCGCTCTGGTAGGCGCAGAGCTCGGGCACGCGGATCGCGAGGAGCCGTTCGAGCTCGCCCGTGGCCGCGACGCTCCCGACGAGGGCACGCGCTTCGCCCGTCAGCTCCGGCTGGACCTGGACGGCGCCGAGCCGCTGCCGCTTCAGGCCCTTGGCCCACGCGGGGTCGGCGACGAAGAGCCGGCCGGCGCGGAAGGCGTGGCTGTTCATCTGGACCGACACGCCGTTGAGCGCGATCGCTTCCTCGATCGCCGGGGCACTCACGGGAATGGCGCCGGCCTGGTAGGCGGCGCCCAGCACGAGCATGTTGGCGGCCATGTGATCGTCGAAGAGCGTTTCGGCGAGCGTGAGCGCGTCGAGGTAGACGTTCTCGTCCTTGCGGGTGACGCGGTTGATAGCCGCGACGAGCCCGCCCGGGTCCGGGAACTCGACATCGGTGGACGTCACCATCGCGCCCGTCGGGACCTTGCTCGTGGAGACGATCGCGAGCGTGCGGTCGGGGCTGGCGTGGTCGAGGTTCTGGGGCGACGTCGCGACGAGGATGTCGAAGCCGAGGTAGCAGTCGGCCGACCCTGCGGCCACCTTGTTCGACGCCTCCGGCGTCCCCTCGAAGATCTTGAGATGTGAGACGACGGGGCCGCCCTTCTGGGAGAGGCCCGTCTGGTCGAGGCCTCGGACGTGCCTGCCGTCGAGGAGCGCGGCCGTGCCGAGGATCTGGTTGACGGTCACGACGCCCGTCCCACCGATCCCCATCATGAACACGTTGCACTCGCGGGGAACGCGCAGCGCCGGCTCGGGAAGCGCGCGATCCACCTTGAACACCCGCCGCTCCTTCTTCGTGGGCGCGCCCCGGGGCACGACGGTCAGGAACGACGGGCAGTCACCGTCCAGGCACGAGTAGTCTTTGTTGCAAGAAGATTGATGGATCTGGGTCTTCCGTCCAAATTCTGTTTCGACCGGCTGCACGGAGAGGCAGTTACTTTTCACCCCGCAGTCGCCGCAGCCCTCGCACACCGCCTCGTTGATGACGACGCGCATCGCGGGATCGGGAAGCTTGCCGCGCTTCCGGAGCCGCCGCTTCTCCGCCGCGCACCGCTGGTCGTAGATCAGCGCGGTCACGCCCGGGATCTCGCGCAGCCGCCGCTGGGCCTCGTCGAGCCGATCGCGATGGAGGATCTCCACGCCCGGGGCCCACTGGACGTTCCTCGGGTACTTGTCGGGCTCGTCGGTCATCACGATGATGCGCTTGACGCCCTCGGCGTGGAGCGAGCGCGTCAGCTCCGGCACCGGCATCGCGCCGGCGGCGTCCTGGCCGCCGGTCATCGCCACCGCAGAGTTGTAGAGGATCTTGTAGGTGATGTTCGTGCCGGCGGCGACCGCCTGGCGGACCGCGAGCGAGCCCGAGTGGAAAAAGGTGCCATCGCCGAGGTTCTGGAAGATGTGCGGGGTCTCGGTGAAGGGCGCCATCCCGACCCACTGCACACCTTCCCCGCCCATGTGGGTGAGCCCCATCGTCCGCCGGTCCATGAGGAGCGCCATGCCGTGGCAGCCGATGCCGGCGCTCGCGATCGAGCCCTCCGGGAGGACCGTCGAGCGGTTGTGCGGGCAGCCCGAGCAGAAGTAGGGCTGGCGCGCGAGGGTGAGCGGCGCCGGGCGCTCCCGCAGCGCTTGTAAGAGAGCCACCCGCGCGGTGATGGCCTCGCGCGGGATGCGGCGCTCGAGCCGCGTCGCCACGATCTTGGCGATCCGGTCCGCGTCGAGCTCGGCGTCGGCGGGGACGAGCGGGCGGCCGTCGAGGTCGGACTTGCCGAGGACGCGCGGGCGCTCGGCCTCGTTGTAGAGGATGTCGCGGATGAAGAGCTCGCAGAAGGCCCGCTTCTCCTCGACGACGAGCAGCTCCTCCAGGCCGCGCGCGAACTCCCGGACGATCGTGGGCTCCATCGGGAAGAGCATCCCGATCTGGAGGAGCCGGATGCCGTGGTGCCGGAGCGCCGCGTCGTCCAGGCCGAGCTCGCGGAGCGCCTCGCGCAGGTCGTAGTAGGTCTTGCCGGGCGCGGCGATCCCGAGCCACGCGTTGGGCGTGTCGAGCGCGATGCGGTTGAGCCGGTTGACGCGCGCGAACGCCTTGGCGGCCTCGAGCCGCCCGTACTGGATCTCGCGCTCGGTGTCGAGCCCCCACGGCGGCATGAGGAGCGGGTTCTGCCGCTGCTGCCACGGGCGCCCGTCGTACTCGAAGCCGGGGTCGGCGATGACCACGCGATCGGGCGCGACCTCGGCGGTGCCGACCTCGTCGGCGACGTTGGTGACGATCTTGAAGCCGACCCAGAGGCCCGTGTAGCGCGAGAGCTCGAAGCCGAGCCGCCCGAGGTCGAGGATCTCCTGGATGTTCCCCGGGAACAGCACCGGGAAGAGCGCGTCGTAGAAGGCCACCTCGGAGTGCGACGGGATCGTGGACGATTTGGAGAGCGGGTCGTCGCCGCCGAGGGCGAGGACGCCGCCGTAGCGCGCGACGCCGGCGTAGTTGGCGTGCTTGAAGATGTCGCCCGTGCGGTCCACGCCGGGGCCCTTGCCGTACCACACGCCGAGGACGCCGTCGTACTTGGGCCGGGGGAAGAGGTTGGCGAGCTGGCTGCCGTAGATCGCGGTCGCGCCGAGGTCCTCGTTGAGCCCGGAGATGAAGACGACGTGGTGCTCGCGGAGGAGGTCCGAGTTCCGCTCCAGGGTCAGGTCGAAGCCGCCGAGGGGCGAGCCACGGTAGCCGGAGATCAGCGTCGCGGTGTTGAGCCCGCGGCGGCGGTCGGCGCGGTGCTGGTCGAGCGGCAGCCTGACCAGCGCCTGGATGCCGGAGAGGAAGATGAGCCCCTCTTCTCGACGGTACTTGGCGTCCAGGGTGAAGTCGCGCGTGATCGCCATCGGCCCCATCGCTTGCCCGTATGATACGAGGGCGCCAGACGCGGCGCAAATATCCGTCGTAGGGAGGGCACGATGACGCCGCAGGTCGCGATCCGACCGTGCCGGGTCGAAGAGTGCGAGGCGGTGCTCGCCCTCTGGCGGCGCGCCGGCGCGATCCCGAGCGTGACCGACACGCTCGAGGAGCTGACGCGGCTCGTCCGGAGCGAGCACGGCGACGGTTTCCTCGTCGCCGTCCGCGACGGCGTCGTCGTGGGAAGCGTGATCGGCGGCTGGGACGGCTGGCGTGGCGGGATCTACCGCCTCGCCGTGGATCCTCAGGTCCGGCGCCGTGGCATCGCGAAAGCGCTCGTCCGCGCGGCCGAGAGCGTGCTCTGGCGAAGGGGCGCCAGGCGGATGTCCGTCCTGGTCGAGCGTCACGAGGCCCACGCCGTCGCCTTCTGGGACTCGCTCGCCGAGGCGGGCTACCAGCCCGATCCGCGGATGATGCGCTACGTGAAGGCGCTCGGCGGGGACGGGAGCTAGGTGCTCCGCCAGAGACCGCGCCCGGCCTCGCGCGCCTCGCGTTGCAATTTCAAGAACAACTGCTGATAGCGGACGTTCGGCGGGACCGTCATGACCTGGGCGTAGCCGAGGCGCACGAGCTCGGCGTTGACCATCACATCACCCACCCACACATAGGCGAGGAGCCGGCCGTAGCGGTCGCGCTCCTGCACGTCGAGCTCGAGCCGGACGGTCTTGCCTTCGATCAGCCGACGGTTGACCTCGGTCGCCTCGCGGCCACCCGGCTCCTCGCCCTTCGTCGGGTGATGGACCTCGGGCGTGTTGACGCCGATGTAGCGGACCTTCGCGACGCCCGCGTCGATCCTCACGTGGATCGTGTCGCCGTCCACGACGCGCACGACCG
>WNFB01006954.1_pt1 | contig 17387 bp, 13 predicted proteins | sample 5400501 | NCBI WGS metagenome assembly WNFB01 (sample SAMN13153341, study PRJNA577476) | soil metagenome | isolation source: 200 cm saprolite under Douglas fir tree site 2 hole 1 | place: USA:California | collected 2015-04-18 | reverse complement strand
GTCCAGGGCGACATCACCACGCAACACATGGACGCGATCGTGAACGCCGCCAACACGACGCTCCTCGGCGGCGGCGGCGTGGACGGCGCGATCCACCGCGCCGCAGGCCCGCAGCTGCTCGAGGAATGCCGGAAGATCAGCGGATGCCCGACGGGTGAGGCTCGGATCACGAAGGGCTATCGGCTACCGGCGAGGTACGTGATCCATACAGTCGGCCCGGTGTGGAGCGGCGGCGGCCGCGGGGAGCCGGAGCTGCTCCGCGCCTGCTACATGAGCTCCCTGGCGTTGGCGGCGCACCACGGCGTGCGGTCGATCGCGTTCCCGTCTATCAGCACGGGCGCCTATCGTTACCCGATCGCGGACGCGGCGCATCTCGCGGTGCAGACGGTGCGGGAGAGCTTGGCAGTCCCGACGACGGTGGAATTGGTTCGGTTCGTCTGTTTCAGCGCCGGGGATCTGGAGATATACCGCCGGCTGCTGTCGTGATCACCTCGCTCCCCTCCTCGCCGAGTCCCTCCCCAGCTCCCGGAGCAGCAGGTGGCCGAGCGAGTCGCCGAGCGCGCTCGCCGCTCCTCGCGGCGCCAGGATCTCGTAGCGTGCCAACACGGCGTTGCCGCTGACGTCGAGCAGCCGCGCTACCAGGCGCACGGAGTCGGCCGCGCCTCGTCCCTGCGGCCAGAGCTGCGCCAGCACGACGAGTCCCGCGCCGGTGCGTTGGGCGAGCAGCACAGCGGCCTCCGCTGGTGCGGCGTGGCTGTCCCATGCTCGCAGGGCGGTCGCGGGGGGCACCGAGCGGACCGCCCCGTTCAGCCGCTCTATCACTGTGAGGGCAATCACTGACCCTGCCGAATCGAGGTCGGCCCCTCCCAGCGCGAGCGGCGCGATGGCGAGCAGTCCTGCGTCGAGCCGAGTCCGGTTCATTGCCCGCACGAACACCACTGCCCCCACCGTCGCACCGGCGAGGGCGAGCAGCAGGAGTCCAGCTACGATCCGCGCCGTTCCCGGTCGTTGACGGGCGGTTGAAGGGATCGGGGCTCCCGCGCCGCCACTGCCTATGCTACTCACGTGACGTTGATTCGAGGTTGACAGGGCCTGGATATGCTCTCTCCGATATGGTCACCGTGTGCACACTGCTGCCGCCGCCCGAGCGCTCCCGGGTCGATGCCGCCGGCGACGGGTGTTTCGCTACGCTGCATGCGGATTCGCCGCGCGAGCTGCTGCGCACGGCGCGTCGCCGGCGGGTCGATGCCCTGGTGATCTCGGTGCATCGCTGTGCCGGGGCCGAGCTCCCGGGAGTGGCGCGATTCGTTCGGGAGTTCCCGGCAATCCCGGCGGTGGCCCTCGTCTTGCGACACGACCGCGAGGCGACGGAAACGCTGCTGCGCCTCGGCGCCCACGGCGTTCGCGCCGCCGTCGACTGCACGGAGCCGGAAGGCTGGCGCCGCCTGCGCGAGCTCCTCGGTCATCCGGCTTCCCCGGTGGCGGCTTGCATCTTAGCCCGCATCCTTCCGGAGCTGAACGAGGCGCCTGAAGATGCTCGCCTCTTCTTCGAGGTCCTGGCGCGCCTGGCTCCGGTGCTGGCCACCGTGCGGGCGCTGGCGCGTCACCTGCGCGTGGGCCCCAGCACGTTGATGTCCCGCGTCTATCGCTCCGGGCTCCCCTCGCCGAAGCGCTACCTTGCCGCGATGCGTCTGCTGCACGCCGCCTATCTCTTTCAGAACACGGCCCTGTCGGTCGCCGACGTGGCCTACCGCCTCGACTTCTCCTCGCCACAAAGCTTCGGCCGGCATCTGAAGGCGATGCTCGGTGTGACCGCCGGCGAGTTCCGACGTCGCTTTCCCTTCGACGTGGCGCTGGTGCGATTCGTGGATCTCCTCATCACCCCTTACCGGGCCGCCCTGCGCGCGTTTCACCCCCTCAACACTGGGCTCTGAGACCAGGGATCGGGCGCGGCCGCAGTGGCGCCCCGGGGGCGGGGGAGTGGGGGGGGTGGGTGGGGGGAGGGGGTGACTCAGTCGGCCGCTTGCCGCTGCTGCCGCTCGGATAGTCGGAGCGCGCGGTGTTCGGCGGTCTCTTGGTCGCGGCGCAGGACCGAGAAGCGGGCGATGCTCCCCCGTAGCCTTTCGGCGAGCTGCGCGAGCTGTTGTGAGGTGGCGGTGAGGTCGCCCATGGATGTGATCTGCGCCTGCGTGGCAGTCGCGGCGCCGTCGGCACTCTGCGAGCTGCTGCTCGAGATCGTCGCGACCTGCTGCAGTGACTGGGCAAGGTCGGCCAGGCGCTGCGCCTGGCTCCGCGAGACGTCGGCGGTCGCATTCACCAGATCGCCGATCAGCTGCACCCCCTCGTGCAGCTCCTGGAGGGCGCCGTCGGCCTCGGCGGCGACCGCGCCGATGTCGCGCACCTTCGCCTCGCCCGACTGCATTGCCCGTGCGGCAGCCTCGATGCCCGCGCGCAGGTCGCTGACGAGCTCCGCCACTTCCCGGGCCGACTTTCCTGCCTCCCCCGCCAACGCCCGGACTTCGTCGGCGACGACGGCGAACCCCTCACCGTGCTCTTCGGCGCGGGCCGCCTCGATCGCGGCGTTCAACGCCAGCAGGTGGGTCTGACGGGCGATACGGGCGATCGTCTGGGCGAACACTCCAATCCGCTCCGACATCGCCGACAACCCGACGACCGTGGATGCCGTGGCACGCACCTCCTCGCCCACCGCGCGCAGCGTCTGACTGGCTCGCTCTACCCGCTCCCGGCCACGCGCGGCTGCCGCGACCAGACGCCGCGCGTCCACCTGCATCATTTCGGCGCGCACCCGCAGCGACTCCGCCTGGTCGGCCGCCTTGGCGCTCTCGCCGCGCGCGCCGTCCGCCATCGTCCGCTGTTGGCCCAGGTCGCTCGCCAGCTGCTGGGCCGTATGCGTCACCGTTTCCGACGTGGCGTGGAGTTGCTCGGCCGACGCCGCCAGCTCCTCGGCGAACGCCGCCACCTCGTCCGCCTCTCGCTGCACCGTCGAGATCGTGGCGCCGATCTCGTCGAGCATCCGATTGAAGCTCTTCTCGAGGAACCCGAGTTCGTCGGCCTCGGCCGCCGAGGCGCGGACGGCCAGAAAGCCTTGCTCCGCCTCCCCCATCACGTCGCGCGCCAGGCGGATCCGCTCGATCAGCATCGCGGGGATCTGCTTGAGCGTCATCGCGACGACGATGAACACCACCGTCTCCAGTCCGATCTCCGTGAACTGCCCGGCGTCCGCCGGATATAGCTCCCCGTGCAGGTAACTGGCTCCGAGATAGGCGAGCGAGGCGACCAAGATGAGGAACTCACCGACGCCTTTGCCTTGGTCGAACGCATACGGCAGCACCGCGATGAACAGCACCACGATCAGTGCGCCGTGGCCGAACCAGACGACCAGCAGCGCCACCAGCAGGACGTCGAGCAGGGCAAGCACGTAGATCAACCACCAGCGGTACCAGCCGCGCTCGTTGATCATCCCCACGAGCGCGTTGACTATGAGACCGACTCCGAGACCGGCGACCATCGTCGTCGGTTGAGTGCGGACCACCCCTACCCCCCACCCCACCAGCCCCAAGAGGAAGACGCCGACCGCTATCCCCCAGCGGCGACGGTGGCTGCGGGCGAAGGTTTCGAGGTCCTTCAAGCGCTGCTCGAGCCCCGAGGCCTCGTCCTTCCAGCCGCGCAGCCGTGCGGCGAGGGACGCCCGGGGATTCAGGGGAGGAACAAGAGCGGGGGAGGGGGGAGGACTGGCGCTCACTCCAGCATCTTACACCGCGACCGGGGGGGCACAAGCCGCGGCGTCAGCCGCGCGCGCTCACCGCAGGCCCAGCTCGGTGGCGGTGAGGAGGGTGTCGACCTCGTAACCCGCCTGCTCGAGCGCGGCCCGCCCGCCCTCCTCCCGGTCGACCACCGCGAGGACCCCAAGCACGCGAGCATTGGCTGCCCTGAGAACGCCGATCGCTTGGAGCGCCGACTGGCCAGTCGTGATGACGTCCTCCACCACGACGACGCTCGAGCCGGGATCGAAGCACCCCTCGATGCGGCGGCCGGTGCCGTGGGATTTCGCTTGGGCGCGCACGGTGAACGCGTCGAGCGGGAGGCCCCGGGAACGTGCTGCGGCAGCGATGGCATAGGCCACGGGATCGGCACCCAGGGTGAGCCCACCGATGGCCTGGGGAGTCCAACGCCGGTCGGCGAGTCGTGCGAGCCCCAGCTGTCCGACGAGCAGCAGTCCTTCCCCGGACATGGTGGTGCGGCGCGCATCGATGTAGTAGCTGGATCGGCGGCCGGAGGCGAGGACGAAGTCCCCGTGGGTGATCGAGCGCGTGCGCAGCAGCTCGCGGAGGCGCTCCAGGGAAGGGTTTGAGCGTGTCACGTAGTAGTTATGTAGTTGTACTTGCTACTACTATTTCTCCGTATCACGTTGGCCGCGAGAGATCATGTGCTTCAACGCCCCCAACAAGCCGCCCCGCTGCGAGCCTGGAGCCGCAGGGGAGGGAGCGCCCCGGGTGCCCGCTTCGACCTCAGCGGCGTACGCGAGCACCGTCTGCTGGCGCTTCGCTGGGTCGCGGGCCAGGCCCCGCATGACGGCCGCTTCCAACGCCGCCGGAAAGGTCCGCCCCGCCAGCGCCCGGTTGAGCGGCAACGGAGGCTCGGTGAGGAGCTGCTGGAAGAGCTCCCGGGGGGTCCGGCCGGCATAGGGGTGACGGCCCGTGAGCGAGTAATAGGTGATCGTCGCCAGGCTGTAGATGTCGGCGCGCCCGTCCACCAGTTCACCAGACAGGGCCTCGGGTGCCACATATTGCAACGTGCCGACGAAGAACCCGGTGCGCGTCAGTCGCTCTTCGGGTGGGAGCTCGGCGTCCCGGGCGATACCGAAATCCAGCAGCTTGAGGCGCTGTGTGGCCGGGTCGATCATGATGTTCTCGGGCTTCAAGTCCCGGTGAACGATCCCGGCCTCGTGGGCGGCAGCGAGGGCCTCGGCGAGTTGGCGCACGATCTGCGCGACCGCTGGGGGAGCGAGCGGTCCGCTGCGGTGTAGGAACTGGGCGAAGGACTCCCCACCCGCCCACTCGAGCGCGAGGTAATAGAGGCCGTCCGCCTCCCCGTAATCGTAGGTGCGGACCACGCCGGAATGCAGGACGCGGGACCCGTAGCCCGCCTCCCGCAGGAATCGCTTGACCGCCGTGGGGTCGCCCCTGAGCCGCTGGCGCAATACCTTGAACGCACAGGCGCCACGCTCGGGGTGCTGCGCCCGATAGACCTCCGCCGTGCCGCCTTCACCGACACGTTCGAGGAGCCGGTAGCCGGCGATGGTCCGGCCGACGTAATTCTCAGTGGCCATGGAGACGCGCGAAACTAACGCCCGGATTTGAGGTTGAGCAAGTGACGCGACACGAACGGGTGTGCTTCGTACTGGGCCTCTGGGCCATGGGCTGCGGCCCGTGGCAACGCGTCGGCGCTCCGGACCGGCCTCAGCCAGGCGTGAATGTAACGCGCGTGCTCGACGCGGCCGACATCTACCGCGCGATGGGCTTCTACGTCAGCGGCCCGCCCCTGCCGTTCGTCGGATCGCTGCGCTACCTCCGATCTGCGTACCGGGATTCGACACTCGCCGTGGCCGCGCTCTCGCTCGCCAACCACGCGCTCACCTTCCGTCGGGACGGCAACGAGTTCGTCGCCGAGTACCACGTCGAGGTGATCTTCCGCCCCGACTCCGCAGGGGCAGAGAGCGGCGCGGTGGCGCGCCAGATGGCCAGTGACCATGTGGTCCGGGTGCGCGCCTTCCAGGAGACGCTGCGAAACGACGAGAGCATCGTGTTCCAACAGTTCCTCTCGCTCGGGCCCGGCGTCTATCACGTGACGGTGCTCGTGCGCGACCGGAACGGTCCCGGCGTGGCCCACCAGGAGCGCCTGGACACCGTGCCGTCGTACGCCGGACCTGGGCTCGCCACGCCCATCGCCATCTATGAAGGAATAGGTCGCACCAATGCCGCGGACCCTCCTAAGCTGCTGGTCAACCCGCGTGCCACGCTGCCCTATGGCGGTGACACGCTGCGCTTTTACATCGAAGGCTACGGCCTGGCGGCGCAGGCGCGGCTCGCGATCCAAGTCACCGATCAGGGCGGCGCCAACGTGCTCGAGGACACCGTGCCCGTGGCGGGCGGTACAGGCCTGGGGCGCGCAGTGATCCTGTTGCCGCCGTCCCGGCTCCCGATGGGCCAGGCCCAGATCCAGCTCCAGCCGGTGGGTGGTGGCCCCAGCGCGCGATCGCCGTTTCTCGTCAGTTTCTCCAGCCAGTGGGTGATCACCAACTTCGATCAGATGATCAGCCTGCTGCGCTATTTCGAGCGCCCGGACCTTGTGGACTCGCTGCGCAAGGCGTCCCCGGCGGACCGTCCCGAAGTGTGGAAGCGGTTCTGGAAGGCGACGGATCCCGTACCGATCACACCCGAGAACGAAGCGCTCGACGACTACTTCCGGCGCATCCAGACCGCCAACCAACGCTATTCCGAGGCGGGGGACCCCGGGTGGCTGACCGATCGCGGCGAGGTGTTCATCACCATGGGCGACCCCGACGAGGTGTACGATCTGCGTGGGGACGTGAGCCGCGGAGGCCCGGCCGTGATCCGTTGGACCTACAACTCGCTGCAGCTGTTGCTGTTGTTCGTCGACCAGTCGGGGTTCGGCCGATTCCGGCTCACTCCCAGCTCGCGCGCCGATTACCAACGCGCGCTCTTTCGAGTGCGCCGGACGCGGTGACGTCTCGCCGCCTCTTCCTCCTCCTCCTCCTCCTCCTGGCTGTCCCGGCGCCCGCCGCCGGGCAACAAGGGCGTGGAGCAGTGCAGCGTGCCGAATCGCTGCACGCCGCGGGCCGGCCGTGGCGTGCAGCGGAGACGCTGCTCGCCGCTGCGTCGCGCGAGCCACACCAGAACGCCGCGTTCGTTGTTCAGAGCGCCAGCGCCGAGCTCCGGGCCCGGCGCTATGACCGCGCGCGCAGCCTGCTCGCGGGTCAACCCTGGCTCGACGACTACGGCGAGGGCGAAGCCCTCGGGATCCTCGCGGAAGCCGAGGCGCGTCTCGGCGCGTCGACACTCGCCGCGACGCACTTCGTGGCGGCATTCGCGCGGGCGAGCGGCTCCCGCGCAGCGCTGCTCGCCGTGCGAGCGGGGCTGGCGTTCGAGGCGGCGGGCGCTCTCGACAGCGCGGCACACTACTACTCCATCGCCCGCACCAGCGGAGGGGGGGGGGGGGGGGGGGGGGGGGGGGGGAGGAACCGCGCCTGGACTCGGGGCAATCGATGCTTGGCTGCGGCTGCGGCAGGCCCGAGTCACGCGGGATACGGCGCTCGCAAGTCGGCTGCTCGCCGATCTGCCGGCGGAGGTGGCGCGCGAAGCGCCGGCCGCGCGCGCGCGGGCGCTGCTTGCGGCCGGAGATTCGGCGGCCGCGCTCGAGGCCCTCGCCCGCACCGGCCACCTGCTGGAGGCCGCCCGGCTCGCGCTCGGCCGGCAGGACACGGCCCGCGCCCGCGCTGCTCTGTACGAATTGATCGGTCGCGCTCCCGAGAGCGACGACGCGGCGGCGGGTGTGGCGCTGGCGAGTGGCGGGCTGCCACCGCGCCTGCCAGCCGAGCGGGTGGCGCTGGCCCGCACCCTGCGCCTGCACGGCGACGTCACCGCAGCCCGCATTCAGGTCGCGCGCGCCGTCGCCCAAGGCGACTCGAGCGCCGCGACCCTGGTGCTGTACGGCGAACTGCTGACCGCCGCCGGGAGGCTCGGCGATGCCGTGCGCGCGTACCACGCCGCGGCAGGCGATTCCGCCCTGCGACCCCTCGCGCTGTATCGACGCGCGCGGGTCCTGCTGCGTCTTGGAGACCCGGGCGCCCCTGAGGCGCTATCGGCGTTCGCGCAGACGTACCCGGCGGACACGGCCGCGCCGACCGCCTTATACCTCATCGGAGACCTGCTGGATAGTCGGGGCGATTGGACTGGGGCGGCACGCTGGTACGGCGATTTGCTGGCGCGCTATCCCGCCGACCTGCGCGCCTCGAACGCCCGCTTCCGTCTCGCCGCGCGCGCGAGCGACGAGGGCCGGCCCGACAGCGCCGCCCGGCTCTATCAGGCGGAAGTGGATGCCGTCGGCATCCAGCGCAACGCCGCACGCTTCTGGCTCGGACGGCTCGCCCGCGAGCGCGGCGACAGCGCCAAGGGCCGTGAACTGTGGACCGCCCTCGCGCGCGAAGACTCGATCGGCTATTACGGACTGCGCGCCCGGCGCGAGGTCGCATTGCCACCGCTGCGGATCGCCGACGCGCCGGCCACGCCGGTCCCGCCATCGGTCGCCGCCCAGCTCGGCGCCCTCGATACACTCATCCTGGCCGGCCTCGATACCGAAGCCCTGGCCGAGGTCCGATGGGTGCTCGTCCATCCGCCGCAGGAAACCGACGCCCTGCTCGCCTGGAGCGCGAGGCTTGTGGAGGCGGGGTGGGGTCCCGCCGGAGTGCGGCTCGGCTGGCACGCCCTCACCCGCGCGCCCAACGATCCCCGTGCGCTGCGCGCCATCTTCCCCTGGCCGGATCGGGCTGCGCTCGAGCCGGAGGCCCGAGAGTTCGGCGTGGACCCCCTGCTGTTCGTGGGCATCGTGCGACAGGAGAGTATCTTCGACCTCGAAGCCCTCTCGGCCGCCGGCGCCCGCGGGCTGGCGCAGCTGCTCCCCGGGACCGCAGCCCTCACCGCCCGCAGTCTCGACGTCACGTTCTATCCTGAGTGGATCACCGTTCCCGATCTGAACCTCCACCTGGGCGCGGCGCACTTCGCCGACCTGCTACACCGCTACGGCGGACGGGTCGAGGTCGCCGTGGCGGCCTACAACGCTGGCGCGGTCCCGGTCGCGCGCTGGCTGGCGCGGCCCGGCGCGGATGACCCCGACCGGTTCATCGAGCTGATTCCCTATCCCGAGACGCGGGGCTACGTGCGCGCGGTGCTCCGCAACCGCGAGTTGTACCGCGCCCTGTACGCCGCCGCCTCCCCCGCCTCCCCCGCCTCCCCCCCCCCAAACAATTGACGGCCGTTGCCAGGGCGGTGCAGGCTGGGCCTGCGCGGCGCTTGACAAGGATTCTGTCGGGCAACATTTCTATCGCGCACCGCACGGAGGGTGTGCAGCAGGCGAACACGCCTCTCACGGATGACCTTGCAGGAGGCAGCGCGAATGGCCAGGGGAAAGGTGAAGTGGTTCAATGATGCGAAGGGGTACGGCTTCATTGAACAGGAGGGTGGCGAAGACGTCTTCGTCCACTTTTCAGCGATTCAGATGGACGGCTTCAAGACGCTCGCGGAGGGACAGGTCGTGGAGTTCGAGGTGAAGCAGGGCGACAAAGGGCTCCACGCGGCGAACGTCACCCGCGTCTAGTCGACCCCCTCGCCGTTCGTCGCACCCCGCCCGCCGCTTCGCGGGCGGGGTTTTCGTTTGCGGTCTATTATTCGCTCATGTCGCCTGCCGAGCGCCTGTTTCTCCTCGACGGCTATGCCCTCATCTACCGCGCCTTCTTCGCCATGATCGCGCGACCCCTCACCACCAAGAGCGGCGAGAACACGTCGGCCGCCTGGGGGGTCACTAACTTCCTGTTGCGCCTGCGCCAGCAGCACCGCCCCGACTACCTGGGGTGGGTGAACGACGTGGGCGAGTCCTTCCGCCACCGGACGTATCCCGCCTACAAGGCCACGCGCGAGAAGCTGGGGGAGGAGCTGCAGCAGGACTTCGATCGCTCGGTGGAGCGCATCGCCCAGATCCTCGAGGCCTTCGGCGCGCCGGTGATCGGCGTGGAAGGATACGAGGCCGACGACGTCATCGGGACGCTCGCGACCCAGGGGGCAGCTCGAGGCCTGCAGGTCGTGATCGTCTCGGGGGACAAGGACCTCTACCAGCTGGTCGGGCCCGGAATCTCCCTGCTCAACCCTGGGCGCCGTGGCCCGGCCGCGGTCGAGGAGCACTGGGTCGACGCCACGAACGCCCATGAGCGGCTCGGCGTACCGCCCGACCGCGTGGTGGATTACCTCGCCCTCGTGGGCGACAGCTCCGACAACGTCCCAGGCGTCAAAGGCGTGGGCGAGAAGACCGCCCGCGAGCTGCTCGACGCGTACGGCGATCTGGATGGGGTTCTCGCCCGCGCCGCGGAGATCCCCGGCAAGCGCGCACGCGAAGCGGTGCTGGAGCACGCCGACCTCGCGCGACTGTCCCGCGAGCTGGTCACGATCCGGCGCGACGTCCCCGTCACGCTCGACCTGGACGCGCTCCGCGTCCGACAGCCTGATGTGTCAAGACTGACCCAGCTGTTCACCGAGCTCGAGTTCCGGTCGTTGATCGCCCGGCTCGACCAGCTCGGGGTGGGGGTGGGGGCGGGGGTGGCGGAGGGGGCGAGCGGCGTGCGCAGGGATACGGTAGCGGGTCCCGGGCCCGCGCCGCGCGCGGTTGGGGCCGACGCCGCCGTGAGTCGGTCGGCACTGGTCCTGGACGACCCGGCGCAGCTCGCGGCACTGGCGGCGGAATGCCGCCAGGCCGGCGTGGTTGCGATCGACACCGAGACCACATCACTCGATGCGCTGCGGTCGACGCTGGTGGGGATGTCGCTGGCGGTCGCGCCCGGCCGCTCCTGGTATCTGCCGTTCGCCCACGTGGCGCCCGATGGTGAGCTCGCCGGCGGGGAGCCGCCGCGCAACCTGCCACCCATGGCGAGCGAGGCGCTGCGCCCGCTGCGCGAACTGCTCGCCGACCCCGCCGTGCCGAAAGCGGGGCACAATATCAAGTACGACTGGCTGGTGCTACGCCGCGCGGGCGCGGAGGTCGCCGGGGTCGCCTACGACTCGATGCTCGCGAGCTTCTTGCTGGACCCGGGACGGCGCTCGCACGCCATCGACGAGCTGGCCCGTGAGCTGGTCGGCGTCGAGTTGCGCAGCTACGCGGACGTCGCGGGTCGCGGGCGTGGCGAGCGGCCATTCGCGGAAGTGCCGGTCCCGGCGGCGGCACGCTATTGCTGCGAAGACAGTGAAACGGTGCTGCGGCTGCGCGACGCGTTCGCGCCCGAACTGGAGGACCACCGGCTGCGCCCCCTGCTCGATACGGTGGAAGTCCCGCTGATCGGCGTCCTGGTGGACATGGAATGGGCGGGCGTTCTGATCGATCGGCAGTTGCTCGGCGAGCTCTCCCGTGCCTTCGCGCGCGAGCTGGCCGATCTGGAGCGGCAGATCCACCAGGCTGCGGGAACGGAGTTCAACATCAACTCGACCCCGCAGCTGCGCACGGTGTTGTTCGACAAGCTGCAGCTACCGGTGCTGAAGAAGATCAAGACGGGGGCTTCCACAGACTACGAGGTGCTGGAGCAGCTCGCGGCGATGGGGCATGAGGTGCCGAAGCTGTTGATCGAATACCGCGAGCTCTCCAAGCTGAAGTCCACGTACGTGGACGCGCTCCCCGCGTACGTGAACCCGTCGACGGGACGCGTGCATACCGACTTCAATCAGATTGGCGCGGCGACTGGCCGGCTCTCGAGCCAGGACCCGAACCTCCAGAACATCCCCGTGCGCACCCCGCGCGGCGAGGCGATTCGCCGCGCGTTCGTAGCCCCGGCCGACGCCGTGCTGCTCACCGCCGACTACTCGCAGATCGAGCTACGGCTCCTCGCCCATTTGTCGGCAGATCCGGCGTTCGTGGAGGCGTTCGCGCGCGGCGGCGACATTCACCGCCAAACTGCCGCCCTCATTTTCGGCGTGGCGCAGGAGCAGGTTACACCCGAGATGCGCGCGCGGGCCAAGACCATCAACTTCGCGACCATCTACGGGCAAGGGCCGTTCGCCCTGGCGCGCCAGTTGGGGATCACCCTGGAAGAGGCCAAGGAATTCATCCGGGGCTACTTCCAGCGGTTCGCAGGTGTGCGGGCGTGGCTCGACCGGACCGTGGCCGAGGCGCGCGAGAAAGGATACGTGGAGACGCTGTTCGGGCGGCGGCGCTATGTCCCGGAGCTCCAGGACAAGAGTTTCAACGTCCGGGCATTCGGGGAGCGGACGGCGACCAACTCGCCGCTGCAAGGTTCGGCGGCGGACCTGATTAAGCTGGCGATGATCCGCATCGCCGCGGCGCTGCGGGCCGGCGGCCTGCGGACGCGGATGCTGCTGCAGGTGCACGACGAGCTCGTCTTCGAGGTGCCGGATGCGGAGCAGGGGAGCGCCAAGGAACTGGTAAAACGCCACATGGAAGGGGCGGCCAATTTGCGGGTCCCGCTCGTGGTAAGTCTCGGTGTCGGAAAGAATTGGGTGGAGGCCAAGGGTTGAGCACGGCTCTTGCAGGTTGCACCCCTCGCGCCCTACTATAGGCGGTACTCGGGCCGACCCCGCAGCAGAGTGCGGGCGCACTAAGCATGTGGAGGGTCATGCCGTGAGGTCGCAACGCGGTTTTACGCTGATCGAGCTACTCATCGTGGTGGTGATCATCGGGATCCTGGCGGCCATCGCCATCCCGAAGTTCGTCAACACGAAGGAGAAGGCGTATATCGCACAGATGAAAGCCGATCTGCGCAACATCGCCACGGCCGAAGAGTCGTTCTTCTACGACAGCACGACCTATACGAACAGTCTGGTGGCGCTGAACTTCGTGCCCAGCGCGGGCGTGTCCATCACCCTCTCCGCGCAGCCGGGCGGCTGGAACGCCTCCGCCGTCGACGCCAATACCCCGCGCCAGTGCTTCGTGTTCTCCGGGACCGGGCCGCCGGTCGGCGTGGCCACCATCGAGGGACGCATCACCTGCTCCTAGCGGGTCAGCTCCGAGAATTCGCACGCCGCCGCGATGGGCTCTGCTTCGCCCTCGACGGCGGCGTTTGGCTTCATCGGCACCGTTTTCGCGGCGAGCCGATGGCGCACGTGGTGAGCAGCGACCGCGACGCGCTGCTCTCCGTGGGGCGCGCGCTCGACCTGCAACCCGCGTGGCTGCAATACAAGCCGCTGAAGGATCCGCGCACCGGCCAGCGGGTGCCCGCGTGGCACTGGGACCTGTGGGGAGAACGGCTCAGACGGCTGGACGGCTAGACGGCTAGTCGCTGGCCTCGGCATCCAGTTTGGGCGCACGCACGCCCGGCCACCAATTCCATCTCCCGGCGATGTGCATGATCGCCGGCACGAGGACCATCCGGATCAGCGTGGCATCGAGCAACACCGCCACGGCCAGCCCGAAGCCGATGAACTGCACCGCCAGCACCCGCGAGAACGCGAACACGCCGAACACAGCGATCATGATTGCCGCCGCGAAGGTGATGGTCGAGGCAGTGGCGGACAGGCCTTCCATGGTCGCGTGGTCGTTGCGGCCGGTCTTGTCGAAGACCTCCTTCACGCGCGCCAGCAGGAACACTTCGTAGTCCATCGAGAGCCCGAAGACCGTCGCGAAGACCAGCACCGGCACGATCACGAAGATCGCTTGCGTGGGCCCATCCAACCCGAACAGTTGCCCGCCGTAGCCATGCTGGAACACGAGGACCGTGACGCCGAAGGCGGCGCCCACCGAGAGGCAGTTGAGCACCACCGCCTTGAGCGCCACGAGCAGCGAGTTGAAGGCGAAGAACAGCATGATCGCCGTGATGCCGAGGATCAGCGCGACGATTCCCGGCATGCCGCTGAGCAGGTGGTTCTGCAGGTCCACGCTCGCGGCCGCGAAGCCGCCGACCGCGACCTCGGCGCCCTCGAGCCCGCGCACGCCGCGCGCGATCACCGCACGGGCGTCGCGCACATCGTCCATCAAGCCGGTGAGGGAGACAGTATCCGAGGGGATCACGTCCACCAACGTCGTGCGGTTGTCCGTGCTGAGATAGGCGTTGAAGAACTCGGGGTAGCGCGCGCGCACCTCTTGAGGATCGCTGTAGAACATCGCCAGCTGGAGCCGGGACATCGGTCGCAGCGTCGCCACCCCGCGCACTTCCTTGATGCGCGGATCCCGGCGCAGCGAGTCGCTCAGCGCTTTGAGGCCGGCCAGCCGCCTGGCCGACAGCGCCGACTCGCTTTCGGGAAAGCGCACCGCGATGCGCATGGGCTGGATTACCCCGCTGGCGCCGATCTCCCGCAGTTCGTTCAGGCCCTGGCCCGACTCGGACTCCGTCGGAAACCAGTTCGTGGCGGGCAAGCCGATTCGGATCTGTGTGAGCGGTAACGTGAGCAGGCCGATCGCCAGGCCGCCGCCGGCGATGGCCCGCCACGGGCGGTGCCCCAGCCAACGGGCCCAACGCTCCCATCCCGTGGGCGCGTGGATCCGCGAGAGCGGGCGGGCGAGCCAGCGGGGTTGATCGATATTGCGCCCGAGCACGACCAGCATCGCCGGAAGGAATGTCGTCGCGAGCAACACCGCGACGCCCACGACGAGCAAGCCGCCCACGCCCACCGACTGCGTTTCCACGATCGGCGTGGTGAGCAGCGCCGCGAACCCCACCACGACCGTCAGACCGGAGGTGACCACGGCGGAGCCGGCGGTCTGCACGGTACGGACCGCGGCGTCCGCGGGCGCGAGACCGCGGTTCAGCTCCTCGCGGAACCGGGTCACGATCAGCAGTGAGTAGTCGATGCCGACCCCCAGCCCCACCATCGTTGTGATGTTGAGCACGAACACCGACATCGTCTCGAACCGGGCGGCGATGGTGACGATGCCGAGGGCGATCGTGATCGCGAGCACGCCGACGGCGAGCGGCAGCAGCGCCGCGACCAGCGCGCCGAAGGCGAGCACCAAGACGACCAACGTCAGAGGCACGAGGCGCCGCTCCCCCCGCGCCGTGTCTTCGCCGCTGATCGTGCGTAAGTCGTAGTCCAGCGCCGGGTCCCCTGTGACCTTCACGTCAAACCCCGTGCCGCCCGGGAGGCGCTCCAACGTGCGGGCGATCTCGGTCCGCAGGTCGGGAACGTAGTTCTTGGTGATATCGTTGGTGCTGTCGGGGGCGAGGGCGGCGATAAGGAAAGTGATGCGCTGCTCGGGCCGGTCCAGCGCGGAGTCGCCGATGGACCGCAGCGTGATGACCTGGCTGACGTAGGGGCGGTGCGCGACTGCCACGGAAATCGAGTCCAGCACCACTCGGAAGCGCCGGTTGCGTTGCGCCACTGGCCCGCGCACCACGATGGCTACGTAATCGGCAACCGGGCTGGGGAAGGCCTCCTTGATCAGGATCGCGGAGCGATGGGACTCCGTCGAGTGGTCGGAGGTGCCCCGGACCGCGAGCACCTGCTGCACGCGAGCGGCGCGGGGAGCGAGGAACACGGCTAGCGTGGCCCAGGCCGCGAGTACCCACCGGTGGCGACGGACGATCACCTTGGCAGGAAGTGCGAACACTCAGCGTCCAAGCATAAGCAGGCCACAATCATAGAGACGCCAGGGTGGCAAAGCTAGCGGCGACGCGCCGCACATTCGCATATTGCGCGCATGACGGACGTCCACAGCTCCCGGCTCATGGCCGCGGCTGCCGTGTTCATCGTGCTGGCCGTGGCTTGGGATGCCCTCGTCTCCCATCGCGCGCCCGCGACCCGTGCGCCCACCCGCGTAAGCGTCCCCGCGGCGGACACGACACGTCCGGCCGCGCGCCCGCAACCGGCCGCCACCGCCTCGCAAGGCACGAGTACCGACTCCAGCGGCGAGTCGCATTACCTGGAACAGCTCGCACGCTCGGAGACCCGGCGCCGCGTTCGGGCGAGCGCCGGCGCGACCTACTTGAACGAGATCGTGGCCGAAAGCCAAGACTCGGCACTGCACCGCTGGAACCACCGCGCCACCGACCCGGTGCGCGTCTACCTCCCGCCCGGCACCGTCGCCAACTTCCACACGGAGTTCCTGGACGCGATCCGCACGGCGTTCAGGCAGTGGGAGCAGGTGGGCGTACCGGTCAGCTTCGACGTGAACGCCGATTCGAGTCGCGCGGAAGTCACCGTGCGCTGGAAGATCCAGTTCGACATCGACCGCACCGGTCAGACTGATCTGGAGTGGAACCAGGACGGCCACATCCTGAAGGCGGTCGTGACCATCGCCACCTTTGATCCCAAGGGGCGGCCACTCGACAGCGACGACGTAGGCGCGATCGCGCTGCACGAGGTCGGGCATGTTCTGGGCCTCGATCATTCGCCCGATTCGACCGACCTGATGTACGCCCGGGGAAATACGCGGCAGATCACCGATCGGGATATCCGAACGGTGACGCTGCTCTACCAGTTGTCGCCTGGGAGCCTGCGGTGACGGACCCCCTGCGGTGCGGCGACGCGCTATACTAAGGAAAACAACGGTAGCCTCATGTCGCACCGCAGCATCATCTCCTTCCTGACCCATGACAGGCCCCCTGCCGCCTCCTCACCCGGTGCGGGGGAGGGGGGGGGGGGGACGGCGGCGCTGCCTCGCTAGCCCAGGCGCTCGACGCCCGAGTCCGCGAGGGCGAGCTGGTCGAGCGCGTGCCCGAATCGGATGGGATGGGGAGCGGGGTGGTGCGGTGTTTCGCCTGCGGCCACCGCTGCCTGGTCAAACCGGGGCGACGCGGCATCTGCAAAGTCCGCTTCAACCGGGACGGCACGCTCTACGCGCCCGCCGGCTATGTGGCCGCGCTGCAGTGCGACCCCACCGAGAAGAAGCCATTCTTCCACGCGCTCCCCGGCTCCGACACGCTCACATTCGGGATGCTGGGGTGCGACTTTCATTGCGGTTACTGCCAGAATTGGCTCACGTCCCAGGCCCTGCGCGACGACACTGCCGGCGTTCTCCCGACCGACGTGACGCCGGACGACCTGGTGCGGCTCGCCCTGCGCCACGGAGCGAAACTGGTGGGGTCCTCCTACAACGAGCCGCTGATCACCGCGGAGTGGGCGGTGGAGGTCTTCAAAGCGGCCAGAGCCCAGGGGCTCAAGACCGCGTTCATCTCCAACGGCAACGCGACGCCTGAAGTGCTCGACTACATCCGGCCGTGGACCGACTGCTACAAGATCGATTTCAAAGCGATGGATGATAAACGCTACCGCGAGCTGGGCGGCGTGCTCCAACACGTGCTCGACGCCATCCGCATGGTGTACGAGCGCGGCTTCTGGCTCGAGTTGGTGACGCTGATTGTCCCTGGGTTCAACGACGACGACGGACAGCTCACCCGCGCCGCCGAGTACATCGCCTCCGTGTCCCCGGAGATCCCCTGGCACGTGACGGCCTTCCACAAGGACTACAAGATGACCGACGCCGACAACACGACACCCGAGACGTTGGTACGCGCGTGTGAGATCGGGGCCGGTGCGGGGCTCAAGTTCGTTTACGCCGGCAACCTCCCTGGACGGGTGGGCCGCTGGGAGCACACCACCTGCCCCGATTGCGGGGACCTCCTCATCGAGCGCTCCGGGTAC
>WNFB01002072.1_pt1 | contig 17387 bp, 19 predicted proteins | sample 5400501 | NCBI WGS metagenome assembly WNFB01 (sample SAMN13153341, study PRJNA577476) | soil metagenome | isolation source: 200 cm saprolite under Douglas fir tree site 2 hole 1 | place: USA:California | collected 2015-04-18 | reverse complement strand
TTCGACGCGCTCGGCACTTTCGTAGCCGAGGCGGCGGCTCAGATCATGGGCATCGAGTGCGAGCACCGGGTCCTAATCCGCGACATCGCGGGGCTCAACCCGCCGAACGACCGCTTCTACGAGGGCGATGTCGCCGCGCCACCCAGCGGCGTCCTCGGCGACACCGGCGCCCGCTCCGTGGTCTATGGCACGGGCGATGCCGCGGTGGCGGCCCTGCTCGCGCTGGGAGTTTCCCCGGTCAGCTGATCCTTTTGCGGCAAGGGCGGGACGGCGCGTAGAGTCGCGTCGTTCCGCCGTCGTGTACTTCGGAGAACGTTCGCAGAAAGACGACAGGCTTCATCGTTCCTGCCTCGCCTCCGAGCTACGTGGGGCCTTGTCGATGGGCTTCTCGTGCTCGGCGCGGATTTGGTTGGCGATGTTCTTGAGCTCACTCGGCTCGACGCTTTCAGGGTCGCCGCCGCGGCCCATGGCTGCCGCGGCTAGCAGCTTGCCGCCGCGCATGTAGCGAACTATGAAGTCCCGATCGCGAAGCGAGCCCTCAACGGTGATGCTGTCCCATTCCGCTGCGTAACCGACGTATTCGAGGCTTTGATCGAACTGGTCGCTCCAGAATGAATGAACGTAGTCATACGGCAGACCCCGGTCCAGCAGTGACGCCGCGGCCGCCCGTCCTTGCTTTTCGGCATTGTTGTAATGCTCGACGCGTATGCGGCCGAACAGCGGGTGAGCATGATTTGCAATATCTCCGGCGGCATAGACGTCAGGCAGGCTCGTCCGGCAGTACTCGTCAACCTCGACCCCGTTCGAGATCCGCGCGCCGGCTGCCCTAAGGAGTTCGACCTCGGGGTCAATACCGATGCCTGCGACCACGAAGTCGCACTCGAATCGCTGTCCGGACGTGGTGAGGACGCGCTCGACTCGCTCGCCACCCTCGAGCCGGTCGACACCGTCACCCAGTACCAGCTGGACTCCGTGCGATTGATGGAGTGCGGCGATGACGCCTCCAACCTCCGGTCCGAGAACACGTGCCAGCGGTGCCTGCCCCGGATCGATGGCAGTCACCTCGATCCCAAGCATGCGTAGCGACGCTGCCACCTCGCAGCCGATGAAGCCGAGACCGATCACCACCGCTCGCCGCCCGGCGCGAGCCGCGGCCTGGATCCGCTCGGAGTCTTCAACTGTGCGCAGATCAAGGACGCCTTCTCGGTCTGCGCCTGGAAACCGCAGTTTGCGTTTGCGGCCGCCGGTGGCGATCAGAACTCGGTCGTATGGGATGACTTCGTCGCCTTCGAGGCGAATTTGTTTGTGTTCCGGTTCGAGCTTTTCCACGGTCGTGCCGAGCATGAGGTCGATTCCGAGGCGCTCGTATTCGCCCCGCGGCGCGACAAATGCGTCTTCGAATGGTTCGGTGCCCCGCAGAAATCCTTTCGATAGTGGAGGGCGCTGATATGGCAGATGCCCCTCCGAGCTGATGAGCGTGACGTGAGCGTCGGGAGCGAGGCGGCACACCTCAAGCGCTGCGTTGCCGCCGGTCAAGCCTCCGCCAACGACAATGATGTTCTGTATGCCACCCGCCACGGCGTTATTTGCGCACCGGTGGATCGATCCGAATATTGGCGCCCGTCAATGGAGCGGACTCTGATGTCGCGAGCCAGCCGATGACGCGAGCGACCTCCTCAGGCGAGAGCGGCTCCTGGCTGATGCCCGCAAGGCGGCCCATGTCGGTCGCAACGCTGGCGGGGCTGACCGCATTGACGCGAATCCCCAGCGGCCGGCCTTCGACCGCCAGGACCTCGGTCAATCCAGCCAATCCCGACTTCGCCGCCACATAGGCGGACATCTTCGGAAACTTATCGGCCCCAGAAACGCCGGACAGGCTGCTCACGTTCACGATGGTGCCGCCGGGCCGCATCATGCGGAAGGCGGCTCGCGAGCAAAGGAACGCACCTCTCAGGCTGACTCGCAGGACCTCGTCCCAAGTCTCGACCTTCATATCGACTATGGAGGCGAGCTCGAGGATCGCGGCGTTGTTGACGAGCACATCGAGCCGCTCCAGTTCGCCGAAGAATCGGTTGACCGATCCTTCGTCCCCCGCGTCGTAACCGGACGTTCGACTGAGGTCGCGGCAGTCGTAGCCGCGAGCCGTCATCTCTCGCATGACCGCGGCCCCGATTCCGCGCGATCCGCCGGTGACGACCGCGATCATCCGGCTACCGCCGCCAATGCAGCCTCGTAGGTATCCATCGACGCGTCGAGGCCGAGGCGGTTCATGGCGGATGCGCGAACGGCCACTCGATCGAGCTTGGTGGCGGCTAGCGCGGCTTCTGCCAAGCCGTTGATATCGTCGGGATCGCTCAAGAAGCCCGATACTCCGGGCTCGACAATCTCCATCAATCCTCCCCGAGCGTATCCGGCGACCGGACATCCTGCCATCTGTGCTTCGGCGCCAACCATCCCAAAAGGCTCATCCCAGTGCACCGGGAGCAGAGTGACTGAGGCTCCAGCCATCAGCTGCCACAACTGAGATCGCGGCTGCGGAGGCAGGACGACCGCGGCATTCAGGTCGATTTGGTAGCTCCGGTCGTAAGGTACCCCCACCACAACTGGCCGCAAGCCGATCGCGCGAGCTGCAGCAATCCCGTCTTCGAACCCCTTCTCAGGCGAAAGCCGGCCCGCCAACAGGGCGTCTTGACGGATGGGGACCTCCTCGACTGTAAAGACGGGCACTCCGTTGCGTATGACACCGACCTGACTGGCACCTGCCTCCGCCCACGCTCGCCGGCACGACTCCGACACCGTGGCAAAGGCGGCCCGGCTCTTGAGGACCTCGCCCAGGACTCGATTCGAGATCGGCGGCAGGTGGAGGGTATGCAGCACGGGCAGGCCCTCCGACATTTCAATTGCTTCTGCATCAAAAGCGTGCTGTGACACGACGTCCGCACCCCGCCGGTGGAGCTCCTTGAAGAGGAGCTCGAAGGCCCGCCGTATCACCGGCGACGCTGCAGGCTCATCTGTCGATCCCGGCATCATAAGCGCCTGTTCTGCACCCGGCGCCACTGGAATCTCAATGAGATCCACCCCAGCCAACTCTGAGCCTTCGGCACAGTAGAGCAGAACCTCGTGTCCGCGCTGAGACAGACCGATTGCTAGATCGCATAGGAAGGCCTGCGCACCGCCAAGCTGAGCGGGTTGAAGGGGAGTCACCAGCGAAGCGACGACCGCGATCTTCAGTGGCTTTGTTGGATGTGAGACAGAAACTCGGCGCGCGTCCGCTGGTCGGTTCGAAAAACTCCCAACATGCACGATGTCACGGTTTCGGAGCTCTCCTTCTCCACCCCGCGCATCTCCATGCATAGGTGCCGACCCTCGACCACGACTCCGACACCGCGCGGCGTGACCACGGTGTTAATCGCCTCCGCTATGTCCCGAGTCAACCGTTCCTGGACTTGAAGTCTGCGAGAGTAAGCGTCGACCAGGCGGGGCAGCTTGCTCAGGCCTACGACCCTGCCGTCTGGCACGTAGCCGATGTGCGCGCGCCCAAAGAAGGGAAGCAGATGGTGCTCACACAAACTGAAGAACGAGATGTCCTTCACGATCACCATATCGTCGTAACCGTCAAGGGCGAAGATGGCATCACCCACGATGCTCGCTGGGTCGGCGGCATAGCCGGCGGTGAGGTATCGAAGAGATTCAGCGACCCTGCTTGGGGTCTCAAGCAGACCCTCGCGGTCTGGATTCTCGCCCAGCTGCTCGAGGAGGGTGGCCACCGTCTCAGCGAGCTCGTCACCGGGCGTAGGAAATGAAGCCGCGATGCTCATCCGCGTTCGACCTCAACTACGTTGTTCTCGGTCTCTTTCAAGCGGACCCTTTCCAGCCGCGCGGATGGAAGCCGGCCCTCCAGGCGGCGCCAGATTGCCAACGCGACGTTCTCGGTGGTGGGCAGACAACCCTCGAGCCAGGGCACATCGCGGTTGAGATGGCGATGGTCGACGTCATGGATCACCAGGTCCTTCACAATCCGGTCGACCTCCCTCAAATTGATCACCATGCCTGTATTCACGTCCACAGATCCGCTAACAGTCACCTCGACCTCGTAGTTGTGGCCGTGGTCCCCCGAACATGCCCCGAACACCTCGCGATTGCGAGCCTCGTCCCACTCTGGCCTGGCAAGGATGTGACCGGCCGCGAAGGTCAGTCGTCTGGTCACGTTGACACGCGGCATCTCACTCATGTCTATGTGCGTAAATCGATTTAGAGGTGGATTACTTCCAAGCTGCTTCCGCCGCGCCGCCCGGCTGGAAGCGCTACAGCCTCGATGATATTGCTCGGTTGCCAGCCGAGTACCTGGCTGCCGTCCCCACCGGTGAACGCGAAGCGGCCGGCCGCGGCAACGCAGAGGCGGCCCAGCGGCTCCGTCGAGCTCTGTTCTGGCCGATGGTATATGAGCTCGAACCGGAGCTCTGGGACGCCGTCGGCCAGGCCGAGCCCATTCATCCGGATGTCCTTGCAAAGCTCGAGATCGATGGACGGCAGGTTCTCGAGGTGGCCGCAGGCAGCGGCCGGCTCACGGTGTACCTCTGCCCCCGAGCGGCTGAGCTCGTCTGCGTAGAACCATCCTCCGGGCTGCGACGGATTCTTGTGAGCCGATGCCCGAGTGCCGACATACGCGCTGGGTTCTTCCATGCACTCCCGATTGTGGACGGTTGGGCTGAGCTGACCGTGTCTTGCGCCAGCGTTCCACCCGATCCTGACGCAGTCCTTGAACTCGAGCGGGCGACTGCGCCTGGCGGCGTGCTCGCATTGATCAGCCCTGAAAACCCGGATTGGTTCGAGGCGCGCGGGTGGGAGCGGCTCACGTTCGACCCGACTGAAGTCGTCGTCGGTCCACACGACCCTGAGCTCGAAGCGATCTTTGGACCACTTGACCCGCCTCATGAGCTTCTGTGGCGCCATCGATGACTTGATTCCGAATCATGGAATCACGCTGATGCGATTGGACCCGGAGTTCTTGGTGGAGGGAACTCAGACGGCAAGTCGGCGACCTCGGCCTGGAAAAGCGCCTCGGGCCCGGGCAGACCCTGGAGCTGATGCAGGCCGAGATCCCTGAAGTTGATGCCGGCGGACTGAGAGCCGCCAACCGCATCGTGGGCGGCGCGCGAAAGGACGATTTGCCCGCCGTGGGCGGCGAAGCAGATCCGAGCTGCAGTGTGAACGGCGATGCCCACATATCCTGCGTCGGTCAACGTGGGACGCCCGGTGTGCAGGCCGACCCTGACCCTTACCCGCAGGTCGTCCGGCCAGCCCGTCGCCAGAACCTTGCGCTGAATGACTAGCGCGGCGTCAAGGGCCGACGCCGCCTGTTTGAAAACCGCAAACAACTCGTCGGCGCGGACGTCGACCTGGCGGCCTCCCGACTTGCGGATGGCGCCACTGAGCAGCTTGCGGACAGCGACCAGAAACCCTGGGTAGCGATCGCCCAGGTGCCGTACCAGACCGGTCGAGTCCTCGATGTCGGCCAGCAAGAAGGTAACGACGCCTGTCGGCAGTGTGCGCGCCTCGCTCGCGCGAGCCTCGATTTCGCCACGGATACGCACGTTCTGCAGCTGGCCGGTGATGAAGCCGACAGGCACGATCCGGTGCTTCTTGGCGGCGTTCAGCAGCCTCGTGCGTGCCCGATCTCGGGCCGCTTCGTCCTCGAAGGTAGTCTGGTTGAAGCGCGACAGGGCGTTGCGGACGTGGGCCTCATCGTTGATTGGGAGGCGGCGACGCCCGCGAGAATCGATGTACGCGAAGGCACTGTTGGGCAACCGGGCGCGCGTCTTCGCATCGAGATAGGTCATGGCCTGGAAGTGCCATGATCCCAAAATTAGAGCCGCACATATAGACACGCATGTGAGGACGCGCGCGCGAACCCGTGGCGGGTATGGGCAAGGCGTCGCATCAGCTGATAAGCGGCAACTGACCTACCGACTTACGCGAACGAGCGTCGCGACGGCGCGCTCGAAGCCGGAACGCCAGCAAGATCACCTCATTGACGCGCCGCTCGTACTCGCCGACGCTCGCGCCCTCGAGGGACTTGAAGACTTCCCGCGCCGCCGTCTCAAGCTGATACCAGATGTCACCCCCGCGCTTCAGGAAGAGTGGGTGACGCGAGTTGATCACCACCGTCGTCACCTCACCCTCGATTACTGACTGACTGCGGATCGCCGGATCGAGTGGCCGCACGACCACCTGGCCAAAGCCCCGACGCTTCGGCTCACCCCTCTGCGGCAGTCGAGGCGGACTTGGAGGATTGTCGTGTTGGGCCACGCTTCGTTCCGTCGAAATCGAACGAGCTTGGGTCTGGCGGCGGGCGGCCGCAAGTCCTGGGAACGCGTCCTCACGTTCAGCGAGCTTGAGTACCTGGCTGAGCAGCCGCCTCACTTGTTCTGCGGTCTTGAGCGCAGACGCTGGGGGTGGCGCCAATTCGTCTTCCGCGAGTCGCTTGGCGATCGGTGCCAGCAGCGCGTGCATTCGTTCCTCCACGGCTGTCCACTCAGGGCCATCTCGGGCGAAATCGCTCTTGTTCATCATCAGAGGGACGGGCGCCAGATCGACCTCGCCTACGAGCCGGGCCATTCCCGAAACCTGCACCGCGTTTGGATGGCCGAAGAACTCGCCACCGGCAATCAGCCGGCCGAGCTTGTAGCACCGCAGGCCGGGGACGTAGTCAACGCCTCTGCTTTCAGGCTCAGCGAGACCATACCAACCGCGAATGGTGCTACCCGCGGCCCGGACTGCAAAATGGTGCTCCTCCTGGAAATTGATCGGGAGCGCCTCGACGCGAACGCCGTTGATCGACATCTTCAACTCGGCTCGCACGACAAGCGGACGATAGGTATCACTCAGCCGGGCGCTCAGGCGACGAGGATCTAATCGCTTGTCGACACCGTCGATTCGGATGCGGACGTACCCCTGGCCCAGCGGCACGCGCTTGTTCACCACTTTGAGTTCGTACGTCTTGAGCTTGGTGCGATCGCGGTAGTCCGCGTCGGCAAAACGCCACGCAGTTTCGTCACCTGGTCGGCTCGCTTCGACGGTGAAGCTCGTGCCCAGGTGGCCGATCGCAGCTTTGCCGCCTTGACCGTACTGGCCGAGCAGGTTGCGGCCGCGCTTGGATGAGCCGCCCCAACGCAGGTAGCGGCGCTCGAGATCGGTCGGCCCCATCCCCTCCCCACCCCGAGTTTCGATGACCAGGTGCGAGGAATGGACTTGCAGTAGGACCTCCAGAAGGCTGCCTTTGAGTCGTGAGTCAATGGCATTGTCGACGAGCTCCATCACCGCGTCGGCGGAAGAGCGGTAGTTGGCGAAGAGCGAGGCGGTGATAGCCGGGTCGATCCGCTCGCGGACGGTCACACGCTGGGCCATGGACCTTGAAATCTATACCGATCGTGCATTCTCGGATCGGTTCAGTACGGTCGGACGAGACCTCATGACCATGTAAGCCCATCGGTGCGGGTGTCCACCCCCCCAAGGGATATTGCCATATGGGTATAATTCTTTGGTGACAAAGTCCGAGATTGGGCTCATCTTGGCCAGTGCCAGGCGTCGCTCTGGCAAGACCCAAGCTGAGCTCGCCCAAGCGATGGGAACGACTCAACCCGTAATCGCCCGCGCCGAGGCGGGTTACCGCATGCCCACGCTCGACTTCATCGACCGGTGGGCTCGTGGGACGGGCGTGCCTATCTCACTCAAGCTTGGTCAAACCCGACCGGCGATGCAACCCGCCGCGACCCGGCGAGCCTTGGTGAGGTCTGTTCTAGGCAGAGGCCGCTTTGATCCATGGGATAGGAATCCGGCCCCGGTTGAGGCGGAGTTGCTAGAGCGGGCTGGCCTGGGCCGGGAGCATTTTGAGCGTCTGAAGCGCCGTCATGGTCAAAGACCCTAGGGGGGATCGGGCGCGAGCCGATGCCCTCCTACTTCAGATTCCCACTACAAGGTCTCGGCTGCGCCAGCGACTCCTATTAGCAGCCGCATTGACCGCACTGTTGGGCAAAGAGTTGATCGTAGTCGGCGGAACCGCCGAAGAGTATTGGGCGGGAGGCGAGTACCACCCGACCGACCTAGACCTCTGCCCTCGACCTTCGCAGAGCGATCTCAAAGCTCTGGAGTCTGTGGGGCTGCGCAAGATAGGCCGGCATTGGACGCGCGACGATCTCCCTGTCGCGGTGGAGTTTCCGGGATCGGGCGACGACATCGAAACGACTGTCACCATCAAAATCGGCGGCGTTTCGATCCGGATGATCAGCTGCGAGGACCTGTATCTGGACAGGGTCCGTCAAGCCACAGTGACCTGGCCGCGCGAAGATGTCAGTTTTGACAGCGCGTTGGAGATCGCACTAACCAATTACGTAACGATGGACTGGGACTATGTTCGCGGCCGGCTCAGGGTGATTCTTTCTAGAGAGCGCACGGTCGGCACGCTCATGGTAAGCGCGAACCGGCGCGTTCGGGCACGAGCTCGGCGAGGAGCGGCCGGCGTCCCTCCTCAGCATGCATAAGGACGCGCGAGGGCCGAGTTGACGGTAGCAGCACGATATTCAGCAAGTTCGCCCGGCACGAGCAGTCCAGCCTAGACGGCGATTTATGGCCGACCATGTCCTAGGCGGTCAGGATGGCCCGCCGTAGGGTTCTGCCGCTCTTTGTCGGGGTCAACCAGGCGATCGGAACGCGGGCTCGTCTACTCCAGGGGGTTGCCGAAGCGCTCCGCTGACACCACCTGATCGAACGGGTTGCGCTTTTTCTTGCCGATCACCTTTCGTTTCGGATAACCGAACGGGATGACGGCCAGAACGTCGTACGTGTCGGGCAGCCCGAACTCCTGTCGCACGTTCTCCAGACCCGTGAGACCCGTCCAGTTCGAGCCAACGCCGTCGCCCCAGGCCACTAGCATCATCGACTGGATGGCGCGGCTCGCGTCGGAGACTCCCGACTTGCTGCCTTTCTCATAAGCGACGATGACCGCCGCGGCGGCGTTCGCTGTGTACGGACCCGTCCGGACCAGCGACCCGAGCTTGCGGAGTGCCTCGCGCTTGCGGACCAGCACAAAGTGCCAGGGCTGGCGGTTGGCTGCGCTCGCCGTAAGGTGAGCAGCCTCGACGATCCGTCTGATCGCTGCCTGCGGCACCTCTTTGGCCTGATACTCACGTACCGCCATGATTGTGCGCGCCGCTTCGAAAACCTGGTTCGGCATGCGCTGATTGTCTTAGGTTTGCGGCCCGAGATGGAGCACCTGCCCTAGCCACGGGTGAGCTGGCGATCGCTTCTTGGACCGCACTTGGGGCGCCTAATCAGTGGAGCGATCTTGGCTCTGATGCCACTGCGCCGAGCTATTGCTAATGAGCATTCTTTAGGACCGCCACCACACCCGCAGTCCTCGATTCACCTTGTACCGGTTCATCAGGCCCGCGCTTGGCTGCTGCTGCGCTCGCCCTGGAGCGCAACCAGATCGCCTTTCCGCGACTGCGAATGAACGTCGGATAGCGGCGAGTCTCCCCTTGTACTGACACCCAGGATCAGGAGCCAGCCCGCGTCCCACACCAGTTGTGGGATCGGCTCGCCGAGGGTGATCGCCTGCAAGGTGGCGACGCCACCCAGCAGCCAAAGCCGATGCCAGAGCGGTGGCGACGTTCGCAGCACCAGCCACGCTGCAAGCACCAGGGTGGCGTAGTCCGATTGGCGCAAGTGGAAGCCGGACACCAGGGATCCCAGCAGGCCGACGGCGAACACGATCTGGAGATCGCCCCGGCTCCGCCAGGCTATGGCCAGCGCAGCGATTCCCAGCAGTGCCTCGAGGCCCAAGCTGAGGGGCCCGACACCGAAAATGCGGGCTAGTGTGAAGAAGGACTGTCCGGCATCTGACCGCCCGTACAGGAGGGCCTGCCACCAGCCCGTCACACCGGATTCGCCGAGCGCGGCGAGAAAGACCGCAGCCAGCACACCGCACGACGCTGCCCAACCGATGAACGGCCGGTACCGACCGCTGACAAGGAGTGCCGCGGGCACCAGGATGACAACCTGCGGTTTAAGGGCCGTAGCGACAGCGAGCGCGGCGCCTGCGGCGAGCGGGCGCTCGTGCAAGCACAGCCACCAGGCCAGCGCAACGAGGCCGAGCACGATCATCAGCGGTTGCCCGTAATAGAAGGAATCCAGCACAGGCCACACGGCCAGGGCGGCGAGAAGCAGGGCCACCTTGGCGAGACCGCGGTACGGAGCGCAGGTATACCAGACCCAACCCAGGGCTGCGACGGAAGCGAGCGTCCACACCAGGAATGCGGCGGGCAGCGGCAGCAGCGTCAGCGGTGCGATTAACCAGGCCAGGATCGGCGGGAAGACGAATGTGTAGCGCTCCCCTTCCGGAAGGGACGCCGACAGGGACCGGAGTGTGTTGACGTCGTAGAGGGCGCCCCAGCCGTGCCGCAGCCCCGCCTGCGCCGCGACATAGAAGAGGCTGAAATCGATGTGCACCGGATTGAGCGCGAACAGATACACCCAGCGCCCGACGTCGTAGACGGCGCCCCAGAATGCCGCGACGGTCATCGCGGCAAGCCACAGAGGGGGTCGGCCGCGGGACTGTGATGGCGAATGGCTCATGCGACGCGGCTATTCTCGACTACAGGATGCAGCCCTCTCGAATCCCGCGCCTCGGTCACGCTCATGTTCAAGCGCTGTTTCGGAAATTGGCTCCTCAAACCCCGGGCTGACTCAGGCTCATGCGAATATCGATGTCCGCGACCGTGCGATAGTGGTCGGTCGCGACGTCGGGAAATCGGAGCAGCACGTCGTCGTTTGAATGGACACGTGCCGGATCGAAATCCACGCGCAGCCACCCCTTGACGCTCTGGCCGGGATCGATATCACCTGGCATGTGGGTCGACCTGAGATAGTCGACATTGAGGGCCGCCCCGTCGCCGTATGCGACCGGCACCCCCGGCCAGTCAACCCTGGCCGGGCTCCGGTTCGTAGCGGTGACCTCGAACCAGATCGCCTTCGCTCCGTAATCGAATGCGATGTGGTCGACGTTGATCGTGACGCCCTCGAGTTGTCCCGACGCGCTCACGCTGACCATCTTGGCATCGGCCGACGGCACCCCTGGACCCGGCTCAAGCCGTGGCCTGGCATGGAAGTTCGCTGCCCCGACAACCAGCATGACTACCACCACCAATGCGTAAGCCGCAGCGACGGACCGCCGGATGAATGCCCTAGTCACGACCTCGGACAGGCCGAGCGCCAAAAGCACCGCGGCGGCTGATACCGCCGGGTAGGCGAAACGCCCGTGGCCGACAAAGGAGAACTGCGATGTCGCGGGCAGCGACAGAGCTGCGGCCATCATGCCGAGCACAGCCGCGGTCGCGACGGCGAGGCGACCGTGTGCCCTGGACCCAGCTTGGTCTCTAAGGAGCTTGTTCACGGCGACCGGCGCCATGAGGGCCATCAGGACGCCAAACAGCACGAATGGCAGCGCCAGCGGCAGTGTGCCCCAGGGTTCGCCGGACCACCAGGTGATCAGAAAGGTCGTGACGTCCGCCACTACGAATTCCGGCGTCAGCGACCCCGGCAACCCGTCTTCCAGACGGAGGGCCCGGGCGCCAGGCGTCAGTCCGCCGTACAGGTGGAGGTTGAGCACGAACCAGGGCATGAGGCAGGCGACAGCGACGGTGCTCGAGGCAGCTAGCCGTGCAAGCCGGCCGCGGCCCGACGTCCCCGCCGCCGGCCACAATGCTGACACTGCAAGCGCGGGGAACATGCCGGCGAAAGTGAGCTTGGTCAACATTCCCGCGCCGAGAGCCAGACCCATGAGGAGTGCGCGGCGCCACGTCCACGGGCTTCCTGCCCACCGCACCGCAAGCAGCACGAAGAGCCCGCCAACAGCCGTGGCCAGCACGTCGTTGCTGATCCGCGTGCCGTTGAGGTCGAGGCCCGGCAGGAGGATGGTGAACATGGCCGCCAAGGCGGCGACCTCTGGTCTGTGCGGAGCGATCATGCGCGCCGTGGCCACAGCCATCGGTGCGAGGCTCGCGATCATCAATGCGCCGAGGACGCGAATCGCATAAATGGCCGCGTAGGTTCCGCCGAAGTGATCGGCAGCCAACCAGACCGGCGTCATCAGCACGTAGTAGAGAGGCGTTTGATCGGATTCACGAGACAGCTCCCAAATGTGGCGGGTCATCCAGACTGCGTTGGCGTAGGCCGACATCCCTGGCGGGATTGGACCGGTGTCGAGCGGGTCGGGCGGCGGACCTGTGACCTCCCCCGTGTACGAGGGATATAGCGGACTGAAAAAGCCTTCCGCCTTTAGTACCGAGATGGTCTCAGGACTCAGGAGCGTCGTGTCAGCGACCGGGTACACGCCATGGCTGAGCTGGACGATGAAGTCCGCATTGGGTGCCTCGTCGATTCGCGACCACACAGGCTGTGCCAAGGCCATGGCCAAGGCCGGGATCAGTGCGGCGATATACGCGATCGCGAGCGGGTGCCGCTTGACTGCTGACCAGATGTCAGCGCTCCCCCAAAAAGATTGCGGTTAACAGATCGCTGCGCTCCGTTCAGAATTGCCGGGCCGAATTCGCTGAGTGTCACTGGGGGCCGCCGTTTGCCATGGTCTATCGCCGGCGTTGCTGTACGAATGCCATCCCCATGTGGTCACATTTGGGACTACAATGTCAGAATGGCATCTGTAGGAATTCGAGACCTCAAGACCCACGCATCCGACATCGTAGAGCGGGCCGAGGCCGGCGAAGCCTTTTTGGTCACGCGTCGCGGGAAGCCCGTGGCCGTTGTCCTCCCCTTCACTGTCGACGCGGAAGACCTGATCCTTGCTCATGCCCCGCGCTTCATTAGGCTCCGTGAGGAGGGTCGCGCGGATCTGCGCAAGGGCAAGACTGTCGACTGGGAAACACTTAAGTCCAAGGGTCGCGAAGTCAACTCGGATCGGTGACTTATCGCGTTGAAGTTTCACGCTCTGCAGTACGAGCGTTCGACCGCGTTCCAAAGGCGGAGCGCCACAGGCTCGAGCGAGCTATTGACGCACTGTCCAAGAATCCACGGCCACCCGGGAAGTTGGTCAAGGCAATCCAAGGCAGCAAGGATGCGTTCCTGCGCTTGCGCGTCGGCAACTATCGACTCATGTATGAGGTTGATGACGCTAACAAAATGGTCCTGATCCTCGGGATCATCCACCGGAAAGACCTGGAAGAGTGGCTGCGGCAGCGGCACTGACATTGGTCTCGATAGGCGAGCACTGTACAAGCAGCCAATAGGTCGAATGTCATTTCTAAGCGGGGTGCAGCGAGCTGCTTTGCTGTACGAGTGGCTTACTTGTAGGTGACTCTCATCGCGATTCCTCGCCGCCGACCAGCAGGCGATGGATGCTGGCCCCGATGGCTGCCCCGGTGAATGGGCCGACGACATAGATCCACAGGTCCGCCCAGCCGCCGCTCGCGAACAGGACAGACCCAAGGGTAGCGCCAAAGCCAACGGCCGGATTGAAGGCACCTCCCGAGATCGGCCCTCCAGTGAAGACTGCAGCCATGATGGTGAAGCCAATGGCCAGGCCGTAGAAGGAATTGCCTTGGGTCGCTTTGGACGCAGCTACGGCGAGCACAACCAGCACTAATGCGGCTGTGAACGCAATCTCAACTGCGAGCGCTTGGAAGACCTGGACCTTGGGTCCCGGATGAATACCTGGCGTTTGGTAGCTCACCAAATAGCCGAAAGTGAACGCGAGGACGGCACCCACCAGTTGGGCCGCCCAGTAACCAATCATGTCGGCAGCGCCGAGCTTCCTACTCAGGAAGGCTCCGAGGGAGACAGCCGGATTGTAGTGAGCGCCCGAAATATGACCGCCCATGTAGACCATCGCCATGAGGGCTGTGCCGATCGGCAGCGGAGCGAGCGGGCCGATCGGGCCAGAGAGCGCGATGACGGATAGAAAAATGAAGGTGCCTACAAGCTCGGTAACGAGTTTCGCCGTTCGCGGCATCAGCAAATGCTAAGTGGATGCGTGGTCGCAGCGAGGTAACCGGCATGGCTGGAACGTCAAGCACCAGTGCCTATTGGCCGCGGCCGGAAATACGGCAGCCGGGGCTCGCCCGTGACGGTGACCTCGACCAGCATCGCCACCCGAACCGCGGCAGGTTCCACGTCGACGAGCCGGGTGAGCATTCGTACACCCTCCTCGAGCTCCACAAGCGCGACCACGTACGGCACCTCAGCCTGGAACTCGGCCGGTGCTCGGTGAACCACGGTGAATGAATAGACCGTGCCTCTACCGCTGACGGTTACCCATTTCAGGTCGAGGGCGCCGCAATGCGGGCAAAGCGAGCGCGGGTAAAAGATATGCCGCCGGCAGCTTTGGCAGCGCTGCACATCGAGCCTGCCGGCGGCCACCGCGTCCCAGAAGGGTGCGGTCTCGGCGTCGGGAACCGGGTAAGGCTTCTCCATCAGTCGCGTCCCAGGACAAGCGTTGCGGCCGAGCTGAGCACTCCTCCGGTCCCATTGGCCAGAGCGAGGCTCGCGCCTTCGACTTGGCGAGGCCCACACTCGCCCCTGAGCTGGCGCGTGGCCTCGATCATGGTGAAGATCCCGTACATGCCCGGGTGGCAATAGGAGAGACCGCCGCCGTTGGTGTTCATGGGGAAGTCGCCACCTGGCGCCGTGCGCTGACCGGAGACGAAGGCTCCGCTTTCGCCCCTGCCGCAGAAACCAAGCGCCTCGAGCGTCAGCAGGACCGTGATAGTGAACGAGTCGTAGACCTCGACCACGTCGATCTCCTCCGGCCGCAGGCCGGCGATCTCGAATGCGCGGTAGCCGCTGATCGCGGCGGGAGTGGTGGTGAGGTCGGGCATGCTGGCTATTCCGAGATGTGTATGCGCCTCGCCGTGGCCGAGGATCCAAACCGGCGGCCGGGCCAGGTCGCGGGACCTCTCCTCGCTCACGATGACGACAGCGCCCCCGCCGTCGGTCACCAGGCAGCAGTCCAGCAGGTGAAGGGGCTCAGCGATCCAGCGCGAGGCGAGGACGTCCGCGATGGTGATCGGGTCGCGCATGAAGGCCTTGGGGTTCAGACCGGCCCACTTCCGCGTCGCCACCGCGACTTCGGCCAGCATGCTCCTGTCGGGTGCCGTACTCATGCATGTGCCTGGTGGCAGCCAGGGCGTAAGCGCCCACCGGAGCCGGAAGGCCCCAGACGCGCTCGAACTGAAGGGGCCCGGAGACGGCACCGCTGCTTCCGAGGGCGCGTGTCCGCTGAGACCGCTGCCGGCTGGCGTACGTGATGAGAACTACCTCGCACTGGCCGCTCCGGATTGCGTCACTGGCGTGCCCGGCGTGGGCGACAAAGGAGGCACCGCCGATGTTGGTGCTGTCTGTGTAGCGCGGCTGGACGCCCAGATACTCCGCCAACAACATGCCTGGTGCGTAAATGCCCTCTCCGCCCGCGGTCGCAATACCGTCAACGTCCCGAAGCTGGAGCCCGGCGTCGGCCAGTGCAGCCAGCGCCGCCTCCGCCTGCATCTGAAGAATCGTCTTGCCGGTCACCTCTCCGAGGTCGGACTCGGCCACCCCGGCGATGGCCACCCTCATTGCAGGACGGCCAGTGCGTCGCCCGCCAGCGCCCCGTCGGGCAGCGCGAAAAGAGGGTTGACGTCGAGCTCGACCAGGCGTGTACCCAGATCCAGCGCGAGATCGCCCATCGCCACCAAGACACGCGAGACGGCCGCCAGGTCCGGCACCGGGCGACCTCTGGCTCCGCGCAGGACGTCCACTCCGCGCAGGTCGCTCAGCATCTCTTGGGCTGTCTCGTCATCGATTGGCGGAAGCCGAAGGCTGACGTCGTGGATCGCTTCCGCGAAGATGCCACCCAAGCCCACCAGCAGCACAGGGCCGAAGTGATTGTCACGTTTGACTCCCACGATCAGCTCCGCAACCGGGAAGACTTGACGGGCGATCAGCACACCGTCGACCCGCGCACCCGGCGCGCAATGCGAAACCAGCTCATAAGCCACGCGGACCTCGTCCATGCTGCGCACACCGAGCTTCACACCCCCGACTTCGGTCTTGTGCGGGATGTCCGCCGACTGCACCTTGACCACCACAGGGAAACCGATTGCTTGCGCCGCCGCGGCGGCTTCGCCCGCGGAGTGCGTCAGCTGCTCGGGCGGGCCAGTAAGACCGTAGGCGGCCAGCAGGCGCTTCGCCAACGGCTCCGCGAGAACGCCGCTGTGATGGCTGAGAAAAGTGGGGGCGGGGCGCTGCCTCCGGGGTGGCGCCGGTCGCCTGCGAGCGATCGCTTGGCCGTAGACGATGGCATGGTCCAGACCCTGGACTCCCAGCGCGAGGCCGTTGGCGAAGTGGAGACGGTGCCTCGCCAGCGTCTCCAGGCCGAAGGGGCTGAGCTCGGTCGGCACGGTAGCTGCGATTGCGGTGAAGAGAGGCGCCCTGTGCACCACTTCTGCCAGAGACGCCACCCGCTCCTCGATGCCCGCCGGGTTGGAGCCGGGATCGCGGGGGGCGTCGGAGTTGATGAGCAGCACGTCGAAGCCGTGCTCGGCGGCTACTGCCTCGGCGCAAGCGGCAAGCAGCTTGGGCTGGTTGACGATCACCCCGGTGGTGTCCAGGGGATTCTGGGGGTGACCGAAACTGGGCAGAATCGCGGCCAGTCGGGCTTTGGTTGAAGGGGCGAAGTCCGGGATCTCCACCCGCGTCCCGATCGCCAGGTCGGGGATCAAGCTCGAGGCGCCGCCGGATGTGGAGACCACCGCCGTTCGGCCGCCGGGCGGCCAGCCGCTGGTGGCCAGCAATGCACAGGTCTCGATCAGCTCCTCCGGGGTGTCGACCCGGACGATGCCATGCTGCCGGAAGACGGCGTCCATCACGGCGTCGGCGCCTGCGAGCGAGCCGGTATGAGCGATGGTGGCACGTTGTGCCGCCTCCGAGCGGCCGACCTTCAGGATGACGAGCGGCTTGCCCGCCTGCATAGCCAGCACCGCAGCACGCAGAAACCCGGTGGGGTCGCGGATTCCCTCCAGTAGCGCCCCTATGACCCGGACGTCGTCGCGCTCGACGAAATGAGCCAGGAAATCGCTCGCGGTGCACATCGCCTCGTTTCCAATCGAGACGGAGACGGCGAGCCCGATCCCACGGGACATGGCCAGGCGATGAAAGAGCAACAGCATGCCTCCGCTCTGGCTGGCGATGGCGATCCCGCCCGCGATCAGCGGCCCCGATAGCAGCAGCCCGTAAGCCGGGATCCTTTCGCGGTAGTTGACGAAGCCAAGGCAGTTCGGGCCGAGCACGGTGATCCCCAGGTCGCGGCAGCGCTCGACGAGGGCCCGCTCTCGCTCTTCGCC
>WNFB01003400.1_pt1 | contig 17391 bp, 16 predicted proteins | sample 5400501 | NCBI WGS metagenome assembly WNFB01 (sample SAMN13153341, study PRJNA577476) | soil metagenome | isolation source: 200 cm saprolite under Douglas fir tree site 2 hole 1 | place: USA:California | collected 2015-04-18 | reverse complement strand
ACTGTATGTCCGCTTCGGGCTCTGGCTGATGATCAAGTCGGGCCGCCATAGGCGAATCTGGCGGGTTAGATCACGCCGCAGATTGCGTGTATCTTCTAGCTCACCGTCCTCGTAGCCGAGAAACTCCACACGCTCCACCCCGAGCACGTGAGCGGCACGCCGCTGCTCTTCCTGCCGGATGGGCACGAGGCGCTGCGACGTGATGGTGCGGTCACTAGACCCCTTGTTGCCGTTAGTCACGATAACGTACGTGACCTCGCGGCCCTCCTCAATCAACCTTGCGACAGTCCCGCCCGCCAAGAACTCCGGGTCGTCTGGGTGCGCAGTCACAACCATCGCCCGCCCACCCACCGTGGTCATGAGTCTCCCTGTCCACCACTGACAGCAGTCAACATTGCACCGGCTTGGCGCCAGCACTGCCATGCAATCATCATCAGCAGTGCCGACCCCACGAGAAAGGGCGTAGCGAGATCCACACCATCTGCCAAGGCACCCATCACAAGAGGCCCTACGATCTGGCCACTATCCGTCATCATGCGGAGCCAGCCGATTGCCACTCCTTGGAGGGATGGCTGAACCTGGTCGCCGATGATGGCCGTGGGCAGAGCAGCCACAAGGCCCGCAGCGGCGCCAATCGCGAGGCTCCACAAGCCGAGTGCGACCGGATCCCTCAGGAGAATCAGGCTTCCGAGCAGTGCGGCATAGATGAGCAAGCCTGGAATCAACACGCGCATGCGGCCCCATCGATCCGACCCACTGCCCCCAAACCATAGCGCCAGCAGTCTTCCGAGCACGCCCAGGCTGATGAAGAACCCGACACCTTCTGGGCTTACCCCGACGCGGTTGGCCAGGTAGAGCGGGAAGAGGAAGACGAGGACACCGGTCTGAATGGCAATCAGCGCCGCGTTCGTCACACCCATGACGAGCACACCGGGCGTCCGGAGTACCGTCCTGAGCAGACGCCAGTCATGGGACCCTCCAGTCACCGATGAGCGGCGAGCTGGAAGTGACGCCCAGCGCCCTACCGCGACAGCCGCGACCAGCATGCACGCCGATTCAAAGATGAATGGGCTCACCGCGCCGACACCCTGATATAGCCAGCCGCCGACCGCGCTCCCCAGCAGTAGTCCTGACGTTTCGCTCATGAGTAACAAGCTCACCGCACGGCCACGTCGCTGAATGGCCGGAACACTTACCATCGCGGTGGTCGCGACCGTGGCGAACATCGCCCAGCCCACTCCTCCGAGGGCTCGGAAGCCCAGAAAGACGCTGTAGCTGGAGGTCATGATGCTAGCGAGGTCGATCATCGCGATCAGCAACAAACCCCAGATCATCAGCGGACGTCCGAAACGGTCCAGCAGGTATCCGGTGGGCAGGCTGGCGATCCATTTCCCCGCGCCGAAGACCACCGGGATCAAGGTGACCATCCGATAGTTCGCGGTGAAGGACCGCTGAAGATAGAGCGGCAGCGAAGGGCGGAGAACCCCCTGCCCCAGATTGAACAGGAACGCCGCGGCGAGCACTGCGCCGGGCAATCGGTGCTTCGAGCCAGTTTGATGCGATGTCATCCGCCCTCGACCTCGAGGCACCGACATCCATCTTTGTGACGCCGATGGGGTGACGTGAGCAGCCGGTGCAATACCTGTTCAAGCTGCTGCTGCAGCAGTTGGAGCTCACCGGACTGGTGCTGCACCGCCGAGAGTTGCTGTCGGACTAGTGCCAGGAGCCGAGGACGCAAGCCCGGACGTCCGCCATCGAGAGCCGTGGCCAGGGTCTTGATCTCGCGGAGAGGCAGCCCTAAGGAGCGAGCCCGCCGGATGAAGCGCAGCCGCTGCACACCGGACTGGTCGTACTGTCTATACCTGGCTGCAGAGCGGGTCGGGGTCGGCAGCACGCCGATCTGTTCGTAGTAGCGAATCGTCTTGGACGCCACGCCAGTAGCCTTGGCGAGCTGCCCGATGGTGAGAGCATGGGCCATCGGCTCACCTCCATGGTTCGTATGAACCGGCACGATAGTCCTTCCAGCTACTGGAAGGTCAAGGCGAATTTCCTCGGCGCTCGGCCCGACCCCCGAGACCTCACTACCGCCGGGCCCCCCGGGGCCCAGCGCCACGTCGCTCAGCCCCCGTGATGCCTCAGAAGTAGGTGTTACCGAGCGACGACGGTGATGCCTCAGAATTCTGTTACCCACGAGCTGCCTCCCGACGAGGGGTGGGGCGAGTATCGGCGAGCTTCCAGAGGACGTCCAGCGTCTGCTGGATGGTCCGAGCGATGGCGATCGGGTCCAACGCGTGGAACTGCTGCGCGAGCTTCTGCTGCTGCTCGGCGGCGAGCCCGCCCGCGGCGAGCACCCGTTGATACGGGGTCTGAGCGGCATCGTACCGCTTGAGGACCTTGCTCCCGACCCGGCGCTTGCTGCGCAGCTTGCGGACGGGCCGGAAGAAGTTGTGCTGCAGGCGGAGCAGGCCGTACAGCCGCCCCAGGACCGCCCAGGCGGCGCGGGAGCTGTAGCGGTCGTAGCCGACGAGGCGGCGCACGAGCAGGCCGTTGCGCTGCTCGACCCAGGCCTGGTCGTTCTTGCGATAGGGCCGGCCGCGGGTGAAGCGGATGCCCCGGCGCTGGCACCAGCCGAGCAGGCAGGCATTGATGAACTCGCTGCCATTGTCGCTGTGCCATTCGCGCAGCGTGAAGGGCAAGCGCTCCTGAACATGCTGGATGCCGCCGGTAACCCGCTGCTGGTGCAGGCCCCAGATGGCTTGCAGCTCGGTCCACGTGGTGGCCACGTCGACGGCGACGAGCGTCGCGCAATACCGCCCCGCGGTGGACTCGCCGCAATGCAAGACGAGATCGCCTTGCACCGCGCCCGGCCGCACGCCAGCCCAGTCACTCCACGTGCGCAGCGGCACCTGGGCGCGCAGGGACGCGAGGGCCGGGGCGAGGCGCCGAGGCTGACGCGGGCGGCGCCGGCGCAGCGGGCGCAGCAGCCGGTCCAGAGTGGCCGCGCTGGCGGCGGTGAGCGCGGCCCGCACCGCCGGCGTCATGCCGACGCCGTGGTGCGTCGCCAGGGCCGTCAGCAGCGCGGGGAGAATCGGGCGGAGCAGCTTGCCGGAGAGCTGATCGCTGGCGAGCCACGCCCGCTCGAGGGTCGGCCCCAGCTCCCGGGCGGCGTAGCGGGCGGGGCGGCCCGGGGCCCGACCCGGCGGGCTGGGGGCGCCCCGCAACCGGCGGATCGCCGCTTTGCGATGACACCCCGTGGTGCGGCAATACTCGTCGAGTAGGCGTCCGCGCTCCCGCTTGTCGGCCTGTTGATATCGGGGGCGCATCACCGCGGCGTATTCCCGGCGCGTGTGCTCGGTCACGGGGGCTCCTTTCCGATGTGTTGATATCGGGGGCGCATCACCGCGGCGTATTCCCGGCGCGTGTGCTCGGTCACGGGGGCTCCTTTCCGATGTCGTCGGTAACACCGGTTTTGAGGCAACCCCCTTCCTTTCGGTAACACTTGTTTTGAGGGCGATCGCCGGCTTGACGGCGCCGGCCCCGGCGGGCCAGTATCACGCCGTGCACTTCGGGATCTTCGTCGAGGAGCTGCGCCACGGGGCCACTCAGGCTGGGGCGTTCCGGGACATATTCGAGACGGCGGACCGCGCGGAGGCGTGGGGCATCGACTGCGTGTGGCTCGGCGAGATCCACTTCACGCCCACCCGCTCGATCATCTCCGCCTCGCTCCAGGTCGCGAGCGCCATCGCGGCCCGCACGCGCCGCCTCCGGGTCGGCACCGCGGTCCAGGTGCTACCCTTGAACCATCCGCTGCGCATCGCCGAGGAGGTCGCCACCGTCGACCACATCAGCGAGGGTCGCTTCGAGTTCGGCATCGGCCGCAGCGGGGTCGTGCGCACCTACGACACCTACGGGGTGCGCTACGACGAGAGCCAGGCGCGCTTCCGCGAGGCGCTCGACATCGTCCGGCTGGCGTGGACGGGCGAGCCGTTCAGCTACGAGGGCGAATTCTATCGCATCCGGGACGCGACGGTCGCGCCCCGCCCCTACCAGGTGCCCCATCCCCCCATCCGGATGGCGGCCACCAGCGACGAGACGTTCCCCGCGGCCGGTCGCCTGGGCCTGCCCATTTTCGTGGGGCTTCGCTCCACCGAGATCTCCGATCTGCAGGCCCAGCTCGCTCCGTACCGGGAGGCCTGGCGCGAGGCGGGCCATCCGGGCGAACCGAGCGTCTATCTGCGCATCCCGGTCTACGCCTCGCCCACCGCCCGCGGCGCGGTGGAGGAGCCGCGGGAGAGCCTGACGTCCTTCTTCGCCCGCCAGACCGAGCTGGCCCGCAGCGCGGTGGGACGGGCCGGCGCCGGGCCGGCCGACCGGCGCCAGATGCAGGCCGAGCGGATGGCCGCCCTCTCTTACGACGACATGCTCGCCCGGAAAGTGGCCTTCGGCACCGCCCCGGCGATCGTCGATCGCCTGACCGAGCTGCGCGAGCAGCTCCAGCTCGACGGCATCGTGGCCGAGCTGAATCCCGGCGGCCGCATTCCCCAGGAGCTCGAGACGCGCAGCCTCCAGATCCTCGCGCGCGACGTCCTGCCCGCCTTCAAGTCCTGACGTGACCACATGAGTGAAGACGCGCTCCGCAAGATCGCGCTGCAAGTCCGCAACTGGGGGAAGTGGGGGCCGGACGACGAGCTCGGCACGCTGAACTACATCACCCCGGAGCGCATCGCGGCGGCGTGCCGGCTCGCCACCACCGGCAAGGTCTTCGCGCTCGGCATCCCCCTCGACCGCAACGGCCCCCAGAGCGGCACGCGCCAGCGCTTCAACCCGATCCACACCATGTTCCGCGACGGGGGCGACGCCCCGAAGACGCCCGCCGAGGTCCGAGCGATGGAGGGCTACGGCGGCTCCGACGACTGGATCGTCATGCCGCTGCAGTGCGTGACCCAGTGGGACAGCCTGGCCCACATCTTCTACGAGGGCAAGATGTACAACGGCTACGACGCCGCGCTGGTCACCAGCAGCGGCGCGGCCAAGAACAGCATCGACAAGACCAAGAGCCGGCTGGCCGGCCGCGGCGTGCTGCTCGACGTGGCCCGGCAGAAGGGGGTCAAGGCGCTCGAGCCCGGGTATGCGATCACGGTGGCCGACCTGGAAGCGACCGCGGCCGCCCAGCGCGTCGAGGTGCTGGCCGGCGACCTCCTCCTCGTCCGCACCGGGCACATGTCCCGGTATCTCGACCGCAACGATTGGCGGCACTACGACCTCGACCCGTTCCCCGGCGTCTCGGTTTACACCGCCCCGTGGCTGCACGCCCGGCAGATCGCGGCCATCGCCAGTGACAACTACGCGGTCGAGGTCCGGCCCTCGGAGATCGCGGGCTTCCGCAATCCCTTCCACGTGGTCGCGATCCCCAACATGGGCCTCACGCTCGGCGAAATCTTTTTCCTGGAGGACCTGGCCGCCGACTGCGCGGCCGACGGCCGCTACGCCTTCCTGCTCGTCGCGCCGCCGCTGCCGGTGGCGCGCGCGGTGGGGACCCCGATCAATCCGTACGCGTTGAAGTAACCGCCAGGCCGACCAGAGGAGGCCGCCGATGACCGATGATCGCGAGCAGGCCGGCCAGAAGGCGCTGGAGTTCTCGGAGAACCTGTGGAAGCACGGCGACTTCTGGGAGTTCGAGACCTCGGAGTACGAGCGCGCCCGCTTCGGGCGGACGATCCAGGTGCTCGAGGGCGCGCGCTACCCCCGGGGCCTCGAGCTGGGCTGCGGGGCGGGCTACTTCACCCGGCTCCTCGCGCCGCACGTCGATCAGCTCGTCGCCTACGACATTTCCCCGACCGCGATCGCGCGCGCCCGCACCGCGGTCGGCGGAGACCGCACGATCGACTTCCGCGCCGGCAACGCGATGGACTACGCGTGGCGCGCCGACGGGCCGTGGGATCTGATCGTGATGAACGACACCATCTGCTACCTCGGGTGGCTGTACTCGTTCTTCGACATCGCGTGGTTCGCGTCCGAGGTCCACGAGGCGATCCGGCCGGGCGGCCGGTTCCTGATGGCCAATACCATGGACAAGCAGGGGTATGACAAGCTCCTGCTCCCCCACATCACCCGGACCTACCGCGACCTCATGCTCAACACCGGCTTCGCGCTCGACCGGGAGGAGACGATCCAGGGCACGAAGAACGGGGTGGAGTTCGAGACCCTGATCTCGCTCTTCGCGCGGCGCTGAGGCGCCAGGCGCTGCTCCGCTCAGGCCGCGCCGCCGTCGAGCTGCGCGACCGCGTCCTTGAGCTGGTGATAGCTGATGAGCTCGACCCCGTGGTCGCGGAGCAGCGCGGGCAGGCGGGGATCGGAGAGGGTCTCGCGCTCCCACTCCCGGTCCCGGTGGTACACGTAGTCCGCGGCCACGTCGTGGTAGGCGGGGTGCACGACCAGCTCGTAGATGCCGCGCCGGAGCTCGGTGGACACGATGCTCGTGAGGGCTTCGAAGCTCACCTTCTCCGGCTGCGACACCCCGTGCTCCCACTGGGCGTAGAAGCCGCCCTTGAAGGTGACGGGGGGCCGGTCCCGGAGCGGCAGGCCGTGCTCCTCGGCCAGCTCGACGAAGCTCGGCTGGCAGCGCGGCCGCCGGTGGACGTGCTGGTGCGAGTCGAGATGGGTCGGGGGCCGGCCGGTCAGCGCCACGAACTGGTCGAACTGCCGGCGTAGCTCGCGCCGGCACACCTCCGGGTCGTCGAACTCCACCAGGCGCTGGGCCTCGTTCGTGAAGTTCACGTGCAGGCCGAGGGAGAGCCGGGGCCGCACCGCCGCGAGGGCCGCCGCCTCCACGGTCCCCGGCGTGTTCACCATGAGCCCGGCCGAGGTCACCACGCCCTGGTCGTGGAGCTCGGTGATGGCGCGGTTCACGCCGCCGCCGTACCCGAAATCATCGGCGTTGATGATCAGGAACTTCATCCGTGTCAGACCCTCTCCGCTAGAGCCCGATGTCGTCGAGGAGCTTCCGGCACACGCGCGTGGCCTCCAGGTGCTCCTGGGCGACCGCCCGGGCCGCGCGGCACGCGGCGGGGTAGTCGGACTCGATGGTATCGATGGCGCAGGCGATGTCGTCCATATCGCGAAAGGCGAACAGCCCCGTGCCGGTGGGCAGCACGTTCTCGAACCCGGTGCTCTGGGTGATCACCGGCTTGCCGGTGGCCAGGTAGCAGGCCGCGCGCTCGCTGAACCAGCCGCTCCGCAGCCGCACGTTCTGGTCCTTGGCCACCGTCCACTCCGCCCGCGAGGTCCGGAAGAACGCCTGGTACTTCCACGGGTCGAGCGAGCCGGCCAGCGGGCTCGTGACCTCCCAGCCGTGGGCCCGGAGCCGCTCGCGGTCCGCCTCGTCGTCGATATTGATCGAGAGCTCGAAGTGCTGCCGGGGCCGGCGCCGGGGGAGATCGAGGAACTTCAGGAACTCGTGGTGCTTGCTCCAGCCATAGGTCTCGCCGCGCCAGACCACGTCGTGGCCGGGCTGCTTCCAGTTGCCGATGGTGGTGTAGCTCCGGGCGGCCGGGTCGAAGGCCACCGGCCAGAGGTCGAGGTCCACCGGCTGACGCGTCTTCAGATAGGTGATGTCGGGAGGGAGCGGCACGCCGCAATCGGGCGCCCCGTAGTTCTCCCCGTAGGTCACGATCGTGTCGTGGGAGGCCAGCGCCACCCGCGTCTTCAGCTTGCCGGTCGCCACTTCCAGCTCGTTGGTGACCGGATCCGTCTGGACGTACACGCGCCGCGCGGCCAGGGCGTGCTCCTCGTTGAGCACGGTGGCTCCGCACAGGTTGATCAGCGCGTCGCAGCGCCGGTAGAGATCGCGCAGGCCGCCGACCGGGAGCCCGTAGCACTCGTCCCCGCCGCGGTAGAGCGGACGGTAGGCCCAGCGGTCGCCCAGCCCGATGGCCGAGAGCGTCCGGTGCAGATAGGCGGTGGCGTAGCGCGAGTCCTCGGTGATGGCTTTGGCGACCGGGTCATAGGGCCACGTGGTGTCGTCCTCCACGTACCAGACCTCGTGCCCGAGCCGGTGGAAGCCGCGCAGCCAGTTGAGATAGAGCCAGGTCTGCCCGCCGAAGGGACAGCGGCCCATCATGCCCAGGACGACGAGCACGCGCGGGCGACCCAGCCTACCGCTCCTTCGGGACGGCCGCGGCCGTGGACTCGGCCCCGTGCCGCTGCCAGAGATCGAAGTACGCCCCGCGCCGGGCCATCAGCTCATCGTGGGGGCCCTGCTCGATGATGGCGCCGTCGTCGATCACCAGGATGCGGTCGCAGCGCCGGGCGGTGCTCAGCCGGTGCGCGATCACGATCGCGGTACGCCCCCGCAGCCGCTCTTCCAGGTTGCGCCAGACCTGGGCCTCGGTGGCCACGTCCAGCGCGCTGGTCGGCTCGTCCAGGATCGAGATCGGGGTGTCGCGGACCAGCGCCCGCGCCAGGGCCAGGCGCTGGCGCTGCCCGCCCGAAAGCGTGGAGCCGTCCTCGCCCAGGATCGTGTCGTAGCCCTGCGGGAGCTCCTCGATGAAGGACTCGGCCTCGGTGCGGCGGGCGGCCTCCCGCACCTTCGCGGGATCCGGGTTGCGCGAGCCCCACGCGATGTTCTCGAAGGCGGTGGCCCGGAAGATGATGGGCTCCTGGAGCATCAGGGTGACCTGCCGGCGGAGGGACACCAGGCTGACCCGGCGCAGGTCGTGGCCGTCGATGGTGACGCGCCCGCGCTGGGGATCGAAGAAGCGCAGCACGAGCCCGGCCAGGGTGGTCTTGCCCGCCCCGGTCCGCCCCACGATGGCCACGTGCTCGCCGGGGGCGATGCGCAGATCGATGTCGCGGAGCACCGGCCGGCCGTCGTCGTACGCGAAGCTCACGTTCTCGAACCGGATCTCTCCGGTGATCGGCGGCAGCGACTGAGCGTCGGGGGCATCCTTGACGTCGAGCTCCGCGTCGAGCACCGAGAAGACGCGCTCCAGACCCACGCGGGCCGAGCTGATCTCGGCGAGGTTCTGGCTCAGGCTGAGGATGGGCTGGTAGAGGTCTCGCAGGTAGGAGAGGAACACGGTCAGCTCGCCGATGGTCAGGGCGCCGCTCAGCACCCGGAGCGCGCCGAGCCACACGATCGCCGCGGTGCCCGCAGCCAGCAGGGACTCCACCACCAGCACGAACAGGGTTTCCGTCCCGTAGAGGCGGAGCGATAGCGCCAGGCTCCGCTCGCTGCCGGCCCGGAAGTCCTGGACCACCCGGTCCTCGCGCCCGTAGGCCTGCACCAGCTTCACCGCCCCGATGGCGGTCTCCGCGCGGCTGTAGAGCTCGCTCTCCGCCTCCTTGGCGGCGGTGGCGTGACCGTGGATCCGGGTGGTCAGCCAGCGGATCGCGAGGTAGAGCGGCGGGCTCACCACCAGGGCCACGCAGGCCAGCACCCAGTCGTAGCGCAGCATGACCACGAACATCCCGGTCAGCATCAGGGCCGCGCTGACCAGGGGCAGGGCCCCGTTCATCACGATGCCCTGGATCGCGTAGGTATCGGCCATCACCCGGAAGAGCAGGTCGCCGGTCTGCTGCTTGTTGTGGAACCGGAGCGAGAGCTTCTGCAGGTGGGTCCAGATCGCGATGCGCAGGTCGTTGACCATGCGCTGGCCCACGTCGATCGTGAGGTGGTTGGCCAGCATGGTGGTCATGCCGCGGCAGACCGCGATCAGCACGATCGCCGCGGCGGCGAGTCCCAGCTGGGCCATCGAGTCGAGGTGCGCGAACCACGGCCCCAGGATGGCGGGGGGCGGCTTGTTGCCGAGGATGCTGTCGAGGACGATGGCCAGCGGCAGCGGCTTGGCGAGGTCGAGGGCGATCCCGAGGGCGGAGAGCCCGAACCCCAGCGCCATGGGCGCCCGGTGGGGCCGCGCGTAGCGGGCGATGCGCGGGAGCAGGGCCAGGAGGCCGCGCGATCCGGCGGCGCCGTTCATGGGAGTGCCCTTCGCGGATCGTATCTCATTGGTGGTGTCACCCGACTACGGGCGACCGCGTGCCCCGCCCGATCCCTCGAATTCTGCCACATCGGAGCCGGTCACGGATAGATCTGCCGGTACGCCAGTCGCGCGCGGTCCCCCGCGCCGCCGAAGCGAGTATTGTAGTCGCGGGTCATGGCCCGCAGCGTGTCCGACCGGACGAAGGCCTGCAGCGACTCCTCCGAGTCGAACTCGTAGCAGACCATGTACTGCCACGGCTCGGATCCGGCGTGCGGGCTCTCGAGGGAGATCGGCGCGTAGCGGCGCATCCCGAGGCAGCCCGGTACCTGGGCCGCCTCCCGCGACCGCACCGTGTCGTACCACTGGTTGAAGGCCGCCTCGCGCTCGGGCGCGATGGTGGCCTTGACGACGAAGAGCGCGGGACGCGTCATCGATGACCCTCCTGAGCCATGATAACCTCGCCCATCATGAGCGAGGCCCGTCCACCTGCCCGTCCACCTGAAGGGGCGCCGCTGCCCCGCGAAGGCCGGAGCTGGCCCGAGCTCGCGCAGGCGCTCCGCGACCTCAAGCGCGACGACCTCGACTGGCGTCGGGGCCGGCACGCCGCCTTCGTCTGGCACGCCGACGATGCGGTGGAGCAGGTGGCCCGCGAGGCCTACGCGCTCTTCATGACCGAGAACGGCCTCGGGCTGCGCGTGTTCCCCAGCCTGCGACGCATGGAGGCCGACGTCGTCGCGATGGTCCGTCACCTCCTCGGAGGCGATGCCGCCGTCACCGGCCACCTGACGTCCGGCGGCACCGAAAGCATCTTCCTCGCCACCCACGCGGCACGCCAGTGGGCGCGGCAACAGCGCCCCGACGTCACCGAGCCCGAGATCGTGGCCCCATGGTCGGCGCATCCCGCCGTGAGCAAGGCGGCACACTACCTCGGCATGAAGGTCCTGCGCGTGCCGGTCGGGGACGGCTTCCGGGCCGACGTGGCGGCGATGGCCGCCGCCATCACCCCGCGCACCGTCATGCTCTACGCCTCGGCGCCCACCTACTCGCTCGGCGTCATCGATCCCATCACGGAGCTGGCCGACCTCGCGCGGACGCACGGGCTCTGGCTCCACGTCGATGCCTGCGTGGGCGGGATCCTCGGCCCGTTCGTGCGCGCGCTGGGTCACCCGGTGCCGGAGTTCGGCCTGGCGCTGCCCGGCGTCACTTCGGTGTCGGCCGATCTCCACAAGTCGGGCTACACCGCCAAGGGCGCCTCGGTGGTCCTCTTCCGGACCGCGGAGCACCAGGCGGCGGGGCGCTACGACTTCGATGACTGGCCCACCGGTCTCTACAGCGTCAACACGTTCACCGGCACCCGGCCCGGCGGGGCCATCGCCGCGGCGTGGGCGGTGATGAACTTCCTGGGCGAGGCGGGGTACCGCCGCATCGCGGCCACGGTCATGGAGGCGAAGGCTCACCTCGTCGAGGGTCTCGCGCGCATCGGCGGGGGGCTCCACGTGTGGGGCGAGCCCGAGCTGTGGGCGGTGGGCTTCGGCAGCGCGGGGCACGACATCTTCACCATCGCCGATCGGATGACGGCCCGGGGCTGGTCGGTGGGGCGCATCCGCGAGCCGCGCGGGATCCACCTCATGCTGACCCCGGTGCACGCGCCGATCATCGACGAGTACCTGGCGGACCTGGCCCGTTCGGTGAACGAGGCGCGGGCGGTCACTGGCCCGTCGCCAACTCGCGCCGTCTACTGATTGCGAGCCGGGGCGGCGCTCGCGGCTGCCACGCTTCTCCTGACCGGGTGCACCATGTGGATCGACCACTTCGTCTTCTTTCCCGACCGGCAGGTCGGGCCGCCGCCCGCCGGCGTCGAGGAGCGCTGGATCGCCACCGAGGACGGCCTACGCCTGCACGCCTGGTACGTCCCCCCGCCCGACGGGGGACCGGTGCTCCTGTGGTCGCACGGCAACGCGGGAAACATCGACTCGCGCCGGGCGCTGCTGCCGGCCCTGGCCGCCCGCGGCCTCGGCGTGCTCGCCTATGACTACCGGGGCTACGGGCGCAGCGAGGGCTCGCCGAGCGAGCCGGGCGTCTACCTCGACGCGACCGCCGCCTTCGACGACCTGGTGACGCGCGGGACCGATCCGGCCACCATCGTGTGCTTCGGCGAATCGCTCGGCGGGGCCGTCTCCATCGAAGTGGCCACCCGCCGCCGCTGCGGGGCGGTCATCGCGGTCTCGGCGTTCACGCGGCTGGCCGACGTCGCCCGCCGGCACTACGGCCCGCTGGGCTCGCTCGCGGGCGACCGGTTCGACTCGCTGGCGCGCCTCCCGCGCGTGTCAGCGCCGATCCTCGTCGCCCACGGCGATCAGGACGAGATCGTCCCCTTCGAGCTGGGCGAGCGCCTGTTCGTGGCGGCCCCCGCCCCCAAGCGCTTCTTCCGCATCGCCGGCGCCGACCACAACGACGCCCTGGGCCGTCCCGCCCTGCTCGACGCCATCGCCCTATTCGCCCGAGAGGTGGTGACCCGGCGCCGGCCGGGCTGAGGCTAGAAGTCAGGACGGAGATGGTGCTAAGCTCTGGCGCCATGAGCGATCTTCTTCACGGCGCGCGCGACCTTCGCCAGAAGCTCTACCGCCTCGAGGTGCTGCTGGAGATCGAGAAGGGCGGGCGAAGCCGGAGCCGGATCACCGGCAAAGCGCCGCCAGCCGCGGAGCGGGCGGCCGCGATCAAGCGGCTCACCGACACCGGCCTCATCGAGGCCGCGGCCCCTCCCGCGAACTTCCGGCTGACTCCCGAAGGTCGGGAGTTCTTGAAGGACGTCCGCACCAAGGTCGGCGGCGGCGATGCGCTCGATTGGACCCGCGCGGACGAGATCGACTTCTCGAAGCTCTGACTTCGGAGTCCGCCGATCTCCGTCCTTCCGGGCCGCGCGCCCTCGCATCGCTCGATCGTGGTCGGCTCGGTGTGGGTCACGCTCGCGATCGCCTCCGGCCTCTACTTCTCGTTCCCGATCTTCTTCGTGGCGCTCCTGGATGAGTTCGGTTGGTCGCGCGGGGCCACCGCGGCCGCGTTCTCCATCTCGTCGATCGTGCAAGGGGTGCTCTCTCCCGTGGTGGGGACGCTCGTGGACCGCCTGGGGCCGCGTCGGGTGATGCTTGGCGGGGCGGGCGTGCTCGGGGTGGGGTGCGCGCTGTCGAGCCGGATCGACTCGCTGTGGTCGCTGTACCTGATCGTCGGGGTGCTGGCCGCGGCCGGGGCGTGCGCGGTGAGCTGGGTGCCGACGGGCGCGCTGATCGCGCGGTGGTACCCCGAGGGGCGGGGCAGTGCGATGGGCGTGGCGTTCTCGGGCATGGGAGCCGGGGTGCTGACGGTGGGGCCGCTCGCCCAGTGGCTGATCGCCGGGTTTGGCTGGCGCGCCGCCTATCTCGTCCTGGGCCTGGGCACGCTCGCCGTGCTCCTTCCCCTCGTCTGGCTGGGTGTGCACGACGGGCCCGCCGTCCCCGCGTCGGCTCGAGGCACCGCCCCGGGAGCCCTCACATGGGGCGCGGAAATCGGCGATGCGCTGCGGACGCGGGCGTTCTGGGCGCTCTTCTTCGCGTACCTCTGCACGCCGCTCGCGGTCTTCTCGGTCGTCACGCACCAGGTGGCGTTCGCGGTGGACCACGGCTTCCCGCGGCTGTTCGTCGCCTCAATCTTCGGGCTCACCGGACTGCTCTCGGTCGTGGGCCGGATCGGTTTCGGCATCGCGGCCGATCGGATCGGCCGCGCCACGTCGGCCACCATCTCCTACGGCTGCACCGCGGTGGGAACGCTCTGCCTGCTCGGGCTCGAGGTATGGCCGCACGTGGCGGCGCTCTACGCCTACGCGCTCTTCTTCGGCCTCGGCTTCGGCGCCCGCGGCCCCATCATCACCGCGATGGCCTCCCAGCTCTTTCCGGCGCGCTTCGGCGCCATCTACGGCTTCCTCAGCGTCGGCAACGGCATCGGCGGCGGCATCGCCCCGTGGTTCGGCGGCTTCGTCCACGATCTCACCGGGAGCTATCGGATCGCCTTCCTGATCGCGGTCGGCTTCTGCGCGGTCGGCGCGACGTGCTTCTGGCTCGCGCGCCCTCCGCGCGATGCGCTATGATCCGGCCGATGCGCCTGCCGGGTCGGGTCGCGGCAATCACCGGAGGAGCGCTCGGGATCGGGCGCGCGACCGCGCTCACCTTTGCCGAGGAGGGCGCGACCGTCGCGCTCGGCGACGTCCAGATCGAGGCCGCGGAGACGGTGGCGCAGGAGATCCGCGGGCGCGGTGGCCAGGCGATCGCGGTCGGCCTGGATGTGGGCGACGCCGCCCAGGTGCAGGCCTTCGTCGACCGCGTGGTCGAAGAATTCGGGCGGCTCGACATCATGTTCGCCAACGCGGGGATCGCGCACTCGGCGCCGTTCCTGGAGCACCCCGAGACCCAGTGGCACCGGGTCCTGCGCGTCAACCTGACCGGCGTCTTCCTCTGCTGCCAGGCCGCCGCGCGTCAGATGGTCAAGCAGGGCGGCGGCGGCCGGATCATCACCACCGCGTCGATCAACGGCTTCCGAGGCGTGGAGAACCTGGCCGGGTACAACGCGGCCAAGGCCGGCGTCATCGAGCTGACCCGCACCATGGCGGTCGAGCTGGCGCAGCATCGCATCGCGGTGAACGCGATCGCCCCGGCCCAGATCGACACGCGGCTCACGCGGAGCCTGCCCGAGGGCGCGCGGCGGCGGCGGGTGGAGCGCATCCCGATGGGGCGCTTCGGCGAGCCCGAGGAGGTGGCCCGGGTGGCGCTCTTTCTCGCCTCCGACGACGCAAGCTACGTCACCGGCCACACGCTCGCGGTGGATGGCGGCTACCTGGCCGGCGGCCTCTGGTCCGGCGCGCCCGGCGGCCGGGCTCCCGGCGGCACGCCGGGCTAGGGCCCCGGCCGCCGGGCCCGGCCGAGCCCATCGAGGAGAGATGGATCACGCCCTGAGCGACGTCACCGTGCTCGACCTCGGGCAGGTCATCGCGATGCCGTTCTGCACCATGCTGCTCGCCGACCTCGGCGCGCGAGTGATCAAGGTCGAGTCGCCGGAGCGCGGGCGCGAGCGCGTGTCGCTCGGCGTGAAGCGCCGCCGCGACGGCATCGAGGAACGGGTGCCGGCCGCCCAGTACCGCGATCGCAACAAGCTCGGCATCACCCTCGATCTGAAGACGCCGACCGGCCTCGAGCTCTTCCGCGAGCTGGTGAAGCTCGCCGACGTGGTCACCGAGAACTGGAGCGTCGGCACGATGGAGCGCCTCGGCCTCGGCTACGAAGAGCTGCGCCGCCTCAACCCCCAGCTCGTCTACGCCTCGATCACCGCGTTCGGCCAGACCGGGCCCTACGCGCCCCAGCGGGGCTACGACATGCTCGCGCAGGCGATCAGCGGGTACATGAGCATCACCGGCTATCCCGACGGACCGCCCACCCGGTCCGGCCAATCCATCTCGGACTACTACGCGGGCATGCTGTGCGCCTTCAGCATCGTCTCCGCGCTGCACTACCGGCAGCGCACCGGCCGAGGACAGCGCATCGACCTGGCCCTCCTGGACAGTCTCCTGGTCGCGCTCGACAACCTCGGGGAGCGCTACACGGTGGGCGGCGAGATCCTTACCCGGGCGGGCAACGTCTCCTTCGCCGGCTCGGCCACCGGGATCTATGCGACCACCGACGGCCACGTGGCCGTCGCCGCCTCCGCGAGCAACGCGGTGTGGGCCCGGTTCTGCGCGGTCATCGGCCGGGACGACCTGATCCGCGCCCCCGAGTTCGCCACCGCGGCGGCCCGGCGCGACCGCCGCGACGAGATCGCCGCGATCATTCAGCGGTGGACCGGCGCGCGCGGGAAGGCGGAGGTCGTCCGCATCCTCACCACCGCCGGCGTGCCCGCCGCGCCGGTCAACAACGTGGCCGAGATGGTCGCCGATCCTCAGGTGCGGGCCCGCGAGATGTTCGTCGAGCTCGACCATCCCCTCTTCGGTCCCCTGACCACGACCGGGACGCCGCTGAAGCTCTCGGAGACGCCCGGCCGGGTCCGCTGGCTCGCGCCCATGCCGGGGCAGGACAACGAGGAGGTGTTCGTCCGTCTCCTCGGCCACTCGCCCGAGGAGCTCGAGCGCTGGCGCGCCGAGGGCGTGATCTGACCGCCGCCCCCGCGACCCGGACGTGGCCGCGCTATCCCCACCGTTCCGGAACGTAGACGCACCGCCGGCAGCGGTCCGGCCGCCGTCGTCCCCACCCGGTTCGGTGTATCACTCTCTCAGCATTGTCCCGGTCGGCGCCTTGACCCCACCTGGGGGCCATGGCCCTCCAGCGCGCGGTCTACCGGCCCCGTGACGCCGAGCACACCGTGCTCCACCAGGTCATCGCGCTCCACCTGGAGGCCTTCCTGGGCGCGGCGGCGGAGGCCGGCGACGGGGCGGGCCTGCCGCAGTTCGTCGAGCGCGAGTTCCGGGAGTTCCTGACGTGCGGCGTGGTCGAGCACGGCGCGGCGCGGTTTCGGTGCGAGGGCTGCGCCCACGAGCACCTGGTGCCGTTTTCGTGTAAAGGGCGGGCGTGGTGTCCCAGTTGCGGTGGTCGCCGGATGACGGAGCGCGCCGCCCACCTGGTGGACGCGGTGCTCCCGTGGGTGCCGGTGCGGCAGTGGGTCCTCACGGTGCCGTATCGGCTCCGATACCAGATGGCGTGGAATCATGGGCTGAGCCGCGCGGTGCTGCGCGTGTACACGCGCGTGCTGCGCGACGTCTACGCGCGCGGCGTGCCGGGTGGACGCACTGGCAGCGTCACCGTGATGCAGCGCGCAGGCAGCGGGTTGAACGTGAACCTGCACTTTCACACCCTCGTGCTGGACGGGGTGTTCACCGAAGCGCCCGGGGGCGCGCTGGCGTTTCATCCGGCGCCGGGGCCGAGCAACGCCGAGGTCGCGGCAGCGCTGGCGACGATCCGCCACCGGGTGCAGCGGCTGCTGGTGCGCCGCCGCCTGGAGCCGGCCGACGACGCGACGGGGCCGGTGGATCGGCTCGCAGACGCGTGCCCCGTGCTGGCGGGGATCGTCGGGGCCTCGGTCCAGGGGCGGGTGGCGCTGGGCTCGCGCGCGGGGGCGCGGGTGCGGCGGCTCGGCGATGCGCGTGACACGCCGACCGTGACCCCGCGCGGACAGCGGCAGGCACACCTCGAGGGCTTCGACCTGCACGCCAACGTGTGGGTGTCGGCAAACGATCGGGCGGGGGGTGGAGCGTCTGTGCCGCTATGTCTTGCGTCCGCCCTTCGCGCAGGAGCGCCTGCGGCTGCGGAGCGACGGCCGCGTCGCGCTCGAGTTGAAGACGGCCTGGCGCGACGGCACGCGGGAGCTGGTGTTCGAGCCGCTGGAGTTCCTGGAGCGT
>WNFB01002071.1_pt1 | contig 17395 bp, 19 predicted proteins | sample 5400501 | NCBI WGS metagenome assembly WNFB01 (sample SAMN13153341, study PRJNA577476) | soil metagenome | isolation source: 200 cm saprolite under Douglas fir tree site 2 hole 1 | place: USA:California | collected 2015-04-18 | reverse complement strand
TGAGTTCAAGAAGCGATACGGGTCGCCTGGGAAAACCCACCGCTGTCAGCCGGAACGCAAAGAGAAATCCTCTCTGTTTCATATCCTCCCGAACGTCCCGAGTGACCGAGGCGACGGCATTCGCGAAGACCTTCCCCTTGTATGCGAAGAGAAGCGAGTAAGGTCCTCCCTCCTTCATCGGGTTCGCGAGTCTCCAGTGCCAGAGCGGGTTGGGCTTCTGAGCTCTCGACTTCAGCTCATCCGCTATGCTGACCTTCGGGTCCGCGTACTTGGGCGAATGAACCAGAATCCACCCGAGCCTGAACCGGTCGGTGCGCCTCACGAGATGACCTCTTACCCCCACTTTAAAACGCGGTCGCTTTAGGGCAGCCTCGTGCGAACCGAGCTATATTCACAGGTAGCTAAGAAGGTCCTCAAGGACTCTCTACATCTGAAGAAGGGAGAGACTCTTACCGTGGAGACTTGGAACAACGGTCTCCCCTTCGCCCGGGAGGTCGTGAAGGAGGCTAGACGCATGGGATGCATCCCGATCACTCTGCTGGAGGACGAGGCCGCATTTCTCGACGGGGTGAGAAACGCCTCGAGAGAAATCGTCGGCTTGATGGGCGAGCATGAGTACGCGATGCTGTCCGGAAGCGACGGTTACGTCTTCATCCCTGGTCCTCCCCTCGGCACCTACAACCGGAAGATCACGCGTCAGGAGTATCTTGACTCCACGAGGTACAACGATTCGTGGTACAAGGCAGCGAAGAAGGCGAACCTCAGGGGCGTCAGGCTGACCTTCGGGTATGTGGGGCGAGATATCGCGAGGTTGCTCGGCAGGAGCGTAGAGGATATCGTTGAACACCAGCTGAGGGGGTCCCTCGTTAGCTTCGAGAAGATCGCCAGGAGAGCCAAGGAAATCGCGAAGCCGATGGAGGAGGAGGGGGCGTACGTCACTCTCGCCTCCGACGGAATGAAGCTGAACTTCGAGTTGAAGGGGGAGCTCGAAACTCAGGACGGAATCACAGACCGCGAAGACCTCGAAGCCGGAAACAATGTCTGCTATATCCCTCCGGGCTACGTGGAGAAAGAAGTTAGACCGTCCTCTGTTTCGGGGCGAGTCAAACTCTCGCCGTCACTCACAAGGTTCGGAAGGCTCGAGGACGCGACGCTCGAGTTTGAGGACGGTAAGATCGTCACGTGGACGAGCAGGTCCTCGCCTGGTGTGCTCACAAAGCTGGCCGAGGTCCTGCCCCAGAGGAGCCCAAAGCTCGCAGCTCTCGTCGTTGGTTTGAACCCGACGATGAAGTTCGGGTTCGGTCAGGACAGATTCCCCGCCGGATCAGTCAGTCTCCTCCTCGGTTTCACTGGAATTCTTCGAAGAGCGAACCTCGAGGTGGGCGGCAAGACTGTGGTGAAGGATGGGAGACTGAGCTGAAAAACGGAGAGACGAGGAAGGACTAAAATCCTACTAGCCAGGGACTAGGCAATAGTGTCAGGAAGCGCGGCTACAATCGAAGAGCTCGGAATCGAGCACATACCAGAGGACCGGAGACACGGGTCAGCCGGCCGGGTCTTCACGCTGTGGTTCGCGGCCAACCTCACGATAGCCGACTACGTGATTGGCGTCCTCTGCGTCCTCGCCTTCGGCCTGACGGTGTATCAATCCATCCCTGTCCTGATACTTGGAAACGCCCTCGGCGGACTCACGTTGGGTCTATCAGCCGCGATGGGGCCAAGACTAGGATTCCCTCAGATGCTCTCTTCGAGGAGTTCGTTTGGGAGACGAGGTAATTACCCTCTCGGGGGCTTGAACTGGATAAGCACCGTCGGCTGGTTCACTGTGAACACCATACTCGGTGGCGAGGCCGTGCTAGCTATCTGGCCGTCATTCAATTTCTACGCGGCCATGGTTCTGCTCGTCGCTCTGCAGGTGATAATCGCCGTCTACGGCCACGACTTCATACACCTCTTTGAGAAGATAATGTCTCTTGTCCTGGGAGTCCTCTTCCTGGGCGTCCTCCTCCTCGGGCTCGCCCGACTTGATGCTGCCCTCTCATTCGTCCCTGCCAACGGTTCAGCCGCCGCCGCATCGTTTGGGTCGATAGGCGTCGTTCTTGCCGTTTCGTTCTCGTACATAATGGCCTGGTCCCCCTACGCGTCGGACTACTCAAGGTATCTGCCCGTCTCGACTTCAGGGAGGAGGGTAGCACTGTACGCGTTGATCGGGGGAGCTACCGCCTCCTTCGCCCTCGAGCTGGCAGGCGCCCTTGTCGGTAGTCTGACCCAAAGCTTCGATTACTTTCAGGCCCTCAAGACCTTCTCTGGCGCCTTCGGAGTCCCGGCGGTGGTGGCGATAATCCTGGGCGCGATGGCAGCAAACGCGCTGAACATCTACACCAACTCGCTCTCGGCGCTGGTCCTCGACGTCAAGACCAAGCGATGGGTGACGGTCATTGCCGGGAGTCTGGTCGGCCTGGCTCTCTCCATAATTGGCGGCGCCAACTTCGAATCCTTCTATGAAAACTTCCTCCTGATTCTCGATTACTGGATCACGCCGTGGCTCGGGATAGTACTCGTTGATTACTACGTCCTGAGGCGGACGACTGTCGAGAGCTCCGCGCAGGCACCTACCTGGAATTTCCCTGTCTTGGGCATCTACGGTTTAGCAATCCTCCTCTCCGTCCCCTTCATGGTCCCACCAACCAGCATCGGGCCTCCGGTCGGCCTTCTCTCAGGGTGGTTCGGAGGCGCCGACTTCAGCTACTACATCTCGTTCGCACTGGCGGCAGTCTTCTACTACCTCTTCCGGAAGTCACGCCACCGATTCAGACCCTGATCCGTCTGAAGGCGACTACGGCCGTCGTGAAGACCGCCGCTCCCTCGAGTGCGAGTACGCCGGCCTCGAGAGGAATGAGCGATGTGAAAGCGTCGAAGATGCCCGCCCTGAAGATGTCCGTCGCGTATGTCAAGGGGTTCAGGTAGCTTACGGCCTGAAGAATAGGTGGGGCATTCCCCGCGGGGTAGAAGACGGTTGAAGTGAAGAGGAAGACGAAGAAGACGAACGTAGAGACGACCTGAAAGGTTTCTGAGGATTTCAGAGCTACGGAGAGGGCGATTGCGAGGCCACCGAAGAAGAGTGTTCCCAAGAAGAGGGCGAGGGCTATCAGCAGCTGCCCCCGGAAGGTGATATGGAGACCGGTCCCGAGCACGGGGAAGGCCAGGAGGAAGACGAGGAGCGACCCGCCAATCCCAATTATCAGAGTTGCGAGGATGATGCTCAGGATATACTGGGCCCTCGTGAATGGCCCCATGAGAATCTGCTCGAACATCCCGTTCTTTCGGTCGAACCAGAGCTGAGTCCCCGCGTTTGTGCCGGCGTTGATCACCGTCAGTGTGACGGCTCCGGCGGCGAGGAAGAGTTGGTAGGGCACGACCCTCCCATTCCCTATATCGAGTGGCGGGATTATTCCGCCGAGTCCAGACCCTTGGACGAAGACGAAGAAGAGGGGGAAGAAGAGCTCAAAGAAGAGCGACAGCTTGTCCAGGTTCGCCCTGAGGTTCCTGTAAACAAGCCTCACATAGACGTTCATGAGTTGTCAGGCCTCCTTACGTCATCGACTGTGACCAGGTTGATGAAGGCGTCCTCCAGGGTCGTCTCAGCGATGTAAATCGAGGAGACCGAAAGCCCGTACTTTTCGGCGAGCCTGTATATCTCCGGTATCACTATCTCGGGCCTGCTCGTCGTGACCCTGTATGTCCCGCTGACTTCGTCCTGAGTCAGCTTCGAGACCTCGTCAGAGCTGGAGAGCCTCTCGGAGAGCTCCCTTGAAGTGCCCTCGAGCAGCTTGAACTCGACCGCCTTCGCTCTCCCGAACCTCCGCTTCAGGTTCTCGGGGGTGTCGACCTGCACTATCTTACCCTGGTTGATCACCGCGATCCTGTCGCAGAGGTACTCGGCCTCCTCCAGGATGTGGGTCGTGAAGAAGATAGACAGACCCTCCTTCACCTTCTCCTTGAAGTAGTCGAGTATCCCCCTCCTCACGAGAGGGTCGAGTCCGACGGTCGGCTCGTCGAGAAAGAGCAGGTCCATATCGTGAAGGAACTCTCTGGCCACTTGAAGCCGCCTCCTCTGCCCCGACGAAAGGTCTATCGTCGGCATCTTCAGGAAATCCTTCATCCCGAACCTCTTAACGACTTCATCGATTCGCCTCCTGCGGTCCCGCTTGGGGACGTCCCATATCAGACCGTAGATGTCCATGCTCGTCTCAACATTCAGCCCCTGGTCGAAGCTGTCCTGCTGCTGTACGACACCTATCCTCTCTCGAATCTTCTTCCCCTCCGTCCTGAGGTCGCGCCCTACCACCCTGGCACTCCCCGAGGTGGGAGGCAGCAGCGTGGTGAGCATCTTTATCGTGGTGGTCTTGCCAGCCCCGTTCGGACCCAAGAATCCGAAGACTTCCCCCCGTCTCATCTCAAAGCTGACCTCATCGACCGCAGCCTTGTCGCCGAACCGCTTCGACAACTTGTCCACCTCGATGATCGACTGACTCGCCAATGCGTTTCACCCGTCTCTGATTGCCGCGGAAACGACTTGAAAACTCATTTTCAGCCTGCCCCGGGACTCAACGTATTAAGGATTCGATGCTTACCTTGTAATCAGGGTGAGGACATCTTCGTCCATCAGCTTGTGGGTCAGACCGACCTTCTGCCCCCCAAACTTCACGCTCTTGCCCCATATCTGCGCGTACCTGAACTCATCCTTTATCCTCCTGTGAACCTTGTCGCAGACCTCTAGGACGCTGGACCCGTTCCTCACTATCATCGGCTCCTTGAAGTCGGTGTCGCCGCTCCGCCTGCGCATGTAAATCCTGATCAGGTCGAGCTTCTTGTAGAGCTCCTCCTTCAGGGCGGTCAGGTTCACACTCGTCTCGGCGGAGACCGGGATAAAGTCGTGGTTCATCTTCGTCGAGAGTTCATTGATGAAACCAGCGTTCACGAGGTCCACCTTGTTCATGACCATCAGGGAGGGGATGTAGACACGGTTGCCGAGCAAGACGTCGACGAGCTGCTCGTCCGTGATGTCCTCCCTCACGAAGACACGGGCGTTGTTCACATCGTAGACGCGAAGAATGTCCTTCACCAACTCCTCGCTCATCCTGGTGAGCTTGACGTTCGCGGCGACCGCGACGCCTCCCGAGTCTGTCACCTCTATCGTAACGTTCGGTGGCTCTTCGTCGACCCTGATTCCTATCGCGTTCAGCTCTCGCCGCAGGATTCCGCGCGCTTCCGGCTGAAAGACGTCCACGATAAAGAGTATCAGGTCAGCGTTCCTCGCGACCGACAGGACCCTCTTGCCGAGGCCCCTCCCGGAGGACGCGCCCTCGATTATCCCCGGGAGGTCGAGGAGTTGAATCCTCGCTCCGTTGAGTTCCATGACCCCTGGGACGACCTCCAGCGTCGTGAACTGGTAGGCGCCGACCTTCGACTTCGCGTTCGTCAGCCTGTTGAGGAGGGTCGACTTACCCACACTGGGGAGCCCGATCAGTACGATGGTCGCATCTCCGGACTTCTTTATGTCAAACCCGAGCGAACTCCCGGCGCGCTTCGACTGCTGTTTCTCCTGCTCCCGCTTGAGCCTCGCCAGCTTCGCCTTCAGGAGCCCCACGTGGTGCTCCGTCTTCTTGTTGACCTGTGTCCTGTGCAGGTCTTCCTCTATCTTCTTGATCTTCTCCGGGATTCCCAAACCAAACCCACTGTCTTGAGAACAGTTCACGCTATATTAGGAATGTGGAGGCTGGTTCTGTCTGGTGCTCGTGAGACGGAGGCTTCCGCCCATCTCTTCGAAGTATTAGCCTCGGTCTGAGGCTTCTCGTCATATCTTCACGAGCAGCAGCCGGACACTAGCGCGGCAATTAGTGCACTCACCAGCGGGTTGACGATTCGGCGTTCCTCATCTCTGAAGACGGAACCCGGACGCCAAATGTTGAAAAACGCAAGCATCTCGACCGAGAGGGCTTGATCTGCGAGAGGTGTCACGCCGGCCAGATGGTCGAGTACCAGAGGAAGATCAATTCTGGCGGCAGGGAAGCATCTCTGACGGGACGGAGGTGCGACAGGTGCGGCTACACCGAACTGGATAACGATGAAGACGTTTGGTCGGCCGTGGGCCTCTGACGACCTCCACCTTATTAATTCCAAGCTGGTTCGCGAGTGAGTGAGTGAGTGAATGAGCGATACCTTGGCCGAGTCGGAGAAGGTGCGGGTTGGATGCAGCGGATGGTCATACAAGGACTGGGCAGGCGGCTTTTACCCGGCCGACCTCCCTGCCGGCGAGTACCTCAACTTCTACTCGAAGTTCTTCAACTGCGTCGAGATCGATTCAAGTTTCTACAGGATTCCCTCTCCCTTCATGATAGAGCAATGGAAGAGAAAGACGCCCGAAGGATTCCTCTTCTCACCAAAGCTTCCCAAGAAGATTACCCACGACAACAAGCTGCAAAACTTCGAGGGCAACCTCGCGTACTTCTACGGCGTGGTCAGCAAGTTAGGGGAGAAGCTCGGACCGATCGTAGCCCAGCTCCCTCCCTCGATCAAGCTCGAGACGCATCGGAAGGTCTTGGAGAATTTTGTCTCCTCACTCGACTCAAGGTTCACGCACGCCGTAGAGTTCAGGCACAAGTCCTGGTTCAACCCAGAAGTCTACAAGCTGCTCGAAAAGAACAACGTCGCTATGGCGTGGTCGCTTAACCAGTACCTCGAGACACCCGCCCAGGTGACGGCGAACTTCGGCTACCTCAGGATGGTCGGCGAGAGGGACATCACCGAGTTCACCGGGATCCAGAAGGAGAGGTCGGCCGAGATGAAGGCATGGGCAGACAAGATGCGTGAGAAGATCGGGTCGCTGGACCAGGCCTTCGTCTTCTTCAACAATCACTTCGCCGGATTCGGGCCCGAGTCGGTCAACGAGTTCAGGCGCCTAATGGGGATGATCGAGGTCGACTGGAGGCAGGGGGCGGAAGGCCCGAGACAGAAGAGCCTAGCAGAGTTCCAGAGTTAGTAGATGAACGAGCCGGAGAGAACCATCCTCCACATCGATATCGACGCCTTCTACGCCTCGGTTGAGGTTCGCGACAACCCGTCACTCAGGGGCAAACCGCTGATCGTAGGTTTCGACCCCGAGGGAGGGAAGGGGAGAGGTGTGGTCGTCGCCTGCTCCTATGAGGCGAGGAGTCTGGGGGTAAGGTCGGGAATGCCGATCTCCCGCGCCTACAGAATCGCGCCGGACGCCGTCTACGTACGCCCCGACTACCGCAAGTACAGCGAGGCTTCCACACGAATAATGAAACTACTCAGAGGCCACGCCGATGAGCTCGAGCAGGTGGGGATAGACGAGGCATTCCTGGACGTGAGTTCCAGGGTCCGAGGTATCGATGAGGCGAAGTCACTCGCCCTGCAGATAAAGAAAGAAATCGCCTCAGAGGGGCTGACCTGCTCCATAGGCATCGCTCCGAACAAGTCCTCCGCGAAGATAGCATCCGACCTCTTGAAGCCAGACGGCCTGACCGTGGTGCCGCCGACGCTGGTGACCGAGTTCCTGGCGCCCCTCCCGGTCGGCGTCATCCCGGGGGTTGGGAAGAAGACCGGCGACTTCCTGAAGGAGAGGGGGATCGAGACGATCTCTCAACTTCAGTCACTCCCGGGAAAGCAGCTCGTGAGATGGTTCGGGAAGAACGGAGTCTGGCTCTGGGGAGTCATCCACGGAACCGAGCGAATCGCCGTACGGCCGAGGGAGCCGAAGTCTCTCAACGTCGAGAAGACCTTCAGGAGGGATGTCAAAGGCTACGGGACTGTCATGAAGGAGGCGGAGCTCCTCGCTCACGAGCTGGTGAGGCGTCTCAAGAGGGGCAACCTGCAGTTCAGGACCGTCGGAGTCAAGATAAGGTTTCGAGGGTTCGAGACGCACACGATGGAGAAAACCCTCCCGGAACACTCGGACGACCTTGATAGCATGCTCACCACGGTGATATCTCTCCTGAAGAATTTCGAAGACAGGAGGGGAGCGGTCAGGTTAGTGGGTGTCAGGGCTTCTCATCTTCGCAGGAAGGAGGACGAACTCTCGACCCTCGACTCCTGGGCGTGACAGGCGCAGCTGGTATTCGGGTGGCACTCTGATCGAAGTTGCACGAATCTGGCCACGCGAGGGCAGCAGTCCTGCTCCGGGCAGCCTCTCCAGGAGTCTGCTGACGATTCTGCTGAATGGTCCGGCCCTGCCAATGTCTACGACCTCGAGAGGGAGACCTGAATTCTCTGCGGCCTGAAGGACCTCCTCAAGGATGCGCCTCTCTCCTTCATCCAGCACGTAGTCATAGACGATCGACCTCTTCTTGACCCTGGAGACGACTCCGTAGGCGGTCGTGTGCGAGAACTCGATTTCTGTTAGGGCGACCGGAACTCTTCGACTCCTCACGACGAGTCTGACCGGGCCCCGTCCAGGGCTCAAACTGTCCTATCCTCCTGAGAAAAGGGGCTATCGACTGGGAGCGCCCTGGCGAGGTAGTCGGTTCCCTTCTCCGAGAGCGTGAGCTCGAACTCGACCCCCCACGGGTACTCGACGACCAGCAGCGCCAGATAGCATGAGGAGATGAGATTGCGAACTTCTCCTATGCGGGGCGATACCTCCTCGAGAGGAAGGGTCAGCCTCTCCTTGACCAAATTCAGCATCTCAGCCTCCCTGCAGCCTAGCGAAGCAGTCTCTCCCGAGACCTTTGCGACTGTTCTTGTTTCCATGGTTCATCCCGGCCCTCTTGCAACCTTATGGATTGTCCCGTCGTACAACGGGAAGGATGACCAAGCGTAGCCCTGCTAGTAACACCCGTCTATTGACGGGAGGAGGCTTATATCGCCTAGCCTATTCACGCCTAGAGGCATGGCAGTCTACGAGATTGACTTCAAGCTTCAGCATGACTGCCCCTACAACAACCTCTCTCGCAAGTACCCAAGTGTCCTCTTCTCCCAGTGGTGCAACTACTCGATGGAGGTCCTCGAAGTTTCGTTCAAGGAGCTGAACGAGCTGAGCGAATTTCAGGCCGTCCAAGAGGACATACAGCGGTACCTAACCAAGCTGGGCGCCAAGATCGCGCGAAAGTCCTTCAGCGGTTCGAATACTCAGATCATAGTTCACGAATGCATCTGCGACACGGTCTACAAGAGTGTGACTTCCGTCTTGGAGAAGCATAACTGCCTCGAGCTCCAACCAACCACCTACCATGAAGGATGGGAGTGGTACAGAATGATCTCTTTCAGCCAGAAGGACATCAAAGCTGCCTTCGACGAGCTTGCAAAATTCAGCGAGTTCAAGATTACCTCAAGGTCATCCCGCCCCGACTATTCGTTGCGTGAAACATTTGTCGTCTCCACGAACAACCTCTTCGGCGAGCTGACGGGGAAGCAGCGCGATGCACTGGTGGCGGCCCTCGACAACGGCTACTATAGGGTGCCGAAGAAGGTCACAACAGACGCAATCGCCCAGCGGCTGGGGCAGCCGAGGACGACCTACGAAGAACACCTGCGAAAGGCTGAGAGCAAGGTTCTGCGTTCCGTCGCTCCATACCTCGAGCTGACGAGGAGCAAGACCTGAGTCAATCGGCGGCCACTCCGCCCTCCACACGCTTCAAGACTCGCAACGCGGTGAGTGTGATCCATTTGCTGGCCCTGCCTGCCTCCTCCAACGCGAAAGGCGTAACCGGGGGAGTGACGCTGTACTTTGCGCCGGGCCCGAGATCGGGATGAACCGCGTCCAGATGCCATCTTCCATCGGGTTGGCGCTTCTCCCGCAGGACCTTCAACCCGTACTCTAAGCGCCTGTCATCTCCGTAGCCGAGTGCCGTCAAGACATCGAGCCCGACGAGGATGTCGTAGTAGTAGTGAGTGGGATAATGAAACCTGAACCACGGCGCATACTTCCTGCTCCCCTCCTTGTGCAGCTTCCGTTCGAGGTAGAACTCGCTACCTCGCTCCACCGACCTCTTCATCGAGCGCGTCAATCTCTCTCGGCCTAGGGCCCCAAAGGCGGCTAGTGCTTCCCAACAGTCCAGAGTGCCCTTCTCGGAATCGAAACAGTGCCAGCCTCCGTCTGACTTCTGCTCATCGACCAGCCAGTCGAGAGCCGAACGAACTCTCCTGTCATCTCGATAGCCTGCACGGATGAGTGTTCTAGAGAAGTTGCCGGTGACACAAAAGTGGCTGACCTTCCGCCCAAACCCGCCTTCCGGCATCGCGTTCCGCTCGAGGAAGAGCTCGCAAGTCTCGCGCATCCCCGGTACCTCGGCGGTGAGACCAAGGTCGCCCAGGACTATCCATTTCCAGGTCGTGTTGTCGTACTTTGGGTAGTAGAGCGCGTCAGGCGCACCCCAGTACCCGCCTGGCTTCTGTGTCCGCAGGATCTCAGCTGCCCAACCCCGTAGGGGAATTGCTGCACAGGCCTCCTCGACCGCCGGGTCTTCAGGCGCGAATTCCATGAGGTCGACTAGAGCGTGGTAACGCACTGCGGGTTGGTCGCCTTCAAGCAACCAATCCAGGACGCGGCTTCGAGGAATCACCCACTCCCACTCGGTTGGGCGAAGCTCGCTGTCCTAATCAGGGTTGCTTGGCACCTCTCAGGCTAGCCACCACCCTGTTGAAGGCGCGAATGTATTCGACCGCGAACCTGTCGGCGTTCTTCTCGGTTCCTCTGTGCTTCCCCCCGACCGACCTGATGTGGTGGTAGAATTCATGCAGGATTACGAAGGGGTCGTAGAGAAACTCCCTCTTCGCTGCGAGAATCTCTCTCCTCTCCGGAGAGTAGACCGCCCGCACCCCCTTGGAATGCCGCTTGAAGACCCCCACCCCCAGTCTCGGCGTATCGACCCTGTACCTCCTGCTCAGGGCCTCCAGGGCCGCCTCGGGCTTTGAATCGAGTATCATGCTCACGATGACGGCCTTGAAGCGGTCATCTGGCTCCTCGGCCACGCGGATCTACGCCGCTTCCTCAAGGGTGAACGTGAACTTCGCCCCGGCGAACTCCCCGGTGCTCACCTTTTCCCACTTCACATCGTAGTCCTTCGTGACCTGTTTCCCGATGATTTTTATGTGGTGCGGGAGTCCAGTCCACAGTTTCTCGACTTTGCCCTGGTCCTTCGTGAAGAGGAGGCTTCGCCGCCGCTTCATGAGGTACTTCACGGCGACGTTCTTGTGCTCATGCCCCTCGACGTCGATTTTCTCCGAGCCCGTATCTATCGTGAACCCTCTCTTCGCCATCTACTCCTCGCTCTTCCCCCAGCGTGGCTTCAGAGATTTCTAAATATGCGTGTCAATAGTTGAGGCGCCCATTTGTCAAGCATTCCGAATTCACTTCTGGGTCAAATCGTCGAACCCTGGTACGAGTCGCTTAGGAATCCGAGGGAAACCCAGGAGGGGCGCTGCAGACGCTTCTCGCCGGCTACTCCAAGACCGACTACGGAGCGAGGTACGGCGCCTCCAGCATCGGAGGAGTCGAGGAGTTCCGGAGCCGCTTTCCGACTGCGAGTTACGCTGACCTCTTGCCTCACATAGGAGAGGTGAGAGAGGGAAGGTTCTCCTCTCTTCTCCCGGAACCAGTCGCCAGGTGGGTCATGACCCGTGGTTCGACGGGCCTCCCCAAGGTAATTCCTGTGACAGAGACACATCTCTCACAGATCCTCTTCGCCGGCTCATCGCGACCCTCGAAGCTGCGGGAGGTCCCAGCCAACTTCATCGCGAGCTCCCAGTAAGAAACGGGTTTCTCTCGGCAACGCTTCGAGAAGAGGTCCCCGAAGGCCCCTAGAAGTTCGAGGTTGGCCCTCGGCCCTGGAAGGTTGCTCCTGCCGGTCAGATATTCGAGCAGCCTCGTCTCATCGCCGTTCTCGAGGTAGCGCTGGATGAGTGGGACGAGCTCACGCTCGTAGATCTCCTTCTTGCCCAACTGGCATCGGTCACCTTTTTTCTCTGCGCGTTAGTTAGGGATCTTGTGTTTCTCCGTCTCCTCTCTGAGCTGGGCGAGCCACTTCATGAACGGGGTCCCTCCTGTCCCGTTCGGGTCGGTAACCTTGCTCTGTATGTAGAGGATGGCGAACTCCAGGTGCTTCTTCCGGAATTCCATCATTCTCTCAAGGCAGAGGTTGTACGAGCCTATGACCGCTCCCCTCCCTCGTTTCAGCAGATACCCTCTCAACGGGCGTGCCTCCTCGTTGGCTTCGACCGCCCGGATGAACGCGCGGTGTGACCTCGGCATGTAGTTTCTCATGTCTGCGACGTAGTCCGTGAGGTCCGTCTTGGCGTGCTTCACCCCCAGGACCACATCGAGAGCCGGGATGATCGAGCTCTGCGCACCCGTCTCTCCCCTGAAGGTCGGCATCGGCTCCAGCTCTTCGACCCCTTCGTAGAATATTCCCTGAAACATCTGAATGTACGGCCTAAAAGAGAAGGCGTAGACGTCAGGGCTGTTACTCTCGGGCATCCTACTCAGCGTCCCGATCATCCCTTCCAGGGATTCGGCCATACCGTCAAGGGCGAATTTCAGTGTGTGAACGTCGTCTTTCAGGACAGCCTGCTGCAAATGCCCTATCGCTCGAATCGCGGGGGCGGCCCTCGCCTCTATCTCCGTGTGTATCAGGATGAACCAAGGCTCGTCCTTGATCCTGACGAACTTCTGGATCGTGTCCATGTTCTCGACCCTGACCGGGCCTTCCGGATTGACCCTCCGCCAGTTGTTCAAACAGTACAGGTCGTATGAAAGTATGGGGAACCTCCTCCCCACCCTCTTCGAGAGCCGGTAGAGTGGCACCGCGAGGCTTCGGGGTATCTTCTTCACCTTCGTCCCGTCGACCTGGTGGACGTATCCGCTCGCTAGGAAGGCGTAGATCCTTGCCGCCATTATCAGTTCCCCCCTCCTCAGCCTATCGAAGACTCCCTCCTCAAGAACGCCAAGCTGATTTTCGACGCTCCGCCTCAGCCTCTGCGACTGCAGCAGCTCCGGTAGCTCCATCCCGAGTCTCTCCAACTCCCTCAACCTCGGATGCGCACCTTCGCCGAACTCGAAGACAGGGTCCTCTGGAGGAAGGAAACCCCTCTCAGGGCTTACCTCAAAGAAGGGAAGGTCCAGAGTTGAGACTGTTTGTTCCACGATTGCAGCATCCGCCCCGAACTCTTAAGCCTTCGACCGTGTCGCGCTTGCACCTCTGGGTAGGTTGACAAGGGAGATGGCAACCCTAGGCGAGCCTGACCCCAATGTCGACATCTGACGGCTCCGGGGTTGCCATTTTTGTCGCCCGGGATTGCCATTCTGCGGTGGCAGGGTTGCCAACTCCGTCGAAACCAGCCTTCGACTCTAGTCCAAATTGTCAGTTTTGATTGATTTGCCGCTTCATTTGTCTTCCTGGCGTCATTACACCCGGTGACGACAGAAACAGCGGGGGACGAGGCGAGCTGCGGCCTCCATTCAGCCGGACTCGAGGACGGGTCGGTGGCCACCGAGCATGGCTGAGTTCTACTGGCCGTTGCTCTGGGCCTTGGCTGGGCTCCCTATCGTATCGGCCGGCGCGAAGTACGGGCTCTCGAGAAAGGTCCCGAGGGATTACGCTTACTACGTAGAGTGGAAGCTCTTCTCCACGTTCAGTCTGGGGGTCGCGAAGCTCGCTCTGTTCGTCTCCGTGGGGGTGGCGCTGACTCCCCTGTCTCTCTCCTTCGAGACGATGATTTCAGCGATCTCGATTGCGGCGATCTGCGGGATTCTCGTGGAGTTGACGACCCTGATCGGGAGGTCCCATCCCACGCCGGAGTACGTCCCAACTGGTTGGGCCTGCATCGGCTGCAGGTCGAACGCGCACGACAGTTGTACCAACGTCAGGATGCTCGACAGTTTTGAGAAGAACTTCGTCTCGAAGGAAGGAACAAAGAGACCCCTCTGCTGCTGCGGGTTCAGAATCAGCGTCGTACGACCTCTGAGCGCCTAACCATTATTAACTCAAACCACCTCTTGCCGCGGCGGGATAGGGATTGAAGAAGAAGAAGGGGTCTCGCTCGGTCGTCGGGGTCGGAACCCAGACCGGCGGTTACCTCCTGGTCTCCGATTCTTCGCCGAAGGGTTGGAAGCGAGTGGGGCCCTTTCTCAAGGGTGAGAGCGTAAACAGCATCTCCTTCGACTCGAAGAACGGCATCTTCTACGCGGCGAGCCTAACCGAAGGGGTATTCACCTCAAAGGACTTCGGGAAGACCTGGAGACCGAGCAGCAGGGGTCTGCACGTCAGGAAGGTCTGGACCGTCGAGGTGGATCCGAACAAGCCTGCCAATCTCTACGCTGGTACGCACTACGGGCACCTCTTCCGCTCAAATGACGGCGGAGAAAACTGGTCGGAGGTGGCGGGGTTGCACGGAGCCCCGAAGAGGAACGAATGGGGGGTCGACTGGGCCTTCGGCACAACGGGTCTGTGCATCCACACGATTCGCATCGACCCGACCGACACCAATCGCATCTACGTGGTCGCATCCGGCAACGGAACCTACAGGACGGATGACGGGGGCGAGAAGTGGAGGCTGCTCCAGAACGGTGTGCTGGATTATTGCCCCGTCGGCGGGAAGGAAGACGCTCCAGACATACCGAAGAACGACCGAGCCGTGGAGATGCAGAAGCATCTCCAGCAGGTCCATGTCTGTACTCACAAGCTCGCCCTCTCCAGGAAGAACCCGAGTGTCCTCTACCAGCAAAATCACTGCGGTGTCTACCTCTCCAACGACGCAGGGGAGCGATGGGAGGACCGAAGCCCCGCCCCCTCGGTACGCCATGGCTTCTCGATCTCGTTGGTCGAGGATGGGACCCCGGCCCTCTACGTCATCCCCGCTTATCAGGGGGATTGCAAGAAGCACAACAGCTGCGTCAAGGGCCAGCTCGCGGTTTACCGTACTGAAGACGGGGGGCAGAGCTGGGAGAAGCTGACGAAAGGTCTCCCGAAGAACGTCCATACCTGCGTGCTGCGCGACGGGATGGCCGCCGACGCGATGGACCCGGCAGGGTTGTACTTCGGGACTACAACAGGCGAAGTCTACCGGAGCGGTGACGGCGGTGATTCCTGGTCAGCCCTGCTGCGGGGAGTCGGACGAGTCCAGGGCGTCTCCGCTTTCCGCCTCTAAACGACCTCCTGATTCCATATTCGCTACCACAGGGTTCGAATCGACAGGGAGGATGTCAGCGAAGTAGAAACCATCGCGAAGAACGACCTCTCCCACCTTTACTTGAATCGCGTTCTTGAAGACCGGGCCGTCATATACGAAGGTGTGGAATTCGCCGTTTTCACCGCACGAATCAACCCGCGGAGGCAATCGTGACAGAAAGGCCTCGTCGAACTCCATACCACAGAACTTCTTATCGAGGAGCCTTGGGTCAATGCAGCACACTATCGCCCTGAACCCCTCGTCTACGAATAGGTGCGCAAGCGCCGTGGTCTCCCTCTTCCAGATCGGGAAGACCGCTTTCATGCCGATTCCAGCCAGTCTCTCCTCTCTATAACGACGAATATCTTGAAGGAAGAGGTCTCCGAAGAGCACGTCACGGACTCCCGTCAGTTTGTACTTTTCAAGCGCTGCCTTCGTCTGTGACTCATACTCCGCGTTTGAGGCGTTCTTGCCAATCCAGACCTCCTCGATGGGCAACCCAATCGCCTCGCCCTGCATTTCGAGGAGGGTCCTTCTCACCCCGTGCATGCTTACCCTATCGAAATCTCTGGTCATCGTGGTGAGGAGTGCCACTACCTCGTAGCTTCCGCTTCTCCTGTTTTCGTAGAGCGTCATGGCGCTGTCCTTCCCTCCGCTCCAGGAGAGAAGGGCGAGGGGTCGTCGTCGCTCTCCTGCCATTCGTCTCGGCTTCTGTGTTAGGGCCTGCACGTAGGTTCGTACGCGGGTGTTGCACCGCAAAAAGTCCACGCATAAATCGAACCGTCGGATGCAGTCAGCTGGTCCGCGCCGGCTTGGGCCGGCTGCCAGGACGAGGCTGCACTGTGTGTCCACAGAAACCAGAACTTCGTCTGAGTGTTCATCACGCCCTGAATCCCGGTTACGAGGTGTTCTCCGTACTGTGGATACCACTGCGCGGCCAGGTTGCCCTTCGTCAGGATCACACTCTCGACGTAGAAGTTCCATCCGGGCTGTATCGCGGTGTCGTTGTGCCAGACACGTGTGCCGTTCCCGAAATCGAAGAGTACGTCGTTCTTGTACAACGACGTCGAGGCGGGTTTTAGGGTCAGGTACTTCTGCCATAGGGCGCTCAACTGTTTGCTGGCCTCCTGGTACACAGGCTGGCTCGTGTTGAGCACCGCGATCGACCTCGAGAGGAGGGAGAGCGTCCTGTTGTAGCTCGACAAGAGGTCGTTGAAGTTCGAGGCCAGTTGCCCGTACCTGGTGGCAGAATCGTCGAGCTGCAGGATGAGGTCGGCATTAACGGTCCTCTCTCTGCTGTACTGAGTGAAGTAGCTGGCTCCGACCGTCCCCCCTATCACCACCGAAGCGATGATGACCGAGGCCAGTCCGTAGACGGTGCCCCTCGAGGTCATTCTAGGTTCAGCTCACGCGCTCTCGAGAGCCGTGGTAAGAGGAAGATGACGGCTGGCACGAAGAAGACACCGAGCAAAAGGTCGCTCAGTTCGTGCAGGAGCATGAAGGACACCCCCTGGAGTTCCGTCAGGAGCACATTCTGAACGGTCACTCCTGGCCAGAAGACGATCAGCGCGGTACCAAAGTTAGTCTCGAGGTCCCAGATGAAAGCGCATATCGCGAGAAGGGCACCGAAGAACAGACTCTGCGCGGGGCGTTGGCGGAGGTATCCGCTCCATAGTTTCGAGGCAGCCCATCCGGCGAAAGCGTACGTCACTTCACCGATGACCAAGAAGGGAGTGATGTACCCCGCGATTCCATACGGGCTTAAGAAGCTCCAGGCGAGTTCCGAGACGACGGCTACGGACGTTCCAATTCTGAAACCATAAAGAAAGGCCGCGACGAAAACGAGGCTATCCAGCAGCTTGACGTTGAGAATGTCCGTCAGGGCGAGATTAGAACTAAGAATCACTCCCGAGAAGGTTGCGACGAGAGCTAGACTTCGAGCGCGTCGCACGGTGGCTGGATAATCCAGCCATTATATAAGGCCCTGCTGCACCGTATCTTTTCTTGAGTCACAATGAGGGCAGTCCTAAGAAGGGTTATGGCTTAAGGCATCAACCGACACTTAACGGCAAACGAATCAACCGTCAACTTAACGGAACCCCCAAGGGAATGAGTTATAGAGACCTGCGCAGATTGGTTTATCATTGCAGTCGCTGACCGATTTTCTTCAGGTTATTGGAAGGCGCGCACAAGGTCCGTCGCCGACCTT
>WNFB01008017.1_pt1 | contig 17405 bp, 13 predicted proteins | sample 5400501 | NCBI WGS metagenome assembly WNFB01 (sample SAMN13153341, study PRJNA577476) | soil metagenome | isolation source: 200 cm saprolite under Douglas fir tree site 2 hole 1 | place: USA:California | collected 2015-04-18 | reverse complement strand
GCGTTGACGTTGTCGAGAGCGAGCATCAATTTGTCATCCCGAGATAGACCTCGCGCACGCGGTCGTTGGCCTGGATTTCGGCCGGCGTGCCGGCCGCGATCACCTCGCCGTAATAGAGCACGGTGATGCGGTCGGCGACCGAGAACACCACCTTCATGTCGTGCTCGATCATCAAGATCGAGAGCGTGCGCGGCAGGCTTGCGATCAGGTCGACCATGCGGATGGTCTCGGCCGGCGACATGCCCGACGTCGGCTCATCCAGCAGCAACAGGTCGGGCTCGCCGGCGAGCGCGATCCCGATCTCGAGCTGGCGCTGCTCGCCGTAGGAGAGATTGCGGGCGAGCCGAGCGCCGTCCTCGCGCAGATGCACGCGCTGCATCAGCTCCTCGGCACGCCCGATCAGGTCGGGGAGGCGCCCGACCGGCGTGAAGAAATCGAGCGGATTGCCGCGCCGCGCCTGCACCGCGAGCCGTAAATTCTCGATCACGCCGAGGTTCTGGAACAGGTTGTTGCGCTGGAAGGTGCGCGCAACCCCCATGCGGCTCACGCGGTTCGGCGACCAGCCCGTGATGTCGGTCTCCTTGACGAAGATGCGGCCCGCGCTCGGCTCGAGCTGCCCGCCGATCTGGTTGATCAGGCTGGTCTTGCCGGCGCCGTTGGGGCCGATGATGACGTGGCGCTCGCCCGCCGCGACGCTGAGGTTGACATCGTTGGTGACGACGAGGCTGCCGAAAGAACGGCTCAAATGATCGGTGCGCAGCACGCTCATGTCTTGCTCGAGATTTGGCCTGCTCATGATTTGCGCCCGCGCAGCCGGATTTGCCGCAGCGCGCCCCAAATGCCGCCGGGAAAGAACAGCACGCAACAGATGAAGATGCCGCCGATGATGGCGAGCCAATGCTCGCTGTAGGAGCTCACCACGTTCTTCATCAAGAGGAAGACGCCGGCGCCGATCGCGGGCCCGATCAGCGTGCCGGCGCCGCCGAGCATGGTCATGATCAGGATATCGCCGGAGGAGGTCCAGTAGATGGCGTCGGGCGAAATGAAGCTGTTGAAGATGGCGTAGAGGCCGCCCGCCAGTCCCGCGAACGCGCCGGCAATGGTGAAGGAAAGAAGCTTGTAGGCTCGCGTGTCGTAGCCGATCGCGAGCATGCGCGGCTCGTTCTCGCGGATGCCGACAAAGACGTGCCCGAGCGGAGCGTTGAGAAGCCGCCGCAGGCCGCAATAGGCGAGCAGCAGGAAGATGAGCGTCATGAAATACATGACGAGCGAATTGGAGAGATCGAAACCGAGAAAGGCGGGCTTTTCGGCGATCGCCATGCCGTCCGATCCGCCGGTCACGTCGCGCCATTTCAAAGCGACCGAGAAAACGAGTTGCGAGAACGCCAGCGTGAGCATGAGGAAGGGAATGCCGCTGGTGCGCACGCAGAAGAAGCCGATGAGCGCGGCACCGCCCGCGGCGATGACGACGCCGGCCGCAAGGGCGAGCCAGGCATTTACGCCGAACAGCGTTCCCAGGATCGCCACCGCATAGGCGCCCAGGCCGAAGAAGGCGGCATGGCCGAGCGACATCAGCCCGGTGAAGCCGAGCAGCAGATCGAGGCTCATGGCGAAGATCGCGAATATGTAGATCTCGGCGACCAGCGCGCGGGGATAATCGGTCACCAGGAACGGAAACACCAGCATGGCGGCGAGCGCGAGCAGTCCGGCCGCCCGCGTCCTCCGCGTTGCCGGCGCGCTCACGCTGGTGACGGCGGGGGCGGCGGAGCCATGCTTGATCCCGAACAGACCCTGCGGACGCACCAGCAGGACGAAGGCCATCACCAGGTAGATCAGGAACAGCGCGAGAGACGGAAAATAGGCCTTGCCGAAGGTGTCGGCCTCGCCGATCAGCAGGCTGCCGACGAAGGCGCCGCGCAGGCTTCCCATGCCGCCGATCACGATCACGATGAACGCCGGGATGAGGATCTCGGTGTCCATCCCGGGATAGAGCCCGAGCACCGGACCGGCGGCGACGCCGCCGAGCGCGGCCAAGGCGACGCCGGCGCCGAAGATGCCGGTGAACAGCGCCGGGATGTTGCCGCCGAGCCCGGCTGCCATGGCGGCATCGTCGACGCCGGCGCGCACCATGGCGCCGAGACGGCTGCGATCGAGGAGGAGCCACAACAGCAGCGCGATCGCGAAGCCGAAGCCGATCAGGAACAGTCGGTAGGTCGAGAACACGCCGAGCCCGATCCGGGTCGCGCCCTCGAGCACGTCCGGCGCCGGCAGCCGAAGGATCACCCGTCCCCACACCGACTGCACGAGATCGAAGAAGACGAAGGTGAAGCCGAAGGTCAGCAGCACCTGATCCATGTGGCCGCGGCGATAGAGCGGCCGCATGAACAGGAGCTCCATCGCGATCCCGAGCGCGGCCACCGCGAGCGGCGCCAGCGTCAGCGCCAGCCAGAAGCTGCCGGTGAGCTGAAGGACCGAGAGCCCGAAGAACCCACCCAGCATGAAGAAGGAGCCGTGCGCGAGGCTCACCACGTTCATCAAGCCGAAGATGAGCGAGAGGCCGGCCGCCATGAGGAACAGCAATACGCCGTAAACCAGCCCGCTCAGGAGCTGGGCGACCAGGAATTCCATTCGCCCCTCAGCTCACCCAGACGCCGATTGCATCGATCAGCTTTCCGCGCCGTCGTCCCCGCGCAACGGCGACGACAATCAATGAACGCCGAACCAACCGCTTTCCCGAGTCAGTAGATCTTTTTTCCGGGGTCCTGCACGTCCTTGAAGGTGGTCAGGACCTTGCTGGTGACCTTGCCCTCCTTCTCGACCACCTGACAGACGTGAATGTCCTGAACCGGATTGTGCGTCACCGGATCCATGCGGAACGGGCCGCGCGGCGCGTTGAATTTGACCGTGGTCATCGCTTCAGCGAGCTTGTCCTTGTTCGAGGTATCGCCGTCGGTCATCTTCATGGCTTCGTCGAGGACGCGCGCCGCGACGTAGCCATAGTCGGAGAAGATATCCGGCAGGACGTTGTACTTGGCCTGATAGTCAGCGACGAACTTCCTGCTTTCGGGATTGTCGACGGTGTCGGTATAGGTCGTGGCGGAGATGACGCCGACCGCGGCCTTGCCGAGCGCGCGCATGGTCAAGGAGTCGATGATGGTGAAGCCGGTGAGCGGGATTTTTTCCTTCAACCCGTATTCGTGATATTGCTGGATGAAACGGATCGCGTCGGCGCCGGGCATGAAATCGTAGGTGACCGGCGGACTGATCGACTTGATGTCGATGAGGTACGGGTTGAAATCCGTCGTCCCCAGCGGCGGCCAGATTTCCTTGAGCACCTTGCCGCCCTTCGCCACATAAGGCCCCTTGAACTGTGCGATGACGTCGCGCCCGCCGGCGTAGTCGGAGGCGGTGGTGACGATCTCCTTGCCGAAATTGTCGAAGACCCAGCCCGCCATCGGGGTGCTCAGCTGGTAGGTCGAGATCGAGGTCCGGAACAGGTGCGGATAGCGATCCCAGGTGATGGCATCGGTGCCGGCGCCGGAGACGACGTAGAAGGCCTTCTGCTGCTTGGCATAGTTGAGCACGGCAAGCGCGACATTGCTCGCCTGCACGCCGATGATCATGTCGACCTTGTCGCTTTCGACGAGCTTCTTGGCCTTCTGCAAGCCGACCTGCGGATTGAACTGATCGTCCTCCTTGATGATCTCGATCTTGCGGCCGGCGATCGTCCCGCCGATGCCGTCGAAATAGAGATTCATGCCGTTGAGGTTGTTCTCGGCGGCATAAGCGATCGCGCCGGTGAAGGAATTGAGGTTGCCGAGCCGGATCGGCGCGCGGGTCTGCGCCAGGATGCCGGGCGCGGGGAGATGGGCGGCGAGCGCAGCTCCCGCGCCGCCGGCCACGAATTTGCGGCGCGATATTCGCCGCGGGATCGCACTCGAGATCGCCATCGTATTCCTCCCTCGCGCTGCGCTCGGCCGCCAGCGTCGTTCGTCCGGCCAGTCTAGGCCGCTCCGGCGGCGTTTGTCATCCGATGGGGCGCGTGACACGCGAGCCGAGACGGCACCCCGGATGGAGCGCCGCCGTAGCCCGGGGCGCCGCCTGCCGATTGCCCGGCATTCCGCGCCGGTTGCGCCTTGCGGCTGCGCTCAATCGGCCTTCAGCCGTGCCAGGCTTTCGAGGTAATCGGCGATGCCCTTGTCGAGATCGTATTGCGGCGCATAGCCGAGCTCGGCGCGAGCGCGCGAAATGTCGTAGATGCCGGAGGCGGGATAGGGCATGCCGAGAAAATTCAGCCCGGGCCCGATCTCGATAACCGCGTTCGGCAGGTGCTCGCGGATGACGCGCGCGATATCGTTGAGGGTATGGCCGACGCCGGTGCCGATGTTGTAGACGCGGCTTGCCGGATTGCGCGCCATGCAGGCGAGATAGATGCCATAGGCGGAGTCCTTGTTGTAGACGAAGTCGTCCTGCTCCTCGCCGCCCTGGGCGAGACGAAACGGCAGGCCGCTCGCGGGATGCTCGACGATCTGGCTGGTCACTCCCATCTTGCCGTGGCGCGCGGTTTTGCCCGGCCCGTAGGTGGTGGCGAAGCGCAGCACCACCACGTCCACCCCCATATTGGCCTGGTAATAAAGACCGACCTGCTCGCCCATCAGCTTGGCGGAATCGTAGATGCGCTTGGGATTCTTCGGCAGATCCTCGGGCATCGGCTTGTAGGTCGGGGCGCCGTATTCGCCGAGCATCGGGCCATAGACGCCCTTCGCGCTGGTGTAGACCACGCGCTCGACGTCGAAGGCGCGCGCCGCCTCCAGCACGTTCACCATTCCCATCACGTTGACCTGCACGCTGAGCGCCGGGTTCGCTTGTGACACGGCGCCGACGAAGGCCGCGGCGTGAACGACATGCGTGACCCGGTGCCGCTTGACGACCTCGAGCAGGCGCGGCATGTCCAGCACGTCGCCGAGCTCGACGTCGACCTGGTCGAGAATGTCGCGAAGGAGCCGCTCATCGCGATGGCGCGCGAAGATGACGGGGCGGTGCCCCTCGCGGACGAACCGGCGGCTCGCTTCGGCGCCGATCACGCCCATGCCGCCGGTGATCATGACACGCATGGGCGCTCCGTCAGCGGGCGCGGGCGGCGCCGGTGACCGGGTGGCCGATGCCCAACGGCACGGCGTCGATCAGCACGAACGCCACGCGCGCGCGCCTGTCGCTGCGATTGGCCCAGGCGTGGTTGGTGCCGCGCTGGACCATGACGTCGCCGGCCTTCAGCTTGACGGTCGATCGGTCCATGTCCATCTCGATCTCGCCCTCGAGCACGATCACGTAATCGATCGTCTCGGTGCGATGCATCCTCGGCGCGTTGCCCGGCGGAAAATCGATGACGGCGAACCGCGTCCCGTTGGCCGGCGGCGCGGTGCCGAGAATGCGGGCGCCGAGATCCTCGACGGTCTCCCCGATCGCGATGTCGGCCGGGGTCCGGTCGGTCGACCAAATCAGCGTCGAGACCGTGCCGGCGCTCGGATATTTCGCATTGGTGGCCGGCCCCGCCATGATCACCTTGGCGACGTTTTCGGCGTCGTGGCCGGTCACGAAACGTCGGATCGGCGGATAGCTCGGCTTCTCGTTCACGATCGGCATCCTCTTCCGCGGTGTCGCCTGCGGGTCCATCTTCTTCGCAAGATGATGGATTATCGGGCCAAGTCGGGCAACGGCAACCTTCTCAATCGAGCTTCGCCCCGACCGCCTTGATCAGCGCTCCCCAATGCTTCAGGTCAACCTGGATGAGGTTGCGGAATTGCGCCGGCGTGAGATCGAGGCGCTCGAAGCTGTTGGTCCGGAAGAACTCGCGCGTCTGCGGCAGGTCCAGCACCTTGCCGACGTCGGCGTGAATCTTCTCGACCAGCGGCGGCGCCATATTCGCCGGTCCCCACAGCGCGAACCAGGCGGTGGTCGAGAAGCCGGCCACGCCGGCCTCGGCGATCGTCGGCAGGTCCGGGCGCGCGACCGCCCGCTTGTCCCCGGCCGCGGCGAGAATCCGGACCTGCCCGGTCTTCTCGTACTGCTCGATGCTGCTGAGATTGAGCAGCAGCATGGAGACGTCGCCGGCGAGCAGCGCGGTCGCCGCCGGCGCCGCGCCGCGGTACGGGATGTGCACGATGTCGGTGCCGGTCCTTTGCTTGAAGTCTTCCATGCTCAAATGGGCGTAGGTGCCGATGCCGTAGGAGCCGTAGTTCAAGCTCCCGGGCCTGGCCTTGGCGAGCGCGATCAGCTCCTGCACGCCGTGCGCCGCAAGCGAGGGGTTGATCACCAGCACCGGCGTGATGCGGCAGAGCACGCTGATCGGCGTCAGGTCCTTGACCGGATCGTAGGGCAGCTTGCTGAACAGGTGCGGATTGGCGGTCACCGTGGAATCGGGCGCCACCAGGAGCGTGAGCCCGTCGGCCGGAGCCCGCGCCACTGCCTGCGCTCCGACCGCATAGTTGCCGCCGGGCCGGTTGTCGACAACGACGGGCTCGCCCCAGGCCTCGGTCAGGCGTTGCGCCACGATCCGCGCCATGGTGTCGGTGACGCCGCCCGCCGGGACCGGGACGATCAGCTTGACGGTGCCGCCCGGATAGGTTTGGGCGCTCGCCGCGCCGCTTGCCCCCGCGGCGATGAGGCCGATGAGCGCGGCGAACGGCAAAGCCCTGCTCGTAGAGCGCCCCATGGGTCGCTTTCCTCGATTTTGGATCGTTGCCGGAACGGCCGGTCCATTCGCCCTTCGATCGGAAATTAGAGCATTTTCAGGAAAAGTGGGAACCGGTTTTCCGTCCGAAAATGCGACCACGCAAACAAAATAGCGCGCGCGAGCGCCGCCAACCCCGGCCGCCGGGACGCACCGAACGGTTGCGGACGACGGGGTTTGCGACGCACCGGTTTCGATCTTCCCGAAAAACCGGCCGCCTGTGTGAAGCGGTTAACAAACGGCGCGCCGCTGGCCGGGCTAGTCACGTCACCAGACCAAGAAAACAGGGATGGCGTCCATGCCCAGCACTTTCGCAGGATCCGATTCCGCCGGTCGAACCGGCCGGCCCTGGCTGACGCAGCACGACGGCTCGGACCAGGCGCTGATCGAGAAGGTCGCCTCCGGCAACCGGCTCGCGATGCAGGTGTTGTTCGCGCGGCATCATACGCGCGTCTACCGTTTCGTTTTGCGGCTCATCGGCAACGAGACGCTCGCCGAAGACGTCACCAGCGAGGTGTTCCTCGCCTTGTGGCGGCAGGCGCATCGGTTCAAGGCGCGCTCGGCGGTGACGACCTGGCTGTTGGCGATCGCCCGCTACAAGGCGCTCGCCGAGCTGCGCCGTCGCCACGAAATCTCGCCCGAGGAGAGCGCGGAAACGAGCGATCCGTCCGACGATCCCGAGGTCGCGTTGCAGGCCAAGCGTCGCGGCGAAATCCTGCGCCGGTGCCTGAGGCGGCTCTCGCGCGAGCATCGCGAGATCATCGACCTCGTCTACTACCACGAAAAATCGGTGCAGGAGGTCGCGGACATCGTCGGGATTCCCGGCAATACGGCCAAAACCCGGATGTTCTATGCCCGGCGAAAGCTGGCGGAACTGCTCGAGGCCGAAGGCGTCGTGGGCGCGCTGTCGTAGGTGCCGAAAAAATGAGCACGGGAGGAGATTAAAAAATGTCCATCTGTGAAGTACTTCACACAACCCGACGAATATCCATGCGAGGCACGGCAGACGTGGATCGCCGGGGCGGAGCAATGTCCGACAGCAGCGAGGGGAATGCCTGCATTTTTTGCAAACGAGGCCTCGTCGTCAAACGCGAAGAGACAATCGCATTTCACCAGTCGACCGATAAAGGCTACGTTTTCTGTCGAGTTTCCATCCCTGTTGCTACCTGCGAGTTCGGCAAGAATACAAAAAGCTCCCCTGAACAGATGGCGCATTCTGCGACGTGACGGCGGGCGCCGCGGCGACCGTTGGACGGCATCTTGCGCTGAAATATTCGCGCCGTCTTACGCGGCACCCGCAACCTTTATGACCGATCGAAGTCCGGATCTTCGGCGGCGACCGCGGCGAGCTTGTCGGGCGACAAGATGCTCACCCCTCCCCGCTCGAGCTTGATCCAGCCGCGCTTGGCCCATTGCCGCAACTGCTTGTTGGTGCTCTCGCGCGACCGGCCGATCATCTGGCTGATCTCGCGCTGGGTGATGGCCACCTTCCGCCGCGGCGCGGAAGCTCCCTCGGTGGCGGTGAGCCGCAGCAGCGTCTTGGCGAGCCGGGTCGGCAGGTCGAGGAACGTCACGTCCTGCACCTGCTCGCTGGTTCGCCGCAATCGCGCGCAGAGAATCTCGATGAACTTGAGGGTCACGTCGGGATTGCCGTTGAGAAACGAGATGAAATCCCGCCGCTCGATCACGGCCAGCTCGCATTCGGACATCGCGATCGCATCGGCAGTGCGCGGGCGGCCGTCGAGCAGGGCGATTTCCCCGAAGATCTCGCCTTCGTGAAAGACGTTGAGCACGATGTCCTTGCCGTCGGCCGAGGCGACGCTGACCTTGACGGCGCCGGCGAGAACGCCCAGGAGCCCGGTCCCGGGATCGCCCTTGGAAAAGATGGTGGCCCCGCGCTCGACCTTGCGCGTTTTCATATAGGAGCCGAGATGCTCAAGCACCGGCGGCGGCAGGTCGCGGAACAGAAAATGGTTGCGCAGCAGCCCCGATTTGTCGGGCGCGCGCCCCGGTCGACCGTCCCGTGACACAGCCATGACCTTGCCTCTCGCAACAGAGTCAGTCTGGGGAACCGCGCGTCATCCCGGTTGCTGCTGGCAAGCCAGCGAGCGCATAGAGGGGAGGCACTCCAACAATATAGACCATTATTTCATGTCGCAATCACGGAGCCTTCCTCAATGCAAAAAAACGGATCTGCTTGTTGTCGCTAAACAGCTTTACAGGCTGTGGTTGCGTTGACCAGGCTGATTGGCCTTTACACCCCAACGTGAGTCCGCAGCATTCACAGGCAAGTCGTCGCTGCGAAACAGTCCGGCCGGCTCGACGTCGCGTGGAGCCGCCCGGACCCCGGTGCAAGGCTCACGGGCAAGCGGCATCGGGCCGCCAGCGCGATTGATCAGGTTACGATGAACCGCGGTAAAGAAATCCGACATCGTAACCACACCGCCAGCCGGTTCGCGTGCCAGCGCCGAGATGATAGCCTCAATCTCAGCGCGGGTTGTGTGCGGGGGCTTCAAATGCCTTCATTGGGAAGGAGGGAGCAGCAACTTCGGTCGCGCTCATGTATAATTTGTATGTATAATTTGTAATAGGGTGCCGCGTCCGGGTTGAAGATGACTGCGACGCGCGCCGTCTCGGGCGCTGGAACGGATCAGGGCGCTACCATGGACGTTGGCGGCTGGCTGCGAAACATGGGATTCGGACGATATGAGTCGGCATTCATCGAGAACGCGATCGACGGCGATGTACTGCCGGAGTTGACAGAAGGCGATCTCGAAAAGCTTGGGATACCGCTGGGCGACAGGAAGCGGCTCATTACCGCTATTAGGGCGATGCTCGCCGGCTCTCCCAGCGCGTTCATCACGAGCGGAGTTGCAGGGGATGCGCAAAGCACGCAACCCCGCGTGGCTACTGCCGAGCGCCGTCACCTCACCGTGATGATCTGCGATTTGGTGGGCTCGACTGCCCTATCGGCCCGACTCGATCCGGAGGATATGCGTGCTGTGATCGACGCCTATCACGCCGCCTGCGCCCGTATCGTGCCAACCTATGACGGCTTCCTCGCCGAGTTCCGGGGCGACGGGATATTGGCCTATTTCGGCTATCCCCGCGCGCACGAGGACGATGCCGAGCGAACCGTGCGCGCGGGGCTCGATATCATTGCCGCTGTTGCGCGGCTCGAGACGCGCGCCGCGGAACCGCTCGCGGTCCGCATTGGCATCGCGACCGGCTTGGTGGTGGTCGGCAACCCCAGCGGCGAGGGTGCGTTGCGGGAGCATGCTGTGGTCGGGGACACGCCGAACCTTGCAGCCCGCCTTCAGGCCTTGGCCGAGCCTGGGACGGTCGTCGTCGGCGCCTCCACGCGCCGGCTGCTCGGCGATCTGTTCCGTCTGCGCGACCTCGGCCGGCACGAGGTCAAGGGTATTGCCGAGCCGGTCGCAGCGTGGGCGGTCGAGGGCGTATCGGATTCCGAGAGCCGTTTCGAGGCGGTCCGCATGGCGGGTCTGACCGATCTCATCGGCCGCGAGGACGAGATCGATTTCCTGCTGGAACGCCAACGCCTCGCCTGGAAGGGCGAAGGGCAGATCGTGCTGATCTCGGGCGAGCCGGGGATCGGCAAGTCCCGCCTTGCGGCGGCCCTCGCCGAGCGCATTGCCGGTGAACCGCACACGCGCTTGCGTTATCAATGCTCGCCCCACCACGCCAACAGCGCGCTTCGTCCGGTCATCGCCCAGTTGGAGCGAGCGGCGGGGTTCAAGGCAGACGATACGTCCGAGCAACGGCTCGACAAGCTGGAAGCGGTCCTCGCCAAGGTCGCATCGCGGGTTCAAGCCGTGGCGCCGCTTTTTGCTGCGCTGCTGTCGATCCCGTTCGGCGAGCGGTATCCGCCGCTTGCGCTCAGCCCGACGCAGCAGCGCCGCCGGACGCTCGCGGCACTGCTCGACCAATTCGAGGATCTCGCCCGCCAGCGCCCGATCCTGCTCTTGTTCGAGGACGCACACTGGGCCGATGCCACCTCCCTCGAGCTACTCGATCTGACTGTCGAGCGCGTGCGCCAACTAGCGGTCCTTGCACTATTCACCTTCCGACCGGAGTTCGAGCCGCCCTGGGTTGGTCTCTCCAACGTCGGCGTTTTGACGCTCGGTCGCCTCGACCGCAACGACGTTGAAAGCATGGTCGCCCAGGTGACCAGCGGCCGCGTGCTGCCCGCCGAAGTGATGAAACAGATCGTCGCCAAGACCGACGGGAACCCGCTGTTCGTCGAGGAACTCACCAAAGCGGTGCTGGAAGCGGGCATCCTAGTCGAGGACGCCGAGGGCTATCGGCTCGACGGGCCCCTGCCACCGCTCGCCATTCCGGAGACCCTTCAAGACTCTTTGATGGCGCGGCTCGACCACCTGGCGGCGGTGAAGGAGATCGGCCAAATCGGCGCCGCCATCGGGCGTGAGTTCTCCTATTCCTTGGTGCGCGCGTTGGTCGGACGCGACGAGACCGCTTTGAAGCATGCACTCGCCCAATTCGAGCAGGCGGGGCTCGTGTTCCGCCGTGGCGAACCGCCGGAAGCCGTCTACAGCTTCAAGCACGCGCTGGTGCGGGATGCGGCCTATGAGAGCCTGCTCAAGAGCCGCCGGCATCAATTGCATGGCCAGATTGCGCGCGTACTCGAGGAGAAGTTTGCCGACATCGTGGCGAGCCAGCCGGAAATGGTGGCGCACCACTTCACGGAAGCCGGCCTTGTTGACCCCGCCATCGATTACTGGCTCAAGGCCGGTAATCTCGCACTCAGCCGCTCAGCGAACGCTGAGGCCGTCAAGCATCTTCGGCAGGGGATAGAGCTGACGCAATCGCAAGCCCCGTCGGCCAAGCGCGCCCGCCAAGAGCTCGATTTCTACCTGGCCCTCGGGCCGGCGATGGCGGCAACCGAGGGCTATGCCGCGCCGGAAACCCTGAAGGTTTTCTCACACGCCCATGACCTGCTGGGCGATGGTGGCACTCTGACGGAGCAGATGACGGTCCTCTGGGGTGCCTACCTGGCTCACAGCATGCGGGCGGAGCATATCGCCGCGCTCGAGGTGGCACGACAATGCCTGGCGCTCGCCGCAGAGCATGAGCACCCCGGGATGTCAGCGTTGGCCAACCGATTCATGGGCCAGACGTTAAGCTTCATGGGCGCTTTCGCTGACGCGCGCCTTCACCTGGAGCGGACCCTCGAGCTCTGCAATGCCAACCAGGAGGCAATCATCGCTTATCGGAGATTCGGCACCGACGACCAAGTCAGGGCGTTGTCATTTCTCGCCTCCACACTCTTGCTCCTTGGCTATCCGGAGCAGTCCGCTGCTGTAGCGGGACAATCCCTCGCTCGTGCGCGAGCGATGGGACTCGCGTTTACGACCGCCTTGGCTTTGAGCCACGTGGCGTTCCTCGGAACTTTAGGTGGTGATCCACAAGGGGCCGCAGCTCACGCTGACGAAGCGATAGACTACAGCGTCGAGCATGGGCTCGCAGGTCCCGAGCACGAGGCACGTTTCACTCAGGGGGCGTTGCTGGCCCAAAGCGGTGATCCCCAACACGGGATCGAGCTTATGCGCAACGTTATTACAGCGGCCGAGAGCAACGCTGGTCGGAACCGCCGCACGCTGTATCTTGGCCATGTCGCCGCTGCCCATGCGAGCCTCGGCCAGTCTGAGGTTGGCCTCGAGTTGCTAGACGAAGCAATTCAAACAGCAGAAACAACAAACGAGAGGTTTTTTGAAGCTGAACTGTATCGTCTGCGCGGCACGATGCTCTTGACGCTGGGCAGGAGAGATGAGGCGGAGGCTGGACTGCGGCGGGCGTTGACGATTGCACAGCAACAGCAGGCCCGTTGGTGGGAGCTGCGCGCCGCCACCAGCCTCGCGAAGCATTGGCACGACGAGGGCAAAGACCAAGAGGCCTATTCCCTCCTGCAACCGGTCTACAGCTGGTTCATCGAGGGTTTTGACACAACATCTTTGAAAGATGCCAAAGCGCTCCTGGACGAGCTGAGGGATCTGTCAGGCCCGCAAACTCAAGCAGGCCGCGGGTGAACGATGGAAGCGCCGGCCCACACTCGCGCGCGCGTGTAGCGGTGCCAAAGACCACCACTCGAATGTCCCGATGTCCGTTCAAACGTCCGGTTACGTCTTTTTCGGCTTTTTCGCAAGGGCCTTGAGGCCCTGGTCGACGGCCCTTAGCGCCTCTTGAAGCTGTTTCTTGCGGTCCTGCAATGTCTTCTTCAGCGCGTTCCTTTCCGTGTCGGTCACCTCGTGGATCAGTTTTAGGCAATCCGGAATCATTGCTTCCCCCTTCGCCTCAGTGGCCCATTCCAATCTTGATCAATCGCAGGTCGAATTCGCGACTGATGACGCGAAATGTCAACCATATGGAGAGGATAATCAAGCAGAATATTTCGCGGATCTGGCTGGTTGGCACGAAGTCTTTCCGCTCGGACTTTGCGTATGGCGGGGCACCGGCATGGAGTCGCGCAGTGCATTTCTTCTTTGCCGGCTTGCGCGATCGACGTCCGACCTCTTCGCTCAACGATCGGCCAGCCGACCGAGCGACGTCACGGGGTTTGCAGCCGCTTTGGCCAAGATCGTGTTGTAGTCGGCGATCCAATGCCGGAGGGTGTTGGGCTCGAACAGGTCGTTCTTGTAGCTGCATGCGCCGGTAATGCCCGACGGTGTCTCCTCGAGCGCGACCGTCAGCCAAGTGCGATCGATCGGCGTGACCGGATGCCGTTCCCGGATCGATCTTCTTCGCGCCGAACCGCCCGATATCCACGAACGCCTCCGCTCCGCCCACAGCCGCGAGCAGACACAGCAGCAGCACCTCGGCGAGCGACCTAAGTGCTTTGCCACGCTGGCGGGGGCCCGGTAAATCGTCGAAATGATCCAGAAAAACAACGCTTTCGCCGATCGCCTCAGGAGCCCCCCGGCAGTCATTGACCCAGCTTCCACTTGACACCATTGAAGACTTTACTAGCGTGCCTCAGATATGCTACTTTTGGTTGACCTAAGGCTCTTTCCAGGGAGAAACACTGTGAGAATTGGACTAGTCGCTAGCATCGCTTATTGTCTGATGTTGCTTACCGCCCCTGTGGCGCGGGGATATGATGCAATTGTCGAAAAGAAAGCGTTTTTCGTGGATCATTATACGACGATCAATGGCGGGAAAATCAGGAAGGTTTTGGTCGGTTATGAGACTTATGGTACATTGTCTCCCGATAAGGACAACGTGATACTTCTATGCCACGGCTCTGTTAACAACTCTCATTTCGCCGGCAGATATGATTTTTCCGACCTGACCCCTGGCTTTTGGGACCATGTGATTGGTCCGGGAAAGATCATCGATACTGACAAATATTTCGTGATCGCCTCGGATTCTCTCACAAATGTCTTTGCCAATGATCCCCATGTCATCACGACAGGTCCCGCGTCGATCGACCCGGCTACCGGAAAACGTTACGCTATGACTTTTCCGATGGTTACCATCGCCGATTTCGTCAATATACAAAAACAGCTTTTGGACTCATTGGGCATTCGCAAACTGCACGCAGTGATGGGTTACTCCATGGGGGGTATGCAGACACTGGAATGGGCGGCACGGTATCCGGACATGGTCGCACGAGCGATCCCCGTCGTCGCCCAGGCCGAGCAGGGACCGTACAATATCGAGCTTAAGGACATCGTTATGTCCATAATTAAGCTGGATCCTAACTGGAACAACGGGAATTACTATGAACAGAAACAGCAGCCGGAAGAAGGCTTATTCGTAGCCCTAAAGGCTTTCCAAATGAGCGCAACCAGTTACGAGCCGCTCCAGCGAAAGTTTGGGCGCACCTGGGCCGACCCTCTTAAGAATCCCGCGGAATCCTGGGACAACAAATTCGCCGTCCAGGATTCTTTCGACCGGGCATTGCGGAACGCGGCAAAGAAGGCTGACGCTAATTCATGGATCTATATTGCCCAGGCCCTCAATCTGTTTCAAACCGGGCACCAGAAGACTCTTCAAGACGGAATTGCAAAAATAAAGGCGAAGGTATTGTTTATTCCTTCAAAATCGGACCTGCTCATGTTTCCCGATCTTAGCAGAGAAGCCTACAAGCTCATGAAGAGTATGGGAAAGGATGTAGACTTATTTGAGCTCGACGGCGATGGCGGGCATTCTGAGGCTCAGCACATCGAGAAAGCAGAGACAAAGCTGCGCGGATTTCTCAACTGAAATCTTGCGCCGGTGTGTGGCTTGCTGCACAAACTCGTGTCGGTGGAGTGGTCGACGTCGAGGGCGATGTTGACCAGCGGCGTAGCTGGATCGAAAAGCGCTGGACACCCGCGCCCGCAGTTCCAGAGCTGTGCCGAACCCCGGATTTTTCGCATGCTGGCAGCGCACACGGCCGCCCAGGCACCCGTGACCTCCGATGGCCACTAACGAAATCAGTGCAAGTGGACGAAAGAAAACTAAAGCGACAGCCCGAAATAGCCAGCGGAGAACCGTGTCGCGCAGAGGTGCCGGGTTCTGCCTTGGTCCTGCGAATCCAGCCCGAGCCGCAACGGCGGCGGCAGCGTGATCGGCGGCATCGCCGTTGCCGCGCCCCAGCGGGAAAGCAACGTACCTCCGGCGGCGACCTGATCTACATGCCGATGACTTTCAGGTCACCTGCTGAGACGGGCGCCATCGAATTCTCGCGCGCGCGTGCGCGCAACGCCCTAGAGACTCGACGGCCGCTCGTGGTAAAGCCCCCCGAGGCCGACAAGCCAAGCACGGAATAATGCCAGGATTATTCCGGCCGCCCTATTCAGGGTTTCGGCATTACCCGCAGCGCTGCAGGGCTTCGTCGATGGCCCTCATCGCGTCTTGAAGCTGTCGCTTGCGCTCCTGCAATTTTGCCTTCAGCGCGTTCTTTTGCTCGGGAGTCAAGTCATTGAAATCGATGTGTTGTAGGGCTTCCGGAATCATTGCTTCCCCCTTTCACCTCAGTGGCCCATTCCGAACTTGATCAATCGCAGGTCGAACTCGCGACTGATGCCGCGGAATGTCAGCTATATGGAGAGGATAATCAAGTAGAATATTACCCGGATCATGGTCGTTGGCAGGAAGGCTTGCTCAGCTGCTCGGACTTTGCACGCGGCGAGGCACCGGCATGGAGCCTCGTAGCGCATTTCTCTTTTGCCGGCTTGCGCGATCGACGTCCCACCTCATCGCTCAACGATCGGCCAGCCGGCCGAGGGGCGTCTCGGGGTTTGCGGCCGCTTTGGCCAAGATCGTGTTGTAATCCGCAATCCAATGCTGGAGAGTGTTGGGCTCGAACAGGTCGTTCTTGTAGCTGCATGCGCCGGTAACGCCCGAGGGTGTCTCCTGGAGCGTGACCGTGAGCCACGTGCGATCGATCGGCATGACCGGCTGCCCTTCCCGGTAAGCGAACGGTCGGACCGCCACATCGGGGAGTTTGAGCGGCCGGCGAATCGCGTTCTGGAGGACGAAAAACACTTGAATGAGCGATGCTGGATCCAGACCGTCTTCGTCCGCTAGTCGGGCGGCAAGGATATCGAAGGGGAGCTCCTGCCGGGCATAGGCCTCCAAGACCGCGTCGCGCACGCGACTGAGCGCTTCCTGAAACGGCAGATCCGCATCGATGCGGGTGCGGACGACCGTGGTGTTCTCCAAAGGGCCGATCACGCGCTCCGTCCTCAGGTGAGAGCGGTTGGCCATTGCGGTTGCGACGCAAACGTCGTTGTGTCCGCTCCGGGCCAGCAGCAGCGTCTTGAAGCCCGCCAGCAACGTCATGAACAGGGTTGCACCTCGGCTACGGCTCAACGCGCTCAGTCGCGCGACCAGATCATTCGACACATGAACTGGTTCGTGGGCAATGCGCGAGCCCAGCAGTGCGCCTGCAAGGTCCCCATTGGTGGGAAATACCGGTGAGACCTCTCGCAGGTGCCCCTTCCAGTAGGCGAGCTGCAGGGTTGCTGCACCGCTGGTGGACCACCGACGCTGCCAGCGAGCGAAATCGGAAAACTGCAGCGCTGGTTCGGGCAACTGCGCCTGTCGACCGGCCATGAAAGCGGCATAGAGCTCCGAGACCTCCTCCATGAAGACTCCCATCGACCAGCCGTCGACAATGATGTGGTGCAGGATCAGAAGCAAAACGTGGTCGTCGGCGCCGAGCCGCAAGAGGCGCGCCCGGAACAACGGCGCATGTCTCATGTCGAAGGGTGTCCAGGCTTCTTGCTCGGCTTCCAGCTCCGCCTTCTTGAGCAGGAGCGCCTTGGCGCGATCGTGTCCGGTAGGCGTCCCGGCTGCAAGATCTTCGACGACGAGGGATGAATCGACGTCGGCGGCCGGGGCGATGAGAGCGACGGGCAGCTCGTCCACCCAGGCAAATCCCGTGCGCAACGAGTCGTGCCGGCGCACGACCTCGGCCAGGCTCCGCTCGAGCGCGGGCACGTTCAGCGGCCCCTGCAGTCGATAGGCAAAGGGCAGGTTGAACCGGGGCAGCCCAGGGAGCTCCCGCTCGGTCCTCAGCACGTGCTCCTGCAGAATGGACACCGGCTGGGGGCCGTCTCCTTCCACGCGTGCGATTTCGACCGCCGGCTCGTTCGACTGCGTCTCGCGCGCCTCGTTGACCCACCCGGCCAGCGCCGCGACCGTGGGCGCT